>OMAJ01001347.1_pt1 | contig 9733 bp, 7 predicted proteins | sample 1644631 | NCBI WGS metagenome assembly OMAJ01 (sample SAMEA103958133, study PRJEB25191) | human gut metagenome | biome: human-associated habitat [ENVO:00009003]; feature: intestine environment [ENVO:2100002]; material: feces | place: Germany | collected 2013/2015 | reverse complement strand
CGGCCGCGGTCGGCGGGATCGTTGTGCTGATCGGCAAAATTTGACAGCGGAAGAAAAAAGGTTCCCAAGCCAATGGCTTGGGAACCTTTTTCGCATCGCCGCGCGATGCAGAGGATCAAAGGAGAGGTTCATAAAGAAGTTTGGAAGAGATCGTTTCAGATACGGCTGCGGATCTCCGCACCCATGGCCTTGCAGCCGACGAGTTGGCAGTTTTCCTGCATGATGTCGCCGCAGCGGAAGCCCGAGCGCAGCGTTTTATCCACCGCGCGCTCGATGGCGTCGGCCTCGGCGGCCATGTCGAAGCTGTAGCGCAGCATCATGGCCGCGGAGAGGATGCAGGCAATCGGGTTGACGACATCCTGCCCGGCAATATCGGGCGCAGAGCCGTGGATCGGCTCATACAGGCCGCAGGTGCCCTCGCCCAGCGAGGAGGACGGCACCATGCCGATGCTGCCGGTGATCTCACTGGCCTCGTCGGAGAGAATGTCACCGAACATATTTTCCGTCACAATGACGTCAAACTGCGCAGGGTTCTTGCAGATCTGCATGGCGCAGTTGTCCACGAACATCTCGCTGTACTCGACCTCGGGGTACTCGGCCTGCAGGCGGTGCATGACGGCGCGCCACAGGCGGCTGGTGTCCAGCACGTTGGCCTTATCCACACAGGTCAGCTTTTTGCGGCGCTTCATCGCCGTCTCAAAGCCGATGCGGCCAATGCGCTCGATCTCGTGCTCGGAGTAGGGCATCGTGTCGATGGCGACCTTCTCGCCGTTCTGCTCTATGGTCTTATGCTCGCCGAAGTAGACGCCGCCGATCAGCTCACGCACAACGATGAAGTCAATGCCCTGGTCAACGATGGACTTTTTCAGCGGGGAGGCGTCCGCCAGCTGCGGCCAGATCTTGGCCGGGCGGTTGTTGGCGTAGAGGCCCATGCCCGCGCGCAGGCGCAGCAGTCCCTTCTCGGGGCGCTGGTCGCCGGGCAGCCCCTCCCACTTGGGGCCGCCGATGGCACCGAGCAGGACGCTGTCAGAGCTTTTGCACTTTTCCAGCTCCGACGCGGGGAGCGGGTCGCCGAACCTGTCGATGGCCTCGCCGCCCATGTAGGCGCGGGTGTAGGTGAAGGTGTGGCCATGCCTGGCCGCGATCTTATCCAGGACGCGCACCGCCTGGGTCACGATCTCGGGGCTGGAGCAGTCGCCGTAGATCAGAGTGATGTTTTTCTGCATAGTTCTGTTCTCCCTCTCGTTGCTATTGTAGGGGCGGGACATGTCCCGCCCTCAGCCTTTCCATCACAGCACTTTTGCCGTAAAGCCGCGGGCCGGGCATGCCCGGCCCCTACAGTGCATCAGTCCTTCAAGCTGTTCATCAGGCCGCCCTTGGCGATGATGTTCTGGATGAACGGCGGGAACGGGGCGGCCTGGAAGGTCCGGCCCGTCGTCTCGTCGGTGATGACGCCGGTGTCGAAGTCGATGCTGACCGTGTCGCCCTCAGCAATTGCCTCACTGGCGGCGGGGCACTCCAGAATCGGCAGACCGATGTTGATGGCATTGCGGTAGAAGATGCGGGCAAAGCTCTTGGCGATGACGCAGCTGATGCCGGATGCCTTGATGGCGACGGGCGCGTGCTCACGGGAGGAGCCGCAGCCGAAGTTCTCGCCGCCGACCATGATGTCACCGGCCTTGACGCGGGTGACAAACGTCTTGTCGATGTCCTCCATGCAGTGGCTGGCCAGCTCGGCCTCGCTCTGGGTGTTCAGGTAGCGGGCCGGGATGATGACGTCGGTGTCAATGTTGTCGCCGTATTTGAAAACAGGACCTTTTGCGTTCATAGCTCAAACCTCCCTCGGGTCAGTGATGTAGCCGGTCAGTGCGCTGGCCGCCGCCGTGGCGGGGCTGGCGAGGTAGACCTCGGAATCCACATGGCCCATGCGGCCCACGAAGTTGCGGTTGGTGGTGGAGACGCAGCGCTCCCCCGCCGCCAGAATGCCCATGTAGCCGCCCAGGCAGGGGCCGCAGGTGGGCGTCGAGACGATGCAGCCCGCGTCGATGAACGCCTCGGTGTAGCCGCGCAGGATGCACTCCTTGTAGACGGCCATCGTGGCGGGGATGATGATGCCGCGCACGCCTTTAGCAATGTGTCTGCCCTTCAGAATCTCGTAGGCGGCCTCCATGTCCTCAATGCGTCCGTTCGTGCAGGAGCCGATGACGATCTGGTCGATCTTGATGTCTTTGCCCTCTTTCGCAAGGTGGGTGTTCTCCGGCAGGTGCGGGTAGCTGACCGTCGGCTCGAGCGCGTCAAGGTCGATGACGATGCTACGCTCATACTCGGCGTCGGGGTCGGCCTCGTACTTGACCCACGGGCGCTGGCTGCGGCCCTTCAAATACGCCTCGGTGATTTCATCCACCGGGAAGATGCCGTTCTTGGCACCGGCCTCGATGGCCATATTGCAGATGCAGAGGCGGTCCTCCATCGTCAGGGACTTCACACCGTCACCGACGAATTCCAGGCTCTTGTACAGCGCGCCAGAAACGCCGATCTCACCGATCAAATGCAGAATGACGTCCTTGCCTGTGACAGGCTTGTGCAGCTGACCCTTGAGTTCGACCTTGATGGCGGCGGGGACCTTGAACCAGGCCATGCCCTTTGCCATACCGGCGGCCATATCCGTGGAGCCGACGCCGGTGGAGAACGCGCCCACCGCGCCGTAGGTGCAGGTGTGGCTGTCCGCGCCAATGATGCAGTCGCCCGCGGTCACGATGCCCTTTTCGGGCAGGAGCGCGTGCTCAACGCCCATCTGGCCGACGTCGTAGAAGTTGAGGATGTCGTACTTGTCTGCGAACTCGCGGCACTGCTTGGACTGGGTCGCGCTCTTGATGTCCTTGTTGGGGACAAAGTGGTCGAGCACGATGTTGACGCGGGTCTTGTCAAAGACGGAATCAAAGCCCGCCTTGTTGAACTCATTGATGGCCACCGGGGTCGTAATATCGTTGCCGAGCACGATGTCGAGCCTGGCGTTGATGAGCTGGCCCGCCGTAACGGCTGCTTCCCCGCAGTGGGCCGCTAAGATTTTCTGGGTCATGGTCATGCCCATGGTCGTGTACCTCCGTTTTATATCTTTTGGCTTCCCCCTTGGGGGGAAGCTGTCGCCCGCAGGCGACTGATGAGGGGCAGGTTTGCCGACGCAGCCCGTATGCTGATTGGCTGCGAAAGCTCTGCCCTCATCCGTCTGCTCCTGGCGTCGCAGCCACCTTCCCCCGAAGGGGAAGGCAAAGAAGCGGTTACTTATTGTTAATAGCGCTGACTAAAGCCTTAATGCCCGCCACGATAATATCGGTGTGGGTACCGCAGCCCCAGGTCTCCTCGCCGGAGGCCCATTTCAGGCCGACGTAGGAGCAGGCGCGGGAGTTCGTGTCGGAATCCAGGGCGTGCTCACTGTAGTGTACGAGCGTAAAGTGCATTCCGGTCTGCTGCTCGATAGCCGTGGCAACGGCATCCAGGCGGCCATTGCCGGTGGCCGTGCACTTGACCGTGCTGCCGCCGCCGGTGACGACGACATTTGCCGTAATGCTGCCGTCCGAGTTCTGGATGAAGTGCGCGTCCGGCACATTGAGCGGCTGGGTGTGGTTGAGGTAGCTGTTCTCAAAGACGCCCAGCACCTCTTTCACGCTCAGCTCGCGGTGCTCGTGGTCGCTGACGTCCTTGACGCGGTAGCCGAGGTCCTCGCGCATCTTCGGCGGCGGATTGTAGCCGTAGTTCTGCTGCAGCAGGAAGCCGATGCCGCCCTTGCCGCTCTGGGAGTTGATGCGGATGACGTCGGCATCGTAGGTACGGCCAATGTCGTGCGGGTCAATGGGGATGTACGGGCAGGTCCACTGGTGGAACTGCTTCTCTTTTCGCCAGGTCATGCCCTTGGCGATGGCGTCCTGATGGCTGCCGCTGAACGCCGCGAACACCAGTGCGCCCGCATAGGGCGTGCGCTCATAGACGTGCATCCGGGTCACGCGCTCATAGACCTCGCAGATGGCGGGCATATTGCTGAAATCGAGGTGCGGGTCTACGCCGTGGCTGTACATGTTCATGGCCAGCGTAATGGCATCGACGTTGCCGGTGCGCTCGCCGTTGCCGAACAGGCAGCACTCGATGCGCTGGGCACCGGCCAGGACGGCCAGCTCGGCGTCGGCAACGCCGCAGCCGCGGTCATTGTGCGGATGGGTGGACAAAATGACGCTGTCACGATATTTCAGGTGTTTGGAACACCACTCGATCTGGTTGGCGTAGATGTGCGGCATGCTCATCTCCACCGTGACCGGCAGGTTGATGATCATGGGGCGGTCCGGCGTGGGCTGCATGACGTCGAGGACGGCGTTGCAGACCTCGACAGCGTATTCCGGTTCGGTGCCGGTGAAGCTCTCGGGGCTGTACTCGAACAGGAAGTTGCCCTCGTACTCCTCGCTCAGCTGCTTGACGAGCTTGGCACCATCGACGGCGATCTTTTTGATCTCCTCCTTCGACTTTTTGAATACCTGCTCACGCTGGGCGACGCTGGTGGAATTGTAGAAGTGGATGATGGCACGGGGCGCACCCTTGACGGCCTCAAACGTCTTGCGGATGATGTGGTCGCGGCACTGGGTCAGGACCTGCACGGTCACGTCCTGCGGGATGCGGTTGCCGTCGATCAGGGTGCGCAGGAACTCGTACTCGGTCTCGCTGGCGGCGGGGAAGCCCACCTCGATCTCCTTGAAGCCGATCTTTACCAGCATCTGGAAGAACTCCAGCTTTTCTGCAAGGCTCATGGGCACGATCAGTGCCTGATTGCCGTCCCGCAGATCCACGCTGCACCATGCGGGAGCCTTTTCAATATGGTCTTTTTTTACCCAGCTGTCATAACCGGCGGGTACCGGGTAGTACCCCGGTGCGTACTTGGTAGCGTCCATCATCCTGTTGTCCTCCTGATGTTGTGGTGCATAAAAATGCACCCCTTCCGTCTGCTCGTTTCACTCGCATCCACCTTCCCCAAGGGGACGGCTTTCCGGAATGCGGTAAAGTTTGCGGTATTGCCCAAAGGCACCCCCTTGGGGGAGCTGGCATCGCGTAGCGATGCCTGAAGGGGTATCCGCATACAAAAAGGCTCCCGTCTTTCAAGGCGAAAACCTTGAGAGACGAGAGCCTGTAAATTGCTTTTACAGGGCACCCGTGGTACCACTCTCCTTGCTGCACGGTCAGGTACAGCCACTTTGCACGATCGGCCAAAACAGCGAATCGCTGCCCCTGTAACGGTGGGCGTCCGTCAGAACCTACTTGTCCGTTCAGTCCTGCCGCTCAGGGGCCAGTATCCGAAGCCCTCTGCACCCGCCTTGCACCACCCGGCGGCTCTCTGCACGCAGAAGAAAGATCGTTTTATCCCCGTCAACGCATTTGCACTTTGTTGAAAGTGAGATAATTTTAGCACGCCTGCCAGAAAGTGTCAAGAAGTTTCATTCAGGACAAAGATGAAAGCATTTCATAATACCATAGGGTAAATCATGCAAAATTGAGGTCGTTGCTCCCCTGCCCCCTTATCCGGCAAGCCCTTTGCGCACCTATAATATGGTAACTGAGCGGCTTTAGTCCTCTTTGTTAAGAAACTGCTAAGTTTTTGCAAAGTTGCCCTCGCTGCGCTGTTGCTAGGCGGTAAGGTGTGGTATACTGGACGCAGCAAACGGGTGGAAGCCCACTTTATATAGAAGGAGGAACATCCCATGAAAGAAGTCAAGCCATCCAAAAAGCCGCTGGCTATCTACTATGCCATCGTGCTGCTGGTGCTGCTGATCCTCAACTTTGTCGTCGTGCCGTGGGCAAGTGAGCGGCAGATCAAAGAAGTGGACTACGGCACTTTCATGTCCATGACAGAAGAGAAAAACATCGGCCGGGTGGACATTGAATCCAACCAGATCATCTTTACCGATAAGGACGAGACGCAGGTCTACAAGACCGGCCTGATGAACGACACCGGCCTGACCGAGCGGCTGTACGATGCCGGAGCCACCTTCTCCAGCGAGATCGTGGAACAGTCCTCGCCGGTGCTGAGCTTTTTGATCTGGTTCGTCCTGCCCATCATCCTGTTCTCGGCCATCGGCAACCAGATGAACAAAAAGCTGATGGAAAAGGCCGGCGGCGGCCCGGGCTCCATGATGTTTGGCGGCGCGGGCAAATCCAACGCAAAGGTGTATGTGCAGTCCACCCACGGCATCCGCTTTGCGGATGTGGCCGGTGAGGACGAGGCCAAGGAGAACCTGCAGGAGATCGTGGATTACCTGCACGACCCCAGCAAGTATAAGGAGATCGGCGCTTCCATGCCCAAGGGCATCCTGCTGGTGGGCCCTCCGGGCACCGGCAAGACCATGCTGGCCAAGGCTGTGGCCGGTGAGTCCAACGTGCCCTTCTTCTCCATCTCCGGCTCCGAGTTCGTGGAGATGTTCGTGGGCATGGGTGCCTCCAAGGTGCGCGACCTGTTCAAGCAGGCCAAGGAGAAAGCGCCCTGCATCGTGTTTATTGATGAGATCGATGCCATTGGCCAAAAGCGCAGCGGCGGCCAGTACGGCGGCAACGACGAGCGCGAGCAGACCTTGAACCAACTGCTCACCGAAATGGACGGCTTTGAGAGCAACAACGGCGTCATCATTCTCGCTGCCACGAACCGCCCCGAATCCCTTGACCCCGCGCTCACGCGCCCCGGCCGCTTCGACCGCCGCGTGCCGGTGGAGCTGCCCGACCTCAAGGGACGCGAGGCTATCTTGCAGGTTCACGCGAAGAAGATCAAGGTCGCCGAGGACGTCGACTTCAACAAGATCGCGCGCATGGCCTCCGGCGCTTCCGGCGCGGAGCTTGCCAACATTGTGAACGAAGCGGCGCTGCGTGCCGTGCGCGACGGCCGCCGCTTTGCCACGCAGGCAGACCTTGAGGAAAGCATCGAGGTCGTCATCGCGGGCTACCAGAAGAAGAACGCCATCATGACCGACGAGGAGAAGAAGATCGTCTCCTACCACGAGATCGGCCACGCGCTCGTGGCGGCGATGCAGACGCACTCCGCCCCCGTGCAGAAGATCACCATTGTGCCGCGCACCTCGGGCGCGCTGGGCTACACGATGCAGGTCGAAGAGGGCAACCATTACCTCATGAGCAAGGCCGAAATGGAAAACAAGATCGCCACGCTGACCGGCGGCCGCGCCGCGGAGGAGGTCGTGTTCCACTCCGTCACGACCGGCGCGTCGAACGATATTGAGCAGGCGACGAAGCTCGCCCGCGCGATGATCACGCGCTACGGCATGAGCGACGACTTCGACATGGTCGCGCTTGAGACGGTCAACAATCAGTATCTCGGCGGCGACGCATCGCTCGCTTGCTCTGCCGAGACGCAGACGAAGATCGACCAGCGCGTCGTGGAGCTGGTGAAAAAACAGCACGAAAAGGCTGTGAACATCCTCACCGAGAACCGCGCGAAGCTCGATGAGCTGGCGCAGTACCTCTACGAGAAGGAGACCATCACGGGCGAAGAGTTCATGCACATCCTGAATGCGCAGTAAACTCCATAAATAGAAAGAAGGCACAGCCGAGCGGCTGTGCCTTCTTTTTGCTATTTACAGGTTGCTTTCTTTTCTGCTCGTGCGGCTGCGCAGGTAGTCGCCGAGGGTCGTGATGCAAAGGAGCGTCACGACCAGAAATGCGCCGGGGATGAGCAAGATCCACCACGCGTCGGTCATCAGCGCCTTTTCCGCGAGCGAGAGCATGCTGCCCCAGGTCACGACCTCGATGGGCAGGCCGAGGCCCATGAAGCTGAGCGTCGATTCGGCGATGATGGCGCTGCGCACATTCATCACCACCATGAAGAGGATGGACGAGAAGAAATTCGGTGCGAGATGACGCCGCAGAATGTGGAAAAAGCTGCCGCCCATGCACTTCGCCGCGATGACGTACTCGCTCGCGCGTAGCTGCCTGACCTCGGTGCGCACGACCTTGGCGATGCTCGTCCAGCTTGTGAGGCCGATGCCGAGCGCGATGCTCCACGCGCTCGGCGTGCCGATGATCGCCTGCAAAAAGATGACGAGCAGCAGGTTCGGCACGCTGAGGAGAATTTCGGTCAGGCGCATCAGCAGCGCGTCGAGCCATTTGGGCGCAAGTCCGCTGACCGCGCCGAAGAGGATCGCGAGCAGCGTCGAAATGACGGTCGAGCCGACGCCGATGAACAGCGACAGCCGCCCGCCGTACCAGATCATCGAGAAGATGTCGCGCCCCATCGTGTCCGTGCCGAACAGAAACTCGCGGCACGGCGCGGCCGAGCAGTGAGCCAGGTCGAGATACGTCGGGTCCTTCGTCATGATAAGCTCGCAGAAAAGACACCCGAGCGCGATGAGCGATAAAATCATGGCGGAGGCGACAGGCTTGCCGCGCAGGGAATGCCTGTTTTTCGTGGGTGCGGCCTCCGGCAGCGGTCGCGCGCCGACGATTTGAAAGCGGTCGTTCATGGCTGCGCCTCCGTTTCCCGCACGGCCTGCTCGGCGCGGATGCGCGGGTCGATCTGCTCGTTGATCGTCTGTGCGATGATGCTGCACAGAATGACGAGCGCGCCGGAGAGCAGGCTCAGCAGCATCAGCAGGTTGTAGTCCTTGTAGCGCGCGCTCTCATAGGCCAGCGTGCCGAGGCCGGGGTAGGAAAAAACAGTCTCGACGATGTACGTCCCGCCCAGCACATGGGGAACGGAGATGGCCATGATGCTTAAGTACGTCGGCATCGTGTTTCGAAGACAGTGGCGCAGCATCACGGCGCGGCGCGTCAGGCCCTTGGCCTTGGCAAGCAGCACATAGTCCGCGCGCATCTCGTCAAGAAGCCTGTTTCGGATCATGTAGGCATAGTACCACAGGTGCCCGAGCACCACGACCGCAAGCGGCAGGATGAGGTGCGCGGCGCGGTCGGCGATGTTATTTTGCTGCCCGATGGAGTAGGCCCCGGAGCTCGGCAGCATGCGCAGCTCGATGGCGAAGATCAGAATGAGCAGCAGCGACAGCCAGAATTCCGGAATGCAGCTCGTGATGGTGCCGAGCTTGCAGACCGCGCGGTCGAAAAGCGTTCCCTCCCGCTGCGCGCAGAACATCCCGAGCAGCAGCGAGAGCGTGAAGATCAGCACAAAGCCGACGCCGCCGAGAAGGAGTGTGTTGCCCGCGCGGCTCGCGATGACCTCGCCCGCGGGCATTTTGTACTTATACGAGATGCCGAAATCCCCGTGCAGGGCGTTCTGCGCCCAGCGGACATACTGCGGGAAGATAGGCTCGTCGAGGCCGAGCTTTTCCTCCGCCTGCGCGCGCTCCTGCGGCGTCAGCTTCTCTGCACGGTTACCGTAGTAGGAGACGAGCGGGTCGCCCGGGGCGAGGCGTGAGACATAGAACACCGCGAGCGACAGAACAAGAACGCTCAGAAGAAACGCCAGCGCCTTTTTGCCGAAATACAGGATTTTCGATGGCTTTTTCATCGCGCGCCCCCTTCCCGCAAGACGAAATGGTCCGGTTCGGCCTCGATAAGCTCGCCGGTCAGCGGAAACTGCCTGGGCGAGAAGTCCGGCAATACGCGGTTTCGTTCGATGCGCGGGTCAGGAATCGGCATGGCCGCGAGCAGCGCCTTGGTGTAGGGGTGGAGCGGATGGTCGTAAAGCGCGCGCACGGGCGCGACCTCGACAAGCTTGCCGTGGTACAGTACGCCGACG
>OMAJ01001344.1_pt1 | contig 9742 bp, 12 predicted proteins | sample 1644631 | NCBI WGS metagenome assembly OMAJ01 (sample SAMEA103958133, study PRJEB25191) | human gut metagenome | biome: human-associated habitat [ENVO:00009003]; feature: intestine environment [ENVO:2100002]; material: feces | place: Germany | collected 2013/2015 | reverse complement strand
ATATCTTTTCGCATTAAGTGTAATGCTTTTTTCCGTCTGCGGAAGACTGCGCTTCTGCTAATGCGGCACATTTTACTGATTTCCTCATCGCTGTAACCGAGGTAATACCACAAAAATAACACTTCCCGCCGCTTTTCCGGCAGACGCGAAAGCGCGGCTGCTAACTGCTCGCTTTCCACAATGACCGCTTTCCCGCGAACGGTAAAAGCGGTAGGCACATCGTATTTCACGAAATACTCGTCTGTTGTGGCAATCGGCTCAAAAGCAAACTCCCGAAGATAGTCGAGTGATACTTCAAACTGCTGCTTTTTCCGCAGTTTCTTGTAAATGCCCAGCGCCGCATGGTAAAGGACAATCTTGCAAAAAGCGTTAAAAGTGCGCTCGATATGTTCCCGGTACTGCTCTGTATTCATCATTTTCTCACCCCCTTTCTTCCCCAAGTGGGGGTGATAACAGCAAACGCCCATGCAGCATAAAACCACATGGGCGATGAGAACAGGAATTATAAGAGATAACTATATGACTTGTGTGTTCATACTCATAGGCGCAAAATCCCGTATAAGTGCAAAGGCTTTTTTTGACCGTAGGTTATGAGAAATTGCAATCAACATATTTACACCCCCAAATAAAATAACAGAGCCGATAACCGCATTTTTATCTGCGTGTTATCGGCTCTGCGTCTGTGCGTCCGGCTCTTGGATAACGGATATTCTCATGTGCTTTACGCTAATTAGCGTTTCCTGTTTACACTTCGGACAGAACAACGGGAAGTGTTCAAGTACCGTGTCTTCCCGCAACCTTATCCGCGTCTTGCTCTTGCAAATAGGGCATAATAGCCAATGTTTTTCTTTATTATTTTGACGTTGATCTTCGTCCATAGATAAATCAATCTTTTTATTCAAAACGGTTACACCTGCTTTTTCTTTACAGGTATCCAAACCTCATAAACAGTATTTTGCGGGTCGGGATTAAAGTAAACTTCAACATCCGGTCCATAGGTAAACTCATAACCGGAAGTTGGAAGCCACTCTGTTACAATGCGTTTTTCTAATTCTTGAATGGATTTTCCTGTTCCCGCGCCCGGAAAAATTGCCCACATACAGCTTGGAATGGTGTACTCTTCCAACGAATTGTCAATTTCAGCAGAAGAGGAAACCGCTATATATATAATATCTCCATTCTTCATCATCGCTGCAAGCACTTACACCTAAAACTCCCTGCGGCTCGCGATTCATCAGCGAGATGATTTTTTTAATGGTGCCGTCTAAAACTGCACCTTGCCACATTTGCGGCACTTCCGAAAAGTTCTGTTCGATTTCTCTGCTTAACGGGAATGACTTTCCAATAATACGAAACGCCTCTTTGGTTTCAATCCGATAATTCATTTCTTCCACTCCTTTGACGGTGATTTTGATGGTAATGGGTGGAAATGATTTGATTACGATACCCTCGCTCTTTACTGACGAAGGATTTACGCCATGAACCGATTGAAACGCCCTGTTAAACGCAGTAGGCGAAGCATACCCATATTTTGCAGCTACATCAATAATTTTTGCGTCGCTGCCTTGTAGGTCAACAGCCGCAAGCGACATCTTCCTTTTACGGATATACTCGGACAAGGGCATACCGGCTATATACGTAAACATTCTTTGAAAATGATACGCAGAGCAACAAGCAATTTGTCCGAGTTTTTCATACTCGATTTCGCCTGTTAGATTTTCTTCTATATAGCGAATTGCCTCGTTAAGTCGTTCAATCCAATCCATATTCATTCCCCCTCTACCTATTCCATTTTATCAACCTACAAAGGACAAGTCCTCTCTTTTCCTGCACAAAAAAGAGAGGCAAAAAGATGTTACATTCAGTAATCATCATCTGTTAATTACAGGGGTGATCTTTATCCTATTTGCCAAGCATACGCATTATTGCCATTAATGGGTTTTGTATTTCTGCGGCAATCTCATCTTTATCTTTTTTGTATTTTAAATAATCCAAAGCCTGCTTAATTTTGTTATCGGTATTTTCGTTTATCCCCATAACAGCTTCGATATTTGGCACCATCCAAAATAGTTGTGCAGTTGGTACAAATTCTTTTAATGCCTTGTTTTTCTTCGTATGATTATCATTTTCTTTTTCAAGTTTTTTCCTCTTTTCTGGGTCAGTAATGGTACTCACATCTTTTATATCATCATCTGCAACAACTACATAAGGAATTTCAAAGGCCGATGCAACTTTTGCGAAAGTTAGCAAGTTACCTTTACCGCCGCACTCAATAACAGATATTCCGTACCGGTCAATGTCAATACCTAACAAACGTCCTGCATAAGGAAAAGCAAATTTTTCTGTTGCTCCCTCGACCAAAACAATCCCTTTAGCAAAGAACATTTCGTTTCGTTGGTTGTCAAAATAGTTCTCAAGTTTTAATGCTTGTTTTTCACTTGATATAATGTCGTCTCTTTTACAAAGCTTTGCTGTTGTTCCATTTGTGTTGTTCCTTCGGATTATACAAATATTTTCTGGTTCATACAAACGAACAAAGGTAGGGGAATGTGTCGTTATAAAGACTTGATTTTGCGCTCCCAGCCGGGAAAGGATATTACTAAAATATCTTTGCTTTTGTGGGTGCAAATAAACTTCCGGCTCTTCGATTGCAAAAATTGCACCCTCTTTTTTAATTTCCTCATATGTTCTGAATATTGCTATCACAATCGCACTTTGTAATCCAGCACCTACCATGTCAGCGGTTGTGCTTATTCCCATTTGATCGACATAAAGCTGCAAGTTTTTAAATACATTCATTGAGTCGTAAGTATCAAAACGGATAGCTATATCCCCCTCTGCGGGATCGATTCCCATCTGTTCTAATGAATTATCACGTATCTTATTTTCAATTTCAAGAAATTTCTCTGTTTGCAGAAAGCTATATGCTTCTTTAATTTTTAGTTCAAACGCCTGCTTCCTCGTCAGTTTCTTTTTTCCCTCTGTCGTATCAACGGTTACAGTTGTTTTATCTGATGACAAACTCGTATTAATGTCGTTGAAAAGACGACGCAATATCGACCAACGATTACTCGGGTCTTGCCTATTATAATCGCGCATTACATCAACATAGATAAACGGTATTCTCTCGCGAAGTTCCTTTGATACTTTTAGCTGATAGTATTGACCTGTGTATCGCTCCCCATCTTTATACGGTGTAGCGGGATATTGACAAGGCTTACCTTTTTTATCTATGCAAACAAAATCAACAACCAAAGTACCAGCCGGCTTCGTCCCAACGCGCTTTTTATACGCCTTGCCTTTCAACTCAAATCCTGCAATTTTACATGTGGTGTTTTTCCAAATCTCTATAATTTCATCAAAATATACTTGAATGACAATGTCTTTGGAAGTATCGCAATTATTAAAATCTTCTTCTGTGAATGTTCTATCAGTAGGCCATGTTTCACCCAATACAAGATTAATTGCTTTAAGAATATTGCTTTTTCCTGCATTGTTTTCGCCTATCAAAGCACAATAGCTATTCGGAGAAAAATCAAGCTGCTTAATACTGCGGTAGTTTTCAATATGAACTCTTGATATTTTCATTTTCGCACCTCCTTGTATAATAAGTTTCAAAGTTAATATTTTGGGTACCAACAGGCTTAGAGATGCCCGTGATACAATAGCTGTAGGACAGCAGGGTCAAGTTCTGGCACCTCCAGTTGAGCCGTAAGGCTGCTTCAAAGTGAGTCCGTTCCCCTGAGCCGGAAGTTAGCTGCAAACTCATTGGCTGTTTGCCAGAAGCAAAGCCGCCCTCTTAGCAGTGAGGGCTATCGCATCGGCCTTTTCTGGAATGATTCTGATAAGCAAGGGTGCAGATGCTCCGGTTATCATGGGTATCTCAAAGCCTGCTGGCCTGAAATCTCCATGCGGGGAGGTGAAAATGTGAACCCACTATTCGTTGGCATTGATGTGAGCAGCAGAAACAACGTTGCCTATCTGATGAAGTCAGATGGCAGCAAGCATTCCAGTTTTTCCGTGCAGAACAACCTGGGCGGTGCTAAAATGTTGTCAGAGAAGATTGTGTCGGCGCTGCGCTCCATGCAGCTTGAGCGTGTGGTAATTGGTCTGGAGGCCACCTCCATCTACGGGGACAGCTTGGTTTACGCTCTCTGGGAGGATGGCAGCCTTGGCCGCTTCCAGCGGAAGATCCATGTCCTCAATCCCAAGCAGGTCAAAAAGTTCAAGGAAGCTTATCCCGATCTGCCGAAGAATGACTTCGTGGACGCCTTTGTGATTGCCGACCATCTCCGTTTCGGCAGGATTGCCAAGGAGGTTTATATGGACGACTATCGCTACCAGGCGCTCAGAACCCTTACCAGAGCCAGATTCGACGTCATTCAAAACCTGACCCGGGAGAAACAGCGGTTCGCCAACTACTTATTTCTGAAATGCTCCGGCATGGCCCAGGACAAGGATATTCCAAACACCAGCGCCACCACCATCGCGCTCATGGAACACTTTGAAACCGTGGATGACCTGGCAAACGCTAACTTAGAAGAATTGACAGCTTTTATCACCGAAACAGGCCGTGGTAGATTTGCCGACCCAGATGCCACTGCCAAAGCGGTACAGGCTGCGGCCAAAGGCTCTTACCGTCTGCCCAAGACAGTGAATGATACCGTGAATCAGGCCATGTCTGTTTCTATCGCCTCCATGCGAGCATTGAAAGAGCAGGTCAAGGTTCTGGAGAAGGCCATTGAGCAACAGTTTGAAATCATTCCGAACACTCTGACATCCGTCCCCGGTATTGGAAAGGTTTACTCCGCTGGTATTATCGCTGAAATTGGTGATATTCACCGCTTTGAATCCCAAGCCTCTGTTGCCAAATACGCTGGCCTTGTTTGGAACAGGAACCAGTCCGGTGACTTTGAAGCGGAGCATTCCCGGATGATTAAATCCGGAAACCGTTATCTTCGTTACTACCTGCTGGAAGCCGCCAACTCTGTGAGAAGATGCGACTCCGAGTTCCGGCGCTACTATGACCTCAAATTTAAAGAGGTCAACAAGTATCAGCATAAACGCGCACTCGCTTTAACTGCCAGAAAACTGGTTCGGTTGGTCTTTCGGCTGCTGAAGGACAACCGCCTGTATATCCCGCCGGGGGGCTGAACACACTGCTTGCCGCTCTGGTGTCCAAGCCCTGTTTCAAAAAATGACAGGAGCAGGGCTTGGGTTGGTGTTGCCTTTTTGCGGTTGGTACTGTCCTTTTCGATTGTTTTCCTTTAATTTTTTCCTGCATCACCTACTTGACTTCATACCATTGGACTTATCTCTGCGCTTATATCCAATCCAATTTCCGTTTGTAACTCTCTCGTCTTTCGGTTTTTCCGTATTGGCAGGCATGACCCATGACGTACCAATTTTATATGCGCCTTTTATTCGACCATTCCGGCATAATTCAGATACTCGCCGAGAAGACACACTCCATAACTTTCCTGCCTGTTCTGTTGTCATAATATCCACGATGTGTCCTCCATTTCTGTAACTTTATAAAATGAATTATAGCATATTTGCGGAAGTATATCAATTTGCAAGCGTGCTTATGTTTTACTGCTGCACGTGGTATTTTATATTCTTTCTTCGTAATTGAAAATGAAAATGCTCAAAACCGTTTGGCAAAATCGATAAGTATGGTGTTGTATAAAGCGAAAGGCAAAGTGCAACAAAAGCCGCCTTTCAAACGGGATATTGAGTGAGGGGCAAGATAAGGGTTTGGGATTTTCCCAACAAGCCAAAAATCGCAAATGGGTACTCATTTGCTGTGCTTGCTCCCTACTCAAAACAAGGAAAGGACGGGAAAGGAATGGAAAAGAAGCGAGAAGCAGAACATACAGATTTGTTGCCTCAAAAGGGCAATCCCCTGCATGAAACTGTCTGCTATAAAATCGGCGGGACAATTTTTGAAATCGAAACTTCCTGCGGCGGCTCCGAACTGCTCTACGACAAGATGACGCGCCTTATCAAAGCGGAAACCGTCGAAACGCCTGCTGACAAGAAAAGCAAGGAGCGTTATAATAGCGATAGCAACCTGTTTGTCGGGCGTTCATTACAGGAGGAATGAACCATGAATACATATCCCGACAACATCACCGCTTTGTATGCAAGGCTTTCTCAAGAGGACGCTTTGGACGGAGAGAGCAACAGCATAGCCAACCAAAAGAAAATCCTGCTCAAGTATGCAGAGGACAACGGTTTTCATAACCCAACCTTTTTCATCGACGACGGCGTATCGGGGGTAACTTTTGCTGGGGTTAGATAGCGATACTTTTTACATCTACCATGTTGCGGCGGTCATGGTTGACAACTTGCGTCGGCTCCTGCTCGGTATCAACCTGTCCGACAAAGCTATAATGGATTTCGATTTTCCGGGTGTTGGTTTCCCGGTCTAATTCATGTATCAAAATACGGTCGATAAACTCATGGACGTTTTCATAGGTCAATTCCTGTATGTCGCTGTATTTCCCGACAATCTGAATAAACCTTGATATATCCCTTTTTCGCTCGGTAACGGTTGCGATCTGCTGTTGTAACTCGTCTATCCTTGCGGCAAGGGATTTCTTTTCGTCCTCATAGCCGGAAGTTAGAAACACAAACCGTTCATCTGTCAGTCTGCCTAATGCGTTGTCCTCATACAGCTTGCGGAAAAGCGTGTCAAGTTCGGTCATACGCGCCTGTGCTTTGAAAAGTTCCTTTTGCTGCTGCGCTAATGCCTTTCTCGCTTCCATGTCGCCGTACTCGGTAGCTTTACAGATAAAGTCCTGTTCGTGTTCCTTAACATACCGCAAAACCCGCCGCATATCTTCCAGCACTAAATCAAGAAGTACGTTTTTGCGGATATAATGAGAGGTACACTCGCTGCCTGTCCTTGCCCTGTTGCGCCATGCGCCGCAAGAATAGGAAAACTTGCGCGGCTCGATATTTACGCCCTGTTGGTAATACATCTTATGTCTGCAACCAGCGCAAAACAGCAAGCCGGAAAAAATATCAATCTCCGCTGCTTTTGTCGGGCGGTGGCGGGTAGCAATCCGCTTTTGCGCAAGTTCAAAGGTTTCCTCGTCAACAAGCGGCTCATGGGTGTTTGGGAAGAAATAGCGTTGTTCTTCTTCGTTCTTCCGGGTCTTTTTCGACTTGTAGGATACCTTGTGAGTTTTCGCGGTTATGGTATGCCCTAAATATTCCTGCCTTGCTAATATGTCATAGAGCGTTTTGTCCGGCCAAGTATAGGGGGCGATCATTGCCCGCTGATACCGCGCCTGTCCTGTACGCTGATAGCGCAACGCTCCAATCGTCAAGACTTTGTTTTCCGCAAGCCATTTTTGGATTTCGCACATACGCACGCCGCTAACAAACATAGCGAAAACCTGTTTGACAATCGGCGCGGTTTCCGGGTCGGGTATAAGGTGGTGGCGGTTGTTCGGGTCTGGGATATAGCCGTATGGATATTCCCCGTTGACGCGCTCGCCTTTTTGCGCCTGTGCCTGTTTAACTGCGCGGATTTTCTTGCTTGTGTCGCGGGCGTAAAACTCGTTAAACCAGTTCCGCAAGGGGGTAAACTCGTTATCCTCCCGCGCTGTGTCAACTCCGTCGTTGATCGCGATATAGCGTACTCCGTTTTCGGGAAATACAATCTCTATGAGTTCGCCCGTTTTCAGATAGTTTCTGCCAAGACGGGAAAGGTCTTTGGTAATGACCGTCGCCACTCGTCCGGCTTCCACTTCCTGCAACATCGCTTGCAGCCCCTCGCGCTCAAAACTCACGCCGGAAAATCCGTCGTCCACAAAAAACTTTGTGTTCAAAAAATGGTGTTCGTCCGCATAGCGTTGAAGTATCATTTTTTGGTGCTGTATGCTTCCGCTTTCTCCGGCTTGCATATCCTCTTGACTTAAACGGCAGTAAAGGGCGGTGATTTTATTCGACTGTAACATTAGTCCTCCTTTCCGACAGCCGAATAAACAGGTATAATGTGTTGCTATCATTATACCATATCCCGCCGCCTAATGCACTACTCGGACGCTAAAAATCCCGGATTTCCGGGCTTTTTCTGCAAATCCTTTACAATGAGTTTCTCAATCTTTTTATGGATTGTATCGGTTGCCTTTTCACTCGGCAACGCTTGAACAAGATAGGTGATTTTCCCTATTTTGCGTTCGGTTGTAATTGTCTGTTTTTTATCCATTAGAAAAACCTCCTTTTCCTGTATGGATAAACTATATTCGTCAAAAGGCAAAAACGGGCGGTTGTTAGCTGCAACCTCACGGGAGTTTCACCCCGGCCCATGCTTATGGGTGCGCCGCGCAATACTTTGAGGGTGTTCAACGCGGGAGTATCATTGTGCCGCCTTGTATGTCGTCGCCCACAAGCTGCTAAACCTGTTTTACGGCGCGGTAGTTCTCGCTCGGCTTTTCCCCTATGGGGAAAAGCTGTCATGGCGTACCCGCCGACTGGCTCGGTACAGACGGAATGTACCCGTTTGCCTGTTATGCTGCGCACCAAAGGCCGCTTTCTTTGTCAAAGAACAATAGGCTTTGTCGGCCTGCAAAAGCACATCAACAGCGGATATGCTTTTGCGGAACGACAAATAGCCCATAACGGGAAGCGTGGAAAGGGGACACGCTCCCCGCATGGGCTAAAAGATTATCCTACATGAAAAGCAAGGGTGCGGGTAATAAGGCGCACTTGCAGCCTGTTACGCATTTCCTCGTCCACATAGGAATAGGTATTGCCCGCGTCGTCTTTCAGCGTGCGGGTACAAAGTTTCGCTATGTAACCCTCGTAGTGCTTCAAGATCGCGCACATGGCGGTTGTGTCGCCGTTTGCCGCTGCGGAAATGACAGGGAACGGCAACAGATTTTCAGACTTCCTAACGGTATTCATCATCTGCTTTTCCCTCCAAATACTGTTTGATTTTCGCAAGCGCGGATTTCCTGTGCCGGAAAACCGTCGTGCGTACAACATTCAGCAGTTCGCCAATTTCCGCGTCGCTCATATCCAAGAAGTAGGACAAAAGGATAATGTCGCGTTTCCTTTCGGGCAAAGCGTTAAGGGCTTCGGCAAGCAGTTCATTTTTGACGAGTACATCAAAGCCGGACACTTGAAAACGGAAATAATCGCTTTCGTATTCGTCCGTTGTGAAAAGCTGCGCGAGTTCGCTTTCGCTCAAATCCGAAAAAGTAACTTCGCGTGCTGCGCGTTTCGCAAGAGTGCGACGGTGGCTTTTCGCTTCGCCGACCAAAGTTTTCTTTGCTAATGCGTCGTACTGATGTTGTATTCTTTCCTTGTCGGAAGAAGATAGCTCCATAGAGTTCACCTCCTTCCCGCGTGGAGTAGAGGACGGGAGTTAAGGGCTTGTCCTCTCTGCCCCTTTCGCTCCGTACCCGTTCGGGAGATGGCTCTTGAGTGCGCTTTTCAGAAAAAAGTTGAAAAAAGCAAAATGCGCCCGTCCGCAAGACGCGGACGGGCGCAAAGGAAATGTAAGCAGTAGCTAAATGTATTGACAGTTCACATTCATAGCCGGAATATCCCGCTTGCGGAGCATAGCTTTTTTTGACCGCAAAGCATTAGGCGGGTTACAGTAAATAAAAATGGACACGGCGATACCTCCCCGATACCGCCGTATCCTTAAAAAAGGGCGACTTTAATACACTACCCGCAATCCATTCTATAATAGGGAACAGCGGCTTTTGCGCAATATTAAATA
>OMAJ01001336.1_pt1 | contig 9818 bp, 7 predicted proteins | sample 1644631 | NCBI WGS metagenome assembly OMAJ01 (sample SAMEA103958133, study PRJEB25191) | human gut metagenome | biome: human-associated habitat [ENVO:00009003]; feature: intestine environment [ENVO:2100002]; material: feces | place: Germany | collected 2013/2015 | reverse complement strand
CGCTCCTCCAGACCGCACTGCTTGCCCGTCAGGGTCAAGTCCAGCTCTTTGGAGGCTGTCAGTGCATCGTCAAAAAACATCTCGTAAAAATCGCCGATGCGGTAAAAAAGAATCTCGTCTTTGTGCTGTTTTTTGATTTCAAGGTATTGCTGCATCATGGGCGAAAGCTCCGCCATGGCCGTTCACCGTCCTCCCCGTTTTCTGCATTGCCTGCTGCAATCTCGCCCGGTTTGTGGGCAAAAACCGCCTTTTGCAAGCAAAACGCGGCCTGCAAAGCACAGCCGCGTTTCTGGCTTTATCGTTCCGCCTTAGTGGCAGCCGCCGCAGGTGGAGCAGCTGCCGGTGCAGCCGCCGGTGGGGGCCTGCACGGTCATGGGGTCGCCGCCGTTCATAGCGGTGTTGATGATGGCGTCAATGTGGCTGACCATTGCCTCGCACTCGGCCTTGGCGGCGTTGTAGCGGACCATGCCCTCGCTGGCCATGATCTGGCTGTACAGGTCGTTGACGCGCTGGTTCAGCTCGGCCACGCGGGCGGCATCGGTCTCGGCCTTGGCACTCTCATTGTTCAGGTCGAGGCGGGCGAGGTTGAACTCACCGATCATGTTCTGCAGCTCCTCGTCCATGTCGTTCTCACGGCGGGCAGCGTCCAGCTCCAGGTAGCGGGGGTCAGTCTGCAGGGCAGCGGCGGCTTTCTTGAAAAGATCAATGCAATCCATTGTAAAATTCTCCTTATAAATTATAAATATAATGTATGGGTTTATTCAGCAAGCTCGCCCACCAGCAGTGCGGCGCGCGAGCCGGTGATGTGGACGTCGGCCCACTGGCCGATAAGACTTTCAGGAGCCTTGAACTCCACGACCAGATTGTTGTCGAGGCGTCCGTTGACGGTGCCCTCATTGCGGCCAGCAGCCTCGACCAGCACGCGGACGGTCCTGCCTGCCATGGCGGCGGTGGCGGCAAAGGCGAACTCCTCCTGCGTTTTCAGCAGGCGGTCCATGCGGGCGGCCTTCTCAGCGTGGGTCGTTGGGTCGGGCAGCTTGGCCGCCGGGGTGCCGGCGCGCTTGGAATAGATGAAGGTAAACAGCTGCATATAGCCCACCTCACGGATGAGGTCGAGCGTTGCGGCAAAGTCCTCCTCCGTCTCGCCGGGGAAGCCGACAATGATGTCGCTGGAGAAGGTCACACCGGGAATTTTTTCCTTGGCGTAGCGGATCAGATCCATGTACTGCGCGACGTTGTAGTGGCGGTTCATCTCCTTGAGCAGCCGGTCCGAGCCGGACTGCACGGGCAGGTGGATATGCTTGCACAGATGCTCCTGCGCGGCAATCGTGTCGATGAGCTTGCGGCTGGCGTCCTTCGGGTGGCTCGTCATGAAGCGGATCTGGTAGTCGCCGGGGACCTCGCACAGCAGGTTCAAAAGGTCGGCAAAGTCGATGGGATGTTCCAGCCCCTTGCCGTAGCTGTTGACGTTCTGGCCCAGGAGGGTGATTTCCTTATAGCCCTGCTCGACAAGCTGCCTGAACTCCGCCAGAATTGCGGCGGGCTCGCGGCTGCGCTCCCGCCCGCGGACGTAGGGCACGATGCAGTAGGTGCAGAAGTTGTCGCACCCGTACATGATAGGCAGCCACGCGCGGAAGCCGGAATCGCGGCGGATGGGCAGCTCCTCGACCACGGCGTTGCGCTCGGCGGGCTTTTCCAGATAGCGCTTGCCCTTGCGGATGCGCTCGGCCAGCATGGCGGGCAGCCGGTCAATGCCGTCCACGCCAAAGACAAGGTCCACATAGGGGTAGCTCTGGCGCAGCTTTTCGACGATGTGCTCCTGCTGGGCCATGCAGCCGCAGACACCGATCATCAGACGCGGGTTCTGCTCCTTGAGCTTTTTCAGCGCGCCGACATTGCCGAAAACGCGCTGCTCGGCGTGCTCACGCACGGCGCAGGTGTTGAACAGGATGAGGTCGGCGTGTTCGACATTGTCGCACAGGCCGTAGCCGACATCCTGCAAAACGCCCTTGATCTTCTCGCCGTCGTTGACGTTCTGCTGGCAGCCGTAGCTGCGTACATACGCCAGCGGCGGTGTCTCATAGAACGCCGCCAGCGCCTTGGCGGCGGCATCGTTGTGGGTGTAGGTCAGTTTTTCCAAGTGAATTTCTCCTTATATAAACGCCCAAATGGGCGCACCTATCCAAACATACCATATTAGTATAACAAATTCGAAGCAAAAGCACAAGCGGCAGAGGGTGAATTTTTTGTGCCGTCGGGCGGGGAATCCGCTTTTTGCACCCGTTCCGCAAAAAGACGGCAAAAAGACGCCGCGGGAAGATTGACATTTCCGCCTTCTTGCGCTACAATACATATATTATGCCGCTGTGGCGGAACTGGCAGACGCAAGGGACTTAAAATCCCTCGGGGAGTGATCCCCGTACCGGTTCGATTCCGGTCCTCGGCACCATTATTTTTATGGTGAATGCAAGCAGTACAACTACATAGTCAAGCAAGAGATTGACGGAGCGTCCCGCATCGGACGCTTTTTTTATTATTTAATTTTAGGATTTGAAATGAAAGCGGTGAGAAATATGGTGAATAGTTTTGCAGAATTGAAGGTTTGTGCTGAAACGGTTGAGCTGCTTAAGCAAATGGGTATTAAAAAGCCGATGCCTGTTCAGGAACAGGCTATACCGGCCTTATTTGCAGGCCGTGATGTTATCGCAAGAGCGCAGACAGGTACTGGTAAAACACTGGCATTTTTAGTACCGATGGTAGAACGTCTGGATGCGGCTAAGCCTTTTGTACAGGCGTTGGTGATTACGCCGACTCGTGAACTGGCGCAGCAGATAGCAGTAGAGCTGAAGAAGTTATTGGGCGGAAGTGAAGTAAAGGTGCTTGCGGTTACCGGCGGCCGTGATTTTGAGGCGCAGAAGCATAAGCTGGACGGCAAAAGCCATGTTTTGATCGGTACGCCGGGGCGTCTTTTAGATCATATCCGCAAAGGCAATACTAACCTTGGCGGAGTTAAATATCTGGTTTTGGATGAAGTTGATGAAATGCTTAAGCAGGGCTTTATTGATGAAGCTTCGGAGCTTATCGCAATGACTGATCCGGAACGGCAGACTATGCTGTGCAGTGCTACCTTATCAGAGGAAGTGCAGAAGCTTGGTAAACGTATTACCCGTAATTGTGCTTTGATCGATATTGACCCTAATAAAGCAACGGTTGAAAATATCAAACAGATCTGCATCAAAACTACGGACGAATATCGTAATAAGGCTGTTGCTTCATTAATAGACCGTTACAATCCTTATCTGATGATTGTTTTTTGCTTCAGCAAAGAACGCACAAAAGAATTGGGTGAGTGGCTGGGAACTCAGGGATATAATGTAGATGTGCTGCATGGTGAGATGTCGCAGGCCAAACGCAAAACAGTAATGAAAGCCTTCCGTGAGGCCAAGCTGCAGGTCCTGGTTGCCAGTGATCTGGCTGCACGTGGGCTGGATATCGAAGGCGTGACTCATGTCGTTAATTATGATATACCGCATGACGTAGACTGGTATGTGCATAGAATAGGACGTACTGGGCGTGCCGGTAACGAGGGGATTGCTGTTACCTTATACACTGCTGAAGAAGTAAAATGGCTCAAAAATATTGAAAACAAGCTTGATGTGAAAATGGAACGGCAGAATTTAGACGGCAAAACGATAGCCCGTCGTGAGCATGCGCCAGTACAGAAAAAACGTAAGGCAGAAGCTGCTAAACCGAAACGCGGTAAAAAAGCTGTCGTGGATAAACGTAAAGCACCTAAGACCGGCTCTAACCGCCGTCAAAATAAGAATAAATAAGTGTGAGAAAGTGAGGGGACTGTTATGCAGGCGATAAACAAAGAAAGAGTAGCCGGACTGTTACAGGGGCTGGCGCAATTTGGCAAAACAGAACACGGAATCACAAGATTGGCTTATACGGCAGAAGACAAAGCAGCGCAGGAATGGCTGCTCAAGCAGATACAGGACTTACAGCTGAAGCTGTCTGTAGATGCTGTTGGTAATGTCTTTTTGCGTCGTGAAGGTAAAAATACTGATTTGGCGCCTGTTGCCATGGGTTCCCACATCGATACTGTCGTGCAGGGTGGTGCCTATGATGGTACTGTAGGTGTTGTAGGTGCTTTAGAAGTACTTTATATGCTGCAGGATGAAGAACTGGAGCGGCCGATTGAGGTTATTATTTTCAGGGCAGAGGAATCAAGCCGTTTTGGCTTTGCTACCATCGGCAGTAAACTGATGGCCGGTGTTGGCGACCCTGATAAATTCTCGGGCGCTGCCAAAGAAGGTGCAGTGACTTTTAAAGAAGCACTGACAGAATGGGGCTGTGACCCTGCTGCCTACAAACAGGCACGTAAAGCAGCAGGCTGCTTTAAAAGTTTTTGGGAAATACATATTGAACAGGGTAAGGTACTGGAAGAAACAGGTGAACGCATTGGTATCGTTCATAATATTGCGGCGCCGACGCGGTTTAAAATCATTGTCGAAGGTATAGCTGATCATTCCGGAGCCACTCCCATGGGTTTTCGTAAAGATGCGCTTGTAAGTGCGGCCAGGCTTGTTATAGCCATTGAAGAAGCTGCAACTAATGAAGCGGAAAGTGGCACGGTAGCTACAGTTGGTGTTTTGGATGTAGAGCCGTCTTCGATCAATGTAGTTCCTGGCAAGGCTACCTTGTGGGTAGATTTGCGCGGAGTAGATGAAGAAAGTATCAACTGTGCCTTGAGCGATATTCGTGATGCGGTTTCAGAAATTGCTAAAAATGACAGTATTACTATCACTATGGATATGCTGACAGCCGATAATCCTGTCGCTTTGTCGGAAGAGCTGGCAGCAAAGCTGGATGTTATCTGTGCGGCGAAAGGTATCGCTTATCGCCATATGAACAGTGGAGCCGGCCACGATGCTATGCACATGGCTAAACTGGCTCCTGCAAGTATGCTGTTTGTCCCCTGTAAAGGCGGCATTAGCCATAACCCGGCAGAATATGCTGACAACGAAGATATTTGTCTGGCGATCGAGATTTTGGCGGAAGCTGTAAAAGAAGAAGCATCTGCTTAAAAAAGTAAACCAAACGATAAAAACAGGCTGAGAAGAAAAATAACTGTAAAATCTGCTGCAAAGCAGTCCTGCTAAGGCAGGGCTGCTTTGCTTTTTTACTTTGTTCGTAATATAATTATAATGATATAGAATTTTCATTTTTCAATTTGAGGAGACGATAACATGGAAGAAGTGCGTGTGCGTTTTGCACCCAGCCCAACGGGTTATTTACATATCGGTGGAGCAAGAACAGCTTTATTTAACTGGCTTTTTGCTAAAAAACATAATGGTAAGCTGGTGCTGCGTATTGAAGATACTGATACTGAACGGTTGAAAGAAGACAGCGTAAGCCAAATACTTACCAGTTTGAAATGGCTTGGGCTGAACTGGGATGAAGGACCTGAAGTAGGCGGTGAAGTGGGTCCATATTACCAATCAGAGCGTCGTGAGATTTACAGCAAGGTTGCCGAACAGCTGTTGGAAGAAGGTAAGGCGTATTATTGCTTCTGTACTTCGGAAATTTTGGAAGCAGAACGCGAGAAACAACGTGCGGCCAAACAGCCGTTCCGTTATGCCCGCACCTGCCGAGATTTGCCTGTCGAGGAAGCAAAGGCCAGAGCAGCTAAGGGTGAGCCTTATTCCGTACGCATTAAAATACCTACGGAAGGAAACCTGACAGTACATGATCTGATCCACGGCGACGTTACTTTTGATTTAACGCAATTTGATGATTTTGTCATCGTTAAAACTAATGGTATGCCGACCTATAATTTTGCTGTGGTCGTTGATGACCATTTAATGCGCATCAGTCACGTGCTGCGTGCCGAAGAACATTTATCCAATACTCCTAAGCAGGTACTGCTTTATGAAGCCTGTGGTTTTGCTGTTCCTAAATTTGGACATATGCCGATGATACTTGCTCCTGACCGCAGTAAGTTAAGTAAACGTCACGGCGCAACTTCTGTTGAAGAATTCCGTGAACAGGGGTATTTACCGGAAGCAATTGTAAATTATCTGACTCTGCTGGGCTGGGCTCCGGGCAACGAAGAAGAAATTTTCTCGCTGCAGGACACTGTGACTCAGTTTGAATTGGAAAAAATGTCGAAAAAGGCAGCCGTTTATGATACGAAAAAACTTACATGGATGAACGGACAATATTTATCAGCATTGCCGCTGGAAGCAGTTCTGCCTGAGGCAAAAATCTTCTTCATCAAATCCGGCCTGGTAGATGAAGCATGGCTGGAGGCAAATAAAGATTATTTTGCCCGTTTGGTAGACGTAGTGCGCGTACGTGTCAAAACACTGCAGGAAGTTGTTGAAGCCGCAGAATACTTCTTTAAAGAGGTAGAAAGCTATGATGAAAAAGGTGTCGGCAAGCATTTTAAACCGGAAGCAGCCGAGCTCTTAACTGTCTGCATCAATGCGCTTGAAGCGTTAGAGACTTTTGATCTTGCCAGTACGGAAGCCGCTTATAATAAGATTGCCGAAGAGCAGGGATTATCACTGGGAAAAGTTGTGCATCCGACACGCTTGGCTCTGACAGGTCGTACTGTAAGCCCGGGCTTATTTGATGTTATGGTGCTGCTGGGGAAAGAAACTACCTTGAGCAGAATGCGCAAGGCTGTTCAATATATCAAGGCCTTAGCTTAAATCAAAAATATTTATTGAAAGAGGTGCGACGCTGATGAGAATACTGGGGATTTTACTGTGCTGCCTGATACTGGGATTAAGTACTGTAGCTTTTGCCGAGCAACCAACAACTGTTTTCAGCAAAGTTGTTGCGACAAAGAATATGCAGGGCGAGATACCGGAGATTGATGGTCTGAGATATACTAATCTTCAAAAAAGTGTTAACGGCATTTTGAACAGCAAAGTCAAAGACTTGCTGGCGCAGGTTGGCGGCAGCGGTACAGTCAGCTATGAAGTGAAGCTGAACCGTCCAAGCTTAGTCGGTATTTTGCTGAAAGCGACTAACGGCGGCCGTACTGCTTATCAGGCTGTAAATTTAGATATGACTACCGGCAATGAGTTCAGCATTCGCGATTTTGTTGGCGAAGGCAATGCCGTACATGAAATTTTAGGCGCTTATGAAGGCGTGTTATTTGCTGATAACGGTATTTATACGCGTACCAGCAGTGGTGCTGCTTACAGTAATTTTGTTTCTTATAGTAAATTGTTTCCGTTGCTGCGCACAGGCGAAGCAGGCCGTTTGCTGACGGTATATGGATTGACTCGTGCTGTTGAGGATAAGGTCGTAACTGTGAAGGCCGGAGAGCTGCTGGCTTTACAGTTGGAATCCAATCGTACAACGGGTTATTCCTGGTTTGTAGAGGGTAATGGTTATGCTGGTCAGTTTTATGAACTGGGACGTTCTTATGTTTTGCCTGGTAATGCTGCCAACAACCGGACCGGAATGCCTGGATTAGAAATAATTGTTTTCGGTGCCCAGGAGCCGGGCGAATACAAGGTGAATATGGAATATAAGCGTGCCTGGGAAAAAGGCAGCGGCTTTGACAAATTCAGCTTTACTGTTAAAGTATTGTGATAACGGAGGTCTGAGATGGAAAAAACTGCCGTTACCGTGAAAATTTTTAATGATGAATATACTTTAAAGACTGATTTGCCGCGTACTGATGTGGATGCGATTGCGGCAATGGTCGATAAAAAAATGCAGAAACTGGCGACAAGCCAGCATTTGGTCACAACTTCCAAAGTCGCTGTATGGGCGGCGTTGGATCTGGCGGGAGAGTTATATACCTTACGTCGTGAATATGAAGCCTTGCTGAAAGCGGCGAAGGATATTTAGAGAAGAGGTTTTTAGTTAATGAAAAAGCAAACCATCGAACTGCTCGCTCCTGCCGGGAGCTGGGAAGCGTTGGAAGCGGCGGTGAATGCCGGTGCTGATGCTGTATATATGGGCGGCAAAGCTTTTGGCGCACGTCAGTATGCCAGTAATTTTGACCGTGAAGAAATGCAGAAGGCTGTTTACTTTGCTCATATGCACCGTGTGCGACTGTATATCACTGTCAACACGCTGGTCGATGACAGTGAGCTGAGCGAATTGGCTGATTATCTGCTGTTTTTGAGTAATGTAGGCATCGACGGTATTATCGTACAGGATCTGGGTGTGATCCGTCTGGCCCGGAAAATAGTGCCGGACCTGCCTTTGCATGCCAGTACGCAGATGACGGTTACTAATTCCGAGGGCGTTAAGCTTGCTGCTGAAGCCGGTATGGAACGTGTTGTTCTGGCGCGCGAGTTGAGTCTAGAAGAAATAAATACGATCTGTCATGGCACAGATACAGAAATAGAAGTTTTTATTCATGGAGCTTTGTGCGTATGTTATTCAGGTCAATGTTTGATGAGCAGCCTGATCGGCGGCCGCAGCGGCAATCGCGGACGTTGCGCCCAGCCGTGCCGTCTACCTTATAAGCTGGTCAATGAAGCAGGAGAAGATCTGCTGAGCGGCAAAGACGCAGGGCAATATCTTTTGAGTCCTAAGGACTTGAATACTTTGGATATTTTACCGCAGCTGATCGAAGCTGGTGTAACATCCTATAAAATCGAAGGACGTATGAAGCGTCCTGAATATGTAGCCGTAGTTGTCGATGCTTATCGCAGGGCTATCGACAGTTATCTTGGCGGTGATTATCAGGTGCCGGAAGAAGATTTTGCCAATATTGAACAGATCTTTAATCGTGATTTTACAACTGCTTATCTGCTGGAGCGGCCCGGCAGGGAAATGATGAGCGACCGCCGGCCAAACAATCGCGGTGTTTTGGTGGGGCGTGTTGTTAAGCTTGATAAAGCTGCTAACAAAGCGACACTGAAACTTGATAAAGAATTGCATTTGGATGATGGCTTAGAGTTTTGGGTCAGCGTGGGTGGTCGTGTTGGCACTACTGTGACGTCACTTTTGCAGAACGGACAGGAAGTAGCTGTGGCTGCCGCAGGTTCTCAGGTCACTATCGATGTGCCGCATGGCATTAAAATGAATGACCGTGTTTTCAGAACCTTTGATAACCGTCTGATGACATATGCCGCACAGTTCTTTGGTGAGAAGGCCAAACGCCGTATCCCTGTAAGTGCTTTAGTAACAGCAAGAGCAGGCAATCCAATGACGGTGCTGCTGACTGATGACGAGGGCAATACAGGCTATGGTGAAACGCAGTTTATTGTAGAAGCTGCCCGCAAGCATGCTTTAAATGAGGAAACTGTGCGTAAACAGGTAGATCGACTGGGCACGACTGAATATGAGCTGTCAGACTTGGTGCTGGAATGTGATGAAAACGTGATGGTGCCGATGAGCGAGATCAACGAGGCTCGCCGTTTAGCTGTCGAAGCTTTAGATACTGCACGTCTGGAGGCTTTTGCGCCGATGCGTGTACAACGTCATAAAGTTCCGCGTGATCTGGTTCCTGCAGAAAAAATCAGCCGCAGTAAACATGCGATTTTGACTGTGCATGCCGATACTGTTGATAAAGCACAGGCTGCTTTGGCAGGAGGCGCTGATTATATTATTTTTGGCGGGGATATTTTCAGCAGCAGGCAGCTGTCGAGGCAGTCTTATGCCGAAGTTGCCGGTCTTGCTCAAAATTATGGTAAAAAATGGGCCATAGCGACACCGCGTATTGTTAAAGAAGGACAGCTGCCTTATTTTGCAGAGCTGTTTGCCTATTGGCAGCAGTTGAAGCCCGATGCTGTTTATATCAGCAACAACGGCTTGTGGCAGCTGGCGCAGCAATACAG
>OMAJ01001332.1_pt1 | contig 9835 bp, 9 predicted proteins | sample 1644631 | NCBI WGS metagenome assembly OMAJ01 (sample SAMEA103958133, study PRJEB25191) | human gut metagenome | biome: human-associated habitat [ENVO:00009003]; feature: intestine environment [ENVO:2100002]; material: feces | place: Germany | collected 2013/2015 | reverse complement strand
CGCCCCGTGTTCCCTGCAATACGCCTTGATAAAATCAAATGCCGCCCGACCGATCCCCTGCCGCTGATATTCAGAGAGAATATACAGTGACTGCAAGACGATCCCGTCGGTTCTGCTTATCGTCAAATAGCCGATATTTTGATCGTCTTTTTGGAGCAGATACACAGAATACGCCGGATCATTGATCCGCAGCAGTTCTTTCTCCTGATGCCACGCCCAATCAAAGTTGTCGATCATATCATCGGGGTAGATCCCTCTGTAAGTAGTGCCCCAAATTTGATGCCGCAGGGCAATGATCTCCGGCACATCCTCTTTGGCCGCCTCGACAAACATACTATCGCTTCTCATAGGGCAAGTTTCCTCCCCGTAACGCTTTCAACTTTTTCACATCCAGCATACCATGCCTCCGATTTCGCCGCAAGCACAAAAAAAGCAGCGCCGGTTGGCGCTGCTTTTTGATTCTTTTGGGAATTTGTATTACTGCTGCTCGGCGGCCTTCGCGGCGGCCTGCTGGGCTTCGATCTCGATGAGGGCGTCCTTGCGGGAGAGGTTCCAGCGGCCCTTCTCGTCGATCTCCATGAACTTGACCCAGATCATATCGCCGACGGTGACGACATCCTCGACCTTCTCGACGCGCTTGCGGTCGAGCTTGGAGATGTGAACCAGGCCGTCCTTGCCCGGGGCGATCTCGACGAACGCGCCGAACTGCATCAGGCGCACGACGCGGCCATAGTAGAGCTTGCCGACCTCGGGCACGAAGACGATATCGTCGATGCACTTCTTCGCGGCGTCGCACGCGGCGGCGTTGGCGGAGGCGATGTGGATGGTGCCATCGTCGTCGATGTCGACCTTGGCGCCGGTATCGGCAACAATCTTCTGGATGACGCTGCCGCCCTTACCGATGACCTCGCGGATGCGCTCGGGGTCGATGTGCATGGTGATCATCTTGGGCGCATACTGGCTGACCTCGGCGCGCGGCTCGGAGATGCAGGGCAGCATGATCTGGTCGAGGATCTGCACGCGCGCGTCATAGGTGATCTCAAGGGCGTTCTTGATGATGGCCATCGTCAGGCCGTCGTTCTTGAGGTCCATCTGGATGGCGGTGATGCCCTTCTTGGTACCGGCAACCTTGAAGTCCATTTCGCCGTGGAAGTCCTCAACGCCCTGAATGTCGATGAACGTGGTGAAGTCGTCGCCGTCCTGAATGAGGCCGCAGGAGATACCGGCGACGGGCGCCTTGATGGGAACGCCTGCGTCCATCAGCGCGAGCGTGGAGCCGCAGATGGAGCCCTGAGAGGTCGAGCCGTTGGAGGAGACGACCTCGCTCACGACGCGGATGGCATACGGGAACTCGTCGACGGACGGGATGACCGGCAGCAGCGCGCGCTCAGCAAGCGCGCCGTGGCCGATCTCGCGGCGGCCGGGGCTGCGGGAGGGCTTGGCCTCGCCGACGGAGTAGCCGGGGAAGTTATAGTGGTGCATATAGCGCTTTTCGGTCTCTTCCCAGATGGTGTCGAGCTTCTGGCAGGCGGAAAGCGTATCGAGCGTGCAGACGGAGAGCACCTGCGTCTGGCCGCGGGTGAACAGGCCCGAGCCGTGGACGCGGGGCAGCACGCCGACTTCGGCAGCGAGAGGACGGATCTCGTTCTTCTGGCGGCCGTCCACCCGGTGGCCCTCCAGCAGCCAGGCCTTGACGATCTTCTTCTGGAACTTGTAGGTGATCTCGTCGAGGAACTGATCCATATCGGGATACTCCTCGAGGAACTTCTCGTGCCAGTGCTCGATCATCTCGTTCCAGCGGGCCTCGCGGACGTTCTTATCGTCGGTGTCCATCGCGGCCTTGGCCTCGTCCATGAAGTTTTCGACGATCTTGTCGAACAGCTCCTGATTGAAGCTCGCGTGCGGGTAGTCGAACTTGGGCTTGCCGATCTCGGCGACCATGCGGTTGATGAGCTCGACCTGCTTCTGGTTCTCGTTGTGGGCAAGCTCGATGGCCTTGTACATGGTGTCGTTGTCGACTTCGTTCGCACCGGCCTCGATCATGACGATCTTTTCCTCGCTGGCGGCCAGCGTCAGGGAGAGGTCGCTGTGCTCGCGCTGCTCCTTCGTGGGGTTCAGCACGATCTCGCCGTCCACCAGACCGACAAACACACCGGCAATAGGGCCGTTCCAGGGAATATCAGACATGGCGATGGCCAGGGACGCACCGTTCATGCCGGAAATTTCGGCAGAGCAGTCGGGGTCCTGGCTCATGACGGTCATGGTCACGCAGACATCGTTGCGCATATCCTTGGGGAACAGCGGGCGGATGGGGCGGTCCACAACGCGGGAGGACAGGATGGCGTGCTCGCCGGGGCGGCCCTCACGGCGCATGAAGCTGCCGGGGATGCGGCCTGCGGCGTAGAGCTTCTCCTCAAACTCGACGCTCAGGGGGAAGAAATCGACGCCGTCGCGGGGCTTGTCGCTCATCGTGACGTTGCAGAGCACGCAGGTCTCGCCGTAGCGGATCATGGCGCTGCCGTTGGACAGACCGCACATTTTGCCGGTCTCGACCACAAACGGGCGGCCCGCAAAGGTCGTCTCGAACTTGCGGTAGTTGGGGAAGGTTTCCAGTCTGGATGCGAATTCGTAAGCCATAGGGATTCTCCTTCTTTGGTAGATTTTTACTTTCAGCACTTCCCTGCCCCGGTTCTGTACAATAAAGCCAGCAGCCAAGCCTGTTGCTTGGGTGCTCGATTTACTGCACAAAACGCGGCGGGGGCGGCTGTAAAATACGGGTGCAGTGGATTTCTGTGATGCGCCGCGTTGTAGGGGGCGGCAGCACACATGTATAAAAAATCGGGCAGAGTGCAAATGCACCCTGCCCGTTTTTGCGAAAATTACTTACGCAGACCCAGCTCAGCGATCAGGGCACGGTAACGGTTGATGTCCTTCTTCTGCAGATAGGCCAGCAGATTACGGCGGCGGCCGACCATCTTGAACAGGCCGCGGCGGCTGTGGTTGTCATGCTTGTTGGTCTTGAGGTGCTCGGTCAGGTGGTTGATACGAGCGGTCAGCAGAGCAACCTGGACCTCCGGAGAACCGGTGTCACCCTCGTGGATGGCTGCCTTGGCGATGATGGGCTGCTTATCGATAGCGGATTTCTGGCTCATGGGTATATACCTCTTTCATAAAAATGTATTGGCCGTCGGCGCAGTAAGGGGTAGTTGGAACCATTGAGGCATACGCCCCATACCGGGCCGCGGTAACAAGAATTAGTATACCACAACATTTTGCGGAATACAAGAGCATTTGCGGCATTTCCGCAATTATTTTGCGCCGTTCAGGGCCGCAAAATACGCCTTGCTCTCGTCGGCGGCGTGGTGGATCAGCGCGGCCAGCTCGTCCATCGAATTGAACTTGCGAACCGGGCAGAAATATTTGTGAAATTCCAACACCGGCTGCTGACCGTAGACATTGCCGGAGAAGTCCGGCACAAACGTCTCGCAGGTCACGGCGGCGTTTTCACTGCTGTCCACCGTGGGGCGCTTGCCGATGCCGGTGGCTGCGGGCCGCCACCGGCCGTCCAGATAAATGCGGGTCAGGTAGACGCCCGCGCAGGGCTGCAGGGCCGCGGCGGGGTAGTTCTGGTTCAGCGTCGGCGTGCCGAGCTTTCCGCTGCCGATGCCCTTGCCGTGGACAACGGGCCAGTCGATGGCGTAGGGTGTGCCGAGCATGGCGTTGGCGTCGTCGAGACGGCCCTCCTCCAGCGCGGCGCGGATGCGGGTCGACGAGACGGTCTGCCCGCCGTACTGCGCCATCGGCACGATATGCACGCCGATGCCGAGGGGCGTGCAGAGCTCCCGCAGACGCTCCACGTTACCGGCGGCGCGGGCTCCAAACGTAAAGTTGTCGCCGCAGAACAGCTGCTTTGCGTTAAAGCAGTCCACCAGCACCTTTTGCACAAAATCCTCCGGCGTCAGCGCACGGAACTCGTCAAACGGTGCCTCCTGGTATTCCTCGATGCCTAAGCTTGCAACGCGGGCGTGCTTCTGCGGCAGCGAGAGGATGCGCCCGCCCTTCAGCGTACTGCTGGCGGGCAGCTCAAACGTGAAGGCCGCAGCGGTCAGGCCGCCGACCCGGGCGCATTCGACGGCAGCCCCCAGCACAGCGCGGTGGCCGCAGTGGACGCCGTCAAAATAGCCGAGCGCCACAGCACTGCCCTGCGGGGCGTGGATGGGCGTCAGCCTTTGATACATTTGCATTGGGCAGTCAGCCCCTTTCGCAAAATAGTTTTTCGACCTTGAGCACGCCGCCCTCGACGCTGGCCAGCCCCAGAAACGCGCCGGTCTCATCGTAGGTGCGGTAGCGGCCATCGGCGGCAGCGTAATGGCTCGTCGGACAGCCGTTGAGCAGGTGCGCCTTGACGCCGCTGTTGACGTGCAGGGCGGGCAGCGGCGTAAAGACTGACTCGATTGGCAGTACCCAGCCGTTGGTTTCGAGTTCCCCGTTCTCGGCGGCGGCTAAAATTTCCGGCAGCGTGTGGCACTGGGCCAGACTGAACACACCGGCCTGCGTGCGGCGCAGGGCGGACAGCGTGGCGGGCACGCCGAGGGCGTCGCCGATCTCCTCGGCCAGCACACGGATGTAGGTGCCCTTGGAGCAGGCGACGCGGACGGTGTATTCGTCGGGCGCGGGGCTGCCGAGGTATTCGATGTCATAGATCGTGATGGGGCGGGGCGTGCGCTCAACGGTCTGGCCCTTGCGGGCCGCCTTATACAGCGGTTGGCCGTTGATTTTCACCGCGCTGTACATCGGCGGCAGCTGCATACGATCCCCGCGGAACTGCGGCAGTACGGCGCGCAGCTCGGCCTCCCCCACCGTGACGGGGGCAGTTTCCAGCGTCGTGCCGGTCACGTCGCCGGTGTCGGTGCGCAGGCCCAGACGCAGCGTAGCTTCGTAGGTTTTATCGTGGTCAAGCTGGCGGTCAGCGGCGGAGGTCGCCTTGCCGATAAACACCGCGAGCACACCGGTGGCCATAGGGTCCAGTGTGCCCGAGTGTCCCAGCTTGCGCGTGCCCAGTGCGCCGCGCAGCTTGGCCAGCACATCAAAGCTGGTCCAGCCTGCGGGCTTATCGACGGGCAGAATGCCGTTTGGCGTTTGCATAGCAGGGTTCCTTTTCTGTTGTTAGGGTTTAAAAGGCTTCCCCCTAGGGGGGGAAGCTGTCACCGAAGGTGACTGATGAGGGGGAAGTCTGCCATTGCAGACCGTTTATGAGTTGTTGCGGGCAGGTTCGCCCCTCATCCGGCCTTGCTTCGCGCGGCCACCTTCCCCCAATGGGGGAAGGTTTTATTGCGCTTTCTCCGCGTCGGCGCGGTCCAGTTCCTTTTTGACTTCCTCGAGGATCGCGTGCTTGGCGTTGTCCGGGTTGCCGCTGATCTCACAGCCGGCGGCGCGGGGATGCCCGCCGCCGCCCAGACGCCGCGCAATGTTGCAGGCGTTGGTGTCGTGCCCGGTGCGCACACTGATCTTGAAGCTGCCGTCCTTCTGCTGGCGCAGGGTCAGACCGACCTCGACGCCCTCGATGGAGCGCGGCAGGCTCGTCAGATCTTCCAGCTCGGCCCCGGCCACACCTGCGGCCTGGATCTGGTCCCAGGTCAGGCAGATGAGCGCACAGCGGTCATCGTAGTAAAACTCCAGGCTTTCTAAAGCCATGCGTTCCGCGATGACCCGCGCGTGGGTGCGGCTCTCGAACAGGCGCTCGTTCAGCCTTTCCACGTCGGCTCCGGCCTCGATCAGAGCCGCTGCCGCCTTGTGGGTCTCCGCCGTCGTGTTGCTGAACCGGAAGCAGCCGGTGTCCGTTGCCACACCCGTATACAGGCAGGAGGCAATTTCCGGCGTGATCTTCGCGCCCATCTCGGGGATGAGCGTCGTCAGCAGCTCGGCAGATGCGGCAGCCCCGGCGTCCACCAGCGTCTCATAGGCATAGCCGCTGTTCGAGCCGTGGTGGTCGATGCACAGATTGACATGCTCGGCGTATTCCTGAATGTTGTTGCGCTCGCCAAAAAGCTGAATGCCCGCAACATCCACCGCCACCACAAACGCGGGGCGGAAGCTGCCGTCAAACACCGTGATGGGCATGTAGTCGTACATGGCAGGGATCGGATCACTGCACAGCACGGCGGCATTTTTGCCCAGCTGCTGAAGCGCCAGGCAGAGCGCCGTGCCCGAGCCGATGGTGTCACCGTCGGGGTTTTTATGGCACAAAATCAGGATGTCATCTGCAGCAAGCAGACGCGAAACAACCGTCTCGCGGTCTACGTTCTGAGTCATAGGTTCCTCTTTTCTAACTGGGGTGCTTTACTCTGCGTCAGAGTCAGGCTCAATGTCCAGCTCACCCAGCAGCTTGTTGATGTGCGCGGCATAGGCTGCGCCTTCATCTTTGACGAATACAAAGCGCGGTGCCTTGCGGATGTGCATCCGGCGGCTGACCTCGGTGCGGACATGGCCGGACGCCTTGTTCAGCGCCTTGACCACCGGCTCCGGGCCGCCCTCACGGCCCATGACGCTGATGTAGACCTTGGCCTGATCGAGGTCGGGGGTCACATCCAGACGGGTCACGGTCAGCAGACCGCCCGTCACGCGGGGGTCCTTCATCTCGCCGATGATGGCGATCAGCTCACGCTTCATATCCTGGGCCATACGGCCATGGTTTTTGGTTGGCATTTACTTTACCTCTGCAATCAATCGCGGTACTCCTCCATCTTGAAGCACTCAAAGACGTCGCCTTCCTTGATGTCCTGGAACTTGGCCAGGGTGATGCCGCACTCAAAGCCCGCGGCAACCTCCTTGGCGTCATCCTTAAAGCGCTTCAGGCTGGCGATGGAATCCTCGCAGATGACGATGCCGTCACGGACCAGACGCAGCTGGGCGTCGCGGGTGATCTTGCCGTCGGTAACGCGGCAGCCTGCGACGGTGCCGACACTGGAGATCTTGTAGACCTGGCGGACCTGGGCCTCGCCCAGGGCGACCTCGCGGACCTTCGGGGCCAGCATGCCCTTCATAGCGTCGGTGACATCGTTGATGGCATCATAGATGACGCGGTACATACGCATTTCCACCTTGGTGGCAGCAGCTTCTTCCTTGGCCACGTTGTCCGGGCGGACATTGAAGCCGATGATGATGGCGTTGGAGGCATCGGCCAGATCAACGTCGGACTTGCTGATGGCACCGACACCGGCGTGGATGACGCGGACGCGGACCTCGTCGTTGGAGATCTTCTCGAGGCTCTGCTTGACGGCCTCGGCGGAGCCCTGGACGTCCGCTTTGACGATGATGGGCAGCTCCTTCATATCGTTGGCAGCCATCTGGTCAAACAGGTTATCCAGCGTGACCTTGGTGTAGGCGGCAAACTGCTTCTCCTTGGCCTCGGCGGTGCGCTTGTCAGCCAGCTCACGGGCGAGGCGCTCGTCCTCGACAGCCTCGAACAGCTCGCCGGCCTCGGGGACCTCGGTCAAGCCGGTGATCTCAACAGGCGTGGACGGGCCGGCCTCGGTGATCTCCTGGCCCTTGTCGTTGCGCATCGTGCGGACACGGCCCACAGCGGTACCGGCGATCAGGCAGTCGCCCTTGTGCAGGGTGCCGTTCTGGACCAGCAGAGTTGCGATGGGGCCCTGGCCCTTGTCCAGACGGGCCTCGACGACAGCGCCCTTGCCGCGGCGGCTCGGGTTGGCCTTCAGCTCCATGACCTCGGCCTCGAGAACGATACGCTCGAGCAGGTCGCTGATGCCCATGCCGGTGACGGCGGACACAGGGATGCAGGCGACGTCGCCGCCCCAGTCCTCGGGCACGATCTCGTACTTGGTCAGCTGCTCCTTGACGCGCTCCGGGTTGGCGGTGGGCTTATCCATTTTGTTGATGGCGACGATCAGCTTGACGTTGGCGGCCTTGGCGTGGTTGATGGACTCGATGGTCTGTGGCATGATGCCGTCATCGGCAGCGACGACCAGGACCGCAATGTCGGTCATGTTCGCGCCGCGGGCACGCATCGAGGTGAACGCCTCGTGGCCCGGGGTGTCCAGGAAGGTGATGACGCTGTCATTGCTCTTGACCTGGTACGCACCGATGGCCTGGGTGATGCCGCCGGCCTCACCCTTGGTGACATTGGTCTTGCGGATAGCGTCCAGAATGGAGGTCTTGCCGTGGTCAACATGGCCCATGACAACGACAACGGGGGGACGCTCGACCAGATCGGCGGCGTTGTCCTCCTCCTGCACGAACAGGCGCTCCTCGATGGAGACGTGGACCTCATGCTCGACCTTAGCGTGGAACTCCTCGGCGATCAGGGCGGCGGTGTCGAAATCGACAACGTCGGAGATGGCGTGCATCTCGCCCATCTGCATGAACTTGGCAACGACCTTGGCGGCGCTCTGCTTCAGGCGGGTGGCCAGCTCGCCGACGGTGATCTCGTCGGGGATGGAGATCTTCAGCTGCGCGTTGCGGGCCTTTTCCAGCTGGATGCGCTGCAGGCGCTCGGCCTCGGTCTCACGGCGGCGGCCAAACTGCTGGCCGCGGCGGTTGTTGCGGTTGTTGAACTTTTCCTTCTTGCCGGTGGGCTGGTTCTTGCGCTTGCTGGGCATGTTGCGGCTGTCGGCCAGGTCGTCATAGCGGGCGTTGAACTTGTCAACGTTCACGTCGACGGTGCGGGTGTCAACGGACACCTGCGCGCGGTTGACCTGGACCTGCTCGGTCTTGACAGGCTCTTTAATGCCGGTATCGGCGGCCAGCTCCTGCAGGGTGACGCGCTTCTCGCTGCGCTTTTCCGCCTGCTTCTCGGGCTTGCGGCTGTCTTTCTTCTGCTCGGGCTTCGGCTCCTTCTTGGCGGCGGGCTTGGGCTGCTCCGCAGGCTTGGGCTCGGCAGCGGGCTTCTGGGCCGCGGCGGGCTGCTTCTTCGGCTCGGGCTTCTTTTCTGCCTTCGGGGCCGGGGCAGGCTCCTTGCCGCTGGCAAGGTAGGCGTCGAGGCTGTCCTCGGCGTTCTCGCGGGTCAGGGTCTCCAGCAGGACGTTGAGCTCTTTTTCCTCAAACGTGCCGGCGGTCTTATAGGCTTCGCCGGTCACGCCGGAAACGGTCTCGACGACCTTTTTGGCGGGCATGCCGAACTCCTTGGCAACATCAGCGATCTTGTATTTAAAATCCATATAGTGTGGTCCTCCTCATCAAAGGTATTTTGCGCACAGCTGTGCAAGGTGTTCGTCGGTCACGCCGAACACGGCGGCGGGCTTGGGGGTAAGCATGGCCAGGTCAGCGCTGGTCAGGGGCATCTGCTCACAGGCGACGATGCCGTCGCAGGCGTCCTTCATATGGCTGACCGTGCGCTCACTGGCGTCCGAGGTAAGCAGCACCAGGGCCACTTTGCCGCGCAGTGCGTTTTCCTGTACGCGGTCATACCCGTGCAGCAGCTTGCCGGCCTTGCGGCACAGCCCCAGTGCACCCAGCAGCGGGTGCTGATCGTTATTCATGGCTCGCCGCCTCCTTTGCACTTTGCTCCGCACAGGCGATCTCCTCGGTCAGGCGGTCATAGATACCGTCCGGGATGGGGACCTCAAATGTGCGTTCGAGCCGCTTGGCCTTGCGCGCCTTGGCAAGGCAGGCAGCCGAGGGGCACAGATACGCGCCGCGTCCCGGTGCCTTGCCGCGCAGATCAATACTGATCTCGCCCTCGGGGCTGCGCACGACGCGCACCAGTTCGCGCTTGGGGCGCTGGGCATTACAGCCCACGCACCGGCGCACGGGGATCTTTTTTTGCTTTAGCTGCTGCAACTGGCAGACCTCATTTCACAAATAATAAAGAATAAAT
>OMAJ01001328.1_pt1 | contig 9885 bp, 9 predicted proteins | sample 1644631 | NCBI WGS metagenome assembly OMAJ01 (sample SAMEA103958133, study PRJEB25191) | human gut metagenome | biome: human-associated habitat [ENVO:00009003]; feature: intestine environment [ENVO:2100002]; material: feces | place: Germany | collected 2013/2015 | reverse complement strand
TTCCCTGCCCACAGCCGGAATTCCATCTCCGCCGCGTGCTGCCACTTCTTCGCCGCCTCCGGGGAGATGCCCAGCACCTCGCGGTCCACGGACGCTTTGAGCGTCAGCCCCGTCCCGATGACCTTGGTGCGGTTGGTATTGATCGCCGCCGTAGCCACCGGCGCGGCCATGTAGAGCATTCGCGCCCTCTGCCGCAGGGTGGCGTTGTTGCGGTTGATGTCCTCATTGGGAGCGCCGCTGTCCGGAACAAATCCCTTGAGCGCCCGCCGCGTCAAGCTGGCCCCGGCTTCGCTGTACCCCTTCGCCTGCGGCGCGGCTGCGCGGCGGCGGTCTTTCTTGTTGCTCAATGCTTATCGCCTCCCGTTTTCGGAATAAAAAACAGGCCGCCCGGCGGCGAAAGGAGCAAACTCCGCCAGGCTGCCTGTGCAAAAAGCCCTTTCGGGCGCTTTGCCGGTATCATTTTCGTGACCTCACGAAAAAGGTCACCAGTCGCGTGGAACGATGCCGAAAGCCTTTCTCGGCTTGCGGCCGTTCAGCTCAGCTAAAAGCTCATCGACCTTCTTCTCCGCGTCCTCGATCTCGTCCTTCAGATCAGGCAGGTCGAAGCGCGTCAGCTCGCGGTCGTCGATGACATAGCTTTTTACGCCGCCGTCCACAAGAGCCAGATATGCGGCGCGCAGCTTTGAGAGGGCGCTCTGCCAGAAGTCCAGCCGCGCCCGCAGTTCAACTTTATCCATATCAGACACCTCACCAATCGTCGTAGTATTTCTTTCCGCTTCTGCGCTTCGGCCTCTGCTTGGCGGCGGGAGGCGGCATGACAGGCGTTGCAACAGGGGCAGGAGCGCGTTCGCCGCCCGCCTCCTTTAGCCGCCTGTCTATCTCGTCCAGGTTCTTAGGAAGCGCCTTGAAAGCCGCCAGCGCATAGTTCCGGCAGTCCAAAGCCTCGTTGCGTTCGTGGCCGGGTATCTTCTTCCACTGCCACGGTTGCTTTTTGTTCGGGTCATAAACTTTGACCTCGGACAGCAGGCCGGTAAAGTAGCCGGAGCCGTAGTCATCCCGCTTGGGGAAGTGACAGTATTTTGCGCCCGGCGTCTGTACGCGCAGGTTGTCCATGATGACCTCCTTGCCGGAGTCAACACCGATCTGGTACTGCCAGCAGGTGCCGACCGCTGTCTGCCGAATGGTGATTTTCTGCTTCTTCGGCGGGGCGGTGTACGGTTTATCGCTGCCAGGCATACCCTTGATGCAGAAGACTTTCTTGCCGAGCCGTGCCCGGCATTGTTCGCGGACCTCCATTGTGAAGTGACCGCCCTCGTCTACGAAAGACATGGATATCCGCAGACCGACGCCGTTTTCAAAACGCAGGACACGGTCAAATACCAGCTCGTCCAGCTGCGCCCATACAGACAGGTCATCGGGTCGCCCCATGACGATGCCTTTTTCAATGCCCCAGGTTTCCCCAAAGTGACCGTGGCCGACGATTTCGTACTCCATGCGGTCGTCTTGGGTATCGACGCCAGCTGTCAGCACGAGCACACCCTCCGGCAGCTCGGCAGGGTATTCCTCCCGGCGCGCCATCAGACTGTCCTCGTCCTCCAGGTCGCCGCGATCCTCCCACAGCTCACCGAAACAAGTGTTGTAGACGACCTGCATCTTGCGAGTGCTGCCGACTGCATTCAGATATTTCAGAATGATGGACTCCCAGCTCGCCCATTGGCTGACAAAAGCGTTCAGCCAAAAGGACCGAGAGCCTTGCTCATAGGCATCGGGATTGTCGGCTTCCCATCTGGCGGGGGCTTTCTTCATCTCCGCCTCGGTGGACACGCAGCCACAGCCCGGGCAAGCGTAGTAGACATTGCGGACCTTGTAGGTCTTCTTGCCTGCGACGATGTTCTCGTCATGCTCAAAGCGGATGTCCGCCCATTGGATCTCGTGATACTCGCCGCAATGAGGGCATCGGGATTTCCACCGCTCCATCGTGCCGGTCGCATAGGCCGCTTCAATGGCGCTGGCGTTCTTGATGGTCGGCGTGGACACCTCACCGGACTTGGCGTTGTAGAATGTGGTCTGTCGAGCCATCGCCAAGTCCCACGGGTCGCCCTCGTTGCCAGCTGACAGCGCCCAGCGGTCGCGTTCATCGCCCAGCACATAGCGGATAGGCTTAGATGCCAGCGCGTGGGCTTCGGTAGAGCCGCACATCGTAAGGATGCCGCCAGGGTAGGTCTTTTGCAAAATCGTGTTGCCGGAGTCGCGGCTTTTGGGGTCGCTGACTTTCTTTTTCAGCGTGGGGCAGTCGCGGATCATCGGCGCGATGCGGAGCTTGGAATACTCCTTGGCGTCAATAGTGGTGGGATGGATAAAGAGAATTGAGCCGGGGTCCTGGTCGATAACATAGCCGATGCAGTTGTTGAGGAATTCGGACTTGCCGACCTGGGACGCGGCCACCATGACGATGTGCCGTATCTTTGGGTCGGTCCATGCATTCATCGGCTCGTGGAGATAGGGGGTGCGCTCGGTGCGCCACGGTCCGGGCTCTGCGGCGCTCTCGGCAGACAGGCGGCGATTCTGCTCCGCCCATTCGGTCACGGTCAGGTCGTCCGGCGGCTTCATGCCGGCCAAGACTTTCCCGATGACGGCATTCAGCCTCTTTACCCGCTCGCGGGCCTCTTTCTCCTCTATGAGCCGGCGCGTTTCCTTATCCGTCATCGGCATCACGCCCGCTGTCAGCTTCCCAGGCCCTCCGCTCCCGGACGCGCTCCTCGTATTTCTTTGGGTCATAGCGGTAATTGGAGAGCTCCCGCATGGCCTTGTTGACCTCGCGGCGGATAATCTCGGCGGCCTCCGCTGGGGAGTTCGCCGAGGCCACGTCCACGGCCAGGCGGCCGGGCAGGGCCATCATCGCCCCGCGAATGGCATAGATCAAGTCGGTAGTCATCGCGGCCACGTCCTCGCTCCGGTGCATGGTACCTTTCAGCTCCTCGGCCTCCAGCTTGGCGATGGTGGCCTTGGACGCTTTCATCGTCGTTTCCGCCACGCGGCGGGTCTTCTCCAGCTTCTTGTCCTCCTCGTCCATCGGACCGTCAGACAGGAACTTGATATATCGCTGGACGGAATCAGCCAGCCGGAAGAAACCCTTGCGGCAGGTCGGCACGGTGCCGTCCTGCGCCATCTGCTGCACGCGCCGGGCAGACACGCCCAGCACCGTCGCCAGCTCTGTTGTGCTGACCTCAGTCTCGTCGGTAATCTTCTCGCTTTGTCCAGCCATATAGCAAACTCCTTTCCGTGGCGATGGAGCGGGACTCACCAGAATTGCACTGGAGCACCGCCCAGAGGCGGCGAGACCATTATCCCGCGCTGTGGTCTTATCTTCATAGGAGGCCTTTATCGAAACTCTCCCCACATTCTCGCGGAGAAGAGCGGATAAAGCAGAGGGAATTACGGCAGATACCGCCGCAGGTGCCTCGATTGGCACCAAAAGCATCGGCTGGTGCGTAACGAAATGCCTGATTTTTGCCTTGGTAACTACGCTTTTTTCGGGGTCGGCGAGCCCGCGGCGTGTGGGGCGGGGGTCGTCACAGTACCTTTTGCCGTCGTCGCCTGTTGCAACGCATTTCCACGCCCTCAGCGCGACGATGCCGAGAGGGGGAGGGAGCAACACAGCCAGACGCAGATACGCCGCTCTCGTGCGATGTATGCGCCTGGCTGTGGTATTGTGTTATAACTTCGTCAGCAATTCCGCATGGCTATATCCCTTAACGCCCTTGGTCATCATGCCGAGGAAGTCATCACGCGAGAAATCAGAGAGCCGGAATACTTCTTCGGGTTTCATTCCGAGCTGTTTGCCGATCTCCTGAACGGACTTGCCCTCGTCCAGCAGCCGCTTTACGATGGCTTTCATCGGCTCAAGCAGATGTGTACCACGAGCGCGGTTGTGTGTGACGGTGCCGTAAATATCCTCGGTCGCGTCATCATGCCGCACGATTACCACCGGCACCTTGCCTTTGAGCATGGTGTGCAGCGGCTCCTCTCCGGCCACGGTCCAGCGGTGAAAGCCGTCGATGATGGTGTAGTCGGGACGCACGACGATGGGAAGCGTCCAGCCATTGGTCATGATCGATTGCACCAGCAGCTTCAGATTCTCACGGTTGACCTTGTTGGGGTTGTAGTCATTGGGCTTGAGCTGCTCCCGGTCTACCCATTGCAGGGAGGATAACGGGGCGAACAGATCTGCGTCAGCCATTTGCCTCACCTCCCTTCCGGAAGCGCTTGGCGTAATCGGCGTAGGCGCAGGATATGTCCTGATAGATGGCGCGCAGGGTGCGGAGCTTGGGATCGCCAGCAGTCAGACCGCCGTACATTTTCTTGTAGTCGCGCGGCCGCGCCATTCCGTCCATCTGAATGAACATCTTGCGGTACTGCTTGGCGATCTTGCGCTTATGCTCCGTGTTGAAGAAGTCTCCCGGGCGGACGAACAGCATCTCCTTCAGGAGCGCACGGTAGTCCTTGGTGTCCTCGCCCTCCAGCTCCCGGCGCTTTCTTGTGGTGCGGTGGAACATTTCGCTGTCCCAGTACAGCATGGCAAGGTAGGCGTTCGGTTCACGCCGGAGGACGCGCTCCATGAGAGATGGGTCATATTCGCCCAGGTGTACCAGCACGGGTACGGTATCAACAGAGAAGAACTGCGACACGCGCAGCTGATTCCGATTGACGCCGACCTGATACATCTGCAGGTAGACCTCGGGGACTTCGATGCGCTGGTCTCGCAGGTACAGCCAGACGTCCGCCGTCTTCCAGTCGTAGATGGGATAGATGGTGTTCGTGCCGGTGATGCCCTTTGCGCCCATATTCAGTGCCGCCATGTATTGGAGCCGCTGAATGGACTCTGCCGCGCGGACGCCGGTGATCATGATGCCGTCCATCGTTACGCGGGGCAGGAAGGATTGATAGTTGTCGATCCTTGGCCGGAGCTGCGGGTGATTGCGGATGGCAAAGGGCGGCGGCTGCCGCACCCAGACATCGCGCTTGCGTCGATCCCAGCAGACGAAGGTTTCATCGCTGGACAGCTCATTGAGACAGCTGAAATGCTTGACCTCGATGCACCACCATTGAAACTTGGCGCCGGCAAGCAGGAACTTCTTCCGCCACGCCTTGGTCGTTGCTTCAATGGAATCGAAGATTGCCTCCTCGTCCACGAAAAGGACGGTCAACTGCGAGGGATTGATCTCTCCAGCCTGGATCAGCTTATAGGTCAGGTCGGCAAGAACAATGCTGTCCTTGCCGCCGGAAAACGAGAGGTATACGGGGACGCCGTTGGAAAATACATTCTTGATCCGCTGGCGTGCCGCAGTCACAACGTCGATGTCTGAGCTGATGCGCTTTACAGCCATATCCGCTCACCACATTTCGGGCAGAGGATAAACCTCTTAGCAGGCTCGGCGGAAGGCGCCGTGCCGCTCTGTGCGGGTGCGACTTCCTCAGCCTGCGCCGCAGCAGCTTCTTCCCGGGCGGCGTATTTCTCGCGCGTCTCGGTGATGGCCGCAGCCTGCTCCGGCTCAATGGTGCCGTACTCAAGCAGGGCGTCGCTGGCTTCGTCAGCCTCCATCACCATCGCACGGAGAAGATCCTCTTCGTAGCCGGGAATGTCCAGGTCATCTTTCAGCTCAAGGATAAAAGCGTCCAGCGCGGCCAGATCGTCAACGCCCAGGTCAAAGACGCGGTTATCGGCCAGCATGAGCTTTTCTTCTCCGCCTCAGTCAGTCCGGACACGACATAGCAGTCCGCCTCTGTGCGGCCGAGGGACAGCAGCGTTTCGTATAAGCCGTTGCCGGCGAGAATAACGCCGTCCTCGTCGACCACGATAGGGCGGATCTGACCGAACATTTCGACAGAGCGTCGGAACTCCTTCAGCTGCTTGTCGGTGTGCATTCGGACATTCCGATCCGGTCGCCGCAGCTCGGTCAGAGGCTTCTTTATGACCTTCATGCCTGCACCCCCTTCAAGAAGGCGCGAGCGCTGTCGATCTTTTCAGCCGCCGCAAGGACGATGCTGGGGTCGATATCGTAGACCTCGCGCCAGCCGTTCTCGATGCTGCCCGTCCATTGGCGGGCGGGCCACGGGTGAGTGCCGCACAGATATCCGTTCTTCCAGCCGTAGATCGGCGGAAGCGGGAGCTGGTGGTAGTGAATATAGGCAAGGATGTGCTCATGCTTCCACGCAGCGAGCGGGCTGAATCGCGTAACACCTTTGCCATCGGTATAGATATTGCTGTTGCGACCGACATAATTGCCGTCCGCACGGCGGCGGCCGAGAATGATGACATCCAGCTCGTGCGCCTTGAAGTATTCACGCTGCGCTCGGTGCTGCACGATAGAAAACCATCGTCCGGCCGCGGCGGAGTCCTTGGGGAAAAGCATCTCTTGATGCTTCACCAGCCAGTCGATATCCTGATGCGTGTTGATGACTTCGCAGCCTGCCGGCTTATGCTCCTCGATCCACACGGCAAAGGCGGGGTATTCCAGGTCGCACACGCCGATCATACTATCGGTGACGCCGGCCGCTTCGCAGAGCTTGCCGAGGACAATGCTGTCCTTGCCGGCGCTCCATGCGTAGGCAGCACACTTCCCAGCCGTCACGGCCTTGATGTCCGCCACGGTCGCGGCAGTAAGTTCGTCCAGCTCTGCGCGGGAAACGGCTTCTTCGATAGTTGCAACGGCTTCCAGCCATGCACTGTTGTCGATCCTCTGCTTCCTTCCAAGGCTCATGCTCTCACCGCCTTTCTCGAGGCGATAACAGCGACAAGACCGCTGGACAGGACGGTCGTCAGACTGCCTGCCGCTTTCACAGCCGGAATGCCGGCGAGATTGCCGTAGGCGAAGATCGGAAGCCCGACACACAGCGCAGTCAGCACACCGGCAAAAACGCCCTTGCCCGTCAGCTTCTTACCGAGCAGCGTCATGACCGTCGGCAGCAGCGTCGAAGCGCGGAGCGTTCCGTAGAACAGGAACAGGTATGTCACCGTCAGGCCGGGAATGTTGGCGATGGCGATAGCCACGATCAGCAGGCAAAGCATTGTGCGGCGCGAAGTCTGCACCGTGTCCTTCCCAATGCCGAGCCAGTCTGTCGTGAGCGACGCCGCCGCGCAAAGGTTGCTATCCACCGTGGAGAGCAGGCCGGAGATAATCATAAACAGGAACGGGACCAGCACCCATGTCGGAAGCAGCGAGGAAACGAATTCAAAGTTGACCATGCCTGTGTCGCTGGCCACAAAGCCGGAGCCTGCGGCGAGGAAGCCAACCGTTCCCATGCAGATCGGAACGAGCGCAAACAAAAGCGCACCGGCAAAAAACGATCTGCCGATGCGGTCGCGCCTGATTGCGAAAGCTCGCTGCCAGAAGCACTGATCCCCGAATGGGCCGGAGATCAGACCGACAGCCATCGGCAGACCGTAGCCCAGCAAGACTTCGATGCCCGTGGAGGAGGTGAGCGAGGTATATTCTCCGGAGACAGCACCGAGCCCTGCCCGTACCGTGTCAAAGCCGCCGGTCATGCGAAGGCTCAGAACGACCAGCAGAGCGCCACCCATGAGAATAATGCCCAGCTGGACGACATCGGTGATGATGGAGGCTTTCAGCCCGGAGAAGCGGGAGTAGGAATATGCGATAGCTGCCAGGGCGAGCGTCATGCTCCAGAATGGTAGCCCCGTAATGAGAGCCAGCGTCTTTCCCCCGGCGAGCAGCTGCACCGCCGTTGAAAGAACGGCCAGCGCGCCGAGCTGGAAGGAGTAGACGCCCTTGACCTTGCCGGAGCGATAGCGCTCCGCCATGTAGCCGGTCAAGGTGATGCCCTCCGGGTACTGCTCCCGAATCCTTTTTGCAAAGGGGATAAACAGGATCAGGCACAGCACATTCGGTACCGTAAACCAGAACATCCCCGGGATGCCGCGAGTATAGGCCATCTCCGAGGAAGTGAACAGTGAGGGAGCCCAAATCCAAGTGGCGGCGATGCTCATGGCGGCAATCGCCGAGCCGATGCGCCGGTCCGCCACATGGAAGCCCTCTGCGTCGGTCGTCTTTCGGGTGAACATCAGCGTGACGCCGATCATCAGCACCGCATAGACGGCCAGAATGACAATTCCGAACATTTTGGAAATCTCCTTTTATGATGTCACCGCTGCCCTCTGCTGGCGAACATCGGACCCGGCGCATGACCGGCGCGCAAGGAGTAACGCGCAGGCCTCAACCTCCTTCCCAAACGAATGACGGCCACCCCGAGAGGGATGGCCGCCTGGCTTATGTAGGATTTTACGAGTCTAATCCTAATACATGGTGCGGGGAATATCAAGAAACGAGTTGCAACAGCGAAGAACAGCTTTTAACTACCGAGGTAGCGGTAACACACCATCTTTACCGAATCCTCCGAATTGCGGCCTCCTATGACCGCTGCGACCTCTTTCCATGCGAGCCCTCTCAGGAAGCGCAGCCGGAAGATCAGGCGCGTCTGGTCATCGTCGATGCCTTGAATGAACGGCATGATCTGCCCCTCGCTGGCCTTGACCTCTTCCTCCAGAAAGCCGACACGCGCATCCATATCCACGATCTCAGCTGCGAGGTCGCCGACCTTATCCTTTATGCCGGGGGTATGCGGCATACCTGTGAGGGCAGCCGCGCCGGGGCAAGCCGCGTCACGCAAGGACTGTAGCATCTCCCTTGCCCTTGCCAGTTTCTCTATCAGCTCAAAATGCTGATTCAATTCCGAAAGCGTCGTAATAGCTCACCCCAATCTGTTCTTACTTCCTCTTGCCACCCTGCTGGCTGACAGTCTCTCCAATCTGCATTTGCCGGTATGTTGGCTGCACTACCTCTACCGACACCACACGGGTATCTCCGTATCGCTCCAAATCTTGAGCAATCTGTTCCTTTATGCCAATGGCCTGCCCTGCCGGAGCGTTCACATGAACGGTGATAATGAGCATCATCGCACCGTCTGATAGGCGCGAGCTTTCTTGTTATAGGCCAGGTCGACCGGCGCACCACAGGAAAGGCAGTTGTAGGTGATACTGTCCTCTTCAATGTTCGTTCGATACTTGAAGCTCTTCCCGCACTTACAGCGGATGTGCGCCGACATGAGGTCGCGGCAGCGGCGCGCAATCGCACCGTGAGAACGATGCATCATCTCGGAAATTTCCGCCCATGAGTACCTGTGCTTGCTGAGCAGCATCTTCAGCCGAGAGTCCTCGTCCTCGCCCCATGGGTCTTTCCTCTGAATGGCGTATGCCTCGAAGTCTTTCTTGCGCTGCTCGACTACCCACTCAGGCTCCTCACCAAGCGCCAACGGCTCCATCTTGGAAAAGTCGATGAAGCTGCGGTATCGCTCGGCCCATTCCCAGAATTCATCAATGTAGACCACCCGAAAGCTGCAGCGGTCAACCTTCTTCGTATGGACGGGTAGGCCCCTGTTTTCCACCCAGCTTTTCATCTTGTAGCCGTAGGAGCTGCTTCCTCCCGTCACTGCCAGCAGGAGTTGATTTAGAGTGACATACTCACCGGCCATCAGCACCGCGCCCAGGCCAAGACGCTGCGCTCTGACCTTGACGGCATTTGTTGTACGGTTGAGCTTCTTTGCGATGGCCGGGACAGAAATCTGCCCCCACTTTTCCATCAAATAATCTTCTTCCTCGGGCTTCCATGTCCGACTCCCGAGCGGCGGCTGCTGCCGCATTCCGTTTCCTCCCATCAAAATAGAGTGAGCTGGCCGGTTTTCGTTTCCGCCAGCGGTTGAGACTGTTCCAGCGGCGAGGCAGGCACCGGCGGATCTGCCGGTACCTGCTCGGCCGCGTTCCGAAACAGAAGATCCATTTGCGCCCCGATGCGGCGGTAATGCCAGACA
>OMAJ01001321.1_pt1 | contig 9930 bp, 7 predicted proteins | sample 1644631 | NCBI WGS metagenome assembly OMAJ01 (sample SAMEA103958133, study PRJEB25191) | human gut metagenome | biome: human-associated habitat [ENVO:00009003]; feature: intestine environment [ENVO:2100002]; material: feces | place: Germany | collected 2013/2015 | reverse complement strand
CCAGCGTGCCAATGCAGCCAAAGCCGCAGGCGGCTTTCCAATGGGCGGCTAGGGTCTGCTTTGCCCGGGGCAGCCACTGGGAGGGGTCGTTCTGCAAGCTGCGCAGAGCGCAGTCTGCCAGCAGCACCATGGCAGGGCCGGTCAGCAGACCGGTGACCGCACTGCACACCACCGTCAGCGGCAGGGAGAGCAGGGTCACGCCCAGCGAGACCCCCAGTGCGGCAGGCAGGCAGAGCACGCAGACCATCAGGTTCGTGCCCAGCAGCTGGCCGAGGTCGCGGCCGACCATCTGGCAAAAGCGTGCAAAGCCTTTTTTCTCCGGCTCGTTTGGGCCTACGCCGTGGCCGTCCCGCCCATAAAGGGCATTGTAGATGCTCATTTTACTTCACCTCGGTGCCAAAGGCTTCGATTTGGGTCAGCGCCGGGAAGGGGGAAGTCCCCCCGGCCTGAATCAGATCCTTCAGCACAAGGCTGCGCACCCGCTTGGGCTCAAAGGCCACGCTCTGGGGTTTGGCGCTTTTCACCAGCGGGATGTCCAGCTGGCTGCCATCAGAAAATTCCACCGTGGCCTTGACCCAGTAGTTGTCGTGGGGGAAATCTGCCCGCTCGGTGATGCGCAGCTCATCCAGCAGTACTTCCCGGCCAAAATCCAGCGTCAGGGCTGCGTTCGGGTCGCGGTTGATGCCCCAGCTCTGGTAGGGATACTCGCCGTGGGCGCTGTTCTCAAAAATGCCGTCGATGGCGTTGCGGGCGGCAAACACCGCCTCGCCGCGCGTTTCTACGTTGGCGCTGGCGTGGGGATAAAAACCGGTGTCGCCATGCTCGTCATAGCAGTTGAAGGCCAGATTCCGCCGGGCGGCAATCTCTTCCGGCAGTGCCAGCCGTGCCCGGATAACGTGACGGCTGCCCGCAAAGCTCTTGGGCGAGTAGGTGATGGCCTGCTCCCCGAAGGGAATGTGGAAATTGATCTCCCGCTTGACCACATATACAAGGGCTTCGGGCATGGTGTCCTCGAACTGGATGACGCAGTACTGCCCGGGATGGTCGATTTCCAGTGCCACCCGGTCGCCGGGGTGGTACTCGTTGGTGTAAACAAGGGATACGGCGGTGTCGGCGTCACAGGTCATCAGGGTGTGGCCGGCTTCGTCCAGAATTTTCAGCTTGATGGTCTCCATGGCAGTTCTCCTTAGTACAGTTCGAGGTTCAGCATTTTTTGGAAATGCAGGGTGATCTTATAGATCGTTTCCGGCCAAGCGGTGCGCAGGCGCGGGTCGGTGATGGGCACCGCCGTAACAGCAGCCGTTACGGCAGCAGGGTCAAAACGGATGCCGCCCAGTGTGCCCACCGCAAAGCCGTCCGCAGTGGGGGCAGGCTTCTGCTCGGTGAGCAGGGTCAGCTCCACCGTGCCGGGATAGTCCGTTTCGTCCCGCAGGGTGATGCCCTGTTCGCTGACGGATACGCTGCGGCGGTAGGTGGTAAGCCCCGGGATGGGAGGGTACGCGTCCGCCAGCTCGCCGGTGATGCTGTTTTTATCGGTGCACACCTCCCGGGCGGCGTATTCCGCGCCGGGCAGTTGCTGCACACCGTCAAAGGTAGGCAGATTGTGCCATGCGCTCTGCATGGTCCAAATTTCATACCGCTGGGGGCTGAAGGTCTTTTGGGTGTAGCTCTCCACTCCGATATCGATGAGAAACGGTCTTCCGTCCTTGTACACGGTAATGCTGCCGGTATCGTTGTGGTTGTGGCTGTCGGCGTTGCTGCCGGCCTTGCCGCCCAGTGCATAGGCACCGCGGCGGCTGACGAGAATGCCGACGCTGGGATACCAGACATCGTGCGGGGCGGCGGGGGCGGCGGTTTTTGCAAAGTCGGTGACCTCGCGCTCGGCCATTGCGGCCTGGATGTGGTAGAACAGGTTGATGCCCTCGCTGTCGTCGGGGTGGTGCAGACGGTCCGGGTCGGGGTCCGCGGCCAGTACGGCGGCCCAGTCGCGGGCGGCCAGCGTCATCAGCGGCAGGCTGCCCACCCGTTTGCCGAACAGGTACTCCCGCACGCCGCGGGCCCCGGCCAGCGGGCTGCAGTCGGCAAAGTTCAGGTAATACGGTCCGGCAATGTGCATGTTGACGATGTACTCGGCCATGTTCCTGATCTTCGGCTCGGCCCAGACGTCGTCAAAGACGCCGGGGGCCATTTTGCACAGCAGGTCCAGCGCGTTGAACATCGTCAGCGCGGCGTGGCGGTAATACTGTGCGCCCTCGCTGCAGCAGCCGTCGTCACCGTAGTCCTTCAAAAAGCAGTCGATGCTGTAGGCTGCCTGCTGCACATAGGCGGGCAGGTCCTCGGCAGGGGCGCACTGGGCGGCGGCCAGCAGTACGTTCTGGGTACACCAAGGCGTCCAGTTGCACATCGGCTCGTCGCCGTTGCCCATCCACCAGAAGTGCGCGGTGCGGTAGGGCGTCAGCACGCGGCGCTCGACCTCGCCCCTGAGCCGCGCGGCCAGCCCGGTGGCGTAGGCGTCGAGCGCTTCGCCCAGCAGGCCGCAGACGGTGGCGATCAGTGCGCCGGTCTCGGCGGCGAACAGGTCTATAATGGGCCGGGTCACGTCGGGCAGCGGCAGCTGCGGCGTGTCGCGGATATAGCTGTTGTGGGCGGGCAGCTGCCAGGCGCTCTCCTCACAGATGCGCCAGGCCAGGTCGGCCAGCGCGGGCAGATAGGTGCCGCGGTTCGTCACGGCCTCGGCCATGGCCAGCGCGCAGAGCGTGCGGCGGCGGGCAAAGTAGGCGTGCTCCCACTTGGCGCGGTCCCCGCTGCGGGTGAATTGCAGCCACAGCGAGAGCGGCAGCTCCGGCGCGGTTTGGGCGTCCGCCAGCGCGGCCTGCCCGGCAGCGGCCCAGCGGGCGGCACCGGGCAGGCTCTCCCACGCGGCGCGGTCCGCCAGCGGCGGGAACAGGACCGGCTGTGCGGTCTTAAACGGTTGCTTCATCTTTTGCGTCAACATACGATACCTTCATTCTCTGCATGTACTCCCGGGGGCTGACGCCCTCGAGCTTTTTGAACACCTTACTGAAATAGAAAGCGCTGTCAAAGCCGACCTTGTCGCTGATCTCGTAGACCTTCAGGTCGGTGGAGGCCATCAGTTCCTTCGCAGCGGTGATGCGGGTGGCAGTGACAAACTCCACAAAACCACTCTCGCTGTTTTGTGCAAAAAGCTGACTTAAATAGTTCGGGCTGAAATTAAAGACGGCAGCTACATCGTTCAGCGTCAGCCGCTCGGACAGATGATCACGGATGTACTGCTGCACCTGTCCGACGACCTGCGCGCGGTGATCCAGCTGGGTGTTGGGGCTTTCATGGTAGAAGGCCACCGGCTCGCCCTCATGCAGCAGCGGCAGCGCGGCAAAGGCGTCGTGCTGGCTCTCGCTGATCTTTAAAATGTCGTTCACCGGGCGGCCCACCGCCCAGTAAATGGCAGTGCTGAAATAGTTGTACAAAATCTGCCCGGCGGTTTTCAGGATCGGAGCCAGTACAGTCTCGGGGTCCTCGTCCGCTTCCAGCGGCAGCAGCACCGAGAAATGCCGCAGATCCATGGCGGTCACGCGGCAGGGGCGGTACTTGGGCAGCGTTTCGGCGGCCATGCGGGTCACGCCGGTGCTCAGCGTCACAAGCTGGCTTGTGGGCAGGTCGGGCGTTTGCAGGCTGCCCACCGCCACAATATGCCGCGGCGCTTTGAAGGTGACGCCCAGCTCGGCACACTGCCGGTCAAACACGGCGCGATCCGTGAACAGCCCGCCGTACAGCTGCAGAAACAACCGGTCCCGGAAGGTGTCGAGGCTGACCGGGGCAGGGGATGGCATCCGCAGCTTTTTTTCTTTTTCGGCAGTGGCGCGGGCGTGCTCCAGCGCTGCGGTCAGGCTGTCGGCGGTCAGATCGATCTTGACAAGGTAGTCCACAACGCCAAGACGCATGCTGCGTTTGACATAATCGAACTCCTCATAGCTCGTCAGCATGATGAAGGCCGGCAGAGCGGAGCCGTCCTTATGGCAGGCTTCCGCAAGCGCAAAGCCGTCCATGACCGGCATACGGATGTCGGAAACCACGATGTCCGGCTGCTTCTCCTGAACGGCTCTGAGCGCCTCGGCACCGTTGCGGGCGGTGCCGACGACCTCATAGCCCAGCGCGGCCCAGTTCAGCATGCCCTGCATACCGATCAGGACCAGCGGCTCATCGTCTACAAGCAAGACTCTGGTCACAAGAAAACCCCCTTTATTTTTGGCCGTCCGGGCCCGGCAGACGGATTGTTACCGTTGTGCCGATGTCGGGCTCACTCTCAATGCTCAGGCCGTAGGCCTCGCCAAAGCTGTATTGCAGCCGCTTGTGGACATTCCACATGCCCACATGGCGGTATTTGGCGGCGGCCTCCTCGGGGCCGGGCTCCTGCAGGGCCTTTGCGGCCTGCTCCGGCGTCATGCCGACGCCGTCGTCCGTCAGGTGGATGAGCACATCGCCGTTCGCGGTGTCGCGCTCGACCCGCAGTGTGACCTCCCCGGCACTGCCTTTCGGCTCAATGCCGTGGAAGATCGCGTTCTCGACGAGGGGCTGCAAAGTGAACCGCGGGATCAAGCAGCTGTGGTTCAGCGACTCATCCTCGATATAGCTGACGTCCAGCGTGATCGTGCCGCCGTAGCGGTACTGCTGGATCGTGAAATAGTCGTTCAGCAGGGCGAACTCCTCATACAGCGGCACAAGGCGCTCGTTGCTCTTGGAGATGCTCTTGAGCAGACGGGACAGCGCCATGACCATTTCGGCAATGCCGGGGGCGTGCTGGATGGTCGCCATCCACTTGATGCTGTTGAGCGTATTATAAATGAAGTGCGGGTTGATCTGGTTTTGCAGCATCCGGTATTCGAGGTCCTGCTTCTGCTTTTCGTCCTCGAGGCGGTGCTCCATCAGCGCAGTGACGCCGGCCGACATGCTGTTGATGCCGCGTCCAATGTCGCCCAGCTCGTTGTCCCACTCAATATCCGGGTCGGCAGAGAAATCGCCGCCGCTGATTTTTTCAATGCGGCTCTGCAGCGCCGAGATCGGGTGGGCAATCATCCGGTGCAGCAGGAACGCCAGTGAGCAGCCCAGCAGCAGGATGGCTGTCAGGCTGATGAGGAGCGGCACCGACACGAAGGTGATCTGCCGTTGTGTGGGGCCGTTGGGCAGCACCTCGATCAGGTACAGCTCATGGATGCCGATGGGATACCGCACAACAAGCTGTGCGCTGCTGCCGGACCCGCGTGTGTAGACCTCGGTGTTCGGGTCGAGCGTGTTGCTGTCCAGCGGGACGGCATCGTCAAAGTCGGCGATGGAGCCGTTCAGCGCGGACAGCAGGCTGCCGTTGATCGTGTAGAGGTTTTCGCCCATTTCCCAATACAGCTGTCCGCCGTCGGCCAGGGTGAAGCTGCGCAGCGGGGAAAGGATCAGGGAAGGGGAGACAAAGATACAGACATGGGCTGTGCGGTCTGTGCCGGGCAGGGTCAGGGTGTGGGTGACGGGGATCGTGTTGGCAGCCTGGGAGTTCAGGGCCAGCGGGTCGCGGAGAATGCAGTCCCATCCGGTATTGGGCGAATCGTAACCGGGAATGCGCTGCAGTGTATCCGGCGTCAGGGTCACGGCATTGGTGGCCGCCGTGCCGAACATCATCTGCCGCCCCGAGGCGTTGATGAGCAGAAAGCGCTGGATGTAGGCCATCGTGCGCATCGAGTTGAACTTGGCGGTCAATGTCGGGTACATCGACAGCGCCTGGTTGCTGGCGGTGTCGCCGGTCAGCAGGTAGGTGCGCATGCCGGGGTTGTAGGCGCACCAGCCGGCCAGGTCGTCGATCTCATCCACATCCCGGCGGATGGCCGATGCCGCGGTCTGCAGGGCATACTCGGCGTTCAGGATCGTCGTGCGCTCCCACTCGGCGGTCATCTGGTGCATATTGCTGGCGGCGATGACCAGGGATGCGCCCAGCGTAAAAAACATCGTAAGCGCCAGCACCCGTGCCTGGATACCGCTGCGGCGGAATTTCAGCTTGTCCATGAAGGCTCCTCTATGTAAATATGTAAATAAAAATGCAGATCATGCAGGAAAGCGGGGAAGAAAACACACCGCCGTTTATAAAAAGATACCTTATTATAATAGGCGTGTCAAGCGCAAAAATGTACAAAACAGACAAAACGACGCATGCACAGACAGGGAGAACTGTAGGGAAAGATAAATATTGCAGGTTTCTTAAAAAAGTACAGGTTTTTCCGCCGCGATTGGGGAACTGCCGTAAAATTTGCAAACCGAACCCAAAAAAAACCATCCATTTCGACGGGAAGATGATGTATTATAATGGCAACGAAAGGGACAGGCCCCCATGAGGGGACAAGCCTGGATCCCGAAAAATGTTTTCTTATTAGGAGGAGAAACATTATGCGTAAAATGCAGAAGATTGCAGCTCTCGGCCTGGCAGGTACCATGGCCCTGAGCCTGGCCGCCTGCGGCGGTTCCGGCGACTCTACCGCTGACACCGCTTCCACCGCGGAGAGCACCGCTTCTTCCACCGAGGCCACTGCCGAGAGCACCGGCTCCGGCGACGAGGCTGTCACCCTGAACTGGGCCCTGTGGGATAAGGACTCCACTGCTTACTGGCAGGCTCTGGCTGACGGCTATATGGAGAGCCACCCCAACGTCACCATCGAGATGACCGACCTGGGCTCCACCGATTACATGACCCAGCTGGCTACCCAGCTGGCTGGCGGCAACGGTGAGCTGGACGTTCTGTCCATCAAGGACATCCCCGGCTACTCCAACCTGATCAACCTCGGCATGCTCGAGCCCCTGAACGGCAAGCTGACCACTGACGAGAGCAAGTTCAACGGCGTTCTGGAGCAGCTGACTGCCCAGGACGGCAACTATTACGCTGTCCCGTTCCGCTCTGACTTCTGGGTCGTCTACTACAACAAGGACATCTTCGATCAGGCCGGTGTCGAGTACCCCACCAACGATATGACGATGGCGGACTTCGACGCCAAGATCCGCGAGGTCAATGAAAAGGCCGGTGTCTACGGCAACATCTACCACACCTGGCGTTCTGCCACCACGCTGTTCGGCATCCTGGACGGCCAGCACACCGTTATCGACGGCAACTACGACTTCCTGAAGCCTTACTACGAGCAGGTCCTGTCCGAGCAGGCTGACGGTGTTATCCCCAACTACGGCGAGCAGAAGACCTCCGGTCTGCATTACTCCGGTGCCTTTGAGAACGGCCAGGCTGCCATGTGCAACATGGGCTCCTGGTTCATCGCTACCCTGCAGAAGTACAATGCGGAGGCTGCCTCCAACGGTGTCCAGCCCGTCAACTTCGGCATCGTCAAGTATCCTCATCCGGACGGCGCACCTGCCGGTTCTACTCTGGGCACTGTGACCAGCCTGGCCGTCAACGCTAACTCCGAGAAGAAAGAGGCTGCTCTGGACTTCGTCAACTGGTGCGCTTCTGAGGACGGCGCCAAGTGCGTTGCTGCCGTCGGCACCTTCCCCGCCGTTGCCAGCGACGAGACCAACAAGATCATCTCCTCTACCGATGGCTTCCCCTCTGACGACGCTTCTCTGGAGGCTCTGAACACCACCGCCATCTACCTCGAGATGCCTCTGTCTGACAAGGCTTCCGAGATCGAGACCATCCTGAACACCGAGCATGACGCCATCATGACCGAGAGCGAGACGGTTGACGAGGGCATCGCCAACATGAACGAGCAGGTCCAGGCTCTCCTCGGCTGATTCCCAAACGATTCCCTGACTTCTTTTTCATAAGTTTTCCTTTTCCTTCCAAAAGGGGCGGGCGGGCGCGCCTGCCCCTTACTTATTGCCAAAACACCGAGGAGGTATGACCCATGGCTGAAACCACGCAGGCTGTGCAGGCAAAACCGAAGCGCGGCATGAGCAAATCTCTCCGCGACAGTCTGGTTGCCTACAGCTTCATTGCACCGAACTTCATCGGCTTCTGCATCTTTACGCTGGTGCCCATGATCTTCGCTATCGGGCTTTCGTTCTGCAACTGGGATGGTGTCCATCCCGTTGAGTTCACCGGCATCAGCAACTTTGTTGCCTTGTTGAGCGACAAAACTTTCAAGGCTGCTTTTGTCAATACGCTGGTCTACGCCATCGGCACGGTGCCGCTGACGCTGGTCTGCAGCCTTGGTCTGGCCATGCTGCTGAACCAGAAGGTCAAGTTCCGCAACTTCTTCCGTACCGTTTCGTTCTTCCCCTACGTTGCTTCTCTGGTCGCCGTTGCTGCGGTCTGGAACATGATCTTCAGCCCCTCCATGGGCCCGGTCAACCAGATCCTCGCAACCCTTGGCGTGGAGAACCTGCCCAAGTGGGCCGCCGGTAAGGACACCGCTATGCTCACGGTCATCCTGTTCAGCGTCTGGAAGAACATGGGCTATTACATGGTCATCTACCTGGCCGGTCTGCAGGGCACCAACCCCGAGCTGGAGGAGGCTGCCGAGCTGGACGGTGCCAGCAAGTGGCAGATCTTCTGGAATGTAACCCTGCCGCAGCTGAAGCCCACCACCTTCTTCGTTATCATCATGCTGACCATCGCCTCCTTCAAGGTGTATGACCAGATGTACATGATCACCCAGGGCGGCCCCGGCAATGCGACCATGACCCTTGTTTACTACATCTACAACGTAGCCTTCGTCAACACGCCGAAGTACGGCTACGCAAGTGCCGTGTCCATGGTGCTGTTTGTGCTGGTGCTGTTTGTCACCATCATCCAGTTCAAGGGCTCGTCCAGCAACGACTAAGGGAAGGAGGAAACACACATGGCTACTACCGCAGTTAAGAAAAAGACAGGCTCCATGAAGGCGCAGCATGTTGTCAGCCGCGTGCTGATCTACGCACTGCTCATCGTCGTGGCCGCCCTGATGCTCATCCCGTTCCTGTGGATGCTCTCCGCATCCTTCAAGCTGAATAAGGATGTCTTTACGTTCCCCATTGAGTGGATCCCCTCGAACCCGCGCCCGCAGAACTATGTGGACATCTGGACGAAGATCCCCCTGCTGACCTTCGTTAAGAACACCGCGTTCCTGACCATCATCGTCACGATCTTACAGGTCCTGACCTCCTCCTTCGCCGCCTATGCGTTCGCCAAGCTGAACTTCAAGGGCAAGAACGTGCTGTTCCTGGGCTACATCGCGACCATCGCGGTGCCCTGGCAGGCTTACATGGTGCCCCAGTTCATGATGATGCGCTCCTGGCACCTGAACAACACCCATCTGGCCATCATCTTCCTGCAGGCGTTCAGCGCCTTCGGCGTTTTCATGATGAAGCAGTTCTATGAGGGCGTTCCCACCGAGCTGTGCGAGGCTGCCCGTATCGACGGTCTGTCCGAGTACGGCATCTATGCCCGCATCATGCTGCCGCTTTCTCTGCCCGCTGTGTCGACGCTGGTCATCTTTACCTTCGTCAACACGTGGAACGACTTCCTCGGACCCCTGATCTACCTGACCAAGACCGAGCTCAAGACCATCCAGATCGGCCTGCGTATGTTCATCAGCCAGTACTCTGCCGAGTATGGCCTGATCATGGCGGCTTCCGTTGTCGCACTGATCCCGGTCCTGATCGTATTCCTGTCCCTGCAGAAGTACTTCGTCCAGGGCGTTGCATCCTCCGGCCTGAAGGGCTGATATAGCTACCCAGCAGTTACCCATTTGTACGGGGCGCAAGGCGAAAGCCCTGCGCCCCCTTCTTTTTTAAAATAAAAAATAAGAAATAATAAATAATAAAAAATGTGGAGTTTTCTCCCGGTGGTCGAAAACAAAAAACGTAGGGGCGGATTCCATATCCGCCCGCAGTGTTGCCCACAGATGCACGATATTTTTTAGCGGAGCGCAGCGACGCGAACCACCGCAT
>OMAJ01001310.1_pt1 | contig 9993 bp, 7 predicted proteins | sample 1644631 | NCBI WGS metagenome assembly OMAJ01 (sample SAMEA103958133, study PRJEB25191) | human gut metagenome | biome: human-associated habitat [ENVO:00009003]; feature: intestine environment [ENVO:2100002]; material: feces | place: Germany | collected 2013/2015 | reverse complement strand
CATCCCACCCATCGTAGAAGCACGGAAAGAGGTTTCAAGCAAATCATTTAACAAATCAGGAGCAATATCTTTCTGCAAGTATTTCCTGACTGTCCTTCTGTTCTTTACGGTCTCAAACATATCTTTTTTTTGCAAAGATATAAAAAGAAATATTATTTCGCTATATCCAATGAAAGATTCTAATTTTCTTTTTGGAAAACTTAAAGCCGTGAACAAAACACAAATTCAACTGTTAATCAATTACTTAACAATAACAAACGGAAAACTTAAAGTCTGTTGATAAAATGTTTCATTTTTATTTTGATAGATGAAAAAACATTCTTAGCTTTGCAACCACATTTGTTAGTGATAAGTAAACTTCTACACATTACTTATTAAATAATAAAATCTAAGACACATTGGATCGTGGAAAAACAAATTTATTCTTATGACGAAGCCTTCGAAGAATCTTTACGATATTTCCAAGGCGACGAGCTTGCTGCAAGGGTTTGGGTAAACAAGTATGCAGTAAAGGATTCTTTCGGAAACATCTATGAAAAATCCCCGGAAGACATGCATTGGAGAATTGCCAATGAAGTAGCGCGTATCGAAGCAAAGTATCCGAATGCATTGACAGCCAAGGAACTGTACGATCTGCTGGATCACTTTAAGTACATCGTTCCACAGGGAAGCCCGATGACGGGTATCGGTAATGACTATCAGGTCGCTTCACTATCCAACTGCTTCGTAATCGGAGTAGACGGCGCAGCAGACTCTTATGGCGCTATCATCAAAATAGACGAAGAGCAGGTACAGCTCATGAAAAGACGTGGAGGAGTAGGTCACGACTTATCTCATATCCGTCCGAAAGGTTCTCCCGTTAAAAATTCAGCACTGACTTCTACCGGTCTCGTTCCGTTCATGGAGCGTTTTTCCAACTCTACCCGCGAAGTTGCCCAGGACGGTCGCCGCGGTGCATTGATGTTGAGTGTGTCTATCAAACATCCGGATTCGGAAGCTTTCATCGATGCCAAGATGACGGAAGGTAAAGTAACCGGAGCCAATGTTTCCGTCAAACTGGACGATGCTTTCATGCAGGCTGCCGTTGAAGGGAAACCTTATATACAACAATATCCGATCGATTCGGAAAATCCGACTGTCACTAAAGAAATAGATGCTTCCACGCTATGGAAGAAGATTGTGCATAACGCATGGAAATCAGCAGAGCCCGGTGTCCTGTTCTGGGATACCATCATCCGTGAGTCTGTGCCCGATTGCTACGCAGACCTAGGTTACAAGACGGTATCGACCAATCCATGCGGCGAGATTCCATTGTGTCCTTATGACTCATGCCGTCTGCTGGCCATCAACCTGTATTCTTATGTAGTAAATCCGTTCAAGCCGGATGCCTATTTCGATTTCGATCTATTCCACAAACACGTGGCTTTAGCTCAGCGCATCATGGACGATATCATCGACCTTGAACTGGAGAAGATCGAACGGATCATGAATAAGATCAACGCCGATCCTGAAAACGAAGAAGTGAAACGTGCCGAACGTGTATTGTGGGAAAAAATCTACAAGAAGAGCGCTCAAGGCCGTCGTACGGGTGTAGGTATCACTGCGGAAGGCGATATGCTTGCTGCTTTGGGATTGCGTTACGGAACGGAAGAAGCGACCGAATTCTCAGAGAAAGTACACAAAACAGTTGCTCTCGGTGCCTATCGCTCTTCTGTTGAAATGGCTAAAGAACGTGGTGCTTTCGAAATATACAGCAACGAACGCGAACAGAACAACCCGTTCATTCAGCGTCTGGCCGAAGCTGATCCGGAACTGTATGCAGAAATGAAGAAATACGGTCGTCGTAATATTGCCTGTCTGACGATTGCTCCTACAGGAACAACCAGTCTGATGACACAGACGACTTCCGGTATTGAACCGGTTTTCCTGCCTGTTTACAAGCGTAGAAGAAAAGTAAATCCGAATGATACGAACGTACATGTTGACTTTGTTGACGAGACAGGCGACGCATTCGAAGAATATATCGTATTCCACCACAAGTTCGTGACTTGGATGGAAGCTAACGGATACGATCCCGCCAAACGTTATACTCAGGAAGAAATTGATGAATTGGTAGCCAAGTCACCTTATTATAAAGCTACTTCCAATGATGTAGACTGGTTGATGAAAGTGAAGATGCAGGGAAGAATCCAGAAATGGGTGGACCACTCTATCAGCGTAACCATCAATCTTCCGAACGATGTAGACGAAGACCTTGTCAACCGCTTATATGTGGAAGCATGGAAATCCGGCTGCAAAGGATGTACGGTATACCGCGACGGTTCACGTTCGGGAGTCTTGATTTCAACCAAATCGGAAAAGAAAGCCGAACTTCCTCCTTGCAAACCGCCTACGGTAGTGGAGACACGCCCAAGAGTACTGGAAGCTGACGTGGTCCGTTTCCAGAACAACAAAGAAAAGTGGGTGGCCTTCGTAGGACTGCTGGACGGACATCCTTACGAGATATTCACCGGTTTGCAGGATGACGATGAAGGTATCTTGCTGCCGAAGAGCGTGACTACCGGACGTATCATCAAGAATGTAGACGAAGACGGAACCAAGCGTTATGACTTCCAGTTCGAAAACAAACGCGGATATAAGACAACTATCGAAGGCTTGTCAGAGAAGTTCAACAAAGAATACTGGAACTATGCGAAGCTGATCTCCGGCGTACTCCGTTACCGGATGCCGATTGAACAGGTGATCAAACTGGTAGGTTCTCTGCAACTGAACAGTGAAAGTATCAATACTTGGAAAAACGGTGTAGAACGTGCATTGAAGAAATATATCCAGGACGGAACGGAAGCCAAAGGGAAGAAATGTCCGAATTGCGGCAATGAAACTTTGGTCTATCAGGAAGGCTGTCTGATCTGTACCACTTGTGGTGCTTCCAGATGCGGTTAACATCGGTCGTATGTTAATTAATATATAAACAAAAGATTAAAAGGAGTCCGAAAACGGCTCCTTTTATTTTTTATCCAAAAAAATGTCTTATACTTGCATAGTCATTAGTATCCAATCAAAATCTAATATATATGACTGTATCATTTAATATCGAATATCGTACCAGTTGGGGAGAAGAAGTCAGGATTGCCGGGCTACTGCCGGAATCCGTCCCCATGCATACCACAGACGGCATATACTGGACGGCAGACGTGGAACTGGAAGTTCCCAAAGAAGGAATGACCATCAATTACAGCTACCAGATAGAACAAAACCAACTCATCATCCGTAAAGAATGGGACAGTTTTCCAAGACGCCTCTTTTTATCCGGTGTCTCTAAAAAGAAGTATCAGATCAAAGACTGCTGGAAAAATATCCCCGAGCAAGTCTACTTCTACAGTTCCGCCTTTACGGAAGCCTTACTAGCTCATCCCGACAGAGCGGAGGTTCCTCCCTGCCATAAAAAAGGGCTGGTGATCAAGGCATACGCCCCACGCATCAACAAAGACTACTGCCTGGCTATCTGCGGAAACCAGAAAGCATTAGGAAACTGGGACCCGGACAAAGCTATCCCTATGAGCGACGCAAACTTTCCGGAATGGCAGATCGAACTGGATGCAAGTAAGCTGAAATTCCCGCTGGAATACAAGTTCATACTCTATCATAAAGAAGAAAAGAAAGCGGACTGCTGGGAAAACAATCCCAACCGTTATCTTGCCGACCCGGAGTTAAAAACAAATGAGACATTGGTCATCTCCGACCGATATGCTTATTTCGATATTCCAGTCTGGAAGGGAGCCGGTATAGCGATTCCTGTTTTTTCACTGAAGTCAGAGAAAAGTTTCGGAGTAGGAGACTTCGGAGACTTGAAACGTATGATTGACTGGGCCGTAAGTACCCAACAAAAGGTAATACAGATATTACCGATCAATGATACTACCATGACTCATGCATGGACCGATTCTTATCCTTACAACAGTATTTCCATTTATGCTTTCCATCCGATGTATGCGGATATAAAGCAGATGGGGACATTAAAAGATAAGGCAGCCTCAGCCAAGTTCAATCAAAGACAGAAAGAACTTAACAGTCTGCCGGCGATTGATTATGAAGCTGTCAATCAAACCAAATGGGAGTACTTCCGCCTGATCTTCAAGCAGGAAGGAAAAAAAGTATTGGCTTCCAAAGAGTTTGGAGAATTCTTTGAAGCCAACAAGGAATGGCTACAGCCTTATGCGGTTTTCAGTTATTTGCGCGACGCCTTCCAGACGCCTAATTTCCGCGAATGGCCCAGACATGCTGTTTATAATGCTCAAGATATAGAGAAGATGTGTCAGCCGGAATCTGTAGATTATCCGCATATCGCACTCTATTTTTATATTCAGTTTCATCTGCACCTGCAACTGGTAGCCGCTACGAAATATGCCCGCGAACACGGTGTCGCACTCAAAGGAGATATTCCGATCGGTATCAGCCGCAATAGTGTGGAAGCATGGACAGAACCGCATTACTTCAACCTCAACGGACAAGCGGGCGCCCCTCCCGACGACTTCTCTGTAAACGGACAAAATTGGGGATTTCCTACCTACAACTGGGACGTTATGGAAAAGGATGGTTATCGTTGGTGGATGAAGCGTTTTCAGAAAATGGCGGAATACTTCGATGCATACCGGATTGACCATATTCTTGGTTTCTTCCGTATTTGGGAAATCCCGATGCATGCCGTGCATGGATTGCTGGGACAGTTCGTTCCCTCCATCCCTATGAGTAAGGAAGAAATCGAAAGTTACGGCCTTCCCTTCCGGGAGGAATATCTGATGCCCTATATTCATGAATCCTTTCTCGGACAGATATTCGGCCCGCATACCGATTATGTGAAACAAACATTTCTCAGTCCTTCCGAGACATCCGGTGTCTATCACATGAAACCGGAATTCGAAACTCAACGGAAGGTGGAAAGCTTCTTTGCAGGAAAGAATGATGAAAACAGTATCTGGATTCGGGATGGGCTGTATACATTGATCAGTGATGTCCTGTTCGTGCCGGATACAAAGGAAAAAGATAAATATCATCCCCGCATCGGAATACAACGCGACTTTATTTTCCGTTCACTTAGTGAGCAGGAACAGAATGCATTTAACAAGTTATACGATCAGTATTATTACCATCGCCACAATGAATTCTGGCGCCAGCAGGCTATGAAGAAGTTGCCACAACTGACACAATCGACACGCATGCTGGTTTGCGGAGAAGATTTAGGAATGATTCCGGACTGCGTTCCATCCGTCATGAATGACCTTCGTATCCTCAGTCTGGAGATTCAGCGGATGCCTAAGAATCCGATGCACGAGTTCGGATATTTAAATGAATATCCATATCGGTCTGTCTGCACTATCTCCACTCATGACATGTCAACTTTGCGCGGCTGGTGGGAAGAAGATTATTTGCAGACACAGCGTTATTATAACACGATGCTTGGACATTACGGAACTGCACCGACAGTTGCCACTCCCGAATTGTGCGAAGAGATAGTACGCAATCATCTGAAAAGCAATTCCATTCTTTGTATTTTGTCACTGCAAGACTGGTTGAGTATTGACGGTAAATGGAGAAATCCGAATGTCCAGGAAGAACGGATTAATGTACCATCCAATCCGCGCAATTATTGGCGTTACCGGATGCATCTTACTTTGGAGCAGTTGATGAAAGCAAAAGGACTCAATGATAAGATACGAGAGTTGATAAAATACACCGGAAGGGCTCCTAAGAAATAAAGAGAGAAGTTCCACTGTCTGTAGAAAGAATCAAAAAACAGAATCAACGATTCATGATGATGATATTTTCAGGCGCGGATGACGCGGATGAACACGGTTTTGATAGTCTATCTCTTAAAACCGTGTCTATCCGTGTCGTCCGTGCCTGAAAAAAATCAGATGAGCATTTTGCCACATCCCTTTCTCTTCCATAAGACGATTGTTTATTTCCCTTCATTCCTCTTTTTCCAATTATTCAAGTATCTTTGCAGCGCAGAAACGCAAAGCAAGATAAATGACAGATAATCAGAATCAGCGTATGGATTTTGTAGACTTAACCAAGGGAGTCTGCATTATTCTGGTAGTGATGGCGCATATCGGAGGCGCTTTCGACCAGCTTGACAAGCATTCTATGTTATCCTGCTTCCGTATGCCTCTCTACTTCTTTATCTCAGGAATTTTCTTCAAGCCTTACGAGGGATTATCCGGTTTCACTGTCAGAAAGATAAATAAGTTAATCATTCCCTTTATCTTCTTTTATGTCAGCGCCTTCCTGCTAAAATATATTGTCTGGAAAATCGCACCGGGGACTTTCCACCTACCCGTATCGTGGAAAGAATTACTGTTTGTCTTTCACGGACACGACCTTATCAAGTTCAATCCCCCCATCTGGTTTTTGCTGGCTCTGTTCAATTGCAATATCCTGTTCTATCTGATTCACTATCTGCGTGAAAGGCATTTACCCCTTATGTTTGCAGCGACTATACTGACCGGATGTACGGGATTCTTTTTAGGCAAACTGCACATAGAACTTCCTCTATATATAGATGTTGCGATGACTGCCCTCCCCTTCTATGCGGCAGGTTTCTGGATTCGCCGGTATAATTTCTTCCTGTTTCCCAGCCATCGGTTCGACAAGACGATCCCTGTGTTTGTTCTGCTGGCATTGGTCGTGATGTACTTCACCGCTACCACACCGGGAATGCGAACCAACAATTACCCCGGAAACATATTTCAGGTATACACCGCTGCCTTTGCCGGAATCTTTATGATTATGCTGATCTGTAAGAAAATAAAAAGAATGAGCATCGTTTCTTATCTGGGACGATACTCCATAATCACGCTCAGCATTCATGGTCCGATTATACATTTTGTAAGCCCGGTGGTTTCGCACTATATCCATAATGGCTGGGCAGAAGCAAGCGTACTGCTCCTGCTGACACTCGCCATTTGTGTTCTCTTTACTCCTATCCTGCTTAAGATTATTCCACAGCTGGTAGCACAGAAGGATTTATTAAAAGTCAAATAATAAAACATAGTACAAGCCAAAGTTTTATTAACTCTAAGTTCAATTATCAAATAAATTACTACTTTTGCTCCAAAGAACTATAGATCAAAAACAAATGAATATTACAATTGTCTTAGGAGATAAGATTCCATCAATAAAATACGGCGGAACTCAAAGAGTAATGTGGTATCTGGGCAAGGAACTGGATAAACGCGGACACAAAGTTACCTTCATCGCAGGAAAAGGCTCTTATTGTCCTTTTGCAAAAGTAATAGAACTCGATCCTGCCGGAAACTTAAATGCCCAAATCCCCGCAGATACGGACCTCGTGCATTTCAACATTCCCGTTCCCGATGGAATTACCAAGCCACACCTACTGACCATCCACGGCAATGGAATCCCTGCCAATGCAGACCGGAACATTGTTTTTGTCTCACGCAACCATGCGCAAAGACTTGGAAGTGAATCATTCGTATACAACGGACTGGACTGGGACGATTATGGCCCCGCCAATCTCACCCTCTCCAGAAAGAACTATCACTTTCTGGGCAAAGCAGCCTGGAAGGTCAAAAACATGAAAGGAGCCATCGCCGTCGTCGAAAGTATAAAAAATGCACAGCTGGACGTTTTAGGCGGTTATCGCCTTAACCTCAAAATGGGCTTCCGCTTTACGTGGAATCCACGAATTCACTTTCATGGAATGGTAGACGATTCGAAGAAAAAAGGATTTATTGAACAATCGAAAGGACTGATCTTCCCCGTCACATGGCACGAACCTTTCGGCCTGGCTATAACAGAATCTCTCTATTTCGGAGCTCCCGTCTTCGGCACTCCCTACGGGGCACTGCCCGAACTTGTTCCACCGGAAGTAGGTTTTCTCACTACTCACAGACAGGAAATGGCGGAACATATACAGTCAGCACAGTATTCTCCGAAAGTCTGCCACGAATATGCCAGAGATTTATTCAATTCAAGCGTAATGGCAGAAGCCTATTTAAAGAAATATGAAACGGTACTGAACGGCGAACCTTTGAATAAAGAGGTTCCCCATGTCATAGACATCGCACGACGTCTGCCATGGGACTAAAACCCGCATTCACCTAACATGGTTGATGACTAGATTCTCACAGATAAAGCCATACCTTTACTTTTTTATAAAATAAAAAGACATGAAGATAAACAACAGCTATATTTTGCTGAAAGACATCTGCTGCTTCGCCTATCATGGAGTAGCGCCACAAGAGAATATCATTGGAAATGAATATCTTATCAATCTGAGATTGAAGGTAGATATCAGCCAGGCTATCCAAACAGACAATGTATCGGATACAGTCAGCTATGCCGACATACACGAAGCTGTGAAAGCGGAAATGTCCGTCTCCTCCAAATTGCTGGAACATGTATGCGGACGAATAGCCCAAAGACTGCTCACAGAATTTCCTGCTATCGAAGAAATAGAACTTCGCCTTTCCAAACGGAATCCACCGATGGGGGCAGATATAGACTCAGCCGGTGTAGAACTGCATTGCAGCAGATAATCACGATTACCTATAATTGAACCGCCTGTGTCAATCTGGCGGAACGATTGTGCCAACTTGATAGAACAACTGTGACAACCTATGGGAATGGTTGTGCCAACCCATAGGGAACGGTTGTGCCAAGCGCTTGGCACAGTTGTGACACCGCGATGGCACAGTTGTGCCAAAGGCGTGGCACGAGCAAGGCATCAGCGACCTTCTCTGCCCTCCTATATAGGGGGATTCTCATCTACGATAATAGCGATCGGAAGGACACACTTTATTAAAGGACAGCAAGTCCCGAGCTGCGCTTACTTTCCAGAAGATCAGGTCCATATACAAGAAGGCTGCCTCAAAACAATGAAGCAGCCTTGCACTATAAGTATGATTTCAGTCTACAAGCGACCTATCTCTTTTTTCTTTTTCTTTTATTCACCGATTCTACCGCCTCCGTTACCACGGATTTATTTTCGAACCTCTTCGTATAGCCGGAATAGTCCGGATGAATACGTTCATAATCGGGGTCCATAAACAGAGGGCTGGAAATGATATGATCCGCAGTAGAACGATTACAGCAGAAAACTATATTTTCAACACCTGCCAGACGGGTTAACGCTTTTACATCCGTATCATGCGGCTGCAGTGTCATAGGGTCAGTGAAAAAGAAAAGATAATCAATCTGACCGTCCACAATACGCGATCCCATCTGCTGGTCGCCGCCCAGAGGACCCGATTTCAGCCGCGTGATGTCGAGTGCCGGTTGCTCGTAGTGGTGGGATGCCGAGTGATTGAGCAGGGTTTCTTCGACGATCTTGCCTGTCGTACCCGTACAGACGATCCGGTGTTTGCTCAATTTTTCACAGTTCCAGTCCACCCATTCCGCCAGGTCGTGTTTCATGTTGTCGTGCGCGACGAGCGCCATCATTTTCTGTCTGTTCATTTCTTTCATCCGTTTTTTTGAAAGCCGCGTTTCGGCTTTCGGTTGTTTTATACTCGATTTACGGCCCCAAGATGCGAATAAGCCGAGTACAAAAGCAAATTTATTTGCATTTTGCCGAGGCGAAGGATCTAAGACGAAGTCAAAATACGAAAAAGCCGGGGCAAACACAACCGGAATCCGATTTTATCCAGGCGAAGTCAAAGATAGTGAAAGGCGAGAGAAAACGGGAACTTGTTCCCTGTTTTCCGAGGCGCATCCTATCTAAGACTATGTCAAAGATAGGAAAAGGAGAGAGGAATCGTGCGGGCTTGCACGCAGAGATTGCCGAACCGCATCCTATCTTCTGCAAAGATACGGATAAGCGAGGGCAAAGCGGCCCCATTCGTATCTTACCGAACGAAAGTATCTTAGGCTTCGTCCAAGATGCGAACGAACCGAACGCAAAAGCAAATAAATTTGTGTTTTGCCGGAACAAAATATCCACAACAAAATTAAAGATACGAAAAGCGGCAA
>OMAJ01001288.1_pt1 | contig 10161 bp, 9 predicted proteins | sample 1644631 | NCBI WGS metagenome assembly OMAJ01 (sample SAMEA103958133, study PRJEB25191) | human gut metagenome | biome: human-associated habitat [ENVO:00009003]; feature: intestine environment [ENVO:2100002]; material: feces | place: Germany | collected 2013/2015 | reverse complement strand
GTCATACCGGCTTTCATGGCTGAAACGACATCTGTATCTTCTACCCAAATATCTTCTGAAATTGGGCACGGCAATAGGACAGACACCGTTTCACCCACTTTACAAGAGCCTTGAAATACTTCTTTCACTTCAATTTGTGCAATCGCACGATATTCCTTAACCCCGGAAAAGTCTAATTCAATATTCTTAATTTTCAATACGATACCTTTGAAAATTGCCATATCAGGAGTAGAGAACACTTCTTCCTCGGTAAGTAGTTGCAAGTCCATATTGGTACTTGTTGTAGGTGCCTCATCAATGTACCGGGCAATGACATTAGTTGAATTCTCAGATAATGCAATAGTTGAATTATCAGGCGGTGTAATGTCTTGCTGGTCTTCGTACCTCGTGAGAACAGAAACACCAATAAAAAACACAACCGCAAGGCAAGCTGCCATAGCACTCCATTTTACCCAAATGGGCTTTTTCACTTTCTTTTTATAGTTGAGAGCTTCATCAACATATTTCGTATCAAGTTCGCTCATAGCGTCTGAAAATTTCTTTGCATTCATACAAATACCTCTCTTTCAATTAAATATTGCTTCATCTTCTCACGGATACGGGTCAGCCGGACGGAGATATTTTTCTCCGAAAGCCCTACAAGCTCGGCTATATTCTTGTAGCTATCGGAAAACCAATAGCGGCGCATGAAGATAACGCGGTTTTCAACGGTCAGCGTGTCCAAAAAGTCCTCAATGATACGGGCTAACTCTCTGGCTTCAATTTCATCTTCTACGGTTTTTTGGTCTGCGATACAGGCTTCGATTTCCTCTAACGCAATCGTGTAGTGGCTGCTTCGTTTGGCTGCTTCCTTTCTCCAATAGATTTTGAGTGAAATGTTCCGAACGATTTTCACAAGATAAGACAATAGCGGATTAGGTCGTGCTGGTGGAATGGCGTTCCATGCGGCTAAATAAGCATCATTTACACATTCCTCCGCGTCCCACCGACTCCCTACGATATGGTAGGAAAGATTGTGGCAGACTTTTCCGTATTTTATGTCCAGTTCCCGCATGCCCTGTTCTGAACGCTCAAAAAACATTTCTATGATTTTTTCATCGTCTATCATCACACCGCCTCCTTTCTGGCTTCACCTATATACTACGGTTTTAGCGGCGAATACTACATCAAATTTCAAACTTTTTCAAAAAATTATACCACACCTCGCGTGAGATTGCTTGCGTTAGCTTTCGCTGCTTCGCTGTCGGTTCTCCGGCGTTCCTCACTGTATGGGGCGGTCAGGCGGAAAGAGAAGCGGTCTTTCTCAATGTCAAATTCCATGCAGCCCGTTTCCGGGTCTGCGTCCATCTGCTGGCAGATCGCCGGATAACGGCGGCTGTATGCAGCAGATGACATCCGGTTTTCCAAAAAGTTTTAAGATATCCTCCGCCGTCACCTTGCTGATGTCCTCATACAGATCAATGTTTTCAAAATCTTTTGACCATTCCACACTGAATACTTCATGTCCCCGTTGTTCAAAGGCTTTCCCAATGCTCCTTGTTCCTGCAAATAATTCCAATACTTTCATCGTCCCATTCTGGTAGTGGTGCGCACCTCACCCCATGGGACTACTCATTTCCTCCTTCTTTTTCCTCTGTCTATAGACTTTTTTCCTGTTTCTGCAAAAGGCATAACTTCTGCCGGCCTCTACTGCCTGATTGCACTGTAACAAAAATAAAAATGGCATAACCTTTCCGAATCTTCCAAAAAAGTTATGCCATGCTTAGAACTGCCCAACGGCTCTGCCGGTGGGTGTCTGACGGGTTAAGCCGCTCTTTTGCGGCATAACCCCTTTAACCTGCACTATTTTCGACCCTGTTTTACAGCCCCGTTTCATCCCCATTTTCGTAGTCTTATATGCCTCCGCACTCCGGGTTTTCTGTTATTTTCTCCAAATCGGCTCATACAGGGCAGAATATAGCTTAATCGGTCACTTTATCCAGTTTTGCAGAATAACGGCACACGTTGCCACACGCAGGCTCACACGGCGGTGTCTGTGCCGTTTCCTTTCCATTGTCCTGTCACTTTCTTAAAAAGCGAGGATGGTCATATGCGGCTCCAGTTCCGGTTCCTGCCCTGTAAACTGCTCAATCTCTCCAAATCGTCTGGTATATTCCTCGATCTGCTGCTCCGTCAGGGAAATGAAATCACCGTCCGGGGTATCCCCGCAGATAAAAAATGGACCGCAGATGATGTCATCACCATTCCTGCGGTTCGGCTGCATTCCATTTAGTTTTCCTTCAGCGTTGATTACTGCCACACATCCATCTCCAAAACCAACGCACTCAATGTCCCCCTCCACCTCTGCCTGACTTGCCTTAAAGTCATTCGCAATCTCCTTCACACAGGGAGGTTTCCCCGGCTCTACTTTCAGAATCTTTATCTTGTCCATGCTTCCTCCGTTCCCTATTCATTCTCCGCAGCACTGCCGGATGCCACACTGTTTTTGCCCTGCTGGCGGTTTGCCTTTTTGATTGCAGGCGGCACATCCCCTCTGCTTTCAATGTACTCACGGACCGCCTGCGGCACATATTTCTCATACATTTTTCCAAGGACTTCCTTCAGTTCCGCATCAAAATCTGCGTCCTTTTTTCCCATATACTGTTTCACAGCATTTAACTTTTCCTCATCATATTTGATTGTAACGACTGCCTGTTTCATCACTTTACCTCCAAATTTAAACTCTCAGTTGAAATTATTTTCAGAAAAACACACTATTGATACAGCACCATTCCTGCCTGCTCTTCCTGCACGCTCCCCAGTATGACAGACAGCCTGTGCGTATCCCTGTCATATCGGTAAATCTCATCGGACAGATAATCTGCATCCGGGAACGCCCTGTTTGCTCCATATACCCCATTCCTCAGCCGTTCCATGTCAAGACCTTCCCGCTCCACCATGAGATACACATCGTGGATGGATGCCGGAAGGACGATCAGATTTCCATCCAGCTTTTCTGCTGATTTTTGCAGCGTTGCCTCGTCCATCATGTACACCGCCCCATGATCCATGTTGTTGGTAAGGACATAAAAGTCGGCATCCGTCCTCCAGATTCTCTCCGGTTTTTTCTCCATCGAAAGGATATTCTGGTCATAGTGATGCCCGTAGGCATCCTCAAAATCCATAAGGAGCGGCGGACGTTTTGCAAACATATTTGCCCATGCATCCTGAAAAAGCACCTCTTCTTCTATCCCCCAATGCTCCATCTGCTCTCTGGTGACAAGTCCGCAGTCCCTCTGAAACTTTTCGTCATACCCGCTGAGACGGCATACCAGCATGAGGTTTTCCTTCTGCTGATGCGCCAGTCCGTCCCATTCCTCTCTGCCTGCCGCATTGCACACTTCCAGAAACAGACGGTCTTTTATTTTCTCTTCATATCCGTTCACTTATCCGCCTCACATTCCCATGCTCATCGTATTTTCTGCTGTCTCTTCCACAGTTTCCAGCACCGGCTCTCTCGGCTGCTCTTCCTGATTCTGTGTCTCCCTGCTCCGCCTGCCGGATGCTCTCTGCTGTCTTGTGCCTCCCGTTCTCTGGGATTCCTGCTCCTGATTTGCTGTCTCCTGTAGAGTTTCCATCCTGCTCTCCACAAATTTTCTGACCTGTGCAGGAACATTTTTCTCATAAGATTTATCGAGATGGCTCTTCAACAGCTCCTCCACGGTTTTTCCTCCCTGTTCTGCCAGAAAGAAACTTAATGCCTCCAGTTTCTCCCCGGCAAATGTGATTTTTATTTCTTTTTCTGCCATATCGCTCCTCCTTCATTTCTATTTTCTGGCGGAAAACAGATGCCTGCGGCATCAAAAAATTTACTGCGGTCTGCCATACAGTACCTGCTTATCGTTGTCAAACAGGGGACGGTACACCACCTTCCCTTTGGAATAGGACGCATCCACGACCATGCCATCCCCGGCATAGATTCCCACATGCGTGATGTTCATGTATCTTCCGTTTGGTTTGTGGCTCCAGAACACAAGGTCCCCCGGCTGCAGTGATTCCTTTGCAGCCGTCAGGTTATGCTCCACCATATATCTTCCCTGCTCTGCCGCCGTTCCCGGCAGGGAGATTCCTATCTGTCTGTAACACCACAGCGTCAGGTAACTGCAGTCGACATAATTCCCGGTTCCGCGGAGTGCCTGCGAGTACGGATGCCCCAGTCTTGATAATGCAAGCTGTACGATATCACTCCCATTCCCGTTGGCCGGCAGATCATACACAGGGATAGCCCCTGCCCCGTTCCAGCCGCCCCAGTCGGAAAATTCATCCCCCTCTGTAGGGGCCGCTGTGTCATACTTTGCCACATACCACACATTGACTGCATTGGACTGTTGTTCATAAGTTGCGGTAACTCCATAGTCGGATGCAAGTTTTTGGAAGATTTTTGTCTTATCCCCAATGGCAACTGCCACGGTATATTTTTCCAGCGTGACGGTCCCGTCCTCCTGCTCTATGTTTTGTGTCCGTTCCTCATAATCCACAAAACAGTCTGCGAATTTTTTATAATCATCCGTCTCAAGCCGTACCCGGTCTGCGCCGAAATACAGAGAATAAAAAACGGATTTGACCAGATACCTGTCGCACACTTCCCCTTCTGTCATGCCATCAATGTCATCTAATATGGCATCCAGCTCCGCAAAACTTTCCTGCATCTGGCGGACATAAGCCTGATAATCCGCAGGCATTCCATCCGGTGCTTCCCCTCCATCGAATGCCAGATGCACTGCCGCCCGGTTATGCTCTGTTCCACCGGAGGCAATGCTAATGTAGCACATGACGGCAAGGATGACCGGAAGGCACAGGGCTGCCAGTACAGAGGCAATCCCTGTCCACACTTTTTTATTGGTCCCGGCTGCTATGGCTGCCCTTGCGATCAGAGCGGCAGTTGCTGGCTCCATGGTGCTTCCTCCATTCTCTCTGCTTCCATCTCCTGTTTCATTCGTTCCCTGCTCTTTTCAACACCTGCCATCAGAACATCCTCATCAAATCCTGCCTCCTGATATCCGGTGCGGATGGTAGCAAGGTAATGTTCCGAAGGGACTCCCATGGCATACCCATCCGTCATGGTATATGCCATCATTTTCTCCCGTTTTCCATCCATCTCCACTTCCAGCATTTCTTTTCCATACAGTCTCGGATATCCCTCATAACGGTCCAGGTTAAACTCATCTCTCGGACTAATCTCCCAGATTAACACCGGTACACTCTCCCCTTTTTTCGGCTCCACCGTGGCTACCGCCCCGTTTCTGTTTCCACGGAACAACAGCTCATAGTCCTTGATTTCCCCGGTTCCTACCACCTTTGCATCGGGGCAGCGCAGTGCCATCTGCCCCCGGTTTAAGTTCGAGCCGTATGCAATATATCTTCTTCCTGTCATGTTCATATTCTTTTTTCCTTTCTCTGCGTTTTGTTTTTACATGGTCATGTTCATTCCCTGTGCATCCTCCGGCACCTCTTCTTCCATGCTGTCTGCCTGCTGTGCATGTCCGATTTCCAGTTCTTTCTTTTCTTTCATCGCACGCAGTCTTTCCTTCTGTCTCACAGCCTGTTCCGGGTCCTTCCATGCAATGCCGCCCTCCAGATTTTCCAGAAGAAACTTCCGCGCCGTCTTAAATTCATCCCCGATCATTCCCAGCCTTAACAGCCAGGTACGGAATGTATATTTTTCGTTGGTGCTGGCAGTCTTGATCCGGCTGGCACATTTCTGGTTCAATGCCTGCGCAGAAATGGCAAGGCAGAGCTGGATATATGCCTTTATTTTCCCTGCATGGGTGGTGGAGTTAAACAGCCGGAACTCAATCGTTCCCTTCTGGAACACGCTGTGCAGATTCAGACAGTGGTAACGGCTTTCATGGTAATGCCTGTGCCTTCCATCAACCCCCTTGTACCAGATCCTGCTCACTTCCTCCAGACTCTTTGGTTTCTTCCGGTTCAGTTCCTGCAAAAAGTCCTCTTCCACCTTCTGGCAGTAACGATGCTCCCTCTCTACATCTACCTGAAGTGCCTTATAGATCAAATCTTCCTTGCTGTACATGATGTTGGTGATGTTCCGCAGTGTCCTTGCATCATGGGGTGCCGCGTTGATATGCACATGGATGCCTGTATTCTTTCCTGCCACTGCACCTGCATGCCGGAGCTGCCGGATGAGTTCTTGTATGACAGGGATATCCGCATATTCACAGATGGGGGAAACAAATTCTACCTTGTACTCACTCCCCGCATAACCGCCGCCTTTTTTCTGTGCCTCAATGCTGGAGTCATACATGACTTTCCACCTGCGGCCTGCCGCATCCCTGACACTGTACACTTCATAGCTTCCACCGTCATAGCTGGCCGCAGAGGAAAAATAGGCTGCCATGACCTCCGCAGCACGCTGTCTGGTAATGCCTGTCATCTCGATCTCAATGCCGAATTTCTGCTCCCTCATGTCCATAGTCTGGCATCCCTCCTTCCTTTTTCCCTGCCTTATCGTCCTCCGGCACTTCCGAACAGTTTCTCCTTGTACTCCGGTGCATGTACCATGAGGTTGTAACGTTCATTGCCGCATTTATAGAGACACACGCCCCTCTGCGGATAGCGGATCAGGTTGTATTCGCTCTGCTCAAGCTGCAAGGTATCGATATAAAATCTGGAATCGATGTTTCCCGCATTGAACAGAAATACATGGGTTGGGATGGAAAATAGCGGTTTCGTGTACTCCCGGATTCCATCGATATTGAAGTCCTCCAGATTCTGGCTGGCAAGGATGACGGCACTGTCCTTTTTACGCACACGTTTCATAAAGTTGCGGATATATTCCACGGCGGTCAGGTTGGTAAGGAACAGATAAAACTCATCGATGCAGGCTGCCGTATGCCCGTTGGTCAGAAGTTCATTAGACATGTAGGAAAGCACATTAAACAGCATGGCATCCTTCACATTTTTGCTCGCCTGAAGCAGTCCCTTGACACCGAACGTCAGGAAGCTGCTGTCCGTGATATTCGTATGTCCGTTAAAAAATTTGGACTCCGCTCCCTTACACATGGAGTGAAGTCCAAGACAGATTTCCTGCAGAAGCTCTGCGGTATACAGTTGTTTCTTCTTCGCATCATAATGCTTGTATTCCTCCTCCATCAGATCGTAAAGGTCAGACAGGACCGGGTAATCCTTTGGCGTAAGCCTGCCAAAGTCCGTATCGTCCCTTATGTTCCACTTCTCATAAAGTTTCGCCAACATGATTTCTATCGTGTCAAGCTGGCTGTCCGTAAAATTCTTATAGCTTCGGAAAAAGTCTTTTAAGAAGGAGATATGCTGGCTTAATTTTGAGGAACAGCGGAATGCATAGGGTGCCTCCGTATCCTCCGGGCTGCCGTTTTCATCCCATGTTTTGGGTTCTAACACATTGATGATATACTCCCCGCTCATCAAATCCACAAAACAGCCTCCCAGATTTCCGGTCAAATCCACATATTCATGCTCCGGGTCCAGGCAGATGACTTTCATCCCGGACTCACGCAGGATGGTCTGTATCAGTTTTAACAGGTAGGATTTTCCCTGCCCGGAGTTTCCAAGGATGAGGATATTGGCATTCGTCTTGTCATCCGCCCTCTGGTTGAAATCTACAATGACATTGCTTCCAAACTTATCCCTCCCGATATAAAATCCGTTCTTATCGGTCTTGCCGGAGTAGTTGAACGGGAACAGGTTCGCCACACTCGAAGCCGGAAGCGCACGTTCAAACTGTTCCAGAAAAACATTCCTGCCAGCCGGATGCACACATAAAAACCCCTGCTTCTGGCGCAGCAGCAGCTTATCCACGTTCAGTTTGGAACGGATGAGTTCTGTCAACACTTCGGTCTGCAGCAGCTTTAACTTATCCATGTCCGCTGCGGATAACTCCAGATACACAGCCGTATGCAGTAACGGCTCCCTGTTGCGGTGCATGGTCGCAATGATGTTGGTCACATCCTGCAGGTTGCTCGCTGCCGTGACTGTCTCCTGTAAATTTTCTGTATTCCCCTGTTTCATGCGGTTCTTGTTTGCCGCATTGCTGATGATTTTTTTCTCCTCTGCCGGTGTGACCTGTCTGGTATAGATACGCAGTGTCACGCCATCCTTTTCCCCAAGATGGCGCAGGATTGCCTGCTCATCCGTTGCAGTCGGATATTCCCTGAGTGCCCAGACACTGCGGAACGTATTTCCGCAGATATAATGATCCGTGTAAAACTGGATGACGGACGGTGCGATCATGTCAAGGAAACTCTTAAGCCTCTCTTCCCCCGGTGTCTGTGTCTGTGTTTTTTTCTTTCTGTTGTTATTCATTTAAAATGATCCACCTCTCCCCATCAAATTCTTCAAATTTTTCCGTTGTGACATTCTGTTCAAAGTAAACAGCCAGTATCCTCTTCATGTCCTCCTCATCCGCTCTTTTGGATGTAAATCCCTGTTCCACCAGCATTTTTTCGATACGGTTTAAGTAAGCGAACACCTCATTCTCCTTCTGGTTTCTCAGCCGGATAATCAGTAAAAACTCCCTCGCCGTTGCCATCTGCACCTGCATCCGGTCAAGGTGTCCTGCATCCAGTTCCAGCAGTTTCCGCACAGTCGGGTTGGTTTCTTCCTCCGCGCGGTTCTTTAAATATCTTTTATTGTCCTCAAAGTTTTCACGGGAATTTAAGCACATCATCTCGATTTCTGTGATGCCTTTTAATACCGTCATGAGTCCATAGATTCTTGCGGAAAGGCTCTCCTCCGACAACACGGACAGGTTGCTCGGCTGGATCAGAAAATAGACCAGCTCATCCTTCCGGTAGGTGCGGATGCTGTAATCCGACAGTTCTTTTGTCCCCATCAGCTCCCTTGTGGACTGTTCATTCTTCCGTTTCATTTGCGGTATACCTCCATTCATAATGCTGCTGTTCCACCAAAAAATACGCACATGCATAGCGGATAAATTTTAAGATGGTGGTATCCTCCACCTGTATCGTTAAAAATGCGTATACACCTGCTATCACCATCGGGAACCACAGTTTTGCATAGGCAAATGCAAACACGGATATCAGTACGATGATTCCTGTCACTGCAAGGTCTTTTAGCTCCCACAGCCACATGCTCGCTTTCGATTTCAGATTATCCGGGTATATGTACATCCCGTTCTCCCTCCTGTCTTTCTAAAAAATAAGCAATGCCGCAGAGGATATATTCCACACACGGCACTGCCACGCTGTTTCCCAATGCCCGGTACCGGACACTGTCACTTGCTCCCGGAATGTCCGTCCAGTGGTCCGGGAATCCCATAAGTCTTTCACACTCAAGCGGTATGAGTTTCCTCACACGCTTTTTTCTCTGCAGGTCATCCGTGTATGCCACACAATGCCTGTCCTCTGTTGTCAGCGTATAACTGACTCCCTGCTGATAGCCGCAGCCGTTTCCCCCGTTTTTATCCTGACGGTTGATGACATTTCCGGCGATGCAGTAGGGTTCTCCATGAACAGCAAGCGGCGTATTGTTGCCTCCCGTCCCCAGTGCAGAAGTAATGGTCTGTGCCACTTTCACCGGTCCGCTGTAGCGGGTGTCCGGTCCGTGATTGTCAAACAGGATCGGCTGGTTATTGCCTGCCATCCCTGCCGCTGCTGTAATGGTCGGACAGTATCCGATCCCGATTTCTGCATTTGCCTGACTGCTCGCCATGATAATGGGCGGTGTGCTTGAACTGTGTGCCAGAAGTGTACCGATAAGGTTCCGGTACACATCCATCCGCTGTCCTCCCTGATCCATCAGACACACTATGTCGGCTCCTGTGCCTGCATCAAAAGTGCCGCCTCCAAGATCGGCGGCAGCTTTTTCCCTCTGTTCCCTGCTCTCCTGATAATGCCTCCACACGCTTTCGGACTCAAATAATATCTCTCCGGCACTGTGGCCTCCAAAATCTGCGACAAGGAAGATTCTTCTGCGTCTCTGGGGGACTCCCCAAAATTGAGCGTCCAGTACTCTCCAAGCAACAGAGAATTCCTGTCCCAGAATAATCCCGGCAGGAGTCCATGCCCCATCCGGCGGTCCAGGTAAAGATACGGACTCCTCCGATATACCACAGACTTCTTCGAGGACTCTCTTAAAATCTGCTCCTTTTGGTTCTCCGCTTGAGAA
>OMAJ01001286.1_pt1 | contig 10168 bp, 10 predicted proteins | sample 1644631 | NCBI WGS metagenome assembly OMAJ01 (sample SAMEA103958133, study PRJEB25191) | human gut metagenome | biome: human-associated habitat [ENVO:00009003]; feature: intestine environment [ENVO:2100002]; material: feces | place: Germany | collected 2013/2015 | reverse complement strand
AGCGCGCTACCAAACTGCGCTACACCCGGTCAACCGGGCTGTCTCGAATCAGCTTTATTATTATAGAGGATTTGAAGGAGAATGTCAACAGGGTTTTGCAAAAATTATAATTTTTGCAATTTTGCATTTTTCCGCGCAAAGTGCTGCATAAATCCGACGGCGGATGCTTGACTTTCCCGCGCAGGTGCGCTATACTTAATATCCTACCACAATAGCAAAGGAGGTGTGCCCCATGGCAGAGGACAAGTGTGGAAAAAAAATGATTGCCGTCAACCGTGAGGTGCGCCACGAATACTTTGTCATCGAGGCACTGGAAACAGGCATCGAGCTGGTAGGCACCGAGGTCAAGAGCCTGCGCGCCGGAGGGGTCAACCTGAAGGATTCGTGGGCAGACATCGATGACGGCGAGCTGATCGCCAAGGGCATCCACATCAGCCCCTATGAGCAGGGCAACATCTTCAACAAGGACCCGCGCCGTCCGCGGCGTTTGCTGGCACACAAGGCGGAGATCCGCCGTCTGGGGCAGCAGATCAAGCTGCAGGGCTACACGCTGGTACCGCTCTCTCTTTACTTTAAAAAGGGGCGCGTCAAGCTGGAGCTGGGCCTGTGCAAGGGCAAAAAGCTGTACGACAAACGTGCGTCTGCTGCGGCGCGCGACGCCAAGCGCGACATTGACCGTGCACTCAAAACGCAGCGATAAGTTGTTTCTACTTCACTTTCCCGGTGGGCTTGCCTGCCGAATATACGGGGCTGTAATGGTTTCGACGGGGAGAGAGAGGCGTGAGCAGCGGGCCGTGGCGGTGACCCACGATAAAAGCGCCAACTTAAATTAACTGACAACAATTATCCTGTTGCCGTAGCTGCCTAATTAGGCGCTGCCGTCCTGCCCATGTTAGTACCGCATGGGGTCAGGGCGTCGATTAGGTACTGAACGTGAACGGGCTTAAGCTTTGCGGCCCGGCATGAACTTATGAAGCTACCAAGGTGTAGTGCGTGTGTGCTCGCCCGCACCAAGGGAAATTTAATAAACACACTGCGCCCGGAGATACTCTAACTGATTTCTTTTCGGACACGGGTTCGACTCCCGTCAGCTCCACCATATTGTGCAAATCCGAACTCAATCTTCTTTGTGGAGCATTGTTTCGGATTTGTTTTTGTTTTAGAGGATGTGGATCAGTCCACATCCTCTTTTTTCGGCGCATCGTAAGTAAGCGCCTGTTTAGCATTCCAGATGCCAGCCGTGGTTGGGTCGCTCCCGCAAACCCGCGGGCCGCACATGCCCGGTCCCTACAACGCAACAAAAAACAAAAAGCCGCTTACCTCAAACGAGATAAGCGGCTTTTGGCAGGGGTAGAAGGATTCGAACCCTCGGCACGCGGTTTTGGAGACCGCTGCTCTACCAACTGAGCTATGCCCCTATACTAATGATGCCCACAATGCGTATCTTGCACTGTGGGCATCAGCGCTGGAGCTGCTAAGCAGATTTGAACTGCTGACCTCATCCTTACCAAGGATGCGCTCTACCAACTGAGCTATAGCAGCGTATGGCGACCCGAATCAGGCTCGAACTGACGACCTCTAGCGTGACAGGCTAGCGTTCTAACCAACTGAACTACCGGGCCATACCCAGCTTTGTGTGCTGCCGTGGCAGCTGCAACGTTGTTAATTATAGCGGCTGACACGCAAAATGTCAACACTTTTTTTGATATTTTTTACCGATTTTTTCGGTTTCGATAAAATACAGCGCAGTTGCGTAAAAACCTAAAGAACATTGCATTTCGGGGGAGTGCGTGGTATGATAGATTATATCAGAGCTTCGGGCGGAAGAACTGCAGCTCCTCGCCGCGACGTATCCGCTGCAGACCGGCCCAGTGCCGCGTGACCATGATAACGGCATTCAGGGCCAATACAGCACCGGCCTCGGTGCCGTATTGCAGCCAGCCCACCGGCACAGCCAGCGCGGCAATCAGCACCGCGCCTACCGGCAGATAGCCGGTCAGCAGCACAGCCACGCCGCCCGCCAGACAGCACAGCACACCGGTGACGGGCAGGTACAGCATGAGCCACGCGCAGGTGACGGCCACGCCCTTGCCGCCCCGGCCCTTGTACCAAATCGGCCAGTTGTGCCCGAGCACCGCGCCAAGCCCGCCGTACAGCAGAGCGGTAAGCCCCAGCTCCGGCGCAAGCTGGTGGCAGAACCAGCAGGCTGCCGCAGTCTTGATGACGTCGCCCGCCAGAACCAGCAGCCCGGCCTTTTTACCAAGATGTGTCGCAATATTCGCCATGCCGGGGTTGCCGGTGCCAATATCCCGCGCACTGACGCCCGCCGTGCACCGCGCCACGACCTCCGCTGTCAAAAAACCGCCGAGCAGATACCCCGCCAGCAGGCAGAGTCCCCGCAAAAATAGTGCCATACGCCTGCCCCTCCTTTTCCTTACAGTATGGGTGCGCCGCGCCCGATTTAACCATGTCAGAGGAAGTACATTATGGAACTGCAAGCATTGCAACAGGAATGCCTGGCCTGCCGCCGCTGCGGCCTGTGCGAGACGCGCCACAGCGTTGTCTTTGGCCAGGGTGCCGCACACGCCGAGGTCATGCTCGTAGGCGAGGGCCCCGGTGCCAACGAGGACGAGCAGGGTCTTCCCTTTGTGGGCAAGAGCGGCCAGCTGCTGGACCACTATCTGGAGGCCGTCGACTTGAGCCGTGACAAAAACGTCTATATTGCCAATATCGTCAAATGCCGCCCGCCGCAGAACCGCGACCCGCTGCCGGAAGAATCCGCCGCGTGCATGCCTTGGCTGCGCCAGCAATTTCAGCTGATCCGTCCCAAAATCGTTGTCTGTCTGGGCCGCGTGGCCGCGCAGCGGATGCTCGACCCGGGCTTCTCGATTTCCCGCGACCACGGTAAATTTTTCGACAAGCAGGGCACACTGTTCATGGCGACCTACCACCCCGCAGCGCTGCTGCGTTACCCAGACAACAAGCCCGCTGTCTTTGGCGACTTTGTGGCCCTGCGACAGAAAATCACAGAGGTCTGCGACCATACCTATTAAAAGTATACCACCGGATGCAAGGAGGGAAGCGGCATGGAGCCTGAAGTGTTGGCACTGACGCTGCCCATACGGCGTCTGGTGGAGTTTTTATTGCGCACCGGCAGCATTGACAGCCGCTTTACCGGCTTTGACCGCGCGCTGGAGGGTGCACGCCTGCACCGCAAATTGCAGCGTGCCGCCGTAAAAGAGTACCCGGACTACCAGGCCGAGGCGGCGTTGAAGCAGGACTACGCCTGTGCCCAAATCACCTACACGCTGGAGGGCCGTGCCGACGGTATTTTTACCGATACTGACGGCATGCCGACCATTGATGAGATCAAAACCACAACTCTGCCGCCCGAGCTCATCACCGGTGAGCAAAGCCCGGAGCACTGGGCACAGGCGCAGATCTATGCGGCCATCTACGCACGGCAGAACGGCCTGCCCGCTATGCGGGTGCGGCTGACCTACTTTCAGGTCGATGAGGAACTGGAATTTCGTTTCAGTCATGACTACACCGCCGACGCGCTGGACGCCGTTGTGACCGACCTGCTGACGCAGTACGCGCCGTGGGCCAAGCGTGCCGCCGAGTGGCAGCGCATCAGCCGCGCGTCACTGGCGGCGCTGCAATTTCCGTTTCCCGGCTATCGTCCGGGCCAGCGGGCCATGATCGGCGCGGTGTACAAGATTTGCACCGAGGGCGGGCAGCTGCTCTGCCAGGCACCCACCGGCATCGGCAAGACGATGAGCGTGCTGTTCCCGGCGTTAAAGGCTGTGGGGCAGGGCGGCCCCGTCTTTTACCTGACAGCCCGCGGCACGACCCGCGCGGCAGCGGAGAACGCGCTGGCGCTGCTGCGGGCGTCCGACGCCGATTTAAAGCTGCGCAGCGTAACGCTGACCGCCAAGGACAAAATCTGTATGCAGGATCGGCGCGAGTGTACGCCCGAGGCATGTCCCTATGCCAAAGGCTACTATGATCGCGTCAGGACGGCGCTGTGGGATGCGCTGGACACCCGCGCTCTGACCGCTGACGCCCTGCAGATGCTGGCTCGCAGACATAAGGTCTGTCCGTTTGAGCTGGGGCTGGATCTAAGCCTGTGGTGTGATGTAGTCATCGGGGACTACAACTACCTGTTTGACCCCGTCGTGCACTTGGAACGCTTTTTTGACACGGCGGGGGACTATCTGTTTCTGCTCGATGAGGCACATAATCTTCCGGACCGCGCCCGGGGCATGCACAGTGCCGTCCTTGCCAAAAGCGCCTTCTACGACGCCAAAAAGCGGCTGGGCAAGGGCAAAAGCAGCCTGAAAAACGCGCTGACAAAGGTCAACGACATCTTCATCGAGTGGCGGCACCGCTGCGAGGAAGCGCCCGGCGACAGTCGCTTTGGCCGCACGTTCTTTGAAAAGTCCCGCGCCGATGCGCTTGACCGCGCGCTGACAAGGCTCTGTGAGCCGCTGGAGATCTGGCTTGACGAGCACCGCGACCCCGACGAGACCCACGAGGCACTGCTGCAATTATACTTTGACATCCGCGCCTGGCTGCGCGTGGCGGACACGTTCGACGATCACTTTGTACTGCAAATCTCTGCCCACGGCAGTGAGGTCCGTGCCGCAATGCTCTGCCTGGACCCGAGTGACTTTCTGGCGGCGGACTTTGCCAAGGGCCGCGCGGCGGTGCTGTTCAGCGCGACGCTGGCTCCGGCAGGCTATTACAGAGATCTGTGCGGTCTGCCCGATGCCCGCGCTGTAGCGCTGCGCAGCCCGTTTGATACGGAGCATCTGGGCCTGTGGTGCGCCCGCCACGTCAGCACCCGCTACAAGGACCGCGCGGACAGCATTGCCAAGGTTGCCGACCTGCTGGCCGTGATGTCCGGGGCGAGGGCCGGGCACTATCTGGCGTTTTTCCCGAGCTACAGCTATTTACAGCAGGTGTGGGAGGATTTCACCGCTCGCTACCCGGACCAGCCGACCCTCTGTCAGGAAAGCGCTATGGACGAGGGAAAACGCGCGGAGTTTCTGGCACAGTTTCAGAAATCCGACGGCAGACCGCTGTTGGGCTTTGCGGTGCTGGGCGGCGTTTTTGGCGAGGGCGTCGATCTGACGGGGGAGAGCCTCATCGGTGCAGCCATCGTCAGCCCGGGCCTGCCGCAGGTCGGCCCGAGGCAGGAGCAGCTGCGCGATTACTTTGAGCAGACGCGCGGCTCCGGCTTTGACTATGCCTACCGCTTTCCCGGCATGAACAAGGTTTTGCAGGCGGCAGGACGGGTCATCCGCACGCCGGAGGACCGCGGCGTTGTCCTGCTCATTGATGACCGGTTTCTGGCCCCTGACACTCGCCGCCTGATGCCGCCGCACTGGGAGCAGCTGAAAACCGTGGACTCGGCGCAGGCGCTGACAGCGGAGCTGGCCGCATTCTGGAAATAGCACTTGTCAGGCGCCTGAAATCTGCCGCCGCTGCGCAAGAAAATACGCTTTTGCCATCCGGTGCTGTTTTGCCGAAAAGAACGCAAAATTTGTGTGGTCAGCCCTCTTGCATTTGTATCTGTGCGTGCTATAATACAATCCGCACGAAATTATGCACGTATATAATAGGGTATGAAAAATCATGACAAAAGACCTTACGAGCGGCAGTCCGCTCAAAGTTATTCTCCTGTTCAGCTTGCCGCTGGTGCTGGGCAACCTGTTCCAGCAGTTCTATGCGCTGGCGGACACCATCATCGTGGGCCGGTTCTGCGGTGTCAGCGCGCTGGCCTCTGTCGGCGCTACCGGCTCGGTCAACTATCTGATTTTGGGTTTCGTCATCGGCGTCTGCAACGGCTTTGCAATCCCAATCGCGCAGCTGTTCGGCGCGCGGGATTACAGTGATCTGCGCCGCCATGTGGCCAACGCCGCGTGGCTTTGCATTGCGGGCAGCGTGGTGCTGACCATCAGCACCGTTGCGCTGACCCGCCCGATGATGCAGCTGATGCAGACACCCGACGACATCATTGACGGCGCGGTCATCTACATCGGCTGGATTTTTGCGGGCATCCCGTTCATCTTTTTGTACAACATGGTGGCGGCCATCATGCGCGCACTGGGCGACAGCAAGACGCCGCTGTACTTTCTGATCCTGACCAGTGCGCTCAACATCGGGCTCGACCTTTTGTTCATCATCCCGTTTCAGATGGGTGTTCTGGGGGCGGCGCTGGCCACTGACATCTCGCAGGTCATTTCCGGTGTGTTGAGCTTTATCTATCTGAGCCGTAAATTTGATGTGCTGAAGATGCAGAAATCTGACTTTGCCTACAGCAAAAAGGCCTGCGCACGTCTGCTGGGCATCGGTATACCCATGGGTCTGCAGTGCAGCATCACGGCCATTGGCAGCGTCATCATGCAGTGGGCGGTCAATGTGCTGGGCAGCACCGCCGTTGCCGCCGTCACCGCAGCAGGCAAGACCCAGGGGCTGCTGACCGTTCCGATGGAGAGCGTCGGCACGGCCATGGCAACCTACGCCGGGCAAAACCTCGGCGCATCCCGGATGGATCGTGTGCGGCAGGGCGTCAACAGCGCAATGCTTATTATTTTGATTTACGGTGTGGCATCGGCTTTCGTTCTGCATTTTACCGACGTGCAGATCATGTCGCTGTTCCTTGACACAGCCAAGGAGGTCGACATCGTTGCCATGGGCCGCGAGTATCTGTTCTGGAACAGTGTGTTCTTCGTGCCGCTGGGGGCATTGATCATCTGGCGCTACACCATTCAGGGACTCGGCTTCTCGTCACTCGCTATGCTGGCCGGTGTGGCCGAGATGGTCGCCCGCACGGCGGTGGCGATTGTACTGGTCCCGATTCTGGGATACTTCGGCGCGGAACTGTCCAATCCCGCCGCATGGATCGCGGCCTGCCTGTTCCTGTACCCTGCGTACCGCTGGACCTGTCGCCAACTTGACAACCGCCTGCTGACCGCCAGACTCCACATTCAGGGCGACCACGCGGAGACTGTGCTGTAAATAGGATAAAAGACCGTTCCGGTTCTGGAACGGTCTTTTTCATTTTGGCTGCGTAGTAGGGGCGGGGCATGCCCCGCCCGCAGCCTTCCCAGTAGCATATGCTTGCCATACAGCCGCGGGCCGGACATGTCCGGCCCCTACAGCGCTATTTTTCCCAAAGCCTCTTGCCGTCACCTTACAAACCGTATATAATAAGCCTATACGAAGCATATAAAGGGAAAGGAAATACAATCATGCCGCAGAAAAAGCCGTTTATTACCCTTGCCCAGGCGAAAGAGATTGCCGCCGATATTCCCACCCCGTTCCACCTTTACGATGAAAAGGGGATTCGCGAGAACGCCCGCAGGGTCAACGCCGCGTTCAGCTGGAACAAGGGCTTCAAGGAATACTTTGCCGTCAAGGCCACGCCCAACCCCTACCTGCTGAAGATTCTGCAGGAGGAGGGCTGCGGCGTTGACTGCTCCAGCTATACTGAGCTGCTCATGAGCGAGGCCTGCGGCTTCAAAGGCAGCGACATCATGTTTTCCTCCAACGACACGCCCGCGCAGGACATGAAGAAAGCCTACGACCTCGGCGCGTACATCAATCTGGACGACCTGACCCACGTTGCGTTCCTTGAAAAGGTCGCGGGCGTGCCCAAGACCGTCTGCTGCCGCTTCAACCCGGGCGGTGTGTTCGAGCTGGGCAACGGTATCATGGACAACCCCGGCGACGCCAAGTACGGCATGAGCGAGGATCAGATGGCCGAGGCATACACAAAACTGATGGCTGCCGGTGCCGAGCAGTTCGGCATCCACTCCTTCCTGGCCAGCAACACCGTCACTGACGTCTATTACCCGAAGCTGGCCGGTGTCCTGTTTGAGCTGGCTGTCCGCCTGCACAAGCGCACCGGCGCAAAAATCAAGTTCATCAACCTTTCGGGCGGCGTCGGTATTGCCTACCGCCCCGACCAGCGCAGCAACGACATTGCCGCCATCGGCGAGGGCGTGCGCAAGAAGTTTGAGGAGATTCTGGTGCCCGCCGGCATGGGTGATGTCGCCATCTTCACTGAGATGGGCCGCTTCATGCTGGCACCCTACGGCGCACTTATCACCACCGTGCTGCACCAGAAGCATATTTACAAGGAGTACATCGGCGTTGACGCCTGCGCGGCCAACCTGATGCGCCCTGCCATGTACGGCTCCTACCATCACATCACGGTGCTGGGCAAGGAGGACGCCCCCTGCGACCACAAGTACGACGTCACCGGCGGTCTGTGTGAGAACAATGACAAGTTCGCCATTGACCGTATGCTGCCGGAAATCGACATCGGCGACATTGTCTACATCCATGATACCGGCGCACACGGCTTCTCGATGGGCTACAACTACAACGGCAAGCTGCGCAGTGCCGAGGTCCTGCTGAAGGAGGACGGCTCCCACCAGCTCATCCGCCGCGCCGAGACGCCGGAGGACTACTTTGCAACGTTTGATTTCAGCCCTTTCTTCAAAAAATAATTCCGGGAGGACACCCCATTGTTTGAATTCCTTTTTGTTATCGGTATCGTGCTGGCGTTTTACGGCTACTCCGCAATGAAGAACCCCCATGTCTGGGGCGACCAGGGCCGCGACGAGATCAAACCTGAAAACTGGAACGGCTATGTGGTGCACAACGGCCAGTTCATGATGTACGCCGGGTTCTTTCTGGCTGCGCTGGCCGCACTGGATGTGATTTTTGACTTTGCGGGCTGGCTGTACATCCTGATCCTGCTGGGCGGTCTGGCCATGATCTTCTATCCGCTCGCCCATTGGATGCACGAAAAAGAGGGTAAGTGGTGGCCCTGGCCGAAGCATAAAAAGAAAAAGTGAAACTCTCAAAAACCTTCCCCCTCGGGGAAGGTGGCCCCGCAGGGCCGGACGAGGGCAAGGTGTATCTGACTACTCAAAAACGGGTCATTGCCACAAGCTTTGCCCTCATCAGTCAGTGGTCGGAGCCACTGACGGCTTCCCCCGTGGGGGAAGCCAACGCAAACAAAAATGCCTGTGCAGGCTTCAAACCTGCACAGGCATTTTTACTGTCGTAAGATTTATTCCGCCGTATCCGCCAGCATCTCCGCCACTTCTGCCTTGGTAAACTCGCCCAGCGGCAGCACCAGCTTAGCCAGCACTTCCTGCGGCAGACCTGCCAGCGCGGCACTCTGGTCTGCCTCGGCGTCCGCAGCAGGCAGCAGGTGAGAAAGCCCCTCGCCGTCCACCTCGATGCGGGCATAGTGCCCGGTGGCAATGAACGTGCAGTCCAACTCGGCAGCCTTGTCGGCCAGCAGCTGCAAAAGCCCGGCAGGCGTGACTTCGTGTTCAGCCGTGAATGTCTGCACCGCAAAGCCCTGCTGCCGCAAAATGCGCATGGCTGCGGCGGCGTCACTGCCGCTGTTCAGTCCCAGCAGGACCTTATCCTGCTTTTCAAATGTGTTAAAACCGTCCATGTTTCTCTCCTTATGGCAAGGTCAGGCCTGACGCCCGCCGTATTTCTTGCTTTGCTCCACAGCCATGCGGTCACAGCGTTCGTTTTCAGGATGGCCGGCGTGGCCCTTCAGCCAGTGGTAGGTGATTTCATGCTTTTCACTCTCGGCCAGCAGCGGGGCCCACAGGTCGGGGTTCAGGGCGGGCTTTTTGTCGCTTTTCACCCAGCCCTTGGCCTTCCAACCCTTAGCCCAGCCCTTGGAAAGGCCGTCGATTACATATTTGGAGTCGCTCCAAAGCTCCACGATGCAAGGCTCCTTCAAAAGAGACAGCGCCCGGATCACGGCGGTCAGTTCCATGCGGTTGTTGGTGGTATCGGCCTCCCCGCCGGAAAGCTCCCGCTTGTGGGCACCGTACATCAAAATGGCTCCCCAGCCGCCGGGTCCGGGATTACCGGAACAGGCACCATCGGTATAAATAGTGACTTGTTTCATCTTAAACATCCTTTGAGATTTTTCATGTTATCATACCATGGATTGGGGGATTTCACAAGGAGGTTGTTTTGATCGCACCATAATAGTGCAAAGGGCAGTCCCGGCTTCCGGGACAGGAAGCACGGCTTTGCCGTGCAGAATGTCCCCCACAAATTCCTTGCTCCCGCAGGGGGGGCATTTGTGGGGGACATTCTGCACGGCAAAGCCGTG
>OMAJ01001284.1_pt1 | contig 10199 bp, 6 predicted proteins | sample 1644631 | NCBI WGS metagenome assembly OMAJ01 (sample SAMEA103958133, study PRJEB25191) | human gut metagenome | biome: human-associated habitat [ENVO:00009003]; feature: intestine environment [ENVO:2100002]; material: feces | place: Germany | collected 2013/2015 | reverse complement strand
TAACTTGGGATTTTTATGACCATGCTAATACAGATATAATAGATTGATAGATATTAAAGGAGGAGACATTCTTGTTAGAGATTAAGATAAACGAGGCAGAGAATGCCGCAAGAATTCTTGTGATCGGTGTCGGCGGTGCCGGAAATAATGCAGTAAACCGCATGGTGGAAGAAAATATTATGGGTGTTGAGTTTATCGGTATCAACACAGATAAACAGGCGCTTCAGTTCTGCAAAGCTCCGACTGCTATGCAGATCGGTGAGAAGCTTACAAAGGGACTCGGCGCAGGCGCAAAGCCGGAGATCGGCGAGAAGGCGGCTGAGGAGAGCCAGGAGGAGATCTCCCAGGCACTGAAGGGCGCAGATATGGTATTCGTTACCTGTGGTATGGGTGGCGGAACCGGTACAGGTGCAGCTCCTGTTGTTGCAAAGATAGCAAAGGATCAGGGCATACTTACAGTTGGTGTTGTTACAAAACCTTTCAAATTTGAGGCAAAGCAGCGAATGATTAATGCTGTTTCAGGAATAGAGAGACTTAAAGAGAGCGTTGATACCCTTATTGTCATTCCAAATGATAAGCTTCTTGAGATAGTAGACCGTCGCACAACAATGCCGGATGCACTCAAGAAGGCAGATGAGGTATTGCAGCAGGCAGTTCAGGGAATCACTGATCTTATTAATCTTCCTGCACTTATCAACCTTGACTTCGCAGATGTACAGACTGTCATGAAGGACAAGGGTATGGCACATATCGGTATCGGTAGTGCACAGGGGGATGATAAGGCTATCGAAGCTGTTAAGCTTGCGGTTGCTTCACCTCTTCTTGAGACAAAGATAAATGGTGCAACACATGTCATTATCAATATTTCCGGAGATATTTCTCTTATGGATGCCAATGATGCTGCAAGCTATGTACAGGAGCTTACAGGTGAGGAAGCAAACATCATCTTTGGTGCCATGTATGATGATACAGTTGCTGACTACTGCAGAATCACAGTGATTGCAACAGGTCTGAATGATGATAACCTTCAGCAGACCCCTTTCGGAAAAAGAAGCACAGCTTCTTCCTTTGGTGCAAGAAGACCTTCTTCCACAGCAACGACAGGTACAGCAACAGCCGGAACTGCAGCAGGAAGCGGCATTCGCCCGGTTAAAAGCGGCGCAGACCGATTACAACAAGGCTCTTGAAAGCGGTAACCAGGCAGAAATAGAACGTACCAAAATCGCTCTTCAAACGGCCCAATCGTCCAGCGTTTCAGCTGACGAAGAATACCTGAACGCCACCTCTGAAATGAAGGCGCTTGCCGGGGAGGTGAAAAGTGCCTCCCGGGACACGGTTGACGGGTTGAACATGGTATCCGACGGGTTGCACGGCTTTGCGAGCGGAACCTTGCAGGGATCATTTGAAGGAATCCGGAACATGCTTACCGGTCTTTCAAAACTGAATATCGGAGGCAAGGTCGGTGATGCCATCAGTCAGATGTCCGAGACCCTGTCAAGTGCCGGAGTCATCGGGCAGATCATATCGGCCATTCTCTCTATACTGGATTTGCTGAAAGACGGTATCGGCCCGATTATCTCATCATTGATAGACACCATTTTCAATGCGATAACCGGAATACTCGACAATATCCTCAGCGGAGACCTGTTCAAACAGATAGGCGGTTCCCTTGTGAAAGGTATCGGAGGACTGCTGAACACGGTGTCTTTCGGAGGTTTCAACAAACTGTTTGGCATCAGCGGAAACGCCAAGGAAGTGCAGGCTGCTATTGACCGTCTTACAGACCGGAACGAGAAACTGCAGACTTCCATCGAAGACCTGACCGATACCATCAAGGCAAGCAAGGGGACAAAATCGGTGGAAGCTTACCGGGATGCTTACAAATACCAGAAAGAGACGAATGCAAACTATCTGCAGATAGCGCAGGAACAGGCACGCTACAGCGGTAGCCACCACAGCTGGAACTACTACTGGGGCGGTTTCAACCAGGCACAGATAGACAAACTGAGCGGACAGATTGGCCGCCAGTGGGACGGGAACCTGTGGAGCCTGAGCCCGGAGGAGATGAAGGCGCTGCGTTCGAATGTGGACATGTGGACGCAGATACAGAACACCGGCAAGGGTGGCTACGGTGAACGGCTGACCGATAAACTGGATGACTATATAGCGCAGGCCGGCAAGCTGGAGGAACTTACCGACCAGCTGTATGAAGGGCTGACGGGCATTTCGTTTGACGGAATGTATAGCAGCTTCATCGATAATCTGATGAACATGAAGTATGGCGCGAAGGATGCGGCAGAGGATATATCCGAGTACTTCATGCGGGCGATGCTGAGCAACAAGATCGGTGAGATGTACAGCGAAAAACTGAAAGGCTGGTGGGAGAAGTTCGGCAAGGCCATGGAGGACAACGAACTGACCGAGGCGGAACGGAACGCGCTGACTGAAGAGTACATGCAGTATGTGGACGAAGCCCTTGCCCTGCGTGACAACCTGGCTGCCGCTACGGGCTACGACAAGACCGAAGCCGGCGGTACCAGCCAGAGTGCGAAAGCGGGCGGCTTTACGGCCATGACGCAGGACCAGGGCACGAAGCTGGAGGGCATGTTCACCGGCGGGCTGCAGCACTGGAGCAGCATGGACGAGCGGCTGGAAAGCGTGGCGGAGAAGATGAACACGGCCGAAGGGCATCTGGCCCGGATAGCCGAGAACACCGGTGTGAGCGCCGGACACCTGGGCGAACTGAAGGAAGTGATAAAGAAAATGATACGTGACGGACTAAAAGTGAAGTGATATGGCTGGTATACTGAGCGGACTGGTGCTGGTGAACGGCACGGACATCTGGACGGAATACGGCGTGTTCCTGGTGGAAGACCGGCGCGGCGGCATGGAGAACCTGACGGCCATCCTGACCCCGAGCAAGGCCAAGAAGGATACGGCTGTGGACATACGGGAGGAGCACGGGGAGAAATACAGCCCCGTGCTGACCCCACGGAATGAGGCACGTGACGTGACGCTGCACTTTGCGCTGTACAACAAGACCCAGGCAGGCTGGATGAAGCAGTACTTTGCCTTTGTGAATTTCCTGAAGCAAGGGAAGGACGGCTGGCTGGAAATCCGTTTCCCCCAGCTGGACCTGCAGCTGCGGGTGAAGTATGCCGACTGTACGAAGTTCACCCCGCTGACCTATCTGTGGACGGAAGGCGTGCATGCCGGAAAGTTCCGGGTAAAGTTCCGGGAACCGAAACCGATTATATAACCATTTAAACGCTATTAGAATATGCTTCTAACGATATATGACAAAGCCGGGACCAAGCGTGCGGACGTGGCTGTGAACGACAGCTCGACGCAAAGCAAGGAGGTACAGGGAGACAATGTGCTTTCCCTGTCGTTCAGCTACTATGACTTCCTGCCCCTGGACGTGAACGACTACACGGACTATCTGGGCGAACGGTACTGGCTGACGGAACGCTACACCCCGAAGCAGGTGAACGAGGGCGAATGGGACTATGACCTGAAGCTGTACGGCGTGGAGAGCCTGATCAAGCGGTTCCTGGTGCTGGAGACGACGGACGGGGACACCAACCCTCTGTTTACCCTGACGGCCACGCCCCGCGAGCATGCGGCGCTGGTGGTGAAAGCCATCAATGACGGCATGGGCCACACGACCGACTGGAAGGTGGGTACGGTGGAAGGTACGGAGCTGATCACGATAGACTACGAGGGGATGTACTGCGACGAGGCGCTGAAAGCCATTGCCGAAAAGGCCGGCGGCAAGGTGGAATGGTGGGTTGAGGGGCAGACGGTGAACGTGTGCCGCTGTGAGCACGGGGAAGAAATCACCCTTGGCTATGGCAAGGGGCTGACCTCGCTGGAAAGAGACACCGGCAACACGGCCAAGTTCTATACGCGCCTGTTTCCGGTAGGTTCGACCCGCAACATCGATGCGGAGAAATACGGCAGCCCGAGATTGATGCTCCCCGGCGGCAAGAAGTACATTGAGCAGGGTGTGGAGGAATACGGCATCTATGACCATTACGAGCAGGAAGCCTTCAGTGACATTTATCCCCACCGGGTGGGTACGGTGAGTTCGGTACGCAGCGAGGAGGTGACGGACGATGAAGGGAACAAATTCACCGTCTATTACTTCCGGGACGGGGGACTGAACTTTGACCCCAACCTGTACGAGCTGGCCGACGAGACCAAACGTGTGTCGTTCCAGACGGGCGACCTGGCCGGGCTGGGAGAAAGCGATGACCACTACTTTGGGGTGAACTACGACAGTGCGGCGAGGGAATTTGAACTGATTACCATCTGGCCCTATGATGACGACACCCAGCTGCCGGGCGGCAAGCTGGTGCCCCGAGCAGGCGATACCTATATCCTGTGGAACATCCGGATGCCGGATGAGTATTACCGGCTGGCCGAAGAGGAATTTGCGGTTGCGGTGGACGAGTACAACCGGGACCACTGGCTGGACATTGCCGCCTACAAAGCCCCGACAGACCCGGTATACATCGAGGAGCACGGCATAGACCTGTTTGTGGGCAGACGGGTGAAGCTGGAGAGCCGGAAGTATTTCCCGGAAAAAGGCTACCGGCAGAGCCGTATCACTAAAATCAGCCGCAAGGTGAACGAACCCGGGCAGATGGACATCGAGATAAGCGATGCGCTGCAGGTGGGCAAGTTCGACAAGGTGACGGACAGCATCGGTGCGCTGAAAAACTATACGAAATCAAAGACGGAAGGCGCTGCCCTTCCGGACATCATACGAAGCTGGGACAAGACGCTGCCCACGGACAACAACCTGTTTTCCGCCCGGCGCAGCCAGAAAGAGTTCCTGAGCAAGAACCGGCCGGACACGGCCAAAGAGTCCATCCGCTTCCTGAAGGGCGTGAGTTTTGGAGAGGCTGCCGGCGGCAAGCCCTGCGGCATCGTGGACGGTGAGGGCAATGCCGAATACCTGACTGCCGTGATCCGCGAACTGCTGCGCAGCACGGAGTTTGTGGACGGGCTGACCGGTGAGGGCTGGCAGCTGTGGATTGACCAGCTGACCGGACTGACAAACCTGACGGTGGACAAAGTGACTGCCCGGCAAAGCCTGGTGGCGCTGGAACTGCTGATTGAGCAGGTGCGCAGCGTGTGCGGCCAGCTGGTGGTGTCCGCTGCCAACGGCAAGATCAAGGACGTGGTGAAGCAGGGTGACAACTACCGCATCGTGTTTGAACAGGAATCGGGCTTTGTGGCCCATGACCTGATGCGCTGTGCCGTTACAGGCGGGGCAAAGCTGAAATCCTACTGGGTGGAGGTGGCCTCGGTGATAGCCGGCGGTGTGCTGGTCCCGGTAAGCGAGTTTGGCGGGGTGAAGCCGGAGGCCGGCGATGAGTGCGTGCTGATGGGCAACACGGAAAACCCGCTCCGGCAGAACCTTATATCCATTGCGGCCACGGAGGACGGACAGCCCCGTATCGACATTCTGGACGGTGTGAAGGCCAAGAACTTCAACGGTTGCCTTCGTTGCCGGCTGGGTAAGCTGGACGGCATCAAGAGCAGCGCTTTCCCGGCAGACAAACAGCCGAAAGGAAACGGCCTGTATGCCGACAACGTGTGGCTGAAGGGTACGTTCGTGTTGATGACGGGCGAGGACATCCTGACGCGGTTTGAGATAACCGAGGGGAAAATCCATTCAGCCGTGGAAAGCTTGCGCAAGGAAATACGCGAAGAACAGAGCTATCTGGACAACAGCAGTTTTGCCGACGGCATGGACAAATGGAAGACGGGCAGCAAGGCTACGCTGTTCACCCTGGGCGGACGCTGGATCTGGGCGAACGGCGGTCCTTACGGTACGAAGCCGGACGGGCATGCCGAGATACGGACCGACGGCAAGGTGCCTTATGCCTATATCCGGAACAGCTATATCATGCAGAAACTGGAGGATTTCCGGCTGGTACCGGAGTACCGGCAGACGAACAGCCAGGGCGAACGGGTGCCCGGCGTGGTGTATCTGTCCTTCAGCTACCGGGTCATCAAGGCCGGACGGTTGAAAATCGAATTTGTGGGTGCTGACAAGACCGGGTTTGAAAACTTCAACCTGTTCGGCCATGAAGAAGACCTGCCCGTTGGCGGTGAGAAGATGTTCACGCTGGACGGCCTTTGGAACGGTACGGGAGACTTCAAGCTGTCGTTTACGGGCGTGATTTACATTTCGCTGCTGGTGTTCAGCACCAACAAGGCGGATGCACTGGCCTATAAGTACCGGACGCTGTTTGAACAAAGCGACCGGCTGGTGAAGATTTCAGCGGCGGTGTTTGACAAGGACGGGGCTGCATTGAAAGAAACCGGACTGGTGATCAAGCCGGAAGGTGCCGGGCTGTATGCCCAGGATGCCAGTGGAAAGGTGGCCCTTATCGGGGTCAGTGTGGAAGATACAGACGAATACGGCAAGCCCGTGAGCAAAATCAAGCTGACAGCCGACCACATACAGCTGGAGGGACTGGTGACAGCCAACGGAAACTTCAGGATACTGGAGGACGGGAGCATGGAATGCCGGAATGCATCTGTATATGGAAAAATATTTGTTGAGGACGGAGGAAAGGTAGGAACATTTACAGTTGAAAGGAATTGCATGCTTTGGAGTAATGGAGATGCTGAAATTCGATTGGGATATGACGGCTATTGGACCGGAGATACCTGCATCTATGCTAAGGCAAACAATTTTAGTAATGCAATCATGGGTATTGCTCCATTTGGTGGAGCAGGTATTTATGGAAGTTGTCGTGAGAAGCCTACTTATCCTGACAAATTTACATTTTCAGCAGGATATTTCGATGGCGATGTGTTGGTGCATTCCGGGAATATTCTGGTGAGTGGTGGTGTGGTACAAGCTGATAAAATGCTTCCTCAAAATGGTTGGTCTGGGCGATTCAAGGGTAAAACAGTAGAAGTACAGAATGGAATTATCATTAACGTGTCATAAAAATGAATAGTTATGAAGGTGAATTTTAACAAGACGTTTAAGGATTATAGAGGGAATGACCTCATAGTCGGTGGAAAAGTCCAGCTGATGACAGATATTATAGCCCAATGCCTTTTTAATGGGGAAGGTGCTCGATCATCCGGTGATTCTAATAAGGATAGCAGCCGTAAAATCCATTCGTATGAATTGTGCATGCGTCTCATACAGGCAAACGGGGATTTATCCATCAGTGCTGAGGATGCTATACTTATAAAAGAGTCTGTAATCGGGCTAACCCCAGGATGTTATTCACAGATCGTAAAATTGATAGATGAATAGATTTATGGCAGAAATGACGCAAGAAGAACTGGTTCAGGAAGTGCTGGACCGTGTGCTTCAGTCCTCTACCGGTGTGGAGGATCTGGAAACCGTCACCTCGCTGAGCGGTGTGAAATCACTGCCCGGCGAGAAGGACGGAAAGATGGTGAACGTCCCCCTGGAACTGATAGGGAAACCTGCGAGCGATGCCGCCGCCCGTGCCGAGGCTGCCGCCAAGAAAGCGGAAGGAGCCGTAGCCGGGCTGGAGGAAAAGACCCAGGCCGCCACGGAAGCCGCTACCAAGGCCAACGAAGCGGCATCCAAGGCAGAAAATGCCGCTGCCAAGGTGGAACAGACTACGGCAGCAGCCGTCGGCGGGGCTACTGCACGCTTTTCATCATGGATGGAAACAGGCAACGTTTTACCTGACAAAAGTACCAAGCCGGGCGGCAACGTGGTGTATGTGGCCGGTGCCGGGAAATTTGCCTACCACATGGACTCCACCCTGTACGGGGACTGGGACGTGGCGGGAGTACCCCCTGCCGGCATGTTCATGAATGCGGACCGGACAGCCATCCTGCCGGACAAGCTTTACCTGCTGGGCGATGCCGTATATACCGGCACGGGAGGCGCTCTGAAACTTCTGGCCTACCGGCATGAGGTGATGAGCGAGGAAGCCTATGAGGCACTGCCGGACAAGGATGCGAATACTCTGTATCTGATTTATGAGGAGGAGTGACGATGATAACCATAGGCGGTAAGGAAATAACGGCTGCGTATGTGGGAAAACGTGCCCTGTCGGCTGTCTATGCCGGTGCAAGGCTGGTATGGTCCGCAATCAGCAGCTGCTTCGGACTTGGATACTGGAAAGGCGACGAGCCGTGGAACGGATCGGACGCATGGAACGGTAGCAGTAAAACTGATAAATGAATGATTATTATAAAAGGACAGTATTATGGCAAAAAGGAAAATAAGCGGAATCATCAATGCGACTGAACATCCGATGAATCTTGAAACACCATGGAACCAGAAACAGCCGGACGGCACCTATCATGCCTATGCAGGCGATGACATCGAAGCGTTCCTGAAGAAGGAACTGTCAAACCGTACCCCTACCGAGGAACTGGTGAGCGGCGAGACGAAACCTCCTACATCCGGAACGGTGTTCGATGCGATGGTGGGTACGGTGACGGACGTGGATGTGCAGGACAGCGAGGACGGCACCCAGTACGTGATGACCGTCAAGCAGAAGGACAACCAGGGCGGCGAGAGCTCGAAGGAAGTGCGCTTTTCCAAGTACACGGATGACGACAAGGTGGTGGTGAACATCGACCTGACGGACAGCGGTGGTGCGGGACTTCCCGCCTCGCAGTATCTGGCACTGGGAAGCGGCTTTGTGGTGAAATACTCCGTGGGCGTGGGTACTGCCGGTGGCGGTACGGTGGACGGCTACAGCGACCTGAAAGCCCGCGTGATTGTGAAGCGCGGTTCGACCGTGATCAGTGAGTTCCAGGATGCGGAATTTGTGGGTGTGACAGCCGGACAGAGCTACACCTTTGACGCATCGCCCTACCTGAAGGATGCCACCGCCTATACCGTGCAGGTGGAGGCGCAGGCTACCTACCAGGGCGGCACGCTGATGAAGACGGCCACAGCCAAGGTGACCATGGTGGCCATGACGCTGGAGACGACCTACTCGGTGGGCAACGGGCTGGCCGACGGCGGATACCGGAACGACGTGAACATCCCCTTTACGACCAAGGGTACGAGCGGCGAGAAGAACATCTACTACCGTGTGAACGGCGGCCAGGCTTTTACCCTCGGTCTTTCGGCCGGCAGCGGGGTGCAGCAGAAGAACGTGACCATCCCGCTGACGCAGATGCAGGAAGGTACGAACGTGGTGGAAGCCTACGCACAGCATGAGAACTCCGGTGTGGTGAGCCGGGTGCATTACATTACGCTGCTGAAGGCAGGCGGCGGTGTGACGGCCTATGCGGGCATGATGTTCAGCCACCGGGCTGCAGGATTCCAGCGCGACTGGAAACGCCCGGTGCTGGAGGCAGAGCAGTTCACGGCATGGAGCTTTTCGTATGCCGGTTATGACCGCGATGCGTACACGGCCCGCGTGAAAGTGACCAATCAGGGCAGTGTGGTGAAGGAAGACCTGCTGCAGCGCGGCGAGACCGGCAGCTACGGGCGGACGAATGTGAACGTGGAACCGCTGGCCTACCGTGTGTCGTGCGGTGATGCGGTGCTTGAGGTGCAGGTGAACACCACATCGCACCCCGACATTGAAGCCACACTGGCACCGGATGCGGTGTGTACGTTTGACGCCTTCGGGCGCAGCAACACGGAAAACAACCCGGCAAGCTGGGTAAGCGGTGACAAGCGGATGGAGTTCCGGGACGTGTTGTGGAGCGTAAACGAATATGGTGCAGGAAGCGGCTGGCACAAGGACCGCCTGCTGCTGGCCGGCGGTGCAGGCATGACTCTGACCGCCGATGGCGGGTACCGCCCCTTCAACGAAGCGGACAAGCCGGAGGGGTTTGCCATCCGTGACGTGGGCATGACGCTGGAGATTGAATACAGCACGGCCAACGTGACGGACACGAACGCCGAGCTGATCACCTGTCTGGGGCAGCTGGACAATGGCAATCGGTACGGGCTGATTGTGACCCCGGAAGAGGCCAAGTTCCTGACCGGCGTGGTGACCGAGGCGATGGATGCCGGACAGGTGCTGCGCTATGAGGACTCGGTGGGTACGAAGTTCCAGCCGGGCACGAACATCCGCATTACCTACGTGTTCTATCCCAATGTGCAGACGAACGAACAGCGGACGCTCATCGGTTTCTATGTGAACGGTGAGGAATCGGCCGCCTCAAAGTGGCTGGACAAGGTGAACTTCAACATCCAGAGCCAGCTGGAG
>OMAJ01001278.1_pt1 | contig 10234 bp, 5 predicted proteins | sample 1644631 | NCBI WGS metagenome assembly OMAJ01 (sample SAMEA103958133, study PRJEB25191) | human gut metagenome | biome: human-associated habitat [ENVO:00009003]; feature: intestine environment [ENVO:2100002]; material: feces | place: Germany | collected 2013/2015 | reverse complement strand
AGTTACGGGGTCAATTTGCCGAGTTCCTTAACAACCCTTCTCCCGTTGGCCTTAGGATTCTCTCCTCATCTACCTGTGTCGGTTTGCGGTACGGGCACCTTAGCATACCTCAGAGCTTTTCTCGCCTCCGAACATCGCGGACTTCGCTACTCTAATTTCGCTCCCTTACGCCCGGGTCAACCAACGCCCGGGTTCCGCTATTTCGAAGTGTCCCTCTGTTTAAGTTTCGGTGGTTACGGAATTTCTACCGTATGTGCATCGCCTACGCCTCTCGGCCTGAGCTTAGCTCCCGACTTACCTTGGGCGGACGAACCTTCCCCAAGAAACCTTAGATTTTCGGCCATTATGATTCCCACATAATTCTCGCTACTCATTCCGGCATTCTCACTCCAGTACAGTCCACCAGTGCTTCCGCTCTGACTTCACCCCATACTCGACGCTCCCCTACCCCTGTACCTAAGTACAAGCCCAAGCTTCGGTTTCATGCTTAGCCCCGTTATATTTTCCGCGCAGAGTCACTCGACCAGTGAGCTATTACGCACTCTTTTAATGAGTGGCTGCTTCTAAGCCAACATCCTGGTTGTTTTCGCAATTCCACATCGTTTTCCACTTAGCATGAATTTGGGACCTTAGCTGTGGGTCTGGGCTGTTTCCCTTTTGACAACGAAACTTATCTCACGCTGTCTGACTGCTATGCATCAATTATCCGGCATTCAGAGTTTGATAGGTCTTGGTAACCTTATCGGCCCCGCCACCATTCAGTGCTTTACCTCCGGTAATCTAACATAACGCTAGCCCTAAAGCTATTTCGGGGAGAACCAGCTATCTCCGAGTTCGATTGGAATTTCTCCGCTATCCACAAGTCATCCGCCACCATTGCAACGGGGGTCGGTTCGGCCCTCCATGAGATTTTACTCTCACTTCAGCCTGCTCATGGATAGGTCACCCGGTTTCGGGTCTATGGCAACGAACTTTACGCCCTATTCAGACTCGCTCTCGCTTCGCCTCCGGTACTCAATACCTTAAGCTTGCTCGTTACTATAACTCGCCGGACCGTTCTACAAAAAGTACGTCATCACACTTTAACGTGCTTTGACTGCTTGTAAGCACAAGGTTTCAGGTTCTCTTTCACTCCCCTCCCGGGGTCCTTTTCACCTTTCCCTCACGGTACTGCTCCTCTATCGGTCATCAGGTAGTATTTAGGCTTGGATGGTGGTCCACCCGGTTTCCCACGGGGTTTCACGTGTCCCGCGGTACTCTGGATCCAGACTGCCAGTCTTCATTTTCAGATACAGGGCTCTCACCTTCTGTGGCCGGCTTTCCCACGCCGTTCTCTTAATTTCCTCTGGTCATGATGTCTGTCCGCAACCCCGAAGAACTTGCGTCCCTCGGTTTGGCCTCCTCCGCGTTCGCTCGCCACTACTAGCGGAATCTCGGTTGATGTCTTTTCCTGGCCCTACTTAGATGTTTCAGTTCAGGCCGTTCCCTTCGTACGCCTATTTGATTCAACGCACGATGCTCAAGTATTGCTTGAGCGGGTTCCCCCATTCGGAAATCCACGGATATATCGGATATTTGCTCCTCCCCGTGGCTTATCGCAGCTTGTCACGTCCTTCGTCGGCTCCTGATGCCAAGGCATTCCCCTTGCGCTCTTTTCAGCTTGACCTATCGAATCATTTGCTGATCCTCAAAGTTGAATTATGCAGGCAATTTAACAGGATTTTCGAAATTGTAATTGTTACCCATCTATACGATGTTCCACAATTAAAACTAAAAATACGTTCTTCTGTTCTTTCAAACAAAAGACCTCTCTGTTGCCTTGCTTATCACTTCTTCATTACATTGTTCAGTTTTCAAGGTTCGATCTTCCAACTGCTTTTGCAGCCAGATTTGAAGATCTGTCTTACGCCAGGTCTTCAAATCCAACAACAACTGTTGTTTCTGTATCTCGTCCTCCGGACGAGATACGATCATACCTCGCGTTACACGCTCGGTGTAATCTGTTGGTGGGCCCGAGTGGGCTCGAACCACCGACCTTACGATTATCAGTCGTACGCTCTAGCCAGCTGAGCTACGGGCCCGTATAAACTTAAATGGTGGAGATAGTCGGGATCGAACCGGCGACCTCCTGCTTGCAAGGCAGGCGCTCTCCCAGCTGAGCTATATCCCCAAGCTATCTTCGCTTCCCGCAGACTTCATCGCCTGCGCCCTCTAAATTAAACAACGATCCTTCCGCTGCGCTTTCGCGCCGCGCCCGACCGCTTTCGCAGTCGGTCAGCACCCTGACCTTAGGAACTCTGCCGGTCTTTTGTTCCGACTTTTAGTTGAATTATACGTCGCGCTTCGCGCGCCGTGTAATTGGCGTCGGTACCGACATGTCTCCTTAGAAAGGAGGTGATCCAGCCGCTCGTTCTCGAACGGCTACCTTGTTACGACTTCACCCCAATTATCGAACCCACCTTCGGCCGCGCCCTCCTTTTCAGGTTAGGCTACGGACTTCGGGTGTTCCCGACTCTCATGGTGTGACGGGCGGTGTGTACAAGGCCCGGGAACGTATTCACCGCGGCATGCTGATCCGCGATTACTAGCGATTCCGACTTCATGCAGGCGAGTTGCAGCCTACAATCCGAACTGGGACGGCTTTTGGGGGTTTGCTCTGCCTCGCGGCTTTGCTTCCCTCTGTTGACCGCCATTGTATTACGTGTGTAGCCCAGGATATAAGGGGCATGATGATTTGACGTCGTCCCCACCTTCCTCCGTTTTGTCAACGGCAGTCTCGCTAGAGTGCTCTTGCGTAGCAACTAACAATAGGGGTTGCGCTCGTTGCGGGACTTAACCCAACATCTCACGACACGAGCTGACGACAACCATGCACCACCTGTCTCTGCTTTCCCCGAAGGGCACCTAATGTATCTCTACTTCGTTAGCAGGATGTCAAACCCTGGTAAGGTTCTTCGCGTTGCTTCGAATTAAACCACATAATCCACCGCTTGTGCGGGCCCCCGTCAATTCCTTTGAGTTTCAACCTTGCGATCGTACTCCCCAGGTGGAATACTTATTGTGTTTACTGCGGCACGCAGGGGGTCAGTCCCCGCACACCTAGTATTCATCGTTTACAGTGTGGACTACCAGGGTATCTAATCCTGTTTGCTCCCCACACTTTCGCGCCTCACCGTCAGTTATCGTCCAGCAATCCGCCTTCGCCACTGGTGTTCCTCCTAATATCTACGCATTTCACCGCTACACTAGGAATTCCGATTGCCCCTCCGACACTCAAGATCTACAGTTTCAAATGCAGTTCATGGGTTGAGCCCATGGATTTCACATCTGACTTGCAGACCCGGCTGCACGCCCTTTACACCCAGTAAATCCGGACAACGCTTGCCACCTACGTATTACCGCGGCTGCTGGCACGTAGTTAGCCGTGGCTTATTCTAGAGGTACCGTCTTCTGCTCTTCCCTCTTAAAAGAAGTTTACAACCCGAAAGCCTTCTTCCTTCACGCGGCGTTGCTGGGTCAGGCTTGCGCCCATTGCCCAATATTCCCCACTGCTGCCTCCCGTAGGAGTCTGGGCCGTATCTCAGTCCCAATGTGGCCGTTCAACCTCTCAGTCCGGCTACTGATCGTCGCCTTGGTGGGCCGTTACCCCGCCAACTAGCTAATCAGACGCGAGGCCATCTTGAAGCGATAAATCTTTGGCATAAAGATCATGCGACCCCTATGCTTCATGCGGTATTAGCAGTCGTTTCCAACTGTTGTCCCCCTCTTCAAGGCAGGTTCCTCACGCGTTACTCACCCGTCCGCCACTTTCCTCTACTTCCATTGTCCGAAAACTCTTTCAGTAGATTCTCGTTCGACTTGCATGTGTTAAGCACGCCGCCAGCGTTCGTCCTGAGCCAGGATCAAACTCTCAATAAAATGGTATCAACACAGACCTAAGTCTGAGCTAATCTTTATCGAGCTATTTGTCATAGCTTAAAACTTTTTATCCTTACTTCAGACCGTAATTGACTTAACCGGTCCTCCGCAAGCTCTGTGCATTTCGCACAGTTTTTCATCTGGTGCTTGTCAAAGTTTCGTTGTTTAATTTACAAGGTGCACGCTCCATTCGCGGAACAGGTGTTATCTTAGCACCTACCGCCCCTTTTGTCAACACCTTTTTTCACTTTTTTCAAATTATTTTTCAGAGCCAGATAGAGACAAATCCATCCATTGATGTTATAATAGGAAAACCGTTTCATTTTGGAGGTATTTCCCTTGGATTTCCAACATATTGAGGCAACTTTCGGGAAGCTGGAGTACCGTTCGCTCTCGTTTTCGAAAGGTCTTAATATTATAGAAGCGCCGAATGAGTCCGGCAAGTCGACGCTTCTCGCGTTTCTTCGCGTGATGCTCTACGGCTTTCCGCCGCGGGAGCGCGGCGCGCTGGCGGACAAGAACCGCTACGCCCCATGGTCACTATCGCCGATGCGCGGCACGCTGGCGCTCACATGTCAAAAGGGCAACATTACGTTGCAGCGCGACACCGCGCGCGCGAATAGTCCCATGGGCCGCTTTTCCGCCGTCTATACCGGCAGCAGTGAAACGGTCGACGGCCTGACCGCCGCCGACTGCGGTGAAACGCTGCTCGGTGTCCCGTGCGAGGTCTACGAGCGCAGCGCGTTCATCCGCCAGAGCAGTCTGACGGTCGACGCGAGCGCCGAGCTTGAGCGCCGCATCGCCGCGCTCATCACCACGGGCGAGGAGGGCCAGTCGTTCAGCGAAGCGTCCGCCGCGCTCAAAAAGCAGCTCAACGCCCGCAAATACAACAAGTCCGGCCGCATCCCCGCGCTCGAGGCCGAGATCAGCGCACAGGAGCGCGCGCTCGAGGAACTGTCGCAGCTCACGCGCAGCAAGCGCAAGGCCGAGGAAGCCCTCGCCTCATTCGATGCCGAGGAAGCCTCGCTGCGCGAACAGCTCCGTGCACACGATCTCTGCGATGCACAGGATGCTCGCCGCGCCGCCGTGGAAGTGCAGCAGTCCTGGCAGATCGCCGAAAGCAAAGCCGAACATCTCCGCCGCGCACTGATCGAGCAGAATGTGCCCGCGCGCGACGCGCTGGAGCAGGGCCGCGCAAGGCTCAACGCGCTCTCTTCCCTCAAGGTTGAGGCCGCGGACGCGCAGCAGTGCTGTGGCACCGCCGAAACCGCTCTGTCCGATTTTGACGCAAAGCCCGTCGAGCGTCCGCGCTCACTATTACCTTATATAATAGTAAGCGCCGTGCTATTGCTGCTCTTTATATTTGTCCCCGCATTGCCCAGCCCTGTCGCTCTGGCCGGGTGCATCGTCTCCGGCGCTGCGCTGGCTGCACTTCTTGTCTTAAACTGGAACAACGCACGGAAAGTTCGCGCCGCACATGAGGAAAAGCGCGGTGTCTTAGAGCAAGCCCTGCGCGATGCGCGTTCCGACGCCGCCGCACAGCAAAAGCTGTATGATGCCGCCGCGCGCGAGCTGCTCGTGCTCATCCCCGCGGGCGACATCTCCCGCGTTGGCGCATATCTCGACGCCGCGCTGCAAAAATACGCCGAGCTGGACGCCCTGACGCGCGAGGCGCGCGACCTGTCGCTGCGCTGCGAGCTGCTTTCCGCCCGCGCGCCGAAGGGTGACGTTCCCGACAAGCCGGTTGTGCGCCCCGCACGCTCCCGTGCGGAGCTGCAAACTGCGCTCGACGCGCTCGCACGGTGCCGTCGTGAAGCGCAGAGCACCTTTGACTACACCTCCGGCCGCTGCCGCGCCATCGGCGACGCCGCCGAGCTTGAAGCCGCACTCACGCAGAAGCGCGACGAGCTTGCGCAAAAACAAGCGGAATACGACGCCATCGCCCTCGCGATGGAATCGCTGCAAAGCGCGAACACCGCACTGCAAAACCGCTTTTCTCCCGCGCTCAGCCGCCGCGCCGGCGAGCTTTTCTCCCGCCTGACGGGCGGCAAATACGAAAGCGTCCTGCTTGACCGCACGTTTTCCGCGCAGGCGGGCGAAACGGGCGAGAGCGTTTCCCATGACGCACAGCTTTTGAGTCTCGGCACGCTCCGCTTCGATGACGAGCGCTGCCGCGCCGCGCTCGAGCTTTTATTAGAGGAAAGCAAATCCCGTCAAATTCTGCTTTTCACCTGCCAGCACCGCGAGAGCGCGTATCTCTCCGGCCGCGACGGCGTCACATTCCTGTCCCTATAATTCCAAATTGATAAAGGAGAAATTGAATGACCACACTGCAAGCCCTTCCCCTGCCTTCCAACTTCGAAGACCTCTGCGAGCTGTTTTTGCTCTACATCGCGTACAGCACCCTCGGCTGGTGCGGCGAGATGCTATACTGCTCCATCCCCAAGGGTCACATCTGCGAAAAGAGAGGCTTCCTCAACGGCTTCCTCTGCCCCATTTACGGTCATGGCGCGCTGCTCGTGCTGTATCTTCTGCACGGCGGCTTCCAGAATCCGGTGCTCACGTTCATCTTCGGCGCGATCGTCACGTCGATCCTTGAATACTTCACGAGCTGGATCATGGAAAAGCTCTTCCACATGCGCTGGTGGGACTACTCCCATTATAAATTCCAGATCAATGGCCGTGTGTGCCTTCTGAACTCCACATGCTTTGGCCTTGCGTGCGTGCTGCTGTGCCACCTTGTCCAGCCCTGGCTGTGGGAGCACATCGTGAATCTCGGCCCTACCATCACCGTGCCGCTCGCGTCCTTCATCTTCGGCATCTATCTGATGGACACCGTGCTCTCCATCCGCAGCGCCATCCAGCTCAGCGCTCAGATGGGCAAGCTGCGCGAGCTGCAATCGGAGCTCAAGGACTATGTCGCCGAAAAGCGTGAGGAGAGCCAGGAGCGCAAGGCCGAGCGCCGTGCCGAGGTACGCGAGCGCGCCCGCATGCTGCGTGACGGTGCGGATATCTTCGAGCGCCGCCTGCTCCACTCCCACCCCGACATCCGCAAGTCGCGTGAAGACCTGCTCGCCACGATCCGCGCCCGCCTGAACGAGAGCGAGACCGAGGCCAAGAAAGCTGCCGACGAGCTCTTCGGCGATGAGCGCAAGGCGTAATTTGCCAAGCCGCGCGCGGTTGACTTCCGCGCGCAAACGGTATAAACTAAGCGCGCCGTCGTTAAGCTGACGGCGCACCATGCAGCAAAGGAGAATACTGATCTATGAGCGAATGCACCCATAATTGCTCTACCTGCGGCGAGAGCTGCGCTGAGCGTGCAACGCCGCAATCCCTGCGCAAAGCGCCGCACCCCGAAAGCCGCATCGGCAAGGTGTTCGGCGTTGTGTCCGGCAAGGGCGGCGTCGGCAAGTCCATGGTCACGAGCCAGCTCGCCGTCACGCTGCACCGCCGCGGTTACAAGGTCGGCGTCATGGACGCCGATATCACCGGTCCCTCCATCCCGCAGGCCTTCGGCGTGCACGACAAGGCCGTCGGCACGCAGACCGCGCTCTACCCCTGCGTCAGCCACAGCGGCATCGAGGTCATGTCCATCAACCTGCTTTTGGAGGATGAGACCGATCCCGTCATCTGGCGCGGCCCCGTCATCGGCGGTGTCGTCCAGCAGTTCTGGACGGATGTTCTGTGGAACTGCGACTATCTGTTTGTGGATATGCCTCCCGGAACCGGCGACGTGTCCCTGTCCGTGTTCCAGTCCATCCCTCTGGACGGCATCATCATCGTGGCCTCTCCCCAAGATCTGGTTGGCATGGTGGTGGAAAAGGCCGTCAAGATGGCGGAAATGATGAATGTCCCCATCGTGGGCCTGGTGGAGAACATGAGCTATGTCGCCTGCCCCGACTGCGGCAAAAAGATCTACCTCTTCGGCGAGGGCAAGAGCGAAGAGGCCGCAAAGCGTCACAATCTTCCCCTGCTCGCCCAGATGCCCATCGACCCGAAGCTCGCCGCCCTTGTGGACGCGGGCAAGATTGAAGAGTTCGAGGGCACATGGCTGAACACCGCCGCCGATGCGCTCGAAAAGACGCGCAAGCGCGCCGAATAACAAAAAACAAGCGCAAAAAATCGCACCTCGAACGAGGTGCGATTTTTTATGTTCTGTTTGTGGCTCAGTCGTTGGAATAGTTGTCGAAGTAGCCCTGGATGTAGACGATGGGCGTGCCCTTGTCGCCGCTGCCGCTCGTCAGGTCGCAGAGCGAGCCGATCAGGTCGGTCAGGCGGCGGGGCGTCGTGCCCTCGGACACCATGTTGCCGACCAGGCTCTCGCTGGTCTTCTCGCGGATGCGCTCTTCGATGGCTTCCTTCAGCGCCTCGCCCTTGAGATCGCCGAAGTCATTGTCGGCGAGGTACTTGAGCTTCAGCTCGTTCGGCGTGCCGACAAGGCCCTTGGTGTAGCCGGGGGAGACGACGGGGTCAGCGAGCTCCCAGATCTTGCCGACGGGGTCTTTGAACGCACCGTCGCCGTAGACCATGGCCTCGATGTGCTTGCCGCTGGCCTTGCTGAGTCTCTCGCCCAGCTCCTCGGCAACGGCCATGCAGTCGCGCGGGAAGAGCTTAACGGTCTCCTCGGTCGCCTTGTTGGAGCCGAGCAGTCCGTATTCGGCGTTGTAGCCGCTGCCGTCGACGCTTCTGTTGAGCAGATCGTCGAGGCCGAGCACCACGCGGGCACCAGAGGCCTTGAGCAGGCGCTTGCTGCGCGCGCGGGTGTGGATGTCGCAGGTGATGACGGCGTCGGTGTAGTCGCATAGCGTCTGCACGCGATTGCCGAAGATGACCTCGACCTCAGCGCCGGCGTCGGTGATGATGCCGGAGTAGAAGTCGATGTAGTCGACGCCCGTGAACGGGTGCACCGCCGCGCCGAATTTCTTGCGGAATTGTTCGAGCGTCAGAACATCGCTGTACGGGTCGACGCCCGCCTCGTCGAGCTTGTCCCAGTCGACAAGGCCGTTGCCCACCTCGTCAGAGGGGTAGGAGAGCAGCAGCACGATCTTCTTGCAGCCCATCGCCATGCCGCGCAGCAGCAGGGAGAAGCGGTTGCGGCTCAGGATTGGGAACGCGACGCCCACGGTGCCGCCGCCGGTCTTTTCGCGCACGTCTTTCGCGATCTGGTCGAGCGTTGCGTAGTTGCCCTGCGCACGCGCCACGACGGATTCCGTCACGGCGACGACGTCGCGGTCGCGCGGCTCGATGCCCGCTTCCTTCCACGCTTCCATCACGGAAGCGGCAGCGACCTCAGCAATGTTATCTCCCTCGCGGATGATGGGTGCGCGCACGCCGCGCACGACAGTTCCGATCGTTCTCATCTTGATCTCCTTTTTATTTTATAGTCAGCGCACAAGGCGCTCTTGCAAAGTCATACAGCCTAGTATTATAATCACGGTATAGGGATAAGTAAAGCATCGTTTTTTGATAATAAATATAAATCATTCTTATGGTTTAAGATCAGGAGGGTTTGCCAAATGGTCAAGCTGGAGCTTTACCGCGTCTTCCGCGAGGTCGCCGAGGCCGGGAATATTTCCCTGGCAGCAGAGAATCTCTACCTTTCGCAGTCCGCCGTCAGCCAGAGCGTCAAGCAGCTCGAGCAGCAGCTCGGCACGCGTCTTTTCCTGCGCTCGCCGCGCGGCGTCACGCTCACCGAGGACGGCCGCCTCTTATTTGAATATGTGCGCAGCGCCATGGGTCTTCTCGAGACCGGAGAAGATAAGCTCCAGCAGTCGCGCACGCTTCAGGCCGGCACGCTCGTCATCGGCGCGAGCGACACGGTGACAAGTCAATTCCTGCTGCCGCATCTCGACGCCTTCCACCGCCGCTATCCCAACATCCACATCCGCATCATCAGCGGCCGCAGCTATAAGGTGCTGGGGCTTCTCCGCGCCGGAAGGGTCGATATCGCCTTTGCGAGCGCCCCCGGCGATGCGGACGACTTAGAGCACATCCCCTGCTTTGAAACGCATTCCTGCTTTGTCGCCGCGCCGGACTACCCCTGCGACTTCACCCGCGCCTACACGACCGAGGAGATCGCCGCATTCCCGCTCATTCTTCTTGAAAAGAAGGCCTCCTCGCGCACTTACCTTGAAAAATACTTCCTCCAAAGCGGCGTCAGGCTCACGCCGGAGATCGAGCTCGGCGCGCGCAGCCTTCTTGTCGACCTGGCGAAGATTGGCTTCGGCGTTGCGGGCGTCACGCGCGAATTCGTCCAGAGCGAGCTCGCCGCGGGCGAGATCCGCGAGCTTTCCACCGCTTTTTCCATCCCGCCGCG
>OMAJ01001277.1_pt1 | contig 10242 bp, 9 predicted proteins | sample 1644631 | NCBI WGS metagenome assembly OMAJ01 (sample SAMEA103958133, study PRJEB25191) | human gut metagenome | biome: human-associated habitat [ENVO:00009003]; feature: intestine environment [ENVO:2100002]; material: feces | place: Germany | collected 2013/2015 | reverse complement strand
GAGGGGCTGCTGCTCATGACCGATGACGGCGCGTTCATCAATATGCTGACCCACCCGTCCGGCGGTGTCGGCAAGCTGTACCGCGTCACGGTCAATCCCCGCGCCACTGAGCAGCAGATCATCGAGATGTCGTCCGGCGTTGTGCTGGATGACGGCGTCAAGACCAGGCCCTGCGTCATCCACGTCGTGGTCGATGAGCCGGGCCGCAGTGTGCTGGAGATCACCCTGCACGAGGGCCGCAACCGCCAGATCCGCCGCATGTGCTCCGCTGTCGGCCTGCAGGTCGTGCGCCTGCGCCGCAGCGCCGAGGGTCCCGTCAAGCTCGGTATGCTGCAGCCCGGCGAGTACCGTGAGCTGAAAAAGAGCGAGATCAATGCCCTGCGCAACGCAGCCATGAAATCTGCCGGCAAAGGGGAGAGCCGTGCTGCCAGCCCGGCCCGCCGTCCCGGTCCCCTTAAAAAGCGCACAAATTCTGACTAAAATTGCAGAAAATTCTGAAAAATGTGCAATATTCCACTTGTGGAAACGTCGCGAACGTAGTATAATTCAATTAAATGGCGGATTTTTTGTAAAGTATTTTTATAAAAAACAGTCAGCTTTACCATAGGAGGAAACTGTATGGCAGCAAATAAGCCCGGCAAGGCAGAGATCCTTGCAGCATTTTTTGATGACGGCACCTACTCGCCGCTGTTTACCGACGGCGCAGTGAGTGCTGCTTACGGCTGTGCAAACGGCCAGAACGCCTACGTCGTGTTTGAGGACGGTTCTCCCGTCGGCGTGCAGGATATTGAAAAGAATATCCGCGTGCTGGAGATGGCCGCCGAGACCGGCGCACCGGTTGTTACGTTCTATGATTCCACGGGTGCCAAGCTTGAGGGCGGTCTTGATCTGCTCAACGCCAACGCCCGCCTGACCGCAGAGATCGCGCGCGTTTCCGGCGTTGTGCCTCAGGTCGCCGTTGTCACCGGTACCTGCGCCGGTACCAACGCCATCAACGCCGCTGCCGCGGACGTCTGTGTCATGGCAGAGGATGCCGAGCTGTTCCGAGGTGGCGACGATCCGGATAAATCCGTTGGCAAGCAGCAGGGCATGTACCGCCAGGGCGAGGCCGGTGTCGCCGCCGTTACCGCTGCGGACGCCGTTGCCGCCGCCAAGCAGGCCGCCTCCATCGTCGCCCTGCTGCCCGCCAACAATCTGGCCGGTCCTGCGCTGTTCGACTTTGCCGCTCCCTCCAAGGCTCTTGACCTCGTCAAGTACTCCGCGGCTGGCGCCATCGCCGCTCTGGCCGATGAGGGCAGCACTGTGGAGCTGTACGCAGGCTACGGCAAGAACATCGTCACCGCGCTGGCTACCATCAACGGCAGCGCCGTTGGTATCCTGGCCACCGAGAAGGCCGCTCTGTGCCACAAGTGCACCGCCAAGGCTGCCCGCTTCGTTCGTCTGTGCGATGCCTACAGCATCCCCGTTGTGACCGTCGTCAACACCGAGGGCTTCGGCAAGAGCGAGGGCGACGATCAGGCTGGCGGCATCCGTCAGGCTGCCCGTATGGCCGGTGTCTACGCCGAGGCTACCACCGTCAAGGTCGCCGTACTGGCCGGTGAGGCCGTCGGCCCTGCCTACACGGTCTTTGCCGCCTGCGCTGACTGGCGTGTTGCCGTGCAGGGCTGCACCGTAGCCCCGCTGGCTCCTGAGGCCGCTGTCACCGTTCTGTACAAGGACGAGATCTTCGCTTCCGATAACATCGTCAACGCCACCAAGGCCAAGGCTGCCGCCTACGCCAAGGAGGTCTGCAGCGCCAATGCCGCTGTGGCCAACGGTGCTGCTGACGCCATTGCCGATGCTGCCACCGCCCGCGGCGCTGTCGCTCAGGCTCTGGATATGCTGGCCAGCAAGCGCACTGTGCGCCTGGCTAAGAAGCACGGCAATATCACGCTGTAATCATCAACCTTGAAATAGGGAGGACTTTTCCATGAAAAACCTGATCGTTACCGTTAACGGCGTTGCTTATAATGTCACCGTTGAGGAAGGCACCGGCGCTCCCGTTGCCGCTGCTGCTCCTGTTGCTGCCCCCGCAGCCGCTCCGGCTCCGGCCGCTGCCCCTGCACCTGCTGCCGCTCCTGCCGGCGCCGCCGGTGCCGTCTCCGTCACCGCTCCCATGCCCGGCAATATCCTGGATGTCAAGGTCAAGGCCGGTGACTCCGTCAAGGCTGGCGACACCCTGCTGATCCTCGAGGCCATGAAGATGGAGAACGAGATCAGCGCTCCGCAGGACGGCACCATTGCCAGCGTCAATGTGCGCAAGGGCGACGTTGTCAACTCCGGCGACCTGCTCATTACCATGAACTAATAGAAAGGCCGGGTGAATCACATTGGCTAAGAAACCCATTAAGATTACTGAGGTCGTCCTGCGTGACGCCCATCAGTCTCTGCTGGCCACCCGTATGACCATGGACGAGATGCGCCCCATCCTGCCCGAAATGGACAAGATCCCGTATTTCTCCGTTGAGTGCTGGGGCGGCGCTACGTTCGACTCCTGCATCCGCTTCCTGGACGAGGATCCCTGGGAGCGCCTGCGCATCCTGCGCAAGGAGCTGCCCCACCAGAAGCTGCAGATGCTGTTCCGCGGCCAGAACATGCTGGGCTACCGTCCCTACGCTGATGACGCCGTCGAGTACTTCGTCCAGAAGTCCGTTGCCAACGGCATCGACGTCATCCGTATCTTTGACGCGCTGAACGACCCCCGCAACCTGCAGACTGCCATCAAGGCAGCCAACAAGGAGGGTGCCCATGTTCAGGCCTGCATCAGCTACACCCTGAGCCCTGTACATAACAACGAGTACTTCGCCAATTATGCCAAGACTCTCGAGGAGATGGGCGCTGACTCCATCTGCATCAAGGATATGGCCGGCCTGCTCAAGCCCTACACCTGCTATGAGCTGGTCTCCGAGCTGAAAAAGACCGTCAAGATCCCCGTGGACATCCACAGCCACTACACCGCAGGTCTGGCTTCCATGTCCATCCTGAAGGGTATCGAGGCTGGTGCCGACATCGTCGATACCGCTATGAGCCCTCTGGCTCTGGGCACTTCTCACATGCCCACCGAAAGCCTGGTCGCCGCCCTGCAGGGCACCGACTACGACACCGGTCTGGATCTGAACCAGCTGAATGTCGTCCGCGCTTACTTCAACAAGCTGCGTGAGAAGTACATCGCCAACGGCCAGATCAACCAGAAGTCTTTGGGCGTTGATGCCAACACTCTGCTGTATCAGGTTCCGGGCGGCATGTTCTCCAACATGCTCAAGCAGCTGAAGGACGCCGGTAAGGAGGACAAGCTCCAGGACGTTCTGGAGGAGATTCCCCGCGTCCGTGAGGATGCCGGTTATCCGCCGCTGGTCACCCCCACCAGCCAGATCGTTGGCACGCAGGCTGTGTTCAACGTCATCCTGGGCGAGCGCTACAAGATGGTCACCAAGGAGTTCAAGGGCCTGGTCCACGGCGATTACGGCAAGACCCCCGCGCCCATTAAGAAGGAGTTCAGTGACTTCATCCTGAAGGGCGAGCAGCCGATCACCTGCCGCTTTGCCGACACCCTTGAGCCCGAGATGGAGAAGCTGAAGGCCGAGGCCTCCAAGTACGCCATCCAGGAGGAGGACGTTCTGACCTACGCCATGTTCCCGCAGGTCGCGCCCAAGTTCTTTGAGAAGCGCAACGCCCGTCTGCAGGGCGTCGATGCTCTGCACGCCGACTACGAAAACAAGTCTCACCCCGTCTAAGTAAAAGAATTGCCGCTCCCGCTCTGCCGCGGGGGCGGTTTTTGTTTACCGCGCCACAAAAACTGCGTGAAATATTGCAAAATCCCGGCGTCAGCCTTGCATCTTGCGCCCAAAAATAGTAAAATATAAAATATATGTGTTTATGAGGTGTAGGTTATGGTTTTGAGCATGACAGGATATGGCCGTGCCGGTGCGCTGCTGCATGGCCGTGACATCAAGGTTGAACTTCGCAGCGTCAACGCGCGCTTTTTTGAGTACTCCTCGCGCCTGCCGCGCTCCTGCGCATTTCTGGAGGACAAGCTGAAAAAGCTCGTCGCCTCCAAGGTCAGCCGCGGCAAGGTAGAGCTGAGCCTTTCCATCCAGACCGTCACGGCGGCGGATACCGTCGTCACCGTCAACTGGCAGCTGGCCGAGGGCTACCGCGCTGCGCTGAATGCGATGGCCGAGCGGATGGATCTGAAAAACGACGTCTCCGTCGGGATGCTGTCCCGCTTCCCGGACGTACTGACCCAGACTGCCGCCCCGACGAATGAGGACGAGCTGTGGGAGGACGTCAGGACAGTGGCCGAGCAGGCCGTGGACGCCTTTGTCGCAATGCGCGCTGTCGAAGGCGAAAAGATGAAGGCCGATGTTGCAGGCCGCCTGACCACGATTGAAACGCTCGTCGCCAAAATCGAGGAGAACAGCGCGGGCCGCGTGCAGGCCTACAGCGATAAGCTCTACGCCCGCCTGCAGGAGCTGCTGGGGGATCGCAGCATCGACGAGGGACGCCTTGTGACCGAGGCCGCGATTTTTGCGGACAAGACCGCCATCGACGAGGAAACCGTCCGTCTGCACAGCCATGTGGCGCAGTACCGCGAGATCCTCGAGCTGGACGAGCCGATTGGCCGCAAGCTCGACTTTTTGACGCAGGAGTTGAACCGCGAGTCCAACACGATTGGCTCCAAGTGCCAGGACGTAGCCATCACGCGGCTGGTCGTCGAGCTGAAATCCGAAATCGAAAAAATTCGCGAGCAGATTCAGAACATCGAGTAACGGAGGTTCGCCATGAAGCTGCTGAACATTGGCTTTGGCAACATGGTCAATGCCGACCGCATCATCGGCATCGTCAGCCCGGATTCTGCGCCTATCAAGCGTCTGGTGCAGGATGCCCGCGAGAAGGGTGCACTGATCGATGCCAGCTACGGGCGGCGCACCCAGGCCGTGCTCATCATGGACTCTGACCATGTGATTTTGTCCGGAATCCCGCTGGAAAGCCTGACCGGGCGTGCCAACGAAGAAACTGAAGAAAAGAGGAAGTAACGATGAAAGGTGAAAAATATCTGTTTGTTGTCTCCGGCCCTTCTGGCACCGGCAAGGATACCGTTGTTGCCGCTCTGCTGAAAAAGCATCCTGAAATTCAGCACACCGTCTCCGCCACGACCCGCACCCCGCGTGAGGGTGAAAAGGACGGCATCAACTACCACTTCATGTCTGTAGCCGATTTTGAGAATCATCTGGCACATGACCAGATCGTCGAGCACACAAAATACTGCGAGAACTACTACGGCACGCTGCGCAGCGAGATCGAGGGCCGCATGAAGCTGGGCATCCCGGTCATCCTCGTCATCGAGGTCGAGGGCGCAGGCAACATCAAGAAGATGTACCCCGGTGCAACGACCATCTTTGTGCTGCCCCCGGATATGCAGGAGCTCGAGCGCCGTCTGCGCTGCCGCGGCACCGAGGATGAGGAGACCATCCAGCGCCGCCTGAAGCGTGCCGAGGCAGAGATTGCAAACTCCGTCAACTACGACGAGCATGTCGTCAACATTGAGGTCGACTCCTGCGCCGAGAGCATTTATTCCATCATCCAGTTCAAGCTGCAGCACGGCAGCGACGAATGAGCCTGCTGCTGGCCCAGGCTGCCGTCAACGACGCGAACATCCACTTTGACAAGCTGTACTCCTACCGAATCCCCGCGGAGCTGGCCGGGAGGGTCTTTCCCGGCAGCATGGTGCTGGTGCCGTTTGGCCGGGGCAGCAAGGCCCGGATGGCCGTTGTGCTGGCTGTCGGGGAGGTGGACGAGAGCGACGCCCCCAAGGGGCTGAAAACGCTCTACGATGCCGCCCCCGAGGATGCCCGCCTGACGCCGGACCTTCTGGAGCTTGTGCGCTTTTTAAAAGAGCGCACCTTCTGCACCTGGTTCGAGGCCGTCAAGGCAGTCATCCCGTATGGCGCACAGTACCGGCCCGCTGTCGTGGACGGCAGGCACGTCATGCAAGGCCGCCTGACCCGCTCTACGGAGCGTCTGTACACGCTGGCGGGGGCGCTGCCGGAAAAGCCAAAGCCCGGCCCGCGCCAACTGGCCGCTGTCGCCGCCCTGCAAAACGGCCCGCTGACCGCGCGGCAGCTCGACGAGGTCGGTATTTCCCGGGCAACGCTGGACGGCCTTGTCAAAAAGGGCGTGCTGACCGCCGCCGAGCAGGACAAGGCCATCGACCTGTTTGCGGCCATCCCGTTTGACCCGCAGCCGCTGGAGCTTTCCCCTGAACAGCAGCAGGTTTTTAACGATCTGCTGCCGAATCTGGAGGATGCCAGACCTCACGCGGCACTGCTGCACGGCGTAACCGGCAGCGGCAAGACCATTGTGTTTCTGCGGCTTATCCAGCGCACGCTGGAGCTGGGCCGCCGCGCACTGGTCCTGGTGCCGGAGATCAGCCTGACACCACAGATGATACGGCGGCTCAAGTCCACCTTCGGCAGCCGTCTGGCCGTGCAGCATTCGGCGCTCAACAATACCGAGCGCCTTTTGCAGTGGCGGATGATCCAGCAGGGAAACGCCGATATTGTCGTAGGTACGCGCAGTGCAGTGTTTGCACCGCTGCAAAACCTTGGCCTTATCATCATGGATGAGGAACAGGAGCACACCTACCAGAGCGAGTCCGCCCCGCGCTTTGACGCCCACGATGTTGCCAAAAAGCGTGCGGTCATGGAAAACGCCCTGCTGCTGTTTGCCTCGGCCACACCACTGACCGAGACCTACCACGCCGCCGAGAGCGGCAAGCTGCAGCTGGTACAGCTGACCCACCGCTACGGCGGGCGGCCCCTGCCCAGCGTCGATTTCATCGACATGCGCGCCGAACTGGCCGCAGGCAACCCGCGCGAGGTCAGCGTGCGGCTGGCGCGGGAACTGCAGGAAAACCTCGACAACGGCGAACAGAGCATTCTGCTGCTCAACCGCCGCGGCTACCGCACCATCGGCATGTGCACCACCTGCGGCCATGTGCTGAAATGTCCGAATTGCAGCGTGCCGCTCGTCTACCACAAGCCGCAGCAGGCACTGTTGTGCCACCACTGCGGCCACACGGTACACCCGCTGCCGCAGACCTGCCCCGAGTGCGGCGGCAAAATCAGCTACAGCGGCTTCGGCACCCAGCGGGTGGAGGAGGAGCTGGCCGAGCTGCTGCCCGGTGCGCGTATCCTGCGGATGGATCAGGATTCCACCTCCCGCAAGGACGCGCACGAGACGATGCTTGCACAGTTTGCACGGCACGAATATGATATTCTGCTGGGAACCCAGATGGTCGCCAAGGGCCTTGACTTTGAAAAGGTCACGCTCGTCGGCGTTTTAGGCATTGACTCGCTGCTGTTCGGGCAGGGCTTCCGCGCATACGAGAGCGTGTTCAGCCTTATCACCCAGGTCGTGGGCCGCGGCGGGCGCGCCGCACTGCCCGGGCGGGCGCTGATCCAGACATCCGTGCCTGACCACCCCGTTTTGCAGCTGGCCGCCGCGCAGGACTACAAGGGTTTCTACCAGGAAGAAATCACCTTCCGCCGGTTCAGTCTGTACCCGCCGTTCTGCTCGTTCGTGGTCGTCGGCTTCATCGGTGACCAGGAGGGGGCCGTGTTCATCGCAGCCCAGCGGTTTGGCGCACTGCTGGGTCAGCACGCCGCACAAAAGCCCAATATCCCGCTGCGCATTTTAGGCCCCGCGCCGATGAACATTACGATGCTCAACAACAAATTTCGCTACAAGCTGACGCTGAAATGCCGCAATGACGCGGCGTTCCGCGCGCTTTTGCACGAGACACTGGACGCCTATGACGCCGAAAAGCTGCCGCAGAAGGCGTCCGTGATCCTCGATTTTAATTCTGACGGTGATTTATAACATTTGGAGGTTATTTTTATGGCACTGCGTACCATTGTGCAGGACGGCGACCCGATTCTGAAGAAAGTCTGCCGCCCCGTTACCAAGTTTGATGATCGTCTGGGCACCCTGCTCGACGATATGAAGGAGACTCTGCTGGCCGCGAACGGCCTGGGTCTGGCCGGCCCGCAGGTGGGCATGATGCGCCGCCTGTTCATCTGCCTGGATGACCGCGACCTGCCCGAGGAGGTTCCCGCGAACTACGAGTACAAGTTCATTGAGTTCATCAACCCCGAGATCCTCGAGCTGAGCGACGAGCAGGTCGAGCTGTACGAAGGCTGCCTGTCCTTCCCGGGACATAACGGCGCGATCAAGCGCTCGAAGCACGTCAAGGTCAAGGCACAGGACCGCCACGGCGAGTGGTTCGAACTGGAGGCCGATGACATGCTCGCCCGCTGCATCCAGCATGAGAACAACCATCTGGACGGCATCACCATCATGGACCTGGCCGAGCATTTCTATGAGGACGACTACCCCGAGGAAAACGAGGACTAAAATTTATGCGCATCCTGTTTATGGGAACTCCTGACATCGCCGCCGAAAGCCTGGCCGCCCTGCTGGACGCCGGGCACGAGGTCTGCGGTGTCTTTACCCGCCGCGACAAGCCCGTGGGCCGCAAGCAGATCCTGACCGCGCCGCCGGTCAAGCAGCTGGCTGTTGAGCACGGTCTTTCGGTCTACCAGCCCCGCACGCTGCGGGACGGCTCGTCCGATGAGATTATCAAAGAGTTGGCGCCCGACATCATCGTCGTTGTGGCCTACGGCTGCATCATCCCGCCGCAGCTTCTGCATGTGGCGAAGTACGGCTGTATCAATCTGCATGTCTCGCTGCTGCCCAAATACCGCGGCTCCGCGCCCATCCAGTGGGCCGTGCTCAACGGTGACGAGGGCACCGGCGTGACCATCATGCAGCTGGACGAAGGTCTGGACACCGGCGACATCCTGATGGTGGAGCCGGTCACCATTGACCCCGAGGAGACGAGCGGAGAATTGTTTGACCGCGTCAGCGCCGTGGGTGCCGGAACGCTGGTCACCGCGCTGGAAAAAATCGAGGCAGGGGAGTTGACCCCACGCAAGCAGGATAACGCTGCCGCCACCATGGCCCCGCCGCTGACGAAGGACATGGCACAGTTCGACTTTACGCAGGATGCCGCCCACATCCACAACTGGGTGCGCGGCATGAACCCTTGGCCGGGTGCGTGGTTCATCACCTCTGGCGGCAAAAAGCTCAAGGTGGTGTCCTGCCGTGTGGCTGTCGCTCATGGCGAAGCCCCTGGCACGGTGCTGGCCACAAAGCCCCTGACCGTAGCCTGCAGCGAGGGGGCTATCCAGCTGCTGGAGGTCGTGCCGGAGGGCAAAAAGCCTATGGACGGCACTGCCTTTGCAGCGGGTCTGCGTCTGAAAACGGGGGATAGTCTCTGATGGCCGCAAATCCGCGTGCGGCGGCAGTCGCCGCACTGGTACGGCAGGAGCAGGATGGCTTTTCCAATCTGGTGCTGGACGCAGAACTCAGGCGCCAGAAGCTGGAAGGTCGGGATAAGGCCTTTGCAAGTGCCATTTTCTACACCGTGCTGGAGCATCGCGGCACACTGGACTATATTCTTGAGCAGTTTCTGCCCAAGGGTCTTGCAAAGCTGGATGCACCCGTGCGGGAAATTTTACGCGCTGCACTGGCACAGGCTCGCTATATGCAGGTTCCTGCCTCTGCTGCGGTGAACGAGGCAGTCAAGCTGACCCGCACTTTTAAAAAATCCAGCGCCTCCGGCCTTGTCAATGCCGTGCTGCGCAAGGCCTGCGGCTATGACGCTGCCGTTTTTACGGACGAGATTCAGCGCCTGATGGTTTTAGGCTCTGCCGGACGGGATGTGGCGGAATTCCTCCACAAAAATTACCCGGATGAAGCACTGGGCATCCTGACCTATCAGGCCGATGGCGGTTTGACCAGTCTGCGTGCAAACCCCCTCAAGGCCAGCGCTGCACAGCTGTGCGCGCTGCTTACAGAGCAGGGCGCAGCAGAGGTGCGGCAGGGTATTGTGCCCGGCAGCGTGCTGGCAAAGTTTGAGGGCAGCCCGGCGGAGCACCCGCTCTTCAAGGAGGGCTGTTTCCATGTGGAGGGGCAGGCCAGCCAGCTGGCGGCTCTCTGTGTGGAGGCAAAACCCGGTGAGACCGTGCTGGACCTGTGCGCCGCGCCCGGCGGCAAGACCTTGCTGCTGGCCGAGGAAATGCAGAATACCGGCACGCTGTACAGCTGCGACGCGGCGGAGAACCGCGTACAGCTCATCCG
>OMAJ01001261.1_pt1 | contig 10335 bp, 9 predicted proteins | sample 1644631 | NCBI WGS metagenome assembly OMAJ01 (sample SAMEA103958133, study PRJEB25191) | human gut metagenome | biome: human-associated habitat [ENVO:00009003]; feature: intestine environment [ENVO:2100002]; material: feces | place: Germany | collected 2013/2015 | reverse complement strand
AAAATAATAGATAATGCATACGGATTTTTCGGAAAAAATTCGTACTTTCGCACGCGAATCATGCTGTTAGCAGGCTAACAACAAAAACCGGCCCGAAATTTAACCCAAAAATATCCAAACATAACAATCAAAATCTTTAACCATGTCGAAAATCATTACACTACGCAAGGGTCTCGACATCAATCTCCGGGGAAAGGCCCAGGAGTCTCTGGCCGACGCGCCGCAGGCTTCGGAGTATGCCCTCTCGCCGCTCGATTTCGAAGGCGTGACTCCCAAGTTGCTGGTTAAGGTAGGCGATGAGGTGAAAGCCGGTACGCCGCTGTTCTTCAACAAGTACAGCGAGCGTGTCCTCTTCACGTCGCCTGTCAGCGGGACGGTTGCTGCCGTCAACCGCGGGGAGAAGCGCAAGGTGCTCTCCGTAACCGTAACGCCGGATGCCACGCAGAGCTACGAGGAGTTCGCCAAGCCCGACCTCCAGAAAGCGTCCCGCGAGGAGATTGTCGAACTGCTGCTCCGTTCGGGCCTTTGGCCGATGATCGTGCAGCGGCCCTATGGCATCATCGCCGACCCGAACGACACGCCGAAGGCCGTTTTCATTTCCGCCTTCGACTCCGCGCCGCTGGCCCCGGATTACAACTTCGTGCTCCGCAACGAGCAGAAGAACCTCCAGGCCGGCATCGAGGTGATGCGCCGCCTCACGCCGGGCAAAGTGCACCTTTCGGTGCGTGCCAAGGCCGAGGGGCAGATGCCCATGCTCAAGGGTGCCGAGCTGCACACCTTCGCGGGCAAGCATCCCGCGGGCAACGTCGGCATCCAGATCCACCACATCGACCCCGTGAACAAGGGCGACGTCGTGTGGACGGTCAATATCCAGGATCTGGCCATCATCGGCCGCCTGTTCAACGAAGGCCGCGTCGACATGACGAAGATCATCGCCGTAGCCGGCTCTGAGATCGAAAAACCGCAGTACTGCCGCGTCGTCGCGGGCGCCAGGGTCGATTCGATCCTCCGGGGCAACGTGAAACCCCAAAAGGAGGGCGACCATGTACGCATCATCTCGGGCAACGTGCTCACCGGCACGAAGACTCCGGCCGACGGCTTCCTCGGTTTCTATGCCAATCAGCTTACGGTGATCCCCGAGGGCGACAAGTACGAGCTGCTGGGCTGGGCGATGCCCCGTTTCAACAAGTTCTCCGTATCGCGCTCCTATTTCTCGTGGCTCTGCCCGAAGAAGGCCTACGACCTCGACACCAACATGAACGGCGGCGAGCGCCCGTTCGTCGTGACGGGGCTCTACGAGCAGTACCTGCCGATGGACATTTACCCGATGTACCTGCTGAAGGCCTGCCTTGCCGGCGACATCGACAAGATGGAGAACCTCGGCATCTACGAGGTCGTGGAGGAGGATTTCGCCCTGTGCGAATTCGTAGACCCCTCGAAGATCGAGATACAGCAGATCATCCGCGACGGTATTAACTTAATGATTAAGGAGGCATAACGATGAGCGCATTACGCAATTTGGTAGATAAGATCAAGCCCACGTTCACCAAGGGTGGCAAGCTGGGCTTCCTGGAGTCGACGTTCGATGCGTTCGAGACATTCCTGTTCGTACCGAACACCACGACGCAGAAAGGCGCGCACATACGCGACTGCAACGACATGAAGCGTACGATGATCATGGTGGTCGTCGCCCTGATGCCGGCGCTCCTGTTCGGGTTCTATAACACGGGTTACCTGCATTTCCTCTCGCAGGGCGTACAGCCCGAATTCTGGGCTTCGCTCTGGTTCGGGTTCCTCAAGGTGCTGCCCATCATCGTCGTTTCGTACGTCGTCGGCCTGGGCATCGAGTTCGCCTTCGCACAGGCCCGCGGCCACGAGGTCAATGAAGGTTTCCTTGTGACGGGCCTGCTGATCCCGATGATCATGCCGGTGGACATCCCGCTGTGGATGGTGGCGCTGGCCACGGCCTTCTCGGTCATCTTCGGCAAGGAGGTCTTCGGCGGTACGGGTATGAATGTCTTCAATCCCGCGCTGGTGGCGCGTGCATTCGTGTTTTTCGCCTACACGCCCTTTATTTCGGGTGAGAAGGTTTGGTTCGCCGACGACGCTGTCTCGGGTGCTACGGCCCTCGAACAACTCGCTACGAGCGGTGCGATGAGTTATTCGACGGCGGACGCTTTCCTGGGATTCATTCCCGGCTGCGTGGGCGAAACTTCGACGCTGGCGATTCTGATCGGCGCAGCGATTCTGCTCTTTACGGGCGTCGCTTCGTGGCGCACGATGTCGTTCGTCTTTATCGGCGGCCTGGCAATGGGATACTTTTTCCAGGCACTCGGCGTGACGACCTACCCCGCTTGGGAGCATCTGATCGTCGGCGGTTTCGCTTTCGGCGCCGTGTTCATGGCCACCGATCCCGTCACGTCGGCCCAGACCCGTACGGGCCAGTATATCGTCGGATTCCTCACCGGTGCGCTCGCCGTGTTGATCCGTGTGGTCAATCCGGCCTATCCCGAAGGTATGATGCTTGCGATCCTCTTCATGAACGCATTGGCTCCGCTGGTGGACTACTGCGTGGTCGAGTCCAGCATCTCGCGCCGGAAGAAACGTGTTAAATTGGTAAAATAGGGGAGATATGGCAAAGAAAAAATTCGTATGCAGCATTTGCGGACATGTCCACGAAGGTAACTCCGCACCCGATACCTGCCCCGTCTGCCAGGCTTCCTCGTCGGCATTTACGGAGGATCGGTCCGGCCGGAAAAAGGGCTGGATGCACAATCCCAACAGCAACACTTATATCATCGTCTATTCTACGGTCATGGTCGTCATCGTGGCGACTCTGCTGGCCGTGGCTTCGCTCTCGTTGCAAAAGCGTCAGGCGGAGAACGAGTTGCAGGAGAAGAAGAGCAATATTCTCCAGTCGCTCGGGTACAGCCCCGACGAAAATCCGCAGGAGTTCGACCGGGCGCTGGCCGATTTCGACAACCAGGTCAAATCCTTCGTCCTCGATGCCGACGGCGTGAAAACCGAAACTCCCTCCAAGGAGGTCTTCGCGATGCTCGCCACCAACCAGAATATCCGCGATAATTACGATGCCAAGCGTCTTATTCTGTTTCAGACCGAAGACGGTCGCGTCGTCATTCCGCTGATCGGTATGGGTCTTTGGGGCGATATCTGGGGGTATGTGGCGCTCGAAAAGGATATGGATACCGTGTCGGGTATCGTCATGGCCCACAAGGGCGAAACCCCGGGCCTCGGTGCCGAGATCGCCACGCCTAAGTTCCAGGCGCATTTCGCCGGCAAGAAGCTGTTCAAGAGCGGCGAGTTCGTATCGGTCAGCCTGCGCAAGGGCGGTGCGAAAGATCCCGAGCACGAGGTAGATGGTATTTCGGGCGGTACGAAAACCTCGGACGGCGTGACGGCCATGCTCCGCGATTGCCTGTCGGCTTACCTGCCTTACTTCGAAAGTCAGCATCAGGCCGCAGCACAGTCGGCACCCGCTGCCGCGAACGAGGCTGCAAGTTCGGAAGTGTCTAACCAGCAAAACGTAAACGAGAGCCATGAGTAATGAAAAGGAGTCGATCTTCTCGGCTAAGAATTTGAAATACCTGACCAGTCCGTTCTCTGCGAACAACCCCGTCATCGTGCAGATCCTGGGTATCTGCTCGGCCCTGGCGGTAACCGTGCAGATGAAGCCGGCGATCGTAATGGCCCTCTCGGTGGCCGTCGTGACCGGTTTTTCGAGTATGGTGATGTCTTGCCTGCGCAAGGGCGTGCCTTCGCGTATCCGTATTATCGTTCAGCTGGTTGTGATCGCCGCGCTGGTGATTCTCGTGGACCAGATACTGAAGGCATACGTCTATGAAGTGTCCAAACAGCTTTCCGTCTATGTCGGTCTGATTATCACCAACTGTATCGTGATGGGTCGTGTGGAGGCATTCGCTCTGGGCAACAAGCCCTGGCCCGCATTCCTCGACGGTATCGGCAACGGTCTGGGCTACGGTATGATTTTGGTGATCGTGGCCTTCTTCCGCGAACTGTTCGGTTCGGGAACGCTGCTCGGCTACCAGATCGTTCCCGAAAGCTGGTACATCGCCAACGGCGGCGGTTATTCCAACAACGGTCTGATGCTCTTTCCGCCGATGGCGCTGATCATCGTAGGGTGCATCATCTGGGTACATCGTTCTCACAACAAGGATTTACAGGAAAAATAGGAGGGTAACGTATGGAATCATTGAATATCTTTATCCGGTCGATCTTCATCGACAACATGGTCTTCGCGTTCTTCTTCGGCATGTGTTCCTACATCGCCGTTTCGAAGAGCGTAAAAACGGCCCTCGGCCTCGGCGCCGCCGTTACGTTCGTGATGGTGATGACCGTGCCGCTGAACTACCTCCTGTATGAATTCGTGCTCAAGGCCGGCGCCCTTTCGTGGGCCGGGCTGCCCGATGTGAACCTGGACTTCCTGACGTTCATCGTTTTCATCGCCACCATCGCCGCTTTCGTGCAGCTGGTGGAGATGGCCGTTGAGAAGTTCTCGCCGACGCTTTACAGCCAGCTGGGTATCTTCCTGCCGCTGATCGCCGTGAACTGCGCCATCATGGGCGGCTCGCTTTTCATGCAGCAGAAGGTCGATGCGCTGGAGCTGACGTCGCTGTGGCAGTCGATCGTCTACGGCCTTGGCTCCGGCCTGGGTTGGTGGCTCGCCATCGTCATGATGGCCGCCATCCGCGAGAAGACGACCTACTCGCAGATCCCCGCGGCGCTCAGGGGCCCCGGTATCGCGTTTATCATTACCGGCCTGATGGGTATCGCCTTCATGATCTTCTCGGGTATTCAGTTCTAACCTTAAAAGAGATTCGGAAAAATGGAATTGACTATTATAGTTGCAATCATAGCCTTTCTGGTGGTGACCCTTGTCCTCGTGGGGCTGCTTCTCTTTGCAAAGGCCAAACTGACCTCGTCGGGTGAAGTTACGATCGACATCAACGGCGGCGAGAAGGTCATCACGACCGAAAGCGGCTCGACGCTGCTCGCAACGCTGGCCAACAACAAGGTCTTCCTGCCTTCGGCCTGCGGCGGCGGCGGTTCGTGCGGCATGTGCAAATGCCAGGTGATCGAGGGTGGCGGCGACATCCTGCCCACCGAGACCGGTTTCATCACGCGCAAGATGGCCAAGGAGCACTGGCGCCTGGGATGCCAGGTCAAGGTGAAGGAGAACCTCAAGATACAGGTTCCCGAAGCCGTGCTCGGCGTCAAGAAGTGGGAGTGCACCGTGGTCTCGAACCGCAATATCTCGACCTTCCTCAAGGAGTTCGTCGTCAAGCTGCCCGAAGGCGAGAACCTCAAGTTCCGCAGCGGCGGCTACATCCAGATCGACATCCCGAAATACGATGCCATCAAGTTCTCGGACATGGACGTCGACGAGGCCTACCGTGCCGACTGGGACAAGTTCAAGATGTGGGATCTGGTTACGACCAACCCCGAGGCTACGTTCCGTGCCTACTCGATGGCCAACCACCCGGCCGAGGGCAATATCATCATGCTCAACATCCGTATCGCCACGCCGCCTTTCGACAAGGCTACGGGCGGGTTCATGAAGGTGAACCCGGGTATCTGCTCGTCGTACATCTTCTCCCGCAAGCCGGGCGACAAGGTGACGATCTCGGGCCCCTACGGCGAGTTCTTCCTGCCGGACAACCTGCCCGACACGCAGGAGCTGATCTTCATCGGCGGCGGTGCCGGTATGGCCCCGATGCGCAGCCACCTGATGCATCTGTTCAAGACCGAAAAGACCAAGCGCCCCGTGTCGTTCTGGTACGGTGCCCGTGCGCTGAAGGAGGCTCCCTATGTGGACGAGTTCCATGCCATCGAAAAGGAGTTCCCCAATTTCAAGTTCAACCTGGCGCTCGACCGTCCCGATCCCGAGGCGGATGCAGCAGGCGTGAAATACACCCCGGGCTTCGTGCATAACGTGCTCTATGAGAATTACCTCAAGAACCACCAGGCGCCCGAGGACTGCATCTACCTCATGTGCGGCCCCCCGATGATGATCGCGTCGGTGGTCAAGATGCTGGACGACCTCGGAGTGCCGTCGGAGAATATCCTCTACGACAACTTCGGCTCGTAGCGGTGCGGTGATCCGCTGAACGCCGCAGGCGCATAAACGGGAAGGGGCGAAGATTCGAATCGTTTCGAAGGCTTCGCTCCTTTCCGTTTTTCGTTGCCGCAGGGCGGGGCGAAGCTGCGGGGTGTCGTTGCACGCATGGCGCGGGAGCGCCGCCCGTTTGCGGCCGATACGGATTTCCTTCGGGAATGACACGGAAGCCCGACGCTGCGGGCCTCTGCTCGCCGGCCTCGCGCTGTCCGGGGGGGGCGTGCCCGTGCCGGGATTTTTTGTGCTGTATATCGGCCCGTCCGGGAAAGTACAGTATCGGGATAAATTATTATATTTGTATTAATAACCGATTCGACAAACTCTAAAAACCTTAATTCTATCGAAATGAACATTCCTTTGATTTTCTGGATCGTCCCTGCCGCCGCTGTCATTGCCCTGGCCGTAGCCTGGGCATTTTACCGCAGCATGAAGCGCGAGGACGAAGGTACCCCGCGCATGCGCGAGATCGCCGAGCACGTGCGCAAGGGCGCCATGGCCTACCTGCGCCAGCAGTACAAGGTCGTGCTGATCGTATTCATCATCCTGGCGTTGTTCTTCGCCTACCTGGCCTACGGCGCCGGGGTGCAGAACCCCTGGGTGCCCTTCGCCTTCCTGACGGGCGGTTTCTTTTCGGGGCTTGCCGGTTATTTCGGCATGAAGACCGCGACCTACGCCTCGGCACGCACGGCCAACGCCGCACGCCAGTCGCTCGACCGCGGCCTGAAGGTCGCCTTCCGCAGCGGCGCCGTGATGGGGCTCGTGGTCGTGGGGCTCGGGCTGCTGGACATCTCGTTCTGGTATATTATCCTCGAACGCTTCGTGGAGGTGTCGGGGCCGCAGAAACTCGTGGTCATCACCACGACGATGCTGACCTTCGGCATGGGCGCCTCGACGCAGGCGCTCTTCGCACGCGTCGGCGGCGGTATCTATACCAAGGCGGCCGACGTGGGTGCCGACCTGGTGGGTAAGGTCGAGGCGGGGATTCCGGAGGACGACCCGCGCAACCCCGCGACCATCGCCGACAACGTGGGCGACAACGTGGGCGACGTGGCCGGCATGGGCGCCGACCTCTATGAGAGCTATTGCGGTTCGGTGCTCGCCACGGCGGCGCTGGGCGCGGCGGCGTTCGCCACGGCCGACGGCATGGCGATGCAGCTCAAGGCCGTGCTGGCGCCGATGCTGATCGCGGCCGTGGGGATCGTGCTCTCGATCATCGGCATCTTCCTCGTGCGAACCCGTGAGGGCGCCTCGATGCGCGAGCTGCTCCGCTCGCTGGGCGTGGGTGTCAATTTCAGTTCGCTGCTGATTGCCGGCGCGACGTTCGGTATCCTCTACCTGCTGGGAATCCAGAACTGGCTCGGGCTGTCGTGCTCGGTCATCACGGGGCTCGTCGCCGGTATCATCATCGGACAGGCTACCGAATATTACACTTCGCACTCCTATAAACCGACGCAGAAGATCGCCGGAAGCGCCCAGACCGGGCCGGCCACGGTCATCATCGCCGGGGTCGGGTCGGGCATGATCTCGACGGCCATCCCCGTCCTGACGATCGGTGCCGCGATTATCCTCGCCTATCTGTGCGCCATCGGCTTCGACATGGAGAATATGATGGCTCCGATGAATATGTCGCTGGGGCTCTACGGCATCGGCATCGCCGCCGTCGGTATGCTCTCGACGCTGGGCATCACGCTCGCCACGGACGCCTACGGCCCGATCGCTGACAATGCGGGCGGCAATGCCGAAATGAGCGGCCTCGGCCCCGAGGTGCGCAAGCGCACCGATGCGCTGGACGCGCTGGGCAATACGACCGCTGCCACGGGCAAGGGCTTCGCCATCGGATCCGCGGCGCTGACCGCACTGGCGCTGCTGGCATCCTACATCGAGGAGATCCGCATCGGGTTGCTGCATAACGGCATAACGATGCTCGACCTGCCCAACGGCACCTCGCAGCTGGTCGAGAAGGCCTCGATCCTCGATTTCATGGAGTATTACCAGGTCTCGCTGATGAACCCGACGGTGCTGATCGGCATCTTCATCGGCGCCATGATGTCGTTCCTGTTCTGCGGCCTGACGATGAACGCCGTGGGACGTGCTGCGCAGAGCATGGTGAACGAGGTGCGCCGCCAGTTCCGCGAGATCAAGGGCATCCTCACGGGCGAAGGCACGCCGGACTATGCCCGCTGCGTGGAGATTTCGACCCGCGGTGCACAGCGCGAGATGTGCCGGTAGCCGTCGGTCTCGTGTTCGGCGTGGCCGGCGTGATGGGCCTGCTGGTCGGCGGCCTCAGCTCGGGTTTCGTGCTGGCCGTGTTCATGGCCAATGCGGGCGGCGCGTGGGACAATGCCAAGAAGATGGTCGAGGAGGGGCATTTCGGCGGCAAAGGCTCCGAGTGCCACAAGGCCACCGTGGTGGGCGACACCGTCGGCGACCCGTTCAAGGACACTTCGGGCCCGTCGCTCAACATCCTTATCAAGCTGATGTCGATGGTCTCCATCGTCATGGCCGGGCTGACGGTGGCTTGCCACCTGTTCTGACCCATGTGACGATAAAGGCAATAAGAAAAGCCACCCGGGGAAGGTGGCTTTTTTTATGGCCTTGCAGCGGGGCTATTTCTTGCTCGCGCCGCTTTCGAGGATCGAGACGATGGAGTAGAGCGTGAAGCAGATGGCTCCGAAACCCGTCAGGACGCGTGCGGGGACGAAATATTTGGGTTCGGAGAGCGCCGCCTCGTAGAGGAATGCCGCGAGGAAGAGGCAGGCCAGCGCCGTAAGCACCGGGATGATCGGGATGCGGTTGGCCAGCGGGAAATCGGCGTGCCAGATCTTTGCCAGCAGGATGACCTTGCTCGATATGCTCCAGCAGATCAGTGCCAGCCCTATGAGCACGAAGCCCACGAAGCTGATCGCCTCGCCCCGGAGCGTGAAGAGGAGGATCAGCCCCAGCACGAAGGCCAGGCCGCCCATCGCGAGCACCAGCCCCATCCACCGGCGGCGTTCTTCCATCGTATAGCTGCCCCGTGCCTGGCGTGCGATGCTGGCCACCAGCGCGAAGAGCGACGTACAGACGCAGGCGATGCCGAACATGACGCTTCCCGCCACGATATGCGCCGGGAGCGTTCCCAGCGCGAAGAGCAGGATGCACCACACCCATGCCCCGGCGGCTATGGCCGACACGATGAAGATCAGCAGCGAACTCTGCCCGCGGGTGAAGCCTGCGGGGTTGACCGAGAAGGTGCTGTCACCCGAGTTCTTGGGGATCAGGCTGAAACGCGTCGAGGAGGTGGCCGCCGTCGAGACGCACGCTGTGATGAACCCCAGCCCGCAGACGACATGCCCCGTGACGAACGCCCCGGTCATGTGCGACTGGATGATGAAAAGCCCGCAGATGACTGTCATGGCGGCGACCGCATAGCCGATGGCCGGGAAAAGGTATTTCGCGGCGGCGGTATAGGTGCCGATGATCTGGCGGATGATGGTGGCGGCGGTACAGTAAAGCGCGATGCAGATCGAGCCCAGGAAAAAGAGCACGGGGCCTGCCGTGAGCCGCGAGGGGTCGTCGCCGGCGGCGAAAACGTAGGCGCCGTAAGCGAAACAGAAGGCTGCCATCGCAAGGGGAATGGCGCGGAAGAGGATGCTTATGCCATAGTTCATAATCGGAGTTTTTGTTATGCGCCAGCCTGCAAATCATGAACCAAACGAAAAAATGGCTATCTTTGCCCCATGGAAAATATCGTTTTCGACCTGGGCGGAGTGCTTTTTGCCCGCGACAGAAGCAAGTGTACGCAAGAATTCCACGACTTTTTCAGTTTCATCCGTTCGGAGCCCATGCCGGCTTTCTGGGAGGACTACGACCGCGGGGTGTCGACGCTCGACGAGGTGACCGGCATCCTTTCCGGGATCAATGCCTGCCCGCGCGCGAAATGCGAGGAGTACCTGCGTCTGTCGATCGACATGCAGGAACCCGTGAAGCCCACCGAGCAGCTTGTCCGCGACCTGAAGGCCGCCGGCTACAAGTTGTATGTGCTTTCGAACATGTCGCGCGAGTTCATCGACTTCCTGCGCCGTTTCCCCGTCTACGGGCTTTTCGACGGTGAGGTGGTCTCCTGCGAGGAGGGCGTGGTGAAACCCGAGCCGGAAATCTACCGGCGACTGCTCGGCCGTTACGGACTCGATCCTGCGCAG
>OMAJ01001250.1_pt1 | contig 10438 bp, 6 predicted proteins | sample 1644631 | NCBI WGS metagenome assembly OMAJ01 (sample SAMEA103958133, study PRJEB25191) | human gut metagenome | biome: human-associated habitat [ENVO:00009003]; feature: intestine environment [ENVO:2100002]; material: feces | place: Germany | collected 2013/2015 | reverse complement strand
CATCGGTTTCACATCCTCGAAACCGGCGATGGCCTCCGTCGAGGGGTTTTCGACCGAAGTGATCGTATCGCCCACCTTGACGTCCGACGAAGTTTTGATACCCGAACAGATATAGCCCACGTCCCCGGCACGGATTTCGTCGCGGGGCTGCATCTTGAGCTTCAGCACGCCCACCTCGTCGGCGTCGTACTCGCTGCCCGTGTTGAAGAATTTGACATGCTCGCCCTTGCGGATCGTGCCGTTGAAGACGCGGAAATAGGCGATGATGCCCCGGAAGGGGTTGAACACCGAGTCGAAGATCAATGCCTGCAACGGAGCGTTCGCATCGCCCTGAGGCTCCGGAATCCGCTCGACGATGGCTTCGAGCACCTCTTCCACGCCCAGTCCCGTTTTGCCGGAGGCGCAGAGGATCTCGTCCGGGTCACAACCCAGCAGATCGACTACCTGATCCTTCACTTCGTCGATCATCGCCGAGTCCATGTCGATCTTGTTCAGTACGGGAATGATCTTCAGGTCGTGCTCGACAGCCAGGTAAAGGTTCGATATGGTCTGCGCCTGGATACCCTGCGTGGCATCGACTACGAGCAGAGCCCCTTCGCACGAGGCGATGGCACGCGATACCTCATAGGAAAAGTCCACGTGGCCCGGAGTGTCGATAATGTTGATGCGGTGACGATTCTTCTTGAACGCGACCGGATCCTTCTGGGTCTCGGAGTGAGACCAGTAGCAGGTGGTAGCAGCGGAAGTGATGGTGATACCACGCTCCTGCTCCTGAACCATCCAGTCCATGGTAGCGCCGCCATCATGAACTTCGCCGATCTTGTGGTTGATACCGGTGTAGTACAGAATACGCTCGGTAGTAGTAGTTTTACCAGCATCAATGTGGGCCATAATGCCGATATTTCTCGTCATCTGAAGAGAAACTTCTCTGGGTGTAGCCATGAAATTAACCTCCTACAGAACAGATCAATAACGGAAATGTGCGAAAGCCTTGTTAGCTTCTGCCATCTTGTGAGTGTCCTCACGCTTCTTCACGGCGTTACCAGTGTTGTTGGCAGCATCCATGATCTCAGCAGCCAGACGCTGTGCCATGGTCTTCTCACCACGGGTGCGGCTGTAGGCAGTCAGCCAGCGCAGATCCAGAGTCTCGCGGCGAGCGGGGCTGACCTCCAAGGGAACCTGGTAGTTAGCGCCACCAACACGGCGGGTCTTGCACTCGAGGCTGGGCATGATGTTCTCCATCGCCTTCTCGAAAGTCTCCAGAGGATCGTTGCCGGTCTTCTCCTGAATCATGGAGAAAGCTTCGTAAACGATCTTCTGAGCGACGCCCTTCTTGCCATCCAGCATCACGCTGTTGACCAGACGAGTGACCATCTTGGAATTGTAAATAGGATCAGCTAAGACATCGCGCTTAGCAATGTTACCTCTTCTAGGCATCTTTCTTCCCTCCTTCACAGAATGATATCATCGGTACTCGAAAGTAATAAAACTCCCGTTGTGTCACAAAGAGCTGACCTTACATAAACCGTTACCCTCCGCTTTTAAGCGGACTTGTTATTTATATAATGGAAAGCCGTTTATGGCGGTTCGTTCCTTAATTACTTCTTCGCAGCACCGGCCTTAGGACGCTTTGCGCCGTACTTGGAGCGGGCCTGATTACGGCCTGCCACACCCTGAGTATCCAGGGTACCACGGATGATGTGGTAACGCACACCGGGCAGGTCCTTAACACGGCCGCCACGGATCAGCACGACGGAGTGCTCCTGCAGGTTATGGCCGATACCGGGAATGTAAGAGGTGACCTCGATACCATTCGTGAGGCGGACACGGGCAACTTTACGCAGAGCAGAGTTAGGCTTCTTGGGGGTCATGGTACGCACGGCAGTGCAGACACCACGCTTCTGCGGGCTGTTGAGGTTGGTGTACTCCTTTTTCTGGGAGTTGTAGCTCTTCAGAAGGGCAGGCGCGGTGCTCTTTTTGACCAGAACCTCACGGCCTTTGCGCACGAGCTGGTTAAAAGTAGGCATTTCTTTTCTCCTTTCTTCACTTATTCACGCGCTTTTTGCGGATCGTCCGGCCAGATGGCCGCACTACACCCCGCATCTCACGCAATGATTATATTACAGCATCCCGGCCGGAATGTCAAGAGTATTGCCAAAAAAATCTTGAAAAAATCGTGCAATACGGAGAATTTTTCATTTCTGAAGCAAAATGTGCAAATCTTGCGCCGGTTTGGGCGGCAGCGTTGCATTTTGGTAAGTCCGCGCATAGAATGAAGCGGACCGTCTCCCCCCGCCGCCGCGCGTCCGGCTGCCGCACGTGCGCGTTTTGTCTATTTACCGGAGACAAATATACATTTTGCACAAAAACAAGCCGTCAGATTCATGGACTTGACGAGTCGATTTCTGTTGCATTGTGTACCCCGCTTTGCTATAATGAAGATACAGACAAAACCGGAACAGTTCCGGCCATGCAAGTTCTGACGCTACATTTTTGAGGAGGTCCTGACAATGAAGAAACTGCTTGCTATCCTGATTTCCCTGTGCATGGTATCCGCCTTCGCTGTACCTGTTTTTGCAGATGCCAACAGCGATTATATCGCCGCCGTCAAGGCCTACCAGGCTCAGATCGCCGCGAAGGAAGCTGCCTACACTGCAGCGGTGGATGCTTATTCCAAGAACGCAAAGGCCAAGGCAGACGCCGACAGCGCCGCAATTCTGAAGGCCGCCAAGGCTGCCCAGGCGAAGGCCGATGCAGACTGTCTGGCCGTCATCGCCGCGGGCAAGGCTGCCCAGTCCCAGGCTGACGCGCGCGTCGCCGCGGTAATTGCTGCAGGCAAGGCCACACAGGCCAAGGCCGATGCACGCGAGGCCGCCTATGCGAAGGCCGTGAAGGCGTATCAGGATCAGATCGCCGCACGTGAGGCCGCCTACATCAAGGCCGTGCTGGGCAAGTAATTCTACCTTATTATAATAGGAGCGGAGCGCCGGGAAAGGCGCTCCGCTCTTTTTTGCTATAGGACACACAGGGCCCGGGCACGTCCGGGCCGGTAGTGTATGGCAAACGAGTGTCTGCCGGAATGCTGCGGGCGCATATAGAATGCGCCCCTACGGATTCTGCAGATGTAGGGGCGGATTCCATATCCGCCCGCGGGGCGTCAGGAACGCCGTCACCTACAGCAATGTTACTGCAGCTTTGCCAGCGTGGCCTCGGCGTCGTCGAGGATGCGCTCGAACTTCTCGAGGGCGGCATCCACGGGAGCTGGGGTGGCCAGGTCAACACCGGCGTGGCGCAGCTCGTCCAGCGGGTAAGCGCTGCCGCCCATGGAGAGGAACTCCTTGTAGCGCTTGACGGCGGGCTCGCCCTCTTTCAGGATGCCCTCGGACAGGGCGACGGCGGTGGAGTAGCCTGTGGCATACTTGTAAACGTAGAACGGGCGGTAGAAGTGCGGGATGCGCGCCCACTCATACTGGATCTCGTCGTCGATGACCATATCGTTGCCGAAATAGTCGGTGACAAGGCGCTTGTACAGGGCGTTCAGGGCGGCGGCGTTCAGGGCTTCACCGCGCTCGACCATGGCGTGGGCCTCGCGCTCGAACTCGGCAAACATCGTCTGGCGGTAGACCGTGCCCTTGAAGTTTTCCAGATACTGGTTCAGCAGATAGAGGCGGGTCTGGGGGTCGTTCTCGTTGGCAAGCAGCTGCTCGATGAGCAGATTCTCGTTGACGGTGGACGCGACCTCGGCGACAAACAGCGTGTAGTCCGCGTACTGCGACGGCTGATGCTGGCGGGAGCGCCAGCTGTGGATCGTGTGGCCCATCTCATGTGCCAGCGTCGAGACACTGTCCAACGTGCCGCTGAAATTCAGCAGGATATAGGGGTTGGAGTCATAGCAGCCGCCCGAGTACGCACCGCCGCGCTTGCCGCGGTTGGGGTAAACGTCGATCCAGCGCTCGGCATAGGCCTTGCGGACGGTTGCCTGGTAGTCCTCGCCCAAGGGCGCAACGGCCTTCAGGACCATCTCCTGTGCGGTCTCGTAGCTGTAGGATTTTTTCAGATCGCCGACCAGCGGAGCGTAGACGTCATAGAAGTGCAGCGCGTCAACGCCCAGCATCTTTTTGCGCAGGCGGACATAGCGGTGCATGGCGGGAATATGCTTGCGGACCGTGGCGACGAGGTTGTCGTAGACCTCGGCGGGCACATTCTCCCCCGCCATGGCCATCGCGCGGGAGGACGGGTAATTGCGGGCGGCGGCCTCGGCGGTGGCAGCCTTGATGGCACCGGCGTAGGACGCGGCGAAGGTGTTGATGTGCTCGCGGTAGCTCTTGTAGTAGCTGTGGAAGGCGTTCTCTCGCAGGGTGCGGTCCGTGCTCATCTCCAGCGGCACAAAGTTGGAGCCGGTGACCTCGACGGTCTCGCCGCTGCCGTCCTTGACGGCATCAAACAGCAGGTCGGCGTCCTCCAGATTGTGGTAGATCTCGGACGGTGCAGACATGACTTCGCCGAAGCTGGCCAGCAGCTTTTCTTCAGCCTTGGTCAGGGTGTGGGGCTTGCCGCGCAGCAGATCCTCGAGGTTGAATTTGTAGTCTGCGACGGCGGGATCGTTGACGATAGCGGTCAGCGTCTCCTCGGGCAGGGACAGGATCTCCGGCTGGGCAAAGGACAGCGCGGCGGCCATCTTGACGTACTTGCTGCCGATGCGGGCGTACATGCTCTGGGCCTTGTCGTCGCGGGTGTCCTCGTCATGGCGCTGGGAGGCGTAGCAGTAGAGGCGCTCGACCTTGCGGCCCACCTCGGTGGAAGCGTCGAGGTATGCGCCAATCGTGACGGCATCGGTCAGCTTACCGGCGAAGGCTGCCAGGCTTTCAATGTCAGCGTCGAGGCTGTCCAGCGCGGTCTCCCACGCGGCGTCGTTCTCGAACATCGGGGTCAGGTCCCACTGAAATTGCGGGTCCAGTTCACTGCGTTCTTTTAGAATTTCGGGCATAGTTTTCTCCTTATTATAAAATATTTTGCTATGCTGAGGATGCAGGGGCGGACATCGGCCTCCCGTGCCAGTTCGCGGCAGCGGAATCTTCCACGGGCGGATATGGAATCCGCCCCTACAGGTTACAAAAGAGCGTTTTCCCACTCTGTCGGCTTAAAGCCGGGCAGGACAAAATCGTCGCCCACCAGCAGCGGACGCTTGACGAGCATACCGTCCGACGCCAGCAGGGCGATCTGCTCGTCCTCGGTCATGGTCGGCAGCTTGTCCTTCAGACCCAGATTTTTGTAGACTAGGCCGCTCGTGTTGAAGAACCGCTTGAGGGGCAGGCCGCTGCGGGTGACCCATCCGCGCAGCTCATCGGCGGTGGGGTTGTCCTCTTTAATGTGGCGGGCGGTGTACTCGATGCCGTGGTCGTCAAGCCACTTTTTGGCCTTTTGGCAGGTGGAGCACGGCGGGTATTGCAGAAACAGCATGGTCTCACTTCCCTTTTGTATCGTTTTGCTGTCGGTGAGTTTATTATAACTGTTTTGCAAGTGTGTGTCAATCACGGACGGTATGCAAAAAAGGATTCCCGCCGTGGCGGCGGGAATCCTTTGCGGTTTATTTAGTGGTCGTAGGCTGCCTCGGCGGCGTCGCGGGCGATCTCGGCCTGGACGAGCTCCTCCTCGACCTCCGGCAGACCAGTACCGGCGGGGATGAGCTTACCGATGATGACGTTCTCCTTCAGGCCGGCCAGCGGGTCGACCTTGCCCTTGATAGCGGCCTCGGTCAGGACACGGGTGGTCTCCTGGAAGGACGCAGCGGACAGGAAGGAGTCGGTAGCCAGACTGGACTTGGTGATGCCAAGCAGGACCTGGCTGGCCTGAACGAGCTTCAGATCAGTCTCACCGGCATCAATGCGGGCCTGGATCTCCTCGTTCTTGATCATGACATCGCGGCGGTTCACGATGCTGCCCATGATAAAGTCGCTGGAGCCGGAATCCTCAATGCGGACCTTACGCATCATCTGGCGGACGATGACCTCGATATGCTTATCGTTGATGTCAACGCCCTGCAGACGGTAGACCTTCTGGACCTCGCTGATCAGGTAGTTCTGGGTGGCGATGGGGCCCTGGATGGCGAGGATGTCCTGCGGGTAAGCATGACCCTCGGTCAGCAGTGCGCCCTTGGCGACCTCGTCGCCTTCCATGACCTTGAGGCGCTGGCCGAACGGGATCAGGTAGCTCTTGGTAACCGGAGCGCCATTCTCGTCCGTGCCGGTGATCTCGGCATGGCGACTCTTTTTGGTATCGTCGATGTGGACCGTACCGGCGATCTCGGACATGATGGCCATCGCCTTCGGGCGGCGGCTCTCAAACAGTTCCTCAACGCGGGGAAGACCCTGGGTGATGTCTTCGGCAGATGCGATACCGCCGGTATGGAAGGTACGCATGGTCAGCTGGGTACCGGGCTCACCGATGGACTCTGCGGCAATGATACCGACAGACTCACCGACCTTGACGCATTCACCGTTGGACATATTGGAACCGTAGCAGTGGGCGCAGACGCCGACGTGCGCGCGGCAGGTCATGACGGAGCGGATCTCCAGCTCGGTAATACCGGCGTTGACGATCTTCTCGGCGTCGAACATATCCATCATCTTTTCCTTGCTGACGAGCAGCTCACCCGTGGCGGGATCGTGCACATCATGCAGGGAGTAGCGGCCGTTCAGACGTTCCTTGAAGCTCTCGACAACAGAGTTGCCCTCGCTGATCTCGCGGACCCAGATGCCCTCGGTAGCGTGGCAGTCCTCCTCGCGGATGATGACTTCCTGAGAGACATCGACCAGACGGCGGGTCAGGTAGCCGGAGTCAGCGGTACGCAGAGCGGTATCGGCCAGACCCTTACGAGCGCCTCGGGAGGAGATGAAGTATTCCAGGATATTCAGGCCCTCACGGTAGTTGGCGCGGATAGGCATCTCCAGCGTCTTACCGGCAGTATTGGCCAGCAGGCCGCGCATACCGGCCAGCTGCTTGATCTGGTCCATAGAACCACGGGCGCCGGAATCGGACATCATATAGATGGGGTTGCGCTGGTGGTTCTTCTTCAGGTTTTCGCTCAGAGCCTCGGAGACCTCCTCCGTGGCGGCCTGCCAGATCTCAACCGTCTTGCGGTAGCGCTCCTCATCGGAGATCAGGCCGCGGTTGAAGTTCTTCATGACCTTCTCGATCTTCTTATCGGCGGCAGCCAGAATTTCCGGCTTCTCGTCAGGCATAATAGCATCGGGAACAGCGACGGTGATGGCAGACAGGGTGGAGTACTTGTAGCCCTGAGCCTTGATCTGATCCAGCATCATGGCGCAGGTCTTGGTGCCGTGCTTCGTCAGGCAGCGGCTGATGATGTCGGGCAGGCCCTTCTTCGTCAGCTTGTCGCTCTTGCCGCCGGATGCGATCTTGAGGGTGCGGGGGTTCATCTCGTAGTCGAACTTGGTGGCGGGATTGGTGCGGTCCACGTAGCCCAGATCCTGCGGGATGGGGGTGTTGAAGATGATCTGGCCCATCGTGGTATCGACCAGGCCGGTCTCCGCAACGCCGTCAAAGACCATCGTGCGGCGCACCTTGATGGGTGCCTGCAGCGTGATGAGGCCCTCGGAATAGGCCATCATGGCCTCGTCCTCGTCGCGGAAGATCTTGCCGTGGCCCTTATCGTCTGGGTTGACGAGGGTCAGGTAGTAGCTGCCCAGGATCATATCCTGCGTGGGCACGGTGACGGGCTCACCGTCAGAGGGCTTCAGCAGGTTGCCGGAGGCCAGCATCAGCATCTTGGCCTCGCGCTGGGCCTCGGTGGACAGCGGCAGGTGGACAGCCATCTGGTCGCCGTCGAAGTCAGCGTTGAAGGGGGTGCAGACCAGGGGGTGCAGCTTGATGGCACGGCCCTCGACCAGCACGGGGTTGAAGGCCTGAATGCCCAGACGGTGCAGCGTAGGTGCACGGTTCAGCAGGACGGGGTGGCCCTTGATGACGGTCTCGAGAGAATCCCAGACCTCGGGGCGGGCGCGCTCGACCATCTTGCGGGCAGACTTGATGTTGTTGGCCTTCTCCTTCTCGACCAGGTCCTTCATGACGAAGGGCTTGAACAGCTCGAGGGCCATCTCCTTGGGCAGACCGCACTGATACATCTTCAGCTCGGGGCCGACGACGATAACGGAACGGCCGGAGTAGTCAACACGCTTGCCCAGCAGGTTCTGGCGGAAGCGGCCCTGCTTGCCCTTCAGCATATCGGACAGAGACTTCAGTGCGCGGTTGTTCGCGCCGGTGACCGGGCGGCCGCGGCGGCCATTGTCGATCAGGGCATCAACGGCCTCCTGCAGCATACGCTTCTCGTTGCGGACGATGATGTCGGGCGCACCGAGCTCCAGCAGACGCTTCAGGCGGTTGTTGCGGTTGATGACGCGGCGGTACAGATCGTTCAGGTCGGAGGTCGCAAAGCGGCCGCCGTCCAGCTGCAGCAGGGGGCGCAGATCCGGCGGAATGACGGGGATGACCGTCATGATCATCCACTCGGGGCGCTGGTTGCTCTCGAGGAAGCTCTCAACGCACTCAAGGCGCTTCAGCAGGCGGACGCGCTTCTGGCCGTTGGCATGCTCGAGCTCCTCACGCAGCTCCTTGCTCAGCTTGTCGAGGTCGATCTCGGCCAGCAGCTTCTGGATGGCTTCGGCACCCATACCGGCTTCAAACGTATCCTCGTACTTTTCGCGCATCTCCTTGTACTCGCGCTCGGTCAGCAGCTGCTTTTTCTCCAGCGGCGTGAAGCCGGGGTCGGTGACAATGTAGTTGGCGAAATACAGGACCTTGTCCAGCTGACGGGGGCTGATGTCCAGCATCAGGCCGATGCGGCTGGGAATGCCCTTGAAATACCAGATGTGCGAGACAGGCGCGGCCAACTCGATGTGGCCCATGCGCTCACGGCGGACCTTGGCGCGGGTGACCTCGACGCCGCACTTGTCGCAGATCTTACCCTTATAGCGGATGCGCTTATACTTGCCGCAGTGGCATTCCCAGTCCTTGGTAGGTCCAAAAATGCGCTCGCAGTACAGGCCGTCGCGCTCCGGCTTCAGGGTGCGGTAATTGATGGTTTCGGGCTTGGTGACCTCGCCGTAGCTCCAGGCGCGGATCTGGTCCGGGGAGGCAAGGCCGATCTTAATCGAATCGAATTCTTTATTTTCCATTCAGCGAACCCTCTCAAATTCAATATGACACACGATGCAATTCGATCAATCGTCGAAGGAATCAGACTCAATGGCGGCGAGGTCGTCAGCCGTGGGGCCGGCATCCTCATCCAGATCATCGTCAAAGCCTTCGTCGGCGTCCTTAACGCTGTAATCGTCCTGCAGCTCACTCTCGACCATGACGTTATCGCCCAGGTCGTAGTCATTGTTCTCAAAGCTGCTGTCATCGTCGTCAAACTCCTGACGCATGTCAACGGCGTTGCCTTCCTTATCCTGCACAACAATATCCAGGCCAAGGCTCTGCAGCTCTTTGAGCATAACGCGGAAGCTCTCAGGGATACCGGGGCGCGGGATCGGCTCGCCCTTGACGATGGCCTCGTAGGTCTTGACACGGCCCACGACGTCGTCGGACTTGATGGTCAGGATCTCCTGCAGGGTGTAAGCGGCACCGTAAGCTTCCAGTGCCCAGACCTCCATCTCGCCGAAGCGCTGACCGCCGAACTGAGCCTTGCCGCCCAGAGGCTGCTGAGTGACCAGAGAGTAGGGGCCGGTGGAACGGGCGTGGATCTTATCGTCGACCAGGTGATGCAGCTTGAGGTAGTACATATAACCGACGGTAACGCGGTTGTCGAACTTCTCGCCGGTGCGGCCGTCGTAAACAGTGGTCTTGCCATCGCGGTCCAGCTCGATCTTGGAGAAGTCGATGATGTGGCCCTTCTCGCCCATGATCTTGGGCAGCTTGGTGGGATATGCGGGAGCATTCTCGCCGTGCCACATCTCGCGGGCGGTATCAAAGGTATCGCCGATGTCGTTCTCACGGGCAGAGTCAAAGACAGGGGTCATGACCTTGATGCCGCAGGCCTTGGCAGCGTAGCCGAGGTTGACTTCCAGCACCTGACCGATGTTCATACGGGAAGGAACGCCCAGGGGGTTCAGCACGATGTCCAGCGGGGTGCCGTCGGGCAGGAAGGGCATATCCTCCTGCGGCAGAATGCGGGAAACAACACCCTTGTTGCCGTGACGGCCTGCCATCTTATCGCCGACGCTGATCTTACGCTTCTGGGCGATGTAGCAGCGCACGCACATACGCACGCCGGGCTGCAGCTCGTCGCTGTTCTCGGGGGTAAAGACCTTGACGTCGACAACGATGCCGTAGGCACCGTGGGGCACACGCAGGGAGGTATCGCGGACCTCGCGGGCCTTCTCGCCGAAGATGGCGCGCAGCAGGCGCTCCTCGGCGGTCA
>OMAJ01001238.1_pt1 | contig 10531 bp, 8 predicted proteins | sample 1644631 | NCBI WGS metagenome assembly OMAJ01 (sample SAMEA103958133, study PRJEB25191) | human gut metagenome | biome: human-associated habitat [ENVO:00009003]; feature: intestine environment [ENVO:2100002]; material: feces | place: Germany | collected 2013/2015 | reverse complement strand
CCTCCCCCGTATCGGGGGAGTCTGTCTCGCAGAGGGAGGTTTTTCGACACGCTGACCTTCCCCCAGGGGGGAAGGCATCCCAGCCCAAGTAAGCAACACAAAGGAGACCCCATGCTGACCAAAAAACAAAACCTTACACGGGAAATCCTGACCGTTATCCTGCTGCTGGCGGCGGTGGCGGCCACGGAATACTGGTTCTTCCAGCTGTGGCGGCTGGACTGGCATGTGCCGATGTTCTACGGCGGCGACGGCATCTACTGGGTCGGTCAGGTGCAGCGCAGCTACGGCGAGCTGTCCGGCTCCCTCGGCTGGCCGTTCTATGAGGTCGCGGGCAGATACGACCCGAACTATGATCTGATCTACGACATCTTTGTCTGGTTTGTCGGCCTGTTCACCAAGGACACCGGCACGGTGTTCAACCTGTATGTCCTCGTCATCCCGTTTGCCAACGCGCTGGCGGGGTACGCGGTGTTCCGCATGGTCGGGCTGCGCCGCTGGCTGAGCTTTGCGTTCGGTCTGACGTTTGGCCTGACGCCCTACGTCCAGCAGCGCATGGCCGGGCACATGATGCTGGCCGCCTGCGAGTTTGTGCCGTTCTCGGTGCTGCTCTGTCTCTGGTGCGCCGAGGATGAACAGTTCAACCGCCCGGGCAGGGGCTTCTTCAAGAACAAGCGCAACTGGCTGGCGCTGGCCATGGCGTGGGGGATCGCCAACAACGGCGCGGCCTACTACCCGTATTTCACCTGCTTCTTCCTCTGCGTCACGGCGCTCTGCCTGATTTTGCGGGACCGCAGGTGGCGCGCGGGCACGTCCTGCGTTGTCACGATTGCCGAGATCGTCGCCTGGATGATCCCCGACTTCTTCCCGATGGTGCTGGGCATCCTGAACGGACAGGGCAGCACGCTGACCAACGGCGTCTACCGCAGCCCCGTCGGCGCGGACATCTACAGCCTGCGCATCAGCAGCCTGCTGCTGTCGCCCAACGGCTTCGGCCTGCAGAAGCTCGCCAACTGGATGGGCCGCTACTTCCACGTTCTGGCCACTGACGAAGGCCCGATGTACAACGAGAACGCTTACGGCTACCTCGGCATTGTGGGCATTTTCGGCTTCCTCGCGCTGCTGCTCATGCTGCTGCGCAGCCGGGACTGGAAGGCGGGCCGCACCGAACGCCCCGAGTTGGGGGACCGTCTCTGGCTGCTGAGCCGCCTCAACGTCATGGCGCTGCTGCTGGCGACGATTGCCGGCTTCGGCGGCATCATCGGCATCTTTGTGCGGTTCATCCGCGGGTACAACCGCATCAGCCCGTACATTGCGTTCTTCGCGCTGCTGGCTGTCGGCCTGGCTCTTGAAAAACAGCTGACCCGGCGCACCGGGCGCAGCCGCAAGGCGCTGGCGGCTGTGGCCATCCTGCTGCTGGGCTGCGGCTACTGGGAGCAGCAGGGCCTCTTCCGGCCTGCGTACGAGGAGATTCAGGACAAGTGGTATCAGGACGCGGCCTTCATGAACGAGGTCGAGGCTGCGGCAGGGGACGGCGCGATGCTTTTCACGCTGCCGTACATGAAGAACTTTGAGAACGGCTCGCTGAACAACATGTGGGATTACACGCTGCTGCGCGGCCCGCTCCACAGCAAGACGCTGAAATTCACCTACGGCGCGGGCTACGGCACGAAGAATGACCTCTGGTACCGCGAGACGAGCGAGCTGGAGCCGGACGCCATGGTGGCCGAGCTGCGCACACAGGGTATGACCGGCATCTATCTGGATCTGGACGGCTACCCCGAGGACGAGCAGCAATCGGCGCTGGCCGCCCTGACCGAGGCCGCCGGCTGCGGCCCGGAGGATGTCATCCACAGCGGAAGCGGGCTGCTCTGCTACATCCCGCTGGGGCAGGAGTAACGCATGAAACTGCAAAAAATAACGCAAAAGCGATGGTTCTGGCCGCTGGTCTGCGCGGTGTCCGTCGTGTTCGGCTGGTGGTATTTAAGCATTGTGACCTGCGCGCCGCTGGGCGGCGACGATGAGCTTATCAACCTGCAGAACTACTATTATATTACGCACACCTCGTTTGGTCAGAGCGTGCTGGACTACCTTGGCGATTTGTGGGAGCAGTTCAGCCTGCAGAACGGGCGGTTCCGGCCCTTCTCGTCGCCGCCGGTGCGCGGCCTGACGAGCTGGTTCCTGGGGGATCTGGTCGGCTACCGACTCTACATTCTGGCGTGGACCTACGCGGACATTGTGCTGACGGCGTGGCTCGTCGGCAAGGCGTCCCGCAACAAAAAGCTGGGCATTGCCTGCCTCTGCCTGCTGCCGATGATGTTCAGCGTCTGGCAGGACTCCACGGGCAACAGCCTCTACTCCTACGGCGCACTGGTGCAAAGCACGCTGCTGCCCGCGCTCGTCGCCGGGCTGGCCGTGCTGCGCTGGCAGGACACCGGCCACAAGCGGTGGGCCGTGCTGGCGGGCTACTGTATGTTCCAGTGCTGCGCCACGTTTGAGATCGGCTTTACCTATATCGTCCCGATTTTTGGTCTGGCGTGGCTCTACACCGACAAGGCCCGCGACGCGCTGCGGTTAAGCATCCCGGCGCTGCTGGGCGAGTGCGTGACGCTGGCCTTCAATATGGGCGCACGGCTCATGAACACGCTGCGGGCCGCGGGCATTCTCGCGGGCAGCGTCTCCCAGATCGAGGGCATTTCCCCGAACTTTGACCTGCCTGCCATCCTGCGCACCTGGGCCATGCAGATGTCGGCGGGCTTCCCGCTGAACGCGATGCTGTTCGGTAAGATGCGCCCCGGGAAAATATATCCCGTGGACGTGCTGTGCGGCGTCATGGTGGCCGGTGCGGCAGTGGCCGTGCTGGCGGCGCTGGATAAGCTGCCGAACAAAAAGCAAAATCTGCTGCTGTTTTTAAGCGGCCTTGCCATGCTGTCCGCCCCGGCACTGCTGATCGGGCTTTCGCCCAAGTACCAGCAGCCCGGTCAGGTGGACTGGCGGCACGGCTACATTCCCCAGACTGTGGAGAGCTTCGGCGTCGGTTTAATGGCGCTGGCCGTGCTGGTGATGCTGCTGCGTTGGGCCCGCGGCAAGAGCTGGTGGCCCGGGGGCCGCGCGGTGCTCTACGGCCTGCTGGCCGTCTGCATGGCCGGGTCGGTGGTCTGGCAGCGCGCCGCGACCCGCTCGGCCTACGACCAGGGCGGGCGCGCCTACACGGTCTTTGGTGACGGCGTCGCCGCGGGCCTGGCCGCCGACTGCGGCGACACGCCGGTGGTGACCGATTACATGATCTGGGGCGGCCATGAGGTCGCGGAGAACGCCTTCTTCCTGCGCTACGGCGATCTGGACGCCGATGCCCACGCCCTGCAGGTCTGGCGTACCGAGGACCACGCCGACGACGAGGCAGTGTACCGCGTCGGCTTCACGCTGGGGCAGGACAGGCACTACGACATTGCCTGGTGCGGCCTTGGCCACGGGGCAGACCCGGATGTGCTGACAGATGTCGAGGTCTGGCTGCCCGCGGGCACCTTCCTCTATGATGTGCTCTATTACACAACCGCCGACGGCGAGGAAGTGCGCAGAGAGGTCTACCCCGACAAGAACGGCTCCATGATCACGCTGGACGGCGAAATTCTCGCGGACAGCATCCGGCTGGCCGCTCATTAGGGGGCACCCCGCCCTACGCATAACGCAAATCGGGGCCTGTAGGGCGGCCTGCCCACAGACCGCCGTGCCCGCTTGCGGAAGTGCAAAGCCTGTTGGACTGCCACCCCGTAGGGGCCGGGCATGCCCGGCCCGCTGCCATCCCGCAAAAGCCCGTCCATCTTCCCGCCGCGGGCCGCAGCTATGCGGCCCCTGCGTACTCTATCAATTCAAGGAGGTGCCGCCCTTGGCACAAAATAAATCCCGCCGCCTGCTGTGGGCGGTCTGCCTTGCGGCGCTGGCGGCATTTGCAGCGGCCATGGTCTGGCTGCACTACCAGCAGCTTTGCTCCCCCGGCGGCGGCAGCGACCCCTATACCTCCGACCTTGGTATGCACCTGGCCTTCGCGCAGCGCGGCATGGTGTACTCCACCGTGTCGCTGCTCATCGGCCCGGCGTATGCACTGGCCGGGCGCGTCGGCATTGCCGTGCTGCTGGCGGTGTTCCATCTGGCCGCCGTCGCCGTGTTCGCCTACGGCCTGTGCGCTGCCCTGCCCGATGCCCCGCGCCCGGCGCGGCTGCTGGTCAGTCTGGTGGTCAACCTTGCCACGGCGGTCTGGATGCCCCGCGGCGGCTACTGGTACCAGGGCACTGTCGGCGGCACGATTTATCACAACACAACGTATATTATGCTCGCGCCCTTTGCACTGCTGGCGATGCTGGCCTTTTACCGTGTCTGGCCGACGATGCGCGATGACCTGGATCTGCGTGCCTACGCGCTCTACACGGTGCTGCTGACCGTGGCGACCAGTTTCAAGGCCAGTCTGATCTTTGCATTCGCCCCGGCGCTGCTCGTGCTGCTGATTGCTGATTTTGTGCGCACCCGCGCCAAAAATCTGAAAAATGAGATCATCATGGGGTGCAGCGTTTTCCCCGGTGTAGCGCTCTGCTTTATCCAGGCCAACGTCCTGTTTGCCGAGGAAGGCTCCGGCATACGCCTGATTTTCACCGTCCCGTTTGACCACCACCGTATGCTGTGGGGGCCGTTCAACGAGGCCGGTGTGCTGGGGCTGGCGCGGTCCTTCGTCTTTGTGGCGGCAGTGGGGCTGCTGCTGGGCCGCGCGGCGTGGCAGCGCTTCCGCTACCGGTTCAGCCTTTTCACCTTCGCCGTCTCGCTGGCCGAGGCGCTGCTGCTGGTCGAAAGCGGTGAGCGGCTCTATCACGCCAACCTCTGGTGGGGGCCGTTCATCTGCTTCTGGGTGTTCTGGCTTGAGTCCGTCAGCGTCTTTTTGCAGCAGACGCGCACCGGGGCCGTGCCCCGCTGGCGGCTGGCCGTCTGCGCCGCCGCGCTGGCGTGGCACATCGTCAGCGGTGTCTGCTTCCTAGTCATGCTTTTGCAGGGTGTAAGCTATAACGTGCCGATCCTGACGTATAATTTGTGGTAAAAAAACTCCCGGGAAGCCGCGGCTTCCCGGGAGTTTTTGGCTTCCCCCTCGGGGGAAGCTGTCGCCCGCAGGCGACTGATGAGGGCAGACCTTGCGGGTGTTGCCCGTATACGGTGAGGTGGGGCAGACTTTGCCCTCATCCGTCCGCGGTCGGGGCCACGGACACCTTCAGTCTACGCGCTAAGAGCCGCCTACGGCGGTTGCGCTTCGACACGCGCCTGCGGGCGCAGCCCCGAGGGGGGAAGGCAATCTCATTTTTTACCCTCATGCCCGCCCGGCAGCGGCAGACTGCACACCAGCGCAATGCCCAGTGCCAGGGCCAGCGCGACCTTGAAGGTCTCGCCGCCTTTGCTGGCGAAAAGCTCCTGCTCGCCCTGCAAAAAGTAGTAGGCCGTGTAGTAGATGCCCGCGCCCGGCACAAGCGGAAAGATGCCCGGCAGCAGAAAAATCGTCACCGGGGCCTTGTGGCGGATGGCAAAGAACCGTGCGCAGCCGGTCAGCGGCAGCGTGGCGACCAGCGTCGCAATCGCCGGGCTTAAAGCGAACAGCTCCACGCAGAAGATGTAGACCATCCAGCCCACCGCGCCGGTCAGGCCGCAGGCCAGGTAGTGCCGCCGCGGCATCTGGAATGTGATGCCAAAGCTGATCGTTGCAATGACGGCCACCACAAAATGGGCAAAATAATGCGTCCAGACCGGCATCACGCCACCCCCAATCCACGGGCCATGATCCAGCCCAGCACCACGCCGCCCGCAATGCTGCCCGCAATCAGCAGGGCATCCAGCAGGCGGATGGAGCCGGACAGGTAGTCGCCGTTCAGAATATCCCGCACGCCCATCGTCAGGGCAACGCCGGGGGTCAGCACCATCAGCGCGCCGATGATCGCCGCGTTGGCGTTGACGGTGGGCACGACGGTCTGCACCGCAATGGCCCAGATCGTGCCGCAAAACGCCGCCACAATGTCGGTGAATATCCGGTTGATGCCGTGCCTCGCAAACTGCTGGCAGACGAGCGCCTCCAGCAGGCCCGCCACCGCGGCCACCGGCATGTCTGCCAGCGTGCCGCCGAACAGGTACGCGAACCCCGCTGCCCCGACAACGCAGGCCAGAATTTCCAGCTGCGGTGTGCTGCGCGGCAGCGTGCGGGCCGTGTTCAGCCGTGCTTCGGCCTCGACGACGCCCAGCCTGCCGGCGGCCAGCTCACGGGAAAGCTCGTTCACGGCCTCGACGCGGCCCAGATGGATCGACACGGTGGGCACGTGCCGCACCAGCGAGACGGCATCCCGCCCCGGCAGGTGCGCCGACGCAAAGATGCCGTTGGTCAGAACATAGACATGGAAGTCCCGCACGCCGAGGCTGGCGGCCATGATCTCCATGGTCTGCTGCGCGCGGAACACCTCGCCGCCGTTTTCCAGCAGCGTCTGGCCCGCGTCCATGACCAGCTCCAGCGCACGGTCAAACAGTGCATCAGCCACGGATATTCTCCCGCACAGCGTTGAATTCCGGGTAATGGGCGTACAGATGCTGCGCGATGGCCTCCATGAGCAGGTAGTCATGCTCGGAGTCGATGTCGATGATGCCGGTGTCCATCATAACGCTGACGCCGAACTTGGAGTGCCACAAAATCGGGTCGGGGTTGTCCACGAGGAACGCGCGGCGGATGACGTAAATCGACGCATTGACGTCGTATACCTCGGGTGCCTGCTGACGGCCCGTGAACTGGCTCTCGATGACCATCTCGGCGTGGTCGCCCACGATTTTGAACATATTGAACCACGGATTGCGGCGGGCCTCGCAGACGCTGAAAATGATTTGCAGGTCCTCGCGCTCCTGCGCTTTGGCAAAGGCGTTCTCAATGTCCTGCTCGGTGCGCAGGGGGCTGGTGATGTCCAGATCGATCATAGCATCGTACTGTTTGCCGGTGCGGGTCTCCATGCGGGCAAAGCTGTCCTTGTAGACCTCGACCTTCGGCACGCGGTCCCCGCCCAGCTCGGCCCCGCGGGGCAGGTAGATGACCTCCGGGTACTCGGCGGCCACCAGCTTGGCCAGGTCCTCGCTGTCGGTGTTCAGCGCAACGTCGATTTCCAGCTCCGGGTGCTTTTTAATGAACAGCTCCGCGGCGCTCAGCGAATAGTAAACCAGCGGTTTGCCGCAGAAATTTTTCAGGTTCTTGTTTTTAAAGCCCTTGCTGCCGGCACGGCCGCAAATTGTAATGAGCAGTCTTTTCATTGTACGTTCTCCCCCAAGGTAAGTTTCAGCACGTTCAGTGCCAGCGCGGGCGGGTTGCAGCTCTCGCCGCTGCCCGTCAACGCGTAGTCCACAAAATATTCCATCTCCCGCTCATAGCGGCGGTTGACGTCCTCCTCATAGTGCTGCACGGTGCCGTCCGGCAGGGTCAGCGTGCCCGCGCCAAAGTCGGCCAGATAGCTGCCGTCATGGCAGAAAAGCTCGATGCTGCGCCGGTATCCGCGGCCAAAGTAATCGAGATGCACCTCGGCCAGCAATGTGGGGTATCTGGCGATATACACCGACAAATCGTCGGAGTCGATTTCGAGGTCGGAGTAGGTGCCCTTGAAATTGTACAGCTTTTCAGGCACGCCGAACAGCTCGACGAGGTAGTCCCATTCGTGGATGAGGTCAATCGTCACGCCGCCGCCCATCGCCTTGTGGGCGCTGTAGACCGTGCGGTAGTCCACGCCGGGCCGCCAGTCGGGCAGATAGCTTGAACAGATGACCCGCGCGCAGTAGGGGTGCAGACCGGGCAGCCGATCCTTGAGCGCCAGCATGACGCCGCACCACCGCATGGGCGCGGCCACATAGGCCTTTTGCCCCGCGGGCAGGCAGTCGGCCAAATCCAGTCCGGTCTGGTCGGCGGAAAAAATTGGCTTTTCGATGAAAAGTGCCCCGCCGCGGCCCCTAACCCGGGTCAGAGCGTCGGCGTGCAGGCTTGTGGGGTTCGTGATGAACACCATGTCATAGTGTGCGGGCGCGTCGGCTAAATCGGTGTACTGGGCGTGCAGCAGCGCGGCCACGCCGTCCCGCAGCGGGCGGGACAGGTCGCTGCGCAGCGCGTCGGCCTGTAAAGTCCAGCCCCGGTCCGCACAGAGGTTGGTCAGATTTTTTAAATGGCGCGTCCCGATGGAGCCCAGCCCCACGAACAGCGCGGTGATGGTACGCATAGGAGATCCCCTTTGCTTTGATTTAGATGCGATGTAGGGGCCGGGCATGCCCGGCCACTGCAGGGTTACGCTTTTTCGATCCTGTCCATCAGCTCAATTGCCTTCAGGTCCTTTTCAAAGCTCCACTTCGGCTGCTCGTCGCCCTTCAGCACGCCAAAAAAGTTCGTCAGCTCGTCCACATAGGCGTTTTCTACAACGTTGTCGCTGTAGCGGCTGTCGTGCTCAAAGCTGGCGTAGGTGTTGACAAACCGCTTGTCGCCGTCCTTGAACTCGTACAGCGCCTTGGGGTTGCCCTCCCAGAACAGGTGGATGCCGTCCCCGAAGCACTCAAAGCTGCGCACGGCCTTGCGGCTGACGACGTCGGCGGCCAGAACACCCTGCACGCCGCCCTTGTGGCGCAGCAGCAGCGTCACGCAGTCGGGGTAGGGGAGCCCTAAGTCGCTGATCGTGTCCTTCTGCACGGTCACGCTCTCCACGTCGCCGAAGGCGTCCAGCAGCCACGGCAGGTCGATGCCGAAGATCTCGCGCACGCCGCCGGTGCGGGCGTTGCCGACGAAAAAGTTTTTATAATTCTCCCACGGGTGCCAGTCGGGCAGATACTGCCCGATGTGGTAGATGTAGTGTACGGGCTTGCCGAATTCCGCTACCTGCTGTTTAATATACTGTGTCTCGCGGCGGTACAGCATCGTGGAGGACAAAAACAGCGGCAGCTTTTTGGCCGCAGCCTTGGCCATATTCTCCCGGTAGCCGTCACTGACCAGATTCAGCTCGGTAAAGACGGGCAGGTCGTTGTCCAGCAGCTCGCCGATGACCGCCGCGTGGGCCAGCGGCGCGGTGCAGACCAGCGCGGCGTCGGGGTGCTCGGCGGCGACGGCCTCGCCGATGGTGGCATAGGCGGCGTCCGCCAGACCCAGCCGGAGGGCCTCGTCGCGGCGGCTCTCGGCGGTGTCCACGCCGACGATCTGAATAGCCGCGTCAATGCCTTTGGTCAGCCGGGCGCGGCGTTTGCCCATGCTGCCTAAACCGACGATGAGAAGTTTCATACCAAAACGCTCCTTTTCGGGTCAAATTCCGGCACAGGGCCGTCATAAAAGATTTTAGGTCTTGCAAAATCAAATTTTGCCAGCACAGCGCAGATTTTTTCGCTGGTCTCGCCGCCGTTATACGGGCTGACGGCACCGGCCGCCACGGGGGCAAACGCCGGGGACAGCGCCCTGCGCAGCGCGGCCTCGATGGACGGCTCGTCGGCGTCGCAGCAGAGCACGTTCGCGCAGATGGCGCGCCCGGCCTGCCGTCTGCCGATGTTGACCGTCGGCACCTTAAAGGTGGGTGTCTCGACGACACCGGACGACGAGTTGCCCGCCACGAGCGCCGCGCAGTCCATGGCGGAGAGGTAGCGCCGCAGACCGAGGCTCTGCACAAATCCGGCGCGGTCCGGGTGGGCGGCGGCGAACGTCTGCATCATGGCGGTGCAGACCTGCCCGCCCGCGTCGGCGTTCGACCCGGTGATGAGCCAGAACACGCCGTCCACGGCGGCCATAGCGTCACACAGCGCCTGCACCTGCACGGCGGGGGAGCCTGCGTCGGGGGCGGTCTCGGGGTGGTAGGTCACGAGCGCGAAGGGCTGCATGAGGTCAAACCCAGTCGATTTGCACAATTCCTCACGGCTCATTTTGGGCAGAGTGCGGATGTTTTCATCCCCCAGCCCGCCGACGCAGAACACGGTGTCGGGTGCTTCGCCCATCCGCACAAGCCGCGCGGCGCTGTCGGCGCAGGACGGAAAGTGTACCGCCGCCATTTTGCTGATGCAGTGGCGGTAGTATTCGTCCGCCGCGCCCAAGGTCACGTCGCCGCCCGAGATATGGGCAATCGGGATATGCCGTGCCGCTGCCGCAGCGGCCACGGCGAAGATCTCAAACCGGTCCCCCAGCAGCAGCACAGCGTCCGGGCGGTGGGCGGCAAAGTAGTTGTCGAAAATTTCCATCGTGCGTGCGATGGTTTTAGCGACGGGCTCATCGGCGTTGTCGGTGAAGATCGGCAGTCTTGCCGCGATGGGCAGGCCGTCGGCTTCGATTTCATGCACGGTCTCGCCCAGACGCGGGCAGAGGTGCGCCCCGGTCACGACGAGCTGCAAGTCCAGCACATCGGACGCCGCGATTTTCTGCACCACCGGGCGCAGCAGGCCATATTCCGCCCGCGTGGCGGTAACGACGGTGATGGTACGCATGGTGTACTCCTTTGCCAAGCCGGGAACGGCAGTCTCCCGGAAACTT
>OMAJ01001237.1_pt1 | contig 10551 bp, 9 predicted proteins | sample 1644631 | NCBI WGS metagenome assembly OMAJ01 (sample SAMEA103958133, study PRJEB25191) | human gut metagenome | biome: human-associated habitat [ENVO:00009003]; feature: intestine environment [ENVO:2100002]; material: feces | place: Germany | collected 2013/2015 | reverse complement strand
CTGCGTGCCGTCGCCCAGCTTGCCGATATACATACCCGGCCGCAACCGGATATGCTCCCTCGGCGAGAGGGTCACAATGGCATCGTCGCCATAGCTGTTGCTGGTGTTATCTATCTTTTTATCGAACATAATCGTTTATTTCTGTTTCCTGATTTCGGCGAGCCTTACGCACATCGAAGCCCGCACCTGCTCCATCAGCTCCTTCGGATCGGCAGCGGCGACCCGTTCGGCGCTCACCGGCGGCAGAATACTTACCGTCAATTTATTGCGCCAGTTGAACATCCCGTTGCGGCCGATCATCGTGGTCGTACCGTCGAGCACCACAGGCAGAATTTCGACGCCCGCTTCGCGCGCCAGCGTGAAAGCCCCCGCCTTGAAACGATAGATTTCGCCGTCGTGCGAACGCGTGCCCTCCGGAAAGATCGCCACCGAAGCCCCGCGCGAAAGCCACAGCTTTCCGTCGCGGATCACCTTCTCCATCGCGGCCGTAGCATGTCCCCGGTTGATGCAGATATCCCCGTGCAGCAAAAGGAACTGGCCGAAAAACGGCACCTTGAAAACTTCCCGCTTGGAAACCCACCGGAAGTTGAGCGGTACGAAATAGAGGGTCGGAATATCCAGGCCGGCCTGGTGATTGACCACGATAACGTACGGTTTGCGACGGTCGATATACTCCCTGCCGGTAACCCGGAACTTCCACAGAGGCGGAACTGCATAGAAAATACGGACCAGTATCCGGGACAGTTCGTGCACGATCCTCCGGGATTTGTCGAAAGGCCACGTCAAAAGCAACGCCACGGCGGACAATACCAGAAAAAAAGTGCAGATAACGAACAGGAAAAGGTAGAATAAAACGCTTAACATAAGGTATGGTCACAATTATCCATGATAATTCAAGGAACAAAAGTACAAAAATTTATCGGGTATTTTAACCGCGATCCCCGAAATTTTTATCAATACCTCCTTGCGGCAAAAAAGGGTTCGCACCACGGCCGAAGCCTTCGGAGGACCGGCGAAATCCCATTTACGACCTCGACACATAACGCGGTGCGGCGACCTTTCAGGATCGCCGCACCGCCGTTCACAGGCCGGAATCTCAAAACTTCACCTCCGGTACGGTCTGCGCACCTTCCTCGGCCGCAAAATAGGCTTTCTGATCGAAGCCGAACATGCCGGCGATCAGGTTGGCAGGGAAGCGGCGGATCGTCACGTTATACTGCCGGGTCGCATCGTTGAAGCGTGTGCGGGCCACGGCGATCCGGTTTTCCGTTCCTTCCAGTTGGGCTTGCAGCTCCAGGAAATTCTGGTTGGCCTTCAGGTCGGGATAACTCTCCGACACGGCAATCAGGCGCCCCAGCGCCGAGCGCACCTGCGCCTGCGCCTGCTGGAACTCGGCGAGTTTCCCGGGCGTGAGGTCGTCGGCCGAAAGGTTGATCGAGGTGGCTTTAGCACGGGCCTCGGTCACGGCCTCGAAAGTCTGCGACTCGTGTGCGGCATAGCCCTTGACCGTGTTCACCAGGTTGGGAATCAGGTCGGCACGGCGCTGGTACTGCGTTTCGACGTTCGACCACGCGGTCTTCAGCCCCTCCTCCTTATTTACAAATCCGTTGTACGTTGCGTAGAAGAAGATCACCACGACGGCGACGACTCCAATCCAAATCCATTTCTTCATAATATCGTGTTTTAAATTCGTTCCAATCTTATCCCCTCCGAACCGGAAAGGCATCCCGTCCGCCCGCAAAGCCAGCCTTTGTCCGGCAAACAGCCGCCCGCAACCGGCAAAGCCGCCCTGCACGCCCTGCGGCCTTTACCAGCGCGAGCCGGCACCGCCGCCACCGAACGAACCGCCGCCGAAACCACCGCCTCGCGACCCGCCGCCGAAACCGCCGAAACCACGTCCCCCGATAATCATACCGCCGCCCGCGCCACCGCCGAAATTGTCGTCGCGCAGGTTTTTGGCCTGCCGTTTGACCACGGCGCCGCAATTCGAGCAGACGTAGGTATATTCGACCAGCCGGTAGTTGGGCGTCACCTTCAGGATGTCGCTCGACTGCTGCCGGAGTGTCAGTTTATGGCATTTCGGGCAACGCTTGCGGGCGTAGTAACCCAGCAGGATCACGCCCATCGGCACCACGACGAACCCGGTGACGATCAGGAAAACCGCCCAGGCAGGCAGCTCGTCGCCGGCCGTATCGGTGCCGCCCAGATCCAGTTCGCTCCCTTCGAGCAGCTGCGACACGGCTTCGACCCCCTGCACCATGCCGAGGCTGTAATCGCCCTGGCGGAATGCCGGAAGCATGTATTTGAGCTGGATGCGCTTGCAGATCGCATCGGGCAGCACGCCCTCCAGCCCGCCGCCCGTGACGAAACGGATCTCGCGACGGTCTTTGACCAACAGGATGCCCAGCCCGTTGTCGTTGCGGGCCTGCCCCACGCCCCACGCGGAGAAGAGGTCGATGGCGAAGTCGAAGACGTCGCCGCCCGCGATATCGTCCACGGCGACCACGGCGACCTGGGCGACGGCCTGCTCGCGCAGTGCAGCGCACAAACGGTCGATATGCGCCACGGCCTCGTCCGAGAGTATCCCGTCGGGGTTCGAGACGTAACGCGTGCGGTCGGCGCGCTGGACATTGGGGATGTCTTCGACGCGGTAGGTTTCGGCCTGTGCCGCGAGGCACGGGACGAACAGCAGGCAGAGGAGAAGGAAGCGTTTCATAATCATGGGCAAAAATAGGAAAAATTCCATAAAAGGAACGCGACCGCGCGGGGATTCGTATTCCGCGGCGGATAAAAACGGTACGCCGGCCCCGAGCGGGCGCCCCGGGCCGGGTTTGCAGGCCGCAGCCGGGCATCGGGCGGGGAAGCAGCCAGGCATCGGGCGGGCATCGGGCGGGCATCGGGCAGGGATCGGGCGGGGATGCGGCCGCTGCCTCCGCGGCCGCAGGGGTCAGCGCGTCAGGATGCGGTAGCTCCACGGCGCCATGTCCTCCTCGACATGCCCGCGCAGTTCGCAGGCAACGCCCGTCATGGCATCGGTGTACATGCCGGCATAGATACCCGTGTAATAATCGGCATGGATGGCGTAGGGCGAGAGGTTCATCACGGCGACGACGCGGTTGCCCTTCACTTCGCGCACGAAGGTCATCAGGCAATCCTCGGCGTTGTTGCGTATCTCAACCATCTCGCCGCCCGCCTCCCCGGCGGCGAGCGCAGGGTTGGCATGCCGGAGCCCGGCCAGGCGGCGGTAGAAATCCGTGAACGAATTGGCCGCGTAGGAGGGGATCGGGTCGCGGTCGAAGAAGGCGAACGAATGGTCGTAGCCGATCTCCTGCCCGGTATAGACCAGCGGCAGGCCGCGCGGCACGACGAACGTGAAGGCGGCCATGATCTCGCGGGCGCCGCCCATGCGCGTGAACTCCGAGCCGTTCCACGAATTCTCGTCGTGGTTGGAGGTGAACACCAGGCGCATGGCGGACTGCGGGTAACGGTTACGGTCGGCATAAATGTAGTCGCGCAGGGCGGTCACGCGCACCTTCTGCTGCGCCACGTCGTTCATCAGGTGGTGCATCTCCCAGGCATAGCAGGCGTCGAAGGCACCCGCTTCGAAGAGGTAAGGCTCCTCGGCCTCGGCCAGCAGGAACAGGTCGGGGTTCACCTTCCGCAGGCGGCGGGCAGTTTCATTCCAGAACTCCACGGGCACGAGCATCGCCATGTCGCAGCGGAAACCGTCGACGGCGTGCCGGCGCACCCAGAACTCCATGGCGTCGGCCTCGGCCCGCCACACGTCGCGGTTCGCATAGTTGAGTTTGGCGGTGTCCGTCCAGTCCCAGGGCACGGCGGGCGCCCCCGCGGCATCGCGCTCATACCAGTCGGCAGGCTTCTCGCCGACCCAGCGGGCGTCGCGCGCCGTATGGTTGGCGACCCAGTCCAGCAGCACCTTCATGCCCAGGCGGTGCGCCTCGGCGACAAACGCATCGAAATCCCCCATCGTCCCCAGCCCGGGGTCGACGGCGCAATAGTCGCGGATCGAATAGTAAGAGCCCAGCGAGCCCTTGCGCCCCTCGGCGCCGATCGGATAGACGGGCATCAGCCACACGGCGTCGATGCCCATGTCGCGCAAGAAGCCGAGCTTCGCGGCGGCGGCCCTGAGGGTGCCTTCGCGCGTCAGCTGGCGCACGTTCATTTCATAGATTACAGCCTGGTAACTCCACTCGGGATGCAACATAATTTCCATATTTTAATGCGGAATCCGGATTCCGGGATGTCAAATGTACGCTTTTTTCCGGAAAAAATCCGGGCGGCGACCGAATCCGGTGCAATAGGGACAAAATAGCAAGGGGCACATGTAGGTTTATTTCACAAAAATTACTACCTTTGCGCACGATATAAAACGCCTTAGTAAAAATGAAGCATTACCGCCTCTTAGTCCCGGTCATCCTGGCCCTGCTGGTCTCGTCATGTGCCTCGCAGAAACGTGCCTGGTACCTGCAGGACGCGAACCCCTTTACGCCTGAACAAATCGCCGAAAGCGGCCAGATCCGGATCAAACCCCTCGACCGGCTGACGGTCGTGGTCAACAGCAAAGACCCCGAACTGGCAGTGCCGTTCAACTCATCGACCTCGCTGAGTTCCGTGACGGGAGTCGCCTCGTACAGTTCGGCGACCAACCAGTCGCTGCAAATCCGCACGGTGGACGAGAACGGCATGCTCGACATGCCCGTGATCGGGAAGATCGACTGCAAGGGAAAGACCCGCAGCGAACTGGCACAGGCCATCGCCGACAAGATCGTCGAGGGCGGGTATATCAACGACCCGTCGGTCAACGTGCAGTTCGCCGACATGAAGATTTCGGTCATCGGCGAAGTCGCCCGCCCGGGGCATTACGACGTCACGCGCGACAAAATCTCGATCTTCGACGCCCTGGCCATGGCCGGCGACCTGACGATCTACGGTATCCGTACGGACGTGGCCGTGGCCCGCGAAGTGAACGGCGTGCGCACGATCGAATACCTCGACCTCACGTCGAAAGACCTCTTCAACTCGCCGGCGTTCTACATCCAGCAGAACGACGTGATCTACGTCAAGCCCAATAAATATAAGGCACAGGCCGGTGAAATCAGCCAGAACCGCAACTTCTACCTCTCGCTCGTAGGTACGGCCATCTCCGTGGCGACGCTTATCATAACCTTAACCAAATAAGCCGGGCCATGACCGAATACAACAACCAGCAGCAACACCTGCAGAACGACGAGAACGAAAACGGCAGCGGCCTCACGCTGCACGACCTGTTACAGATGGTTCTGGCCAACTGGTACTGGTTCGCCTTGTCGGTGCTCATCTGCCTCGGCATGGCCTACTACTACCTGGCCAGCACCCCGAAGATATACAGCCGCACGGCCACCATCCTCGTAAAGGACAGCCGCAAGGGCGGCGACATGGAACTGGGCGCATTCAGCGACCTGGTAGGTTTCCAGAACCGCCGCAACGTCGACAACGAGGTTTACATCCTCCAGTCGCACAGGCTGATGTCCGAGGTGGTAAAGCGCCTCCACCTGACGGTCAACTACTCCGTACGGGACGGGCTGCGGACGCTCGACCTCTACGGACGCTCGCCCATCGAAGTCGATTTCATCGACGACGACAACCAGCGCCTTTCGCTCGAGGTGACCGAGCTCGAGGACGGCCGGATCAAACTGGCGGACTTCGACGACAAGTACTTCACCAAGCAGGAGAAGCGCAGGGTCATCCGCGGCCAGTACGGCGATACGATCCCTACACCGCTGGGGCAGATGGTCGTACACAAGACGCCGTTCATGGACTCGACCTATGTGGACAGGCCCATCACCGTCACCAAGAGTTCGCCGATGGTCACGACGAACGCCTACCGCGCCACCGTGAAGAGCGACGTGGCCAACAAGCAGGCGTCGATCGTCACCATCTCGATGAACAGTTCCGTACCCAAGCGTGCCGAGGACGTGATCAACACGCTGATCGCCGTGTACGAAGAGGACGCCATCGCCGACAAGCGGCAGGTATCGGTCGTGACCAACGCCTTCATCAAGGAGCGTATGCTGGCCATCGGACGGGAACTGGGCGTCGTGGACAGCGAAATCGAGGGGATCAAGAAGAGCAACCAGATGATCGACATCACCTCGGAGGCTACCCGATCCATCACCGAGAGCAGCAAATTCAAGGTCGAAGGGCTTTCGATCGAAAACCAGATCAGCGTCGCCAACTACATCCGCGACTACCTCAACAACCCGACGCATGCGGGGGAACTGATCCCGATGGTCGCCTCGCTGACCAACAACGGGATCGTCGCCCAGATCACCGAATATAACGACGCCATCCTGCGCCGCCAGAAACTGCTCGAAAACAGTTCGGAACGCAACCCCGTGATCCAGGACATGGACAACGTGCTGGCTGCCGTGCGCCGCTCGATCATCGCTTCGCTCAACTCGCACGTCTCGACGCTCGAAATACAGCTTTCGAACATGCGCAAGGAGGAGGCGCTGGCCAATCACCGCATATCCACCATGCCGTCGCAGGAGAAAGTCCTGTTAGACATCATGCGCCAGCAGAAGATCAAGGAGGAGCTGTTCCTCTACCTGCTCAACAAACAGGAGGAGACGCAGCTCAACTATGCCGTCGCCGAAAGCAATTCGCGTACGATCGACCAGGCATACGGCAGCCCCAGGCCCGTGTCGCCCCGTTCGATGATCATCCTGGGCATCAGCCTGCTGGCCGGCCTTGCGATCCCCTTCGGCATCATCTACCTGATCGGCATGCTCGACACGACCATCCGCGGCCGCAAGGACATCGAAGAGAACATCAGCGCCCCGTTCCTGGGTGACATTCCCTTCCTCGAAGGCGAGAACAAGGGCGGCATCGTCGTCCGGGAAACCGGCCGCGACGCATTGTCCGAGGCTTTCCGCATCCTGCGTTCGAACATGACCTTCATGAACGTATCGTCGGGCAAGGAGATCAAGTGCGTGCTCTTCACTTCGTCCGACCCCCATGCGGGCAAGACGTTCGTGGCGATGAACCTGGCGATGACGCTCGCCACGGCCGGGAAGCGGGTCGTACTGATCGACCTCGACCTGCGCCGCCACGCGCTCTCCACGACACTGGGCCGCAGCAACAGCAAGAAAGGCATCACGAGCTACCTGGCCGGGACGATCACCGACATCGGCGAACTGATTACGCCGATGGACGTACACAAGAATCTCGACGTGATCTGCGCCGGCATCCAGCCGCCCAACCCCACGGAGATGCTGCTTTCGGATCGCCTGGACAAACTGATCGCAGAGCTGCGGGAGAGCTACGACTATGTATTCATCGACAGCACCCCGGCCATGTCTGTCGCCGACGCGGTCATCACCGACCGGCTGGCTGACCTCTGTATCTATATCGTGCGCGAAGGCGTGCTCGACCGCCGGCAGCTGCCCGACATCGAACGGCTTTACCGCGAGAAGAAATTCCGCAACATGTGCGTCGTACTCAACGGCACGCGCACCCGCCGCCACGGATACGGTTACGGCTATGGGTACGGATATGGTTACGGGTACGGATACGGGTATGGTTACGACGATTACAAGGAGACCAGCTACCGCAAGCGCCTGAAACTTTTCTTCAGCAAAATCGGACGTAGAATTAGGAACAAGGAATAAATGGCTATACGCAATGCATTGATCGCCGTCGATTTCGACGGAACGGTCGTGACACACGCATATCCCGAAATCGGCGACGACGCCGGGGCGGTTCCCGTACTGAAAGAACTTACGGACAACGGTTGCCGCCTGATACTTTACACGATGCGCCACGGCAAGCTGCTCGACGACGCGATCCGGTGGTTCCGCGAGCGGGGAATCCCGCTCTACGCCGTGAACGAGAACCCCTCGCAGCAGCGCTGGACATCCTCGCCGAAAGTCCACGCCGACCTCTACATCGACGACAGCAGCCTCGGCTGCCCGATCCGGTTCGTGGACGGTGTGAAACGCCCCGTAGCGGACTGGACGCGCATCCGGGAGCAGTTGGTCAGGGAAGGTTTCCTGGACTGAGCCGCCGCGGGAGCCGGCCAAACCGAAGGCACATCAGGCTTTCCGAAGCCGGCTGCCAAACGGCACTGCACAAGCAATATGCAAAAGGGCGGATGTTTTCATCCGCCCTTTTGCATATGCGATGCCGCAACCGGCAATTATGCCCAGAGGTTGCGGGGATATTTGCCCTCGGCGATCATCTTCTCGATCGAGGCCACCAGCGCGGGTTTGTCCTCCTTGTAGGTGACGCCGTGCCACTGCGCCGCCGAGCGGAGCACACGCAACGAGGCCGTGCCTTCGCCGACGAGTTTGTTGACCATCGTCGGGATATAGAACTCGGCCTTGAGGTTCTCCTTGTTGCGGGCGAGCCACGTCTTGAAATACTCCCTGGAATAGGTGAAGAAATCGGGGGTGAAGCCAAAGAGGTTCATCGACACCGGCGTGTCCTCGGCCAGTACTTCGTCGGCGCCGCCGTCGTGGAAGACGATCCTGCCGTCGGGCATGCGTTCGATCTGCGTGCGCTCGACCATCGAGGTGAGGTTGCCCGCAGCATCCACGCCGCAGACGCCGCGCGAAACGGTACCGTTGTCCGAAAGGGTCTTGTCGAGGTCGTAGGCGACCATGCAGTAGCGGTTCCGGCTCTCGCCCAACTGCGAAAGGTAGTCCCCGATGGTCTTGTAGGCTTCGGCACCGTAGAAGTCGTCGGCATTGATCACGGCGAAGGGTTCGCGGATGGCGTCCGCCGCCATCATCACGGCGTGGTTGGTGCCCCACGGCTTGACGCGCCCTTCGGGAACAGCAGCCCCCTGGGGCAGGTAGTCCAGCTCCTGGAACACGAACTCCACGGCGATGCGGCCGCCGAAACGCTCCGCGGAGAAGACCTCGCGGAACTCCTTTTCGAAAGAGTGGCGGATGACGAAAACGACCTTGCCGAAACCGGCGCGGATGGCGTCGTAGACCGAATAATCTATGATGGCCTCGTTGTTAGGGCCGACTCCGTCCATCTGCTTGAGCGAACCGTAACGGGAGCCCATACCTGCGGCGAGGACGAGTAATGTAGGTTTTACCATACTTTTCAGCTGTTTTTTGCGTTGATTCTAAACGATCACAAAGTTAAAAAATTCGGCGCGTTCCGCAAAGGTTTTCTATGAAATTGGTTATCTTTGCATTCATAATGTCATAAACCGATGAGATTTTTCAAATCCATACGGGCATGGTGGCGCGGGCTTTTCCGCAAACGCCGTTTCAACATGCTCAATGCCACGGACAACAGCGAGGAGTGGCACATGCACCTCTCGCCGGCCAGCATCTTCGCGGCCTTCCTGTCGTTCGTGCTGCTGCTGTTCATCCTCGTCCTGTCGCTGGTGGCCTACTCCCCGATCCTGGAATTCCTGCCGGGATACCGCACCGAGGCAGACCGTTCGCGCGAAAGCCTCGTGCAGAACATCATCCGGCTCGACTCGATGGAGCGCATGATGAACGACATGCTCACCTACAACCAGCATATCGCGCTGATCATGGAGGGCAAAACTCCCGTGGCGCGCACGCTCGCCACATCGGACAGCACCCGCACCAGCAAGGTGCTGGTGATGCCCTCGCCCGAAGACTCGCTCCTGCGGGCACAGATGGAGGGCGACGGCCCGTACGCCATCGCGGGCCGCAGCGGCGGGTCGCGGCGTTCGGTACGCGAGGCGATCGAGCTGGCCAAACCCGTGGAGGGGATCATCACCGACCGCTTCGACATCCGCAACGGCAATTTCGGGGTACGCATCGCGGCGGCGGCCAGCGACCGCATCACGGCCATCGACAACGGCACGGTGGTGCTGAGCCTCTGGACGCCCGAGACAGGCTACATGGTCGAGTTGCAGCATGCGAACAACCTCCTCTCGGTCTACAAGGGGCTTTCGCAGTCGCTCGTCACCACGGGGCAGACCATCCGCGCGGGCGAGATGGTGGGCTACAACGCCGAGGCGGAAGAGGGCGAGGTGCGGCTTTTCGAATTCGAACTCTGGAACAACGGCAAGCCCGTAGACCCCGAAGGGTACATCGTATTCTGACGCACAGGCATGAAACAACGACTTGCAATACTGGGTTCGACGGGCTCGATCGGCGTGCAGACGCTCGACATCGTGCGTGAGACCCCCTCCCTGTTCGAAGTGCGCGTGCTGACGGCCAACCGCAACTGGCAGCGGCTCGCGGCACAGGCACGGGAATTCGACGCGGACACGGCAGTCATCGCCGACGAACGCTATTACGGGCAGCTGCGCGATGCGCTGGCCGGCACCGACGTGAAGGTGTACGCCGGAGAGGATGCCGTGGCCCAGGTCGCGGCGGGCGGCGATACGGACGTGGTGGTCAACGCGCTGGTAGGCTACGCCGGGCTGGCGCCGACGGTGGCGGCGCTCGGCGCCGGAAAGAAACTGGCGCTGGCCAACAAGGAGTCGCTCGTGGTGGGCGGCGAATACGTAATGCGGCTGGCGGCCGAAAAGCGTGCCCCGATCCTGCCGATCGA
>OMAJ01001233.1_pt1 | contig 10559 bp, 15 predicted proteins | sample 1644631 | NCBI WGS metagenome assembly OMAJ01 (sample SAMEA103958133, study PRJEB25191) | human gut metagenome | biome: human-associated habitat [ENVO:00009003]; feature: intestine environment [ENVO:2100002]; material: feces | place: Germany | collected 2013/2015 | reverse complement strand
CAAAAATATAAGAATGAAAAATGGGCGACAAGATAGAATCGCGGAGACGCTTACGAGACGCTTACCCGTTGAAACGGGAGTGAGGGGAAGCGGTTCCATTTTTAACCGCTTGATTGACTGTGTGTTTTAAATAAGATGAAAGGATGAATGGAGAAGGAAGGACATCGGCTTAGTGAGGGAGTAATGTACGCTGAAACATGCTGACCTTTTTTTTAAAACATGCTGACCTTTTTTAAAAAGGTGCTGATGTTTTCTAAAAACATGAAGACATATTCAACAACATCAGTAACGTAAGCTTGCAACATACGTTGGCATCGGGCTACATGTACGCAAGCATAAGCCAACACGTACTTATGTACGTGTATCAAGTTCCGCAATATCTTGTTACAAGGTTTACCCAATCCTGCATCAAGTTCCATTGTTTTTTGCGCCAGGATTCGCCATACTGTCCTCCCCCTTTTTGACACATTGTACAAAATATAAAGTCATAGAAGCTTTTAATTAAAAAATAAGATAAAGTCCTTTCAACAAAATAATTATTATATTTGTTTCATATCCAAACAATAACATAAAAGATACATATATGAAAAAGATTATTTTATTAGTATTCGTCACCTTGTTTTGCTGCGTAGGCTACTCACAAGCACAAACAACAAAAAAAATGACTCGTCAGGAAAAGAAAGAGGCGCAAAAAGCTATGGAACAAGCCTTGTTCGAAGAAGCCAGACAAGCTATAGAAAATAAAGCGTTCACACTGGAAGCTGACCGGGTTATATTTAAAAGAGGAAGAAATGCCTTTGTTTCTTCTAATACCAATTTTGTAATGGTAGACGGTGATAAATCATCCGTGCAGGTAGCATTCAACATTCCTGCCAGCGGTCCTAACGGATTAGGAGGTGTCACTGTAGACGGCAATGTTTCCGGTTACAAGATCAAAACCGACAAGAAAGGAAGCATATATCTGACAATGAGCGTAATGGGTGTAGGTATATCTGCTCAGGTAAGTATAACATTACCTTATGGAAGCAACAATGCCACCGTAGATATACGCCCCAACTTCAATTCCAACCGTCTGACTTTATCCGGTGAAATACTACCGCTTGACAAGTCAAATATATTTAAAGGAAGGTCTTTCTAATCACTTTATAGTTCATAGAAAATAAGCCCCGGAAATTTTGTTAAAGCAGATTTCCAGGGCTGTTCATTTCTCATTCATTCCTCTTCACACCTTTAATTTCAGCTCCTCCAAAACACACTTCAGCAACCGGTTTTTCCGTTTCAGTAACAAATTACTACCTGTTTATGACAAAGCTTATTATGTTTATACCGGATTTCAATAGGAAAACAACATAAAATAAAAAAGTAGGTATTATGAGAAAAGTTGTAATATTAACATTAGTAACCTTGTTTACCTGCGTAGAATACTCACAGGCACAAACAACAGAAAAGGAAATGACACGTCAGGAAAAAAAGCGGCTCAGGAAGCTTTGGACAAAATGTTATTTCAGGAAGCCAAAGAGGCAATAGACAACCAAACCTTTGTACTGGAAGCGGACAGAGTTTACTTTAAATACGGAACCTCCGCTTTCGTTTCATCCAACACCAACTTTGTAGGACTGGACGGTGACAAGGCCGTGGTGCAAGTAGCATTCAATGTACCTTTCAGCGGTCCGAACGGACTAGGAGGTATTACCGTAGACGGTAATGCTTCGAACTATAAAGTAAAAACCGACAAAAAAGGTAATATTCATGTCAGTATGAACGTGATGGGAATCGGAATCTCAGCCCAAGTAAACATTGACATACCTTATGGAAGCAACAATGCGACTGTAGATATTCTTCCGAACTTTAATTCCAGCCACATGACTTTATCCGGTCAAATATTGCCATTAAAGAAAGCCAATGTGTTTAAAGGACGCTCACTATAAACTACTTAACTAAAATTATAGGAATATGAAGAAGCTACTATTTCCACTATTCATGCTTGCCATGATAGTTACTTCGTGCGAGAAAGATCCGGATATGAATAAACTGGATAGTGACTACAGCGTTTACACTGATTATGACAACAGTGTACATTTCAATGAGTTTTCCACCTATTACCTGCCAGATAGCATTCTGGTTCCGGACAACAGCCTGAAAGCCAATTATTGGAAAGATGAAAATGCCCAAAACATTATCAGTGCAGTGGCCCATGAAATGGAACAGAAAGGCTATGTACGGACGGAAGATAAAGAAAAAGCCAATGTAGGCATTCAGTTGTCATACGCCCAACAAAGAATACAAATGACCACAGGAGGATGGTATGGCGGCTGGTGGGATGCCGGATTCTGGGGGCCCTACTGGGGAGGAGGATGGTATTATCCTTATCCGGTAACTTACAGCTATGACACAGGAACCCTGATTATGGAGATAGTTGATTTAAGACAACCTGCCGATAAGTCCAACCAGAACAAACTGCCTGTCATCTGGCATGCCTATGCGTCAGGACTGCTATACGGAAACTCCCATTTCAATATGCAGTTGACATTAAATGCCGTCAATTAGGCATTTGCACAATCTCCTTATCTGTCAAACAAACAATAAAACCGGAAAATCATGAAAACGAAAATATTAAAACACAGAGTTCCCAAACGTATCCTCATCGGAATGTTACTAGTTCTCTTTTGTTTCACAAGTAAAGCACAGACCTAGGAAAATGTACATTTTAACGTAGACTGGCAGATGAATGTGCCGTTGAACAGCAACTTTGCCGATAAATTCAGCGGGTGGGGAATGAACTTTGAAGGAAAATATGATCTGACGCCCTATTGGTCTATAGGAGCTTTCCTTAATTTTCATACCAATCACCGATATGTGGACCGCCGGACCATCCCCCTCACCCCAACGGCTTCATTGACAACAGACCAGCAACAATCAGCGTTCCAACTACCCTTCGGAATATCTGTATCCTACAAGTTACCGGATAACAGGTATGTAAAACCTTACTTCGGAGTCAAATCGGGTGCCATGTATTCCCAAAACTCCATTTACAACAATCTGGTACAATGGTATGAACGCCCGTGGGGATTCTATGTTTCACCCGAACTGGGAATGGATATTCATCCGGTGCCTTATCAACGTCTGGGATTTCATGTAGCCGTATATTATAGCTACGCAACCAATAAAACCGATATCCTGACTTATTCTGAAGATGGAAGGAATAGCATGGGTGTACGTGTAGGAGTTTGTTTTTAATCCATACTAAGCGTTTGCTCATAAAAGAGGAGATTTGGAAAGTATTCTATTCTTTTCTGAATTTCCTCTTTTTTTCATATTTTTGTAAAATAACCCAAATCATTTTCAACAGCGGAATGGCTATGCAAAATAAATACAATCAATTCTTCAACTTTTTCCTGTTTTCAGGGCTGGCATGTTTCTCATACCTTTCGCTGGTACTATATACCGACCTTACGCCTCAACATCAGAAAATATTAATCTCCTCTCTGGGATTTATTTCTGTGGTGTTCATATTCAATCTGGTAGGCTTCAGTCTGATAGTCATCAACCGGTGGCTGAAAAAAAGCTCTCTATTCTTTATCAAGAAGAGAAACAAGCTGATTATCAACTGCATTTTGATTGCAGCTATTCTTTTCTTCATGAATTACGCTACTCTGACCATCTGTAAAGTATTGCTGGAACTGCCTTTCCCATTTGTACTGAGCAGTCCGGGTCTGCGCTTGATCATGATTATATGGTTGGTAGAAATTGTGATTGTGAGTTTAAGTATCACGAGCGCTTTTTACAGGCAGCTGGTTATTCTGCATGAAAAAACAACCAAGCTGGAAGAAAGTTCCATCAAAGCGCAATACACGGCTTTACAAAATCAATTAAATCCACATTTCCTGTTCAATAGTTTGAATACTTTAATATCCGAAATAGAATATAATCCGGAAAACGCAGTAGTTTTTACACAAAAGCTATCAGATGTTTACCGTTATATCCTAAAAAGTCAGGAACAAGGACTTGTCACTTTACGTGATGAACTGGAATTTCTGGATTCATATATCTATCTGCATCAAGTGCGTCTGGGAAAATGCATTCAACTGGAAAACAAAATGACCCCCACGTTATTGAACAAGAAAATCCCTTCATTAACCCTACAGTTACTTATCGAAAACGTGATAAAACATAACATCATCAATATGGAAAATCCAATGGTCATCCATTTGGATTATTCTGACAAAGATCAAACTCTTTCCGTAAGAAACAAGATCAAATTAAAAAAGGATGTTGCAAAATCAGGAATGGGACTGAAGAACTTATCTGCCCGCTATCTGCTGATTTGCAACTTGCATATCACAATTATTGACGATTCTGAATATTTCACCGTAAAAATACCTTTACTGAATGAATAAGATAAAAGCCGCTATTATAGAAGATGAAATTCCTGCAGGACGCCTGCTACATAAAATGTTGTCAGGATTAAGGCCAGACTGGGATATAGTTGTATTGCCCGGCAGCATAGAGGGATCTGTAAAATGGTTTCAGGAGCATCCACACCCGGATATAATCTTTCTGGATATCCAACTGACCGATGGCATTTCTTTCGCTTTCATAGAACAGGCCCAACCCGAAAGTATGATTATTTTTACCACCGCTTACGACGAATATGCCATACGTGCTTTTACTGTAAACAGCATAGACTATCTGCTGAAACCAATAAACAGGGAAAGATTGGCCGAAGCCATCGAAAAGTTTGAAAGATTAACTGCCAGATATGGCAATACCACCCTATCGAACTCATCCAATGAATTACTGAACCTACTGAAAAATATAAGTAATCCGGAAAAAAAATACCGTACCCGCTTCCTGATATCAGGAGACGAAAAGCTGTATACCTTGCAAGTAGAAGATATAGCTTATTTCTATTCTGAAAACAAAATTACCTTTGCCGTCACAAAAGAAGGAAAAGAGCATATCATAGATTTATCGCTCGACAAACTGTCCGAACAACTAAACCCCGATATTTTTTTCCGCACCAACCGGCAAACATTGGTCAGTGTACATGCCATACAGAAAATAGAAAACTATTTTTTAGGAAAAATAATAGTACAGGTAAAACCGCCATTTAAAGATAAAATTACTGTAAGCAGAGAAAAGATAGCTGCAATGAAGCTGTGGCTCAATTATTAAAAAAGTCTGTTTATATGAAAAAGCACTAACTTATAAGTAAATTATACAAAGTTACTACAAAAAAGTGAAATGCGGAAGAATATGGTAATGGATTTGATTTACAGGGGTTTCATTTACGCTGCCAATTATTCCGAGAGCCATTACAATCCACGCCGAAGCCAAATCAAGACGGAGCTACGTTACTTGTTCGTAACCACGCCCAATAGGTGACGAAATGGACACGAATAACGAAACAAGGCCTTAAGGATTAGTGAGTTACTGACAACTCACGCAAAAAATCCGGTAACAAAAAAAGATTGCGCCGTTCTTCCGCGATTTGCGTATCAGAGGAGGGCTCTTCACCAACTAATTTTGAACAAAAAAAATAAGGACGATGAAGAGTACATTTTCAGTTATTTACTACCTCAAACGTCAGGTAGTGAAAAAAGACGGGACGGTTCCCGTCATGGGACGCATCACGGTGGACGGCAGCCAGACGCAATTCAGTTGCAAACTGACCATCGATCCCAAGTTGTGGGACACCAAAGGGGGACGTGTCACGGGCAGAAGCACGGCGGCACTCGAAACGAACCGCATGCTTGACAAGATGCGAGTGCGCATCAACAAGCACTATCAGGAAATCATGGAGCGTGACAACTTCGTCACGGCAGAGAAGGTGAAGAACGCCTTTCTCGGACTGGAACACCGCTATCACACGCTGATGCAGGTGTTCCAGCAACACAACGAGGACTATGCCAAGCAGGTGGAAGCAGGCATGAAAGCCAAAGGCACACTCTTGAAGTACAAGACCGTTTACAAGCACCTGCAAGAGTTTCTCAACATCCGTTACCACGTGAAGGACATCGCGTTGAAAGAGCTTACCCCCGCTTTCATTTCCGACTTCGAGATGTTTCTGCGCACGGACAAACACTGCTGCACCAATACCGTGTGGCTGTATGTATGCCCACTTCGGACGATGGTGTTCATCGCCATCAACAATGAATGGCTCACACGCGACCCGTTCAGGGAGTATGAAATCAAGAAGGAGGAAACGACACGCAGTTTCCTGACCAAAGACGAAATCCGCCTGCTGATGGAAGGTAAACTGAAGAACGCCAAACAGGAACTATACCGCGACCTCTACCTGTTCTGCGCCTTCACGGGCTTGTCATTCGCCGATATGCGCAATTTGACGGAAGAGAACATCCGCACCTACTTCGATGAACACGAGTGGATAAACATCAACCGCCAGAAGACGGGCGTGGTGTCTAACATCCGCCTGCTTGACATTGCGAAACAAATCATCGACAAATACCGCGGGCTGTGCGAAAACGGCAGGATTTTCCCTGTTCCCCACTACAACACGTGCCTTGCCGGAATCCGTGCCGTCGCCAAGCGTTGCGGCATCACCAAGCATATCACGTGGCATCAGAGCCGCCATACGGCAGCCACGACGGTGTTCCTCTCCAACGGTGTACCCATCGAAACAGTCAGTTCCATGTTGGGACACAAGAGTATAAAGACAACGCAGATATACGCGAAGATAACCAAAGAGAAGCTCAACCAAGACATGGAGAACCTTGCCGCAAGATTGAACCAAATAGAGGAATTTGCAGGATGTACCATCTAAAACAGAGACGCCATGAAACGTGACATAATCATTATAGAGGACAAGACGGTCAGCGTAACCGGTAACGAGGTATGGATGACCGCCGGGGAAATCGCCGAAGAGTTCCATGCCACCGTCCCGGCAGTGAACGCCGCCATCAAAGCCGTCCGCAAGTCGGACGTGCTGAACGACTACGAGGTATGCCGCTACATACAGCTTGAAAACGGCCTGTACGCGGATGTTTACTCGCTTGAAATCATCATTCCAGTAGCCTTCCGGCTGAACACATACTATACACACGTGTTCCGCATGTGGCTGGTGGAGAAGGCACTCTCAAAGGAAAAGAGGCAGGCATACGTGATGTTCATACAGAACGGGAAAACCGGATATTGCTGAACACGCATACAGACAACGAAAAAGGAAACGGACAACGCCATCGGGTGCTGTCCGTTTCCTTTTTTTTCATGCAACCGCCTTATTCCAGCGGCTTGAGGTAATTCGCCTCCAACAGTTCACGCAGTCCCGATTCGGGATAAAGCACCTTACCTGCCAGAAGGATAAAGGGCAGCATCCTGTTGTTGCGATACTCCTGCAAGGTGCGGCGGCTTACCCGGAGCATTTCCGCCACCTCCTTGTCCGTCAGGTAATGTTGTCCAGTGGCGGACGGTAACTTTCCAAAAATGCGGAGAGCCATTTGGAGCCTTTGAGCATATTCTGTATCGCGGTGGCAACCTGCTCGTCCTCCATTGAGAAAACCTCGTTGTTCTCGTTCATCATAACATCGGATTAAGTGGTTAATAAAAACAGAGTCATTTTCCATCGGGATAGATCGTGCCGATAAGCGGAATCAGCCGCCTGACCTCCTCCGGCCTGTAATAGAACCTGCGGTTTATCTGCGAGTAGCCGATAAGCCGCCTGTCACGCAATGACTGCAACGTGCGCGGGCTGATTCTCAACTGCCCGCAGACCTCCTCGCCCGTGAGCCACCTTTCCAGCCGCCCGCCGTCGCTTTTGCGCCTGAGGGCGGCGACTTTCTCCGAGAGGGCGTTGAATGACGCCAGCATCATCTCGAAGGTCTTTTTCTCGATAGATACGATTTCCATATACCAAAACATTTAATGATTTACCGCAAAGGTAACGCAGTCGCCTTGAATGCGTGCCGTTTTCCGCTATACGGCAGCTTGTTGCGCCGGTTGTCCGGGTTACGGAGTCACTTTCAAAGAAAATCTTACGTGAGTCACGTAATGAGTTGTTAAAGCCCCTTTTGTTTATTGCCGAATTTTGCCGCAGAGAAACAAAAGAAAGGACAAAATATGAAAGTGATAACGATTGAAAGTTCCGCCTTCACCGCCCTGACGGAACAGATAGCCGAGATAGCGGTCTATGTGCGTGCCGTTTCCGGTGAGAGGAAGGGAGAGTCTTCCGACATGCTGCTCACCACCCGCGAGGCGGCGCACCTGCTGAACGTGAGTACCCGTACCCTCCAACGTATGCGCAGCGAACAGCGCATCGGCTATATCGTGCTGCGCGGCAAATGCCGCTACCGCCGGTCGGAAATAGACCGCCTGCTCGCAGACTGCACCGTGGCAGAAGATGCAGCGACACTGACGGAACTGAAACGCAACCACACGCTGCGCACGGGCGGCGGCAAACCCAAAGGAAGGAGGACATAAGATATGGAACTGCTTACACGAAACAATTTTGAGGACTGGATGCAGAAGCTGATGGAACGGCTCGACCGTCAGGACGAGCTGCTGCTCTCCCTGCGACCGTCCGGCAAAGCCCCAAACCCGATGGAAAGTATCAGGATGTTCGACAACCAAGACCTCTGCATGCTGCTCCAGATAAGCAAGCGTACCCTGCAGCGCTACCGCAGCATCGGTGCATTGCCGTACAAGACGCTCGGCAAAAAGACCTATTACAGCGAGGAGGACGTACTGACATTCCTCTCCGAACACGTAAAGGATTTCCGCAAGGAAGATATAGCCTTCTACAAGGCGCGTATCCATAATTTCTTTAATAAATAACCCATTAAAACATTTTTCAAATGGCAAAGAAAACAACAGAAAAAGACGTGCTGATAGTCCGCGACGAGAAGACGGGCGAGATTAGCGTGGTAGCCGGGCTTAACGCCGACGGCTCACCCAAGCGTACCCCCGCAAAGGCGGAGAACGCGCAGAGTTTCCTGCAATTCGACCGCCACGGCGACGTGCTGGACAACTTCTTCAAAAACTTCTTCCGGCAGTGCAAGGAACCCAGCCGCTTCGGTTTCTACCGTGTCGCGGCGGACCAAGCCGACAAGCTGCTGGAAGTTATCAAGGACTTGCTGAAAGACCCCGAGGGCAACAAGGAGATGCTTGCGCCCCACAAGGTGGACACCTCCGGCTACGAAAAGAAAGTACAGGAGGAGCAGTCCGCCGAAAAGCAGGAACAACCGGGACAGAAACAAGATGACGAACCTAAAAAACAGGAAGAAATGGAACAGAAAAACGAACAGAATCAGGAAAACCCGCAGCAGGCGCAGAGCAACCGGGGCTACCAACCCATCGACGAGAGCAAGATCAACTGGAAGGAGTTGGAGGAGAAATGGGGCGTGAAGCGCGACGACCTTGAAAAGTCGGGCGACCTTGACAGGATGCTCAACTACGGCAAGTCCGACTTGGTGAGGGTGTCGCCCAATTTCGGCGGAGAAGCTTTCGAGCTGGATGCCCGCCTTTCCTTCAAGAAGGACGGTGAAGGCAATGTCAGCCTCGTGCCGCACTTCATCCGCAAGGAGCAGAAACTCGACGAGTACAAGGAACACAAGTTCTCCGACGAAGACCGTAAGAACCTGCGCGAAACGGGTAACCTCGGCAGGGTCGTGGACATCGTGGACAAAGAAACGGGTGAAATCATCCCCTCGTTCATCAGCATAGACCGCAAGACTAATGAAATCACGGATGTCCCGGCAAACAAGGTGCGCATACCGGAGCGCATCGGCAAGACGGAAATCACCAAGCAGGAGCAGGACATGCTGCGTGCCGGGCTGCCTGTGCGCGACAAACTCATCGAACGCAAGGACGGCAGGAAGTTCGTCACCACCCTGCAAGTGAACGTGGAGCAGCGCGGCGTGGAGTTCGTGCCGGGAACCGGCAGGTCGCCACGTGCCGCACAAGCACAGGAAGCCAAGAACAACCCCGCACAGGGACAGGCGCAGGGTACGGAAAATACAGCCAACACGAACAAGGAGCAACGCCGCAACACGTGGACGAACGCCGACGGCAGCATCCGCCCCATCAGCAAATGGAGCGGCGTGGACTTCACCGAGCAGCAGAAAGCCGACTACGTGGCTGGCAAAGCCGTGAAACTGGAGAACGTGACCGACAAGCAGGGCTTCCACGCCACGATGTACATCAGGTTCAACCCAGAGAAGGGACGCCCGTACCGCTACGACACCAACCCCGACAACGCGCAGAAGATCGCGCCTTCCAACGAGAGCCGCACGCAGGTGGCGGTGAACAGCGAGGGCAAGACCAACGAGGCTACCAAGAACCTGAAGGAGCCGTTGCGGAAGGGACAGACCGCCCCGAAGGACACCGCACAGCAACAGCAGCAGGAGAAGCCGCAAAAGAAAAACAATAAGGGCATGAAGATGTAATCCGGTGTCCGCCACTAAATCCGAAGTAACATTTGTAAAATTCAAAACGACAGAAAAATATGAAGACAATCATTGCAGAAAAGTTATCATAACTCGTGATAACCTGTCTTATCACAAGTAAATTATTATCCAAAGCCTTTATTTTTGTCTGTCTGTATA
>OMAJ01001218.1_pt1 | contig 10647 bp, 11 predicted proteins | sample 1644631 | NCBI WGS metagenome assembly OMAJ01 (sample SAMEA103958133, study PRJEB25191) | human gut metagenome | biome: human-associated habitat [ENVO:00009003]; feature: intestine environment [ENVO:2100002]; material: feces | place: Germany | collected 2013/2015 | reverse complement strand
CCCAGCTTGTTGCTGTTCACATCGTAATCATCAAACAGCCCTGCAAACTGTCCCTCAGAGGAGCTGCCCTTTGCGGATTCCTCAATGTGCCGGAACACCGTTTCCAACGTTTCATTGAGGTTTTCATCGCTGGCCGCTTTTGCCCGTACATTGCAGAACAACTCACTGGGCAGGATGAAGAAGCCTTTTTCTTGTACCAGTCCTTCCCGTGCCTGCTCTGCCTCTGCATCAGACATATCTTCATAGCTGAAATCCGGGTTGCCTGCATCAATTTCGCCCTGATTGATATAGCTGGCAATGTTCTCCGAAATATAACGGTAGAACATCGTACCGAGAACGTAGCTCTTGAAATCCCATCCGTCCACTGCGCCGCGCAGATCATCCGCAATCGCCCAGATTGCACGGTGCAGTTCTTCGCGTTCCTGCTCTTTTTTGGTGTCTACCATTTTTATTTCCTCCATCAAATGCGGATTTCCGCATTGTTTTCTTTCATTTTAACATAGTAAATGTACCACTATTGGTACACCATGGTGTTTTTCCCAAAAAGGATATACTTTCCCTTTATACTATCCTAGTAAAGCGTACCACAGCTTTTCCGTGATTGCAAGCCGATAAAAATTTCTATTGCATTTTTCGGGGTCGAATTATCACTTATATGTACAGACCCCCGCCAACATCCGCTAGCGGGGGTCTACTACGCTTACAGTTCTACGCTGTTCTGCCTGTTCTTCTTCTGGCTTCTATCCGCGGTCTGCTCCTGCCCCCTCATAAGTCCAATGACCTGCTGCATCTTTTCGGCACCGAAATAGTTCCAGACTCGCCTGAAATCACGTTTCATCGCATAGAGCTGAGAGTTTTCAGCCTCCACCTCTTTCAGTTGCTGGCTCAGATGGCGGGTAGCCTTCTTCTCGTCCTGATAGAAATTCTGGTACTTATCCCGCTCGTCCTTGACCTCCCAGTACTTCCGATGGAGGGCAAAAAGTACCTTCACCAGCTTCTGGATCAGCGGTATGGCCTTTTTCTCCCGGTAACTCTTGGCGGTCTCAAACGTGGCTGCTTCCGGCACCCATTCCTCCGGCCGCTGGGAGTACTGCGCTGACAGGTTTTCCAGCCCCTCCATGATGGGAGCCAGCTTGTTCAGTTCCTTGCTCTGCTTCTGGTAGGTCAGCTCTGCTTTCTGTACCCGCTGTTCAGCGGCTTCTACGGCTGTCTGCGCTGTTTCCAGCTGTTCCTGCATCTCGGTCAGGTCGGTCTGGCACTCCTGCTTGGCAGCTTCCAGAGCCGCCACCTCTTTACTACGCTCCTGCTTTTTGAAGTCCAGCACAGACAGGTGCTCTTCGTGGGTGCCTTTCTGTTCCCACTCGATGCCGTGCCGCTCCATCACGGCAGCAAGCTGCTCTTTCTCGGCGTTGATCCACTGGTTCAGCTCGGATTCCCGTTTAGAACCGCCTGCAAAGCCCAAGGCTTTCAGCGCCTGCTTCAGGGACACCTTGGTGTCCAGTCCTTTGCCCTTCCAGCCGGACACATACGGCACGAAGTCGATGTGCAGATGGGGCGTAGCTTCGTCCATGTGGAGGAAAGCCCCGAACACCCGCAGTGTCGGGTTACGTTCTTGGAAGCTCTGCATATACTCGTCCAGCAGTTCCTTTGCCAGTGCGCCATTCTCGGTCGGGACACCCATATCATCTTTGTTGCCGATCTGGACGATCAGCTCATGGAAAAGCTTTTCCTGCTTGCCTGTCCGCAGGTGCTCATAGTAGTCGGTGATACAGCGGTCCTTGCGCTTCTGCTTGGCATTGTAACGCTTCACTGCCTCGTCAAACAGTTCGTGGTACACCTTCTGAATCGGTTCATCCCGGTACACAACATTCAGGCTGCTGCGCTCCGGGTCTACGTTTTCAGCGGTGAAACTTCTCCGGTTATGGTTGAGGGAGCCGGGGCCCCGCATTGCGGAAATGGTTCTTTTCAATCGCACGTCCTTTCTCTGTGGAAGTAACTGGTGCCGGACACGGCAAAGGCTTTGTTACTTTCGTCGAAAGTAACGCAAAAGCACTTTTGACAGACGTTCCGTCCATCAAAAGATGCCTTTGCGCCCTGCCGGGGGCCTCCGTCTGCGGACGGGGTTTCGCTGCACCTCACCGCTGCCCTGTCCAACACCACCTTCCTGCGTGATTGCATTCACAGGAGCGTGACACGCTCCTGTCCTCTGCCAATAGAGGAACTCACCAGCGGAAGCTTTCTGGCACGCCTCGTCTGTCCAGATACTCCTGCCGAGCCTGCTCCCGCTGTTCCTCGGTGGGTGCTGTCTTGTACTGGGCATACAGCTCATGCCGCAGCATCGCATCCAATTTTTGCTCCAAACCCTGCTCAATGATCTCTTCGTACTCATTTTCGCCGCTCAAATGATAATGCAGCAAGGCGACGAAAAGTTCCTGCGAAATTTGCACATTTTTCATCATTATCACCATCCCGTGTCGGTTGTGTCGATTGTGACGGTATTTTACATAGTAGCAAAAATACCGTCACAACCGTCACGAATCGTCACGCACCAGAATTTTCCAGCGTTAATTTGACCACCCTGCCCTCATGGGTGCGCCCGCTTTCGTACCGAATTCCATAGTCGTTGTAGAGCCTGTCGGCACTCACGTTCAGCTTACGGGTCAGGATGTTTGCCTGTATGCCTACACCCGGCAGACGTTCCAGCAGTTCCGTGGGTGCACCGCTCCACTCCGGCTGTTCCGGGGTAAGCACCTTTGCGACCGCTTCCAGAAGCGGGTCGGGCGGCAGCTTCCAAAGTTCCGTTTCGGCTCCTTGGAACTCCCACACGCAGCGTTCCCGGTCAAACTCCAATGTCAGCTCCTGATCCGGCTGGTCACGCCCCACGATGTCCAGTAGTGCGGTGTTGTCCGTGCGCCGCTTCTTCTGCATGATGAACGCGCCATCCGCTGCACCCAACAGACCGTTGGTGCCGGAGATCATATCAAAGCTGTCCTCGGCTTCCATCTTCCGGGTGTGGTGAACCACCAGCAGACAGATGCCGTACCTGTCGCTGAAAGTTTTCAGTTTGGTCACGATCTCGTAGTCGCTGGCGTAGCTGTATCGGTCACCGCCGATCTCCCGCACCTTCTGCAGGGTGTCGATGATGATGAGCCGTACATCCGGGTGCTCCCGGATGAATCCTTCCAACTGCTGGTCAAGTCCCTCGCTCACAGACTTGGCCTGCGTTGCGAAGTAGAGATTGCTGGTCTCCTCCACCCCGAACATCCGGGAGAGCCGCCGCTGCAGCCGGGCGTAATCGTCCTCCAACGCCAGATAGAGGACGGTGCCCTGATGCACCTCGTACTCCCACAGTGGAAGCCCCATCGCCACATGGTAGGCAAGCTGCCCCATGAAGAAGGACTTGCCCACCTTGGGCGCTCCTACAAAGAGGTAGGTGCCGCTGTACAGCAGGTCGTTCACAATGGGCTTCCGGGGTGGATATACTGTGTCGTACAGCTCAGTCATTGATACCGTGTTCAGCCCGAAATTGTTTGACTTTTTCGCGGCTTGCAGATTGATTTGTTTGTCAGAATTTGTTATAATATTGGTGTTGATTTTTGAGGACGGCTGTACCGTATCTGCGCCAACAGATGCACCCGGTACGGTCGTTTTTCTATTGTCCGTCATTCGCATTCCTCCTTAAGTCCGTTCAACGTCAGGGCTACCATTTGCAGGGTCTCCAGCAAGTCCGGCGGGACTTCTTCATCCACGGCCAGCCGCTGCAATTCCTGATAGATCAGCTCCATCTGGCCTCGTAGGGCTTTGTAGACCCTTGGGTTGCCTACCACGGTGATCTCCCGGTCGGTCAGGCGGCGGATGATATACTCCTGTTTGGTCAGGCCGGAGAGCTTTACCTTGGCTTCCAGAACCTCGTCCTCTTCCGGGGACATTCGGAAGGCTACCACCTTGTTCCGCCAGCGGCCTTGCTGGTCGAGTACTCGTTCCATCTTCATCCCTCCTTTCGCTCCATGTCCAGCTTCTGCGCCATCTCCTGCTGCTTTGAGGGGAAGAGGTGGGCGTACTTATAGGTGATGTCCACGCTCTCATGCCCCACCGGTCTGCGATTGCCAGCGCCGAGAAGCCCATCTCGATCAACAGTGATACATGGGAATGCCGCAGGTCGTGGATTCGGATCCGCTTCACCCCGGCTTCCTTGGCTCCCCTGTCCATCTCGTGGTGCAGGTAGCTATTGGTCACCTCAAAGATCCGTTGGTCTGGCTGGACTTTGTAGAGGGATTTCAGATAGTCTCTGATCTCGTCCGTCAGAAACTGCGGCATCTGGATGACCCGGACGCTCTTGGGTGTTTTCGGGTCGGTGATCACATCCCGGCCTTTCAGCCTTTGATAGGATTTGGTGATGGAGAGCAGCCCCTTGTCCAAGTCGAAGTCTGCCGGGGTCAGAGCCAGCAATTCGCCCTCCCGGATGCCACACCAGTAGAGGACCTCAAAAGCGTAATAGGATTGCGGCTTGTCCATCATGACTTCGGCAAATTTCAGATATTCTTCTTTTGTCCAGAAAAGCATTTTCCGGTTTTTCTTCTTGCCCATGCTGCCGGCCTTTTTACAGGGATTTTCCCGCAGATCGTAGTATCGCACGGCATGATTGAAGATGGCACTGAGTTGATTGTTCACAGAGCGGAGATAGGCAGGCGAATATTTCTTGCCGTTTTCATCCTTATGATCCAGCATTTCGTTTTGCCATGTGATGATCTGCTGCGCCGTGATATTGCACATTTTCAGCTTTCCAAAGTAGGGCAACAGCTTGGTGCGGATGATATGCTCTTTCGTTGCCCATGTGTTTTCTTTGATACGGGTCTTCATATCCGCAGTGTACTGCTCCACGAAGCTCGCAAACGTCATATCTAGATTGGCGGTAGCTTTGTTGAGTTGTTCGCGCTCCCAAGCCAGCGCTTCCCGCTTTGTCTTGAAGCCGCGCTTTTGCGATTGCTTGCGCTCTCCGGTCCAGTCCGTATAGTGGTAGATCACACGCCACGTGTTTGTTTTTTCTTCCTTATAGACTGCCTTTATGAATCCTTCCTTTCCAGCCCTCCATAGCAGGCTTTTTCCTGAAAATACTTGCGGTTTACCCGCCCTAAAATAGTCAGGTATCCCTTTTCTTTCAGCTCCTGATTGAGCTTCTGCACGATTTTGTAGGCATAGGACTTGGACACGCCCAATTCCTGCGCTACTTCTTCAACTCTCATAAACGACTGTTCTGCCATAGGCAAAATACCTTTCTTTCCTGATTCGTTGTTGATTGCTTCGCCGTTCTATCCGCAGGACTCTGGCAGGCAACCCTTTTCGTCGCTGTACCGTTTTCTTTCCTTCTTGGCACGCTCGTTTCATCGCCTGCTTCCCCGGAGAAAGTATCCCTTGGACGGTCATTCAGTTTGGCTCTTTTGAATTTCACCCCCTCTCACCTTACAACGGACATTTTTTCTGCATTTATTGACTATCCTAATTGTAAAATTCCTATGAATTAAGCCGAAATGCTTAGCTTGCAACTATTATACTATACATATTGGTTTAAGTCAAGCCGGTTTGTAGGAAAATATTAAATAAATTTGCTTAAATTCTTCTTGACGAAATTAAACATATCTGCTATACTCGTTATCAAAGACAACCGACACAGGAGATGGCTATTATGGCGATTGGTGAACGCATCCACTTTTTCCGCACGATGCGGGGCATGACACAGAAATACCTTGGCATGGCGCTGGGCTTTCCGGAGAAATCCGCAGATGTTCGCCTTGCGCAGTACGAGAATAGTTCCAGAACGCCCAAGGCGGATGTAACCGCTGCGCTGGCACAGGTGCTTGACGTTTCGCCCAAGGCGCTGGATGTACCGGACATTGACTCCTATGTGGGGCTGATGCACACGCTGTTTACGCTGGAAGACCGTTACGGTCTTGAGGTATGCGAGTGTGAGGATGAGGTGCATCTGCGCGTTCATATCCACAAAGAACGCGACGCAGCGGAGCTTCACAGAATGCTTACCGCATGGGGCGAGGTTGCCGCCAAGCTGAAAGCAGGCGAGATCACGCAGGAAGAATACGACCGCTGGCGCTATCGCTATCCTGAGTTCGATACCACACAGCGTTGGGCAAAGGTACCTTCGCAGGAACTCAGCGATATGCTGGTAGATGAATTTATTAAAAACAAGGAGTGAAGAAAAATGTACTTTACAGATATTAGTTATGTAGTGCATCCCGTCGGTAGAGTTACTCCCAATGGTGTTACTTTATTAGGAACTGCCTTTTTCATAAATCGAAGGGGCTTGTTAGCTACAGCAGCACATGTTACCGGAAATAACGATAGTGGTTTAGTTATAGTAATGAACAAGGTGAGTTCCATTCAAGACTACCAAGATACCTCTGATAACGCTATACAGTGTATCCCCGCAAAAATTAAGGAAATTAACCCTATTGCTGATGTTTGTATTTTAGAAGTTCCTACTATCGTACAATCGAATTTTATTTTGGATTCTACAGATTCAGTTCAAGTAGGTGAGTCTATAGCTGTATTCGGATATCCTCACTCCGATCATGGTAGAATGGTCTTGACTCAGCAAGACACATCCATTGGTGCTAAAATACTCATTGAATCAAGCGGTATAAAACTCAAAAATATTGTTTTGAACATTCAATCCCGTCCGGGTCAATCTGGAAGTCCTATTGTTATACCAGAGAAGCGTGCTATTGCAGGACTTTTAATAGGCTCCTACGCTCCACAAGTAAATGGTTCAATAAGTATCGGAGGAATCGATCCTCAAACCCTACATCAAACAACACACGCTATTTCAGCTGAATATATCAAGGAGATGTTAGAATGAACGATATTAGTGAAATTTTCAATGTTGATCCAAACTCTTGGATTGATTCATTGAATACATATCAGAAAAATATAATCAGCCAGCTATATGCACAAACAAATGACTATGAGGTAGTTGCAAACAAATGGCTAACAGCAACTATCCCGACTAATGTTCCTTTTGGAACACAGAAGAGCCCTTCTATCTTTTATGAAAAAGTTTTAGATGAAATCGAAGCGTTCTTTACTGGAGATGAAAAATACAAGGATAGCCGACTTGCCATCTTAAAAGAGTCTGGTGTTGTTCAAAGCTATGTTGTGGGTGGTATATCCATTGCACTTGCTCCTGTTCTGGGAACTTCTGCTCCTTTTTTAGCTCCTGTAATAGCTATCGTTTTACTTACCATCGGTAAGATTGGCTTAAATGCATGGCTCGCAACTCGCCGAGAAAAGAGAGAAAAAAAAAGCAATCCGGAAAAATAAACAAAAAGAGCTAACTGACGAATCAAAATCAGTTAGCTCTCTTTTTATGAATAATGAAATTCTGTTGCCAAATCGTTGCCACGAGGGGCATCAAAGCTCAAAAAGTCCAGTGTCTACGGGCTTTTTTGAACCTATGCAATTATTCAAACTCAATCGTTGCCGGCGGTTTTGTGGTGTAGTCGAACATGACGCGGTTGATATTCTTGACCTCGTTCACGATGCGGTTGGCGGCGGTGGTGATGGTCTCCGTCGGCAGGATCGTGACCTCGGCGGTCATGAAATCCGTCGTGGTGACGGCGCGCAGAGCGATGGCGTAGTCGTAGGTGCGCTCGTCGCCCATGACGCCGACACTGCGCATGTTGGTCAGCGCGGCAAAGTACTGGCTCGGGCGCTGGGCCATGGGCAGCTTGTCGATCTCCTCACGCCAGATGGCGTCGGCATCCTGCACGATGGCGACCTTCTCGGGGGTCACGTCACCGATGATGCGGATGGCCAGGCCCGGGCCGGGGAACGGCTGGCGGGAGACGAGGTATTCGGGAAGCCCCAGCTCGCGGCCAAGTTGACGCACTTCATCCTTAAAGAGCAGGCGCAGCGGCTCGATGATCTCCTTGAAGTCGACATAGTCGGGAAGACCGCCGACATTGTGGTGGCTCTTGATGACTGCGGCATTGCCAAGGCCGGATTCGATGACGTCGGGGTAGATCGTGCCCTGAGCGAGAAAGTCGACCGCGCCGATCTTCTTCGACTCTTCCTCGAACACGCGGATGAACTCTTCGCCGATGATCTTGCGCTTGCGCTCCGGCTCGGTGACGCCCTTCAGCTTGCTGAAGTAGCGGTCGCGGGCATCCACACAGATGAAGTTGATATCAAAGCCGTTGGCATTGCCCGGGCCAAAGACAGAGCAGACCTCTTCCTTTTCGTTCTTGCGCAGCAGACCGTGATCCACGAACACGCAGGTCAGCTGCTTACCGATGGCCTTTGCCAGCATAGCGGCCAGCACGGAGGAATCCACGCCGCCGGACAGGGCGCACAGCACCTTGCCCTCGCCGATGCGCTCCCGCAGAGCCTTGATGTTGTTCTCTACGAAGGAATCCATCTTCCAGTCGCCGGAGCAGCCGCAGACATTGTACACGAAGTTGCGCAGCATCTTCTTGCCCTCGGCGGTGTGCAGCACCTCCGGGTGGAACTGCACCGCATACAGACCCTTTTCGGCATTTTCAACGGCTGCCACAGGGCAGTTTGCGGTGTGGGCAGTGATCTGGAAGCCGGGAGCCGCCTGCTCGATGTAGTCGTTGTGGCTCATCCAGCAGATGGTAGAGGGCTGCACATCGGTGAACAGCTTGCTCTCGGTGTTCACGAACACCTCGGTCTTACCGTACTCACGCTCGGGAGCGCGGCAGACATGACCGCCCAGCAGGTGCATCATCAGCTGGCTGCCGTAGCAGATTCCCAGCACCGGCACGCCCCAGGAGAAGATCTCGGGGTCGATGGTGGGCGAATCCTCCAGATACACGCTGTTGGGTCCGCCCGTAAGGATGATGCCCTTGGGATTCTTGGCCTTGATGGTGGCAAGGTCGGTCTTATAGGAATAGATTTCACAGTAGACATTGTTCTCGCGGACACGGCGCGCGATCAGCTGATTGTACTGGCCGCCAAAGTCCAGCACGATGACAGTTTCATGCTGCATGATGTTTTCCTCCATTTTTAAGTGTGTTTCTACAGATAATTTTAGTATAGCACATCTCACAACGAAAATCGACAGTCTTTGTGAACTTTCCCGATTTTATTTTGCACGAACAGGGTGCCGCAGCACTGTTTTCAGTTTTTCCGGTGCTGTCCGGCGCGGATCGCTGAGATAGATCTCGTGATGGAAGCGTGTGTCTGAAAAATCCGAGCAATATCCCTGTTCCGCTGCAAACGCATCCAGCTGCCGCAGGGTCCCCGGCTCGGTGTCATAGGAGCCGATGTGCATACACTGCACGCACAGGCCTTCATCATAGGTAAAAAATTCCACCTTAGAAAAGTCTTTTTTCTTTTTGGTAGTGGCCTCCTGCACTGCCCAGTCAAATTCGGCACGGGTGACAAATTCCGGCAGACGGATCATAGAGGTCCAGATAAAGGTCTCCTTGTTGGAAAAATCCACACCCTCTGCCCCGGGCTGATGCCACAGTCCCTCCAGCGGCGGAACAACATATTCGAAATAGCCGTCTATCTTATGGCTGCCCTTATAGCTCATTTTGATAGTAAATGCAATGCCGTACAGCAACTCCAGCGCTGCTTTGTATTCCCCTGCCGGGTCGTTGGGGTCGCCCTTGCCATGTACCGCCACAAAATTCATCGCAGGAACGGTGATGATTTGCGGTTTCTTCGGCGGGAGGTAAAATTCTTTATATTCCTTCTTATAGTCAAATGGCATCCTTCTTTTCTCCTTCCAACAGCTCACGCTGTTTCTTTTTGCTAAAGCCGCCCAGCACAAGCCGATAAGATTTTTCCAGCATCTCCCGCAGCAATGCGTCCGGCACATTTCCCTCTGCTTTTACGGAGTTCCAATGCACCTTATTCATATAGTAGCCCGGAATGATATCTTCATACTGTCGGCGCAGAAAATCGCCCTCGGCGGGGCCCAGCTTGCAGGTGATATACACCGGCTTTCCCGTGGCATCATCCAGACAGACGGCTGCAAACATTTTGCCGCCGATGTGGTATCTTATCCAGTTCCACTCTGCCTGTAAGTCTTTGGTAACGCCAGGCTTTTGCAGAAGTTCCGTGTCGATCCAGCTGTATTTCATGGCAGCACCTCCGTTTTTCTCAGTATAACTGATTTGGAGGCACTTGTAAACGAAAAGTTGTTGGTTTTTACTTATAATACGTCAATTCTGAAAAATCGGCGGCAAAAAGAGCCATCCGCTCAGAAAACCTGAGAGAATGGCTCTTGCATTAAATGTTATGATCAGATGGAAATGGTGTTGCACACGTCCACCAGCACGGGGTCAAGACTCTTGGTCATCTCCAAAGCCTCGTCCACGGGGTAGTCCACCAGCTTCTCACCCTTCATGCCGACGATGCGGTTATACTTGCCCTGCTCCAGCAGGCAGACAGCGTGATAGCCCATTGCGGAAGCATTCACGCGGTCACGCAGAGTGGGAGAGCCACCGCGCTGGACATGGCCCAGAATGGTAGCACGGGTATCGATGCCGGTACGGGCCTGGATCTCGTTGGCGATCTCCTGAGAGTGGCCAATGCCCTCGGCAACGATGACAATGAAGTGGCGCTTACCGGTGCGCTGCGTCTCGGTGATCTTATCCAGAATGTCGT
>OMAJ01001216.1_pt1 | contig 10660 bp, 8 predicted proteins | sample 1644631 | NCBI WGS metagenome assembly OMAJ01 (sample SAMEA103958133, study PRJEB25191) | human gut metagenome | biome: human-associated habitat [ENVO:00009003]; feature: intestine environment [ENVO:2100002]; material: feces | place: Germany | collected 2013/2015 | reverse complement strand
TTAGAAAAGTCGGGACTGAAAATTGCAGATATTGATTTTTTTATTTTGCATCAGGCGAATGAAAGGATTGTGAAAGCGGCGGCAAAGAAATTAAAAGTCGATATGAGCCGTTTTCCGATAAATATGGAAAATTATGCAAATACATCTGCCGCATCGATTCCGATCCTTTTGGATGAACTTGTTCAAACGGGAAGATTGAGAAAAGGTCAAAAAATATTGCTTGCCGGATTTGGCGCAGGGCTGACATGGGCTGGAAGTATTTTAGAATGGTAAATCTCTTTGAGAGATCAAACGAAAACAAATTGTGGATAAAAAATAAAGTAAAAGAGAAAAGAAAGGAAGAAATTATCATGACAGAGAGAATGAAAGAAATCGTAGCAGAGGCATTGAATGTAGAAATCGAAACTTTAAAAGAGGACACATCATTTAAAGAAGATTTGGGGGCAGATTCACTTGATCTTTTTGAATTGGTGATGGCGTTTGAGGAAGAATTCGGAGTAGAGATTCCTTCCGAAGATCTGGAAAAGATAAATCCCTCTAAGCTTTCTCCCCGTTTGCTACCTGATTATTATGAATGTTACCGTCATTTATACAATGAATTGGGAGCGTATACGCAGGATACCTTCCGGCGCAGCCGTTATTACGGTTTGTCTGTCGCTTATGGAGACTCTCTGATGCAGGTGCTTTCTCCTGCCACCGCCCTCTACCTGGAACGTAAAGAGATGAAAGCCGCCGGCTCCGGTCAATTGGAGGAGGCTTTGAAGATGAATGATAGCCGTTTGGCGGGCATACGTCCCGATACCCCAGAATATGCGTTGGTCACTTACCACCGTTCCCAGCTTTACCGTAGTTTGGGAGACAGGCAGCAGGAAAAGTATTATCTGGCTTTGTCTGCTTTGACAGATGTCCGGCTGGCAATTACTGATCATGCTTCCTTGTGGACCTTGGCACAACTGCTTTATGAAGAAGGAGACATTGAACGTGCTTACCGCTACATTCGCTTCTCGTGGGATGAAACTAACCACTACAATGCCCGTAGCCGCAGCTTGCAGACGGCAGGTATTCTGTCGCTCATAGATCTTACCTATCAGGCTATGCAGGAGAAGCAGAACGACCGTCTGCTCTTTTATCTTTGGATGATCAGTATCCTGTCCCTGTTGCTGATTATGGCTGTCATCTGGATATATCGGCAGATGAAGCATCTTTCCATAGCCCGCAGTCATCTGGAACAGGCCAATGAACAGTTGCAGATGTCCAATCATATAAAGGAGGAATATATCGGCCGTTTCCTGAAACTGTGTTCTACTTATATCGACCGTCTGGATGCTTACCGACGCATGGTCAACAAAAAGCTTTCCGGCGGGCAAACGGAAGAACTGCTGAAGATGGTGCGTTCAAGAGATGTGCTTGACACTGATCTGAAAGAACTGTACGAGAACTTCGATACTGCCTTCCTCCATCTTTTCCCTGACTTTGTAGAAAAGTTCAATCAGTTGTTGCAGCCTGAAGAACGGATCATACTCCGCAAGGGCGAACTGCTGAATACAGAATTGCGTATTTTTGCCTTGATCCGTCTGGGTATTGATGATAGTTCGCAGATTGCCGAGTTCCTTCGTTATTCCGTCAATACAATCTATAATTACCGTGCTAAAGTGAAAAATAAAGCGTGCGTCTCGCGGGATGATTTTGAAATGTGTGTTATGAGGATACGCTAAACATACGCCATTTCTTTCCTGTTTATCCACTTTTTTACTTTCTCACCGCAAACTTATAGTCTTGTTATTTAGTCTGTTATCATTCCGCATGCTTTCATCTTATCCACATCTTGATAAACCGGAGGTGCATACTGTCTTTATCTTGCCTACCTTTGGGGAAGATTAATTAACCCTTGGAAAACATACCATGAACTTGAAACTACCTCTTTTATTAGGATGCTGTTTATTCGCTGCCATTACAGCTTGTGCCGAGACTTCCGCTTCATTGGACGAAAATGCGGCAGGAAAGAAGAAAGCAGATGTGTACATCACGACTGCCGACCGTCAGCAAAGCTTTAATCACACTACTCAGAAGCTCTCTAAAACTCCTGCGTTTGAATCCGTAATCACCCTGAATTCGAAGGTGAAATTTCAGGAGATGGACGGTTTCGGTGCTGCTGTGACCGGTTCTACATGCTACAATCTGATGCAAATGACACCTGCCGACCGTGCGAAGTTTCTTACCGAAACTTTTTCGGATAAAGACGGACTAGGCTTCAGCTATATCCGCATTTCCATAGGCTGTTCTGATTTCTCGCTGAGCGAATATACCTGCTGCGATACGAAGGGCATTGAAAACTTTGCCTTACAGACGGAAGAGAAAGAATACGTGATACCTATCTTAAAAGATATTCTGGCGATTAATCCCACCATTAAGATACTGGGCTCTCCGTGGACATGCCCCAAATGGATGAAGGTGAATAACCTGGAGGAAAAGAAACCCTTTGATTCCTGGACAAGCGGACAACTGAATCCGGATTACTATCAGGATTATGCCACTTACTTCGTGAAATGGATTGAGGCATTTTGTAATGAAGGTATTGATATTTATTCCGTTACTCCACAGAATGAACCGTTGAATAGGGGAAATTCCGCATCTTTGTTCATGGGTTGGAAGGAAGAACTGGCCTTTGTGCGTGACGCTCTTGGTCCTGCTTTCAAGGCTGCCGGACTGGATACGAAGATTTATGCTTTCGATCATAATTACAACTACGATAACATGGCCGATCAGCAACAATACCCCGTTAAGATGTATGATGATGAAGTAGCCGCCGCTTTCCTGACCGGAGCCGCTTACCACAATTATGGCGGCAGGCGCGAAGAACTGAACAATATCCGACAGAAGCGTCCTGACAAGGAACTGATCTTTACCGAAACTTCTATCGGCATGTGGAATGATGGTCGTAACCTGGAGAAACGTCTGATGGAAGATATGCGTGAAGTAGCCCTTGGCACAGTGAACAACTGGTGTAAAGGTGTCATAGTCTGGAATCTGATGCTGGACAATGAACGTGGGCCTTGGCGTGAAGGTGGCTGCAAGACTTGTTACGGAGCCGTGGATATCAGTCGTGACGACTATAAAACAATGACTTACAACTCCCATTACTATATCATTGGACATCTGTCTACCGTAGTGAAACCGGGCGCTGTCCGTATAGAAAGCAAAGGCGTTGCAGAGAAGGGATTGATGTACTCTGCATTCGATAATCCCGATGGAACCGTGGCTTTTGTGCTGTTGAATGAGGGTACGAAGGAAGTTCGCCTGACGGTAACGGACGGAAAGAACTGTGTGGATTGTGTGGTGCCTGCCAAGTCTGTAGCATCCTATCGCTGGAAGAAATAATCTTATATTTAGAATACCATGTTGAAATCTATTTTAGTGGGTACATCCCTCTTGGCAGCTTCTCTGATGTTAGGGAGTTGCGGTGAAAAGGCAGAAAAAGTACAGGAACCTGCCGCATTTGTAACAATTCAAGGGCAAGATCTGATAAAGCCCGACGGTACGAAACTTTTTATCATGGGTACCAATCTGGGTAATTGGCTGAATCCGGAAGGATATATGTTCAAGTTCAGTAAGACGAATTCCCCCCGTTTCATCAACGAGATGTTCTGTCAGTTGGTGGGACCCGACTTTACCGCTGAGTTCTGGAAAGCGTTTAAGGACAATTACATCACCCGTGAAGATGTTCAGTTCATCAAGAATACGGGTGCGAATACAATCCGTCTGCCGTTTCACTATAAGTTGTTCACAGATGAGGACTTTATGGGGCTGACTGCCAATCAGGATGGTTTCGCCCGGGTGGACAGTGTGGTGGAATGGTGTCGTGAAGCCGATCTTTATCTGATTCTTGATATGCACGATGCTCCGGGCGGACAAACGGGAGATAACATTGACGACAGTTACGGCTATCCTTGGTTGTTTGAAAGTGAAACCAGCCAGCAGTTGTATTGTGACATCTGGCGCAAGATTGCGGAGCGTTATAAAAATGAACCGGTGATTCTGGGTTATGAGCTTTTCAACGAACCTATTGCTCCGTACTTCCCGAATATGGAAGAACTGAACGGTAAGCTGGAAGATATCTATAAGAAAGGAGTAGCCGCTATCCGCGAGGTGGACACCAACCATATTATCCTGTTGGGCGGTGCACAATGGAACGGTAACTTCAAGCCGTTTACGGATTCTAAGTTCGACGATAAGATAATGTACACCTGCCACCGCTACGGAGGCGATCCTACCAAAGAAGCTATCCAGAGTATTATTGATTTCCGTGACAAAGTGAACCTGCCGATGTATATGGGCGAAATAGGACATAATACGGATGAATGGCAAGCTGCATTCTGTCAGACTATGCGTGACAATAATATCGGCTATACCTTCTGGCCGTATAAGAAGATGGATGGTTCCAGCTTCGTCGGTATTACTCCTCCGGAGAATTGGGCGAATATCGTTTACTTCTCCGAGGCTCCCCGCGCATCTTATAAGGAAGTTCGTGATGCTCGTCCCGACCAGGCAATGGCTCGCAAAGCCATGATGGATTTCATCGAGGCTTGCAAGCTGAAAAACTGTGTGGTGCAGGAAGGGTATATTAAATCGTTGGGAATGAAGTAAGAAGCTATTGTTAAATATTTAATCATGTGAGTCAGTAGTTGAGTTTGGTTCATAATGGTATAGGAATGAATAAGACTCACCACAGATTACACAGATTCACACAGATTTATTAATCTAATAATCAGTAAAATAGAATCTGTGTCAATCTGTGTAATCTGTGGTGAATTAATTCATAACCCGTCAGAAAGAAACAAATTTAACTACTAACCCCATTATCCACTTATTTATATGAAGAAAGTATTATTCGGTTTCGCATTCGCTGTTGCTCTTCCGCTCTTTGCGCAACAGAAACCTGTATATCTGGATGCGAGCAAACCTATGGAAGTAAGAGTAGAAGATGCGTTGAAGCGGCTGACCGTGGAAGAAAAGGTAGCCATGCTGCATGCACAAAGTAAATTCAGCAGTCCGGGTGTGCCCCGTCTGGGTATTCCGGAATTTTGGATGACGGACGGTCCTCACGGAATCCGTCCCGAAGTTCTTTGGGATGAATGGAATCAGGCCGGATGGACCAATGACTCTTGTGTAGCTTTTCCGGCATTGACCTGTTTGGCGGCTACATGGAACCCCGAGATGTCCATGCTTTATGGCAAAAGCATTGGTGAAGAAGCACGCTATCGTAACAAGACCGTTCTTCTGGGACCCGGTGTTAATATTTATCGTACTCCGCTGAACGGACGTAACTTTGAGTACATGGGCGAAGACCCGTACCTGGCTTCCCGTATGGTGGTTCCTTACGTGCAGGGCGTACAACAGAATGGGGTGGCAGCCTGCGTGAAGCACTATGCGCTGAACAATCAGGAAATCAACCGCCACACCACCAATGTCATAGTAGACGACCGTGCCCTGTATGAAATCTATCTGCCCGCTTTCAAGGCGGCCGTTCAGGAAGGTAAAGCGTGGTCTATCATGGGAGCTTATAACCTGTATAAAGGTCAGCATGCCTGCCACAACCAATATCTGCTGAACGATATTCTGAGAGGCGAATGGGGCTTCGACGGTGTGGTCGTTTCCGACTGGGGCGGTACGCACGATACTGATCAGGCTATTACAAACGGTCTTGATATGGAGTTCGGAAGCTGGACGGATGGTCTTGCCAATGGCAGCAGTAACGCTTATGATAACTATTATCTGGCTATGCCTTATCTGGAGCGTATCAAATCGGGCAAAGTAGGTACGAAGGAACTGGACGAAAAAGTACGTCGCATCCTGCGCCTGGCATTCCGCACTACAATGGATGTGAACCGTCCTTTCGGTTCTATCCTTTCTCCCGAGCATTACGAGGCTGCCCGCCGCATTGGTGAAGAAGGCATTGTGCTGCTGCAAAACAAAGACGGCGTATTGCCCATCGACTTGAATAAAGTGAAGAAGATTGCCGTTATCGGTGAGAATGCTGTGAAAATGATGACCGTAGGTGGTGGTAGCTCCTCCCTGAAGGTGCAGCGCGAACTTTCTCCGTTGGATGGCATCAAGAACCGCGTAGGAAACAAGGCGGAAGTTGTTTATGCCCGTGGATACGTAGGCGATGCCCGTGGCGAATATAATGGTGTGGTAACCGGTCAGAATCTACAGGATGACCGTACGCCTGAGGAGCTGATTGCCGAAGCCGTAAAGGTGGCTGCGGATGCCGACTATGTGATTTTCATCGGTGGGCTGAACAAGAGTAACAATCAGGATTGCGAAGATACCGACCGTGCTGGCTTGGAATTGCCGTACGGACAGGATGCTGTCATTTCAGCTTTGGCGAAGGCAAACAAGAATCTTGTAGTCATCAATGTTTCCGGCAATGCGGTAGCTATGCCCTGGATTGCGGAAGTTCCTTCTGTTTTGCAAGCTTGGTTCCTGGGATCGGAAGCTGGAAACTCAATCGCTGCCGTGTTGATGGGGGATGCCAATCCTTCCGGCAAACTGCCTTTCACTTTCCCTGCCCGTCTGGAAGATGTTCCGGCTCATAGCGTTGGCGAATATATCAGTCAGAGAAGTAAGGATGTGGTAGATATGAAATACAACGAAGGCATCTTTGTGGGGTATCGTTGGGCGGACAAGCAGAAGAAGGTGAAACCATTGTTCCCCTTCGGACACGGGCTGTCTTACACAACGTTTGCTTATGGCAAACCTGCGGCTGATAAGAAAGTGATGTCTGCCGATGATCAGATCAGTTTTACCGTAACCGTGAAGAATACCGGTGACCGCGAAGGACAGGAAGTCGTACAATTGTATATCAGTGATAAGAAATCCTCTCTGCCCCGTCCTGTCAAAGAGTTGAAAGGTTTCAAGAAAGTGAAACTGGCTCCGGGCGAAGAGAAAGAAATTACCTTCACCATAGATAAAGAAGCTTTGAGCTACTTTGACGATGCCCAACATGTCTGGGTAGCCGAACCGGGTAAGTTTGAAGCTGTTATCGCCGCTTCGGCAGCGGATATCAAAGGGATCGTTCCTTTTGAATTGAAGTAATAACGTTATTAAGTTGATAAGAGGAAGGGTGTAGTCGCAAGATTACGCCCTTTATTGTTGTCAGTCAGGGAGATATAGGCGCTTCGCCGGGTCTCTATTTGTTCCATTTAGTTTCTTCCTGTTGAAACAAAAGTGCCTTGCCTAAGGAACAAAAGTTTCTTCCTTGAGGAACAAAAGTTTCTTACCTAAGAAACAAGAGTGCCTTGCCTGAGAAACAAAAATGCCAGTAAAGTGAAACGGACATTTCTTCATAATGGGGTGATACCGGATTAGTATCGCCTTCCGAGAGAAGAAAGCATTGGGCTTATTTCCAGAATCTTACCACTCGTATTGCTCCACGTATTCGTCATATACGGGTTCTTCCTTTATTCCTCTTTTGAGAAACAGTTGACGGATGTATTCCTGTTCTTTGGGTTTAAGAAGTCGTTCCTTGCGGTAACAGCGGTAATAGGTGGTTCGGTTAAGCTCTGCCATAAGTTCTCGTTTGATGCCGAGGGCTTCTTTGTGCGGTACATTATCCAACAGGTGGGTGATGCCGAGTGCGAAACGTTTCTTTTTATCCGCCATGAAGTACGGGCAGGATTCTTTGTGCGAACTAAAATAGTTTGGATTTACGGTGCTGATTACCGGGTAGTTGTCCGGGACATAGGCTGTCACCAGGTAGCGCATACATTTGGCGGAGTGTTTGCACTGCTTGTTGAGGCAGTGGAGGAAGGTGGCCGGTACCTCGCTGTAGTTAAAGTCGGGACTCATAATTGTATTCGTTTATAAGTAAATAATAGCAAAGGTAGTGTTTACTGGGGGAATAATCGCTCAGTCTGCAAGAAAAAGATGACAACTCATTTGTTTTATAATAAAGGCAAGACTATAAAGCATATAATGTAGTAATTAATACAAAATTGTCTTCTATGAAATTTCCTCCCTTTTCCTTTCTAATCGTGGCGAGGAGTGTGTATAGCCTGGGCGAGAATAGTAAAGTTGTATATTCTATCTTGTATTTATTGTATTTAATGATTATTTCTTGCTCTTTCTTATATTAAATAGTTTGGATTAATTTCTTTAGAAAGTTTCGGATATTGAAACAAATAAAATAAAAATATGCGGATAATGGAAATGCAAACTGATATTTTCTCTTTTTTCTTATTTTGGTCATTCTTATTGTGCATACTAGCATTATTAGTTGTGTGGCCTCTTTTTTAGTGCCTATAACAGAACTTGATACGATTTCCAGTCTTCTTTATTTCCACGATATTTGCAATCTGAGATTTTGTCCTTTTTTGGTTTGTTATTCAAGGTTTGAAGGGGATGAAGTCGGGATGCCGAAGCATGGAATAGATGGAGAGTGCAAAGATATAAAATGTTTCTTTAAAGAATGCTCTCCTTCATCAAAGTTTCACGGCATGAAATTGGATTTATAGAATGGTTTTAAAATAAAAAGAAGGAATAAATGAAGAAAATACTAGTCTGCATACTATTCATATTGGGTTTATTGTCGGTTGAAAGTAAAGCTCAAAAGGTTGCCGTAAAAAGTAACCTGCTTTATGATGCCACTACTACTATGAATCTTGGTTTGGAAGTTGCTTTGGCACGCAAGTGGACACTGGATATCCCGGTCAACTATAATCCATGGAAATTTGATGATGCCCGTTTGAAGCATTGGGGTATACAGCCGGAGCTTCGATACTGGTTCTGCGAAAGCTTTAACCGTACGTTCATCGGGTTGCATGCGCACTATGCCGACTTCAATGTAGGTGGATGGCCAGATTGGCCGTTAATCAGTGAGAATATGCAGAATATGCGCTATCAGGGACGTCTCTATGGTGGTGGGCTTTCAATCGGGCATTCATGGATATTAAAGAAGCGTTGGAGCCTTGAGGCTTCTATCGGACTGGGATATGCACGTATTTTATATGATAAATATCCTTGTGCAACGTGTGGCACCAAACTGAAAGATACCAGCAAAAATTATCTGGGTCCTACAAAAGCGAGCTTATCACTTATTTACTTAATTAAATAGATTGAGAATGATGAAAATAAATATGCAATTCATTGCACTGGCACTGGCTCTCTTATTCCTAAATGTGAACGGAGCATCGGCTCAGGACCGTTCATACGAAGGTACTATCAGGATAGAACCTGTACGGTTGGAACAATCGGGTGAATTCCTCCATATAGATCTGGATGTCATTATGGATGATGTGAAAGTGAAGTCTGCACGTGGAGTGGATTTTATTCCTCAGCTGATTTCGTCTACTACCACCCGCGATCTTCCGAGAATATCTATTAAAGGACGGAAAGAGTATCTGGCCTATGAACGCAGGTTATCGGTAATGAGCCGGAAGCAGAAGGATAGTTATAGACTTCCCTATCTGGTAGAGAAGAATTACAAGAAAAAAAGTGGTGTGCTGCAATACAGATATGCGTTACCCTATGAACCTTGGATGGCAGATGCCCGGTTGAACGTGCAGCGTGACGAATGTGGTTGTGGTGAAAGCACATTGATGAATGTGGAATATGCTTTTGATAAGGTTACGCTTGAACGTATGCTGGTGCCATATGTAGTGACTCCCTATTTGTCTTATGTAGAACCGATGGTGGAAGAGATAAAGAGTCGTGATGTACAAGCTGAATGTTTCCTGGACTTTGTGGTGAACAGAGTGGATATTCGTCCTGAATATATGAATAATCCCAAGGAACTGGGTAAGATACGTGCCATGATTGACGATCTGAAGAATGATGCGAATGTGAATGTGAAGCGCTTGGATATTATTGGCTATGCTTCTCCTGAAGGAACGCTGGAAGCGAATAAACGTTTGTCTGAGGGCCGTGCCATGGCATTGCGTAACTATCTGGCTACGCAGTATGATTTCCCGAAGAACCAGTATCATATCCAGTTTGGAGGTGAAAACTGGGAAGGATTGGTGAAGGCACTTGCTACCGTTGAAATGGATGACAAGGCAGAAGTATTGGATATTATAGCCAGCATCCCGATTGAAAAAGGAAGGGAAACCAAGTTGATGAAGTTAAATGGTGGAGTGCCATATCGGTTTATGTTGAAGCATATTTTCCCGAGTCTGCGTGTCGCGATCTGTAAAGTGAGTTATGATATTAGGAATTTCAATCTGGAAGAGGCGAAAGAAGTGATAAAGAAACGTCCTCAGAATCTGAGTTTGAACGAGATGTTTATGGTGGCTAATACGTATCCGAAAGGTTCGCAGGAGTTTATCGATATCTTCGAAACTGCTGTCCGTATCTATCCGGAGAGTGAAATAGCCAATATGAATGCAGCTACCGCAGCCCTTTCACGCAATGATCTGGTTTCTGCGAAACGCTATTTAGAGAGGGTGAAGTCAGCAGACTATTCACCGGAGTATAATAATGCAATGGGAGTATTACTATTAATGAAGGAGGATTATGAATTGTCAGAGAAACATTTAAAGATTGCCAAAGAGTTGGGGCTGGATGTAGCCAAAAGCAACTTGGAAGAATTAGCTAAGAAGAAAGCTAATGCTATTGAGATCAGGAAAAAGAGTAAATAAACAAATAATAAATAAGAACCGGAAAG
>OMAJ01001201.1_pt1 | contig 10760 bp, 11 predicted proteins | sample 1644631 | NCBI WGS metagenome assembly OMAJ01 (sample SAMEA103958133, study PRJEB25191) | human gut metagenome | biome: human-associated habitat [ENVO:00009003]; feature: intestine environment [ENVO:2100002]; material: feces | place: Germany | collected 2013/2015 | reverse complement strand
CGGTTTACACCGACTTGATTTATGGTATAATAATTTATAGCTTCCGTAAAAGTCTGTTCCCGACCCTTACCTCAAAATCCCATTATAAAAATTATATAGGTTTTCCGACAGCCAGGCAGGCATAGCCTGTCATTATTTCACTGCTCGTTTCATATAATGTACAAAAATTTACCGAAAGGTCGGACAATATGAAACTGAACATGAAACGATTTGAATTTAAGCGGCTAAGAACACGAATCCCGGCACTTATAGTCCTGCTCGGCTGTTTTACCGTCATTGCGGCAACTGCCGACTACTCGCAGATGAGCGTGAGAGCGTCAACGTCACACGTTACAAATAAGAAAACCATCGTACTTGACGCAGGGCACGGCGGAACAGACAGCGGTGCGGTCGGCATAAACGGTGAGCTTGAAAAGAATATCAATCTTGCTATTGTGCGTGATCTCAGCGATATGCTGACTTTATCAGGATTTAACGTAGTGCTGACCCGTGACAGCGATATTTCGATACACGATAAAGGCGTAAAAGGCACACGGGAGCAGAAGGTTTCCGATATGAAAAACCGTCTTGATATTATAAACAAGTACGGCGACTGCCTGTTCCTGTCTATTCATCAGAACAAGTTCACCGAGCCTGAATATTTCGGCGCACAGATTTTCTACACGGCGAACAACCCCGACAACCGTATGATAGCGCAGATAATGCAGGATAATTTCAAGACGATACAGCCGGGCAATGACAGGCAGATAAAGCAGGAGGGCGACGAGCTGTATCTTTTCAAGAACACAAAGATTCCTGCCGTGCTGATAGAATGCGGATTTCTCTCAAATCCCGATGATGCGGCAAATCTGTCGGACGCCGACTATCAGCGTAAGGTAGCCTATACTATATACAACGGGATACTTACATATCTCACCTCAAAGCCTGCGGACAATGCAGGTCGGGCGGAAATTTCAGCGACCGGTATTCCCGAAAACAGCGGTGATATTACAAGCTCCGGACAGTAATTCATCGGAAAGGACGAAAAAATGGCAAAATCAAAATCAGTATATATATGCAGTGAGTGCGGTCAGGAATATCCGAAATGGAGCGGACGCTGTAATGCCTGCGGCGCATGGAACACGCTTGAAGAAACGCTTGTACAGCCAAAATCCCACGGTCTTGCAAAAAGCACAGGCGGCGGCAGGCTTCCGCTTTCAAGTATAAACAACCTTTCGTTCAGTGACGAAACAAGATATGAAACGGGAATGTCGGAGCTTGACAGGGTACTCGGCGGAGGTCTTGTCAAAGGCTCGCTTGTTCTGCTCGGAGGCGACCCGGGTATCGGCAAATCGACGCTTCTTTTACAGATATGCGGCTGTCTTGCGCAGGATAAGACCGTGCTGTACATATCCGGTGAGGAAAGCGAACGTCAGATAAAGCTCCGTGCCGACAGGCTGGGAGTTGCAAGCGACGGGCTTTATATTAGTGCCTGTACCGACTGCGATACTATAATAGAAGGCGTGCGTGAGAACAAGCCCGATGTTGTGATAATCGACTCGATACAGACAATGCAGTTGACAGAGCTTCAGTCCGTTCCCGGCAGTCTTGTGCAGGTAAGAGAATGTACCTCGGCGTTTATGCAGATGGCAAAGAGCCTTGAGGTTGCTGTATTCCTTGTAGGTCATGTGAACAAGGACGGCGGTATAGCAGGTCCTAAGGTGCTTGAACATATAGTGGACACGGTACTGTACTTTGAGGGCGACAAACAGCTAAGCTACAGGATATTAAGAGCCGCAAAGAACCGTTTCGGCTCGACCAACGAAATAGGCGTATTTGAAATGCAGGACAAGGGGCTTGAGCAGGTCGAAAATCCGTCTGCAATGCTTCTTCTCGGCAGACCGGCAGGGGTAAGCGGTATAACCGTACTGTGTACGGTCGAGGGTACACGGCCTATACTGGCAGAGGTGCAGGCGCTTGTCGGCAAGACCTCCTTCTCCGCTCCACGCAGAATGACGACAGGCTTCGACTACAGCAGGCTGTGCGTTCTGCTCGCCGTGCTTGAAAAGAGGACAGGCTACAACTTCGGCGGATATGATGTATATATAAATGTTATAGGCGGACTTAAAATAGACGAGCCTGCAAGCGACCTTGCGATTGCTCTTGCTCTTTATTCGGGACTTCGTGATATTCCGATAGGCGATGATGTTGCGATGTTCGGTGAGGTCGGTCTTGGAGGAGAAATAAGAGCGGTATCGCATATAAGAGAGCGTGTGCGTGAGGCGGCACGAATGGGATTTTCAAAGTGCATTGTGCCGAAATCCTCGCTTAAAAATCTTGACAAGAGCGAAAACTACGGAATAAGCATATACGGCGTGGCAAATCTTCAGCAGTCATTCAAGGTGCTTGAGATGTTCACAAATGAAAGCGAAGGAAACAAAGAATGAAACTTACCGACATTTCAACAATAAGACAGCTTTTTGAAAAGCACGGCTTTTCTTTTACAAAGTCGCTCGGACAGAACTTTCTGATAAATCCGACCGTCTGCCCTAAAATAGCCGAAATGGGCGGTGCGGGGAAAAATGTCGGGGCGATAGAAATAGGCACGGGTATCGGCGTTCTGACAAGGGAGCTTGCCAAGCGTTGCGAAAAGGTCGTAGCTATTGAAATAGACACGGGGCTGAAGCCCATTCTTGACGAAACGCTCGAAGAATACGACAACGTTGAGGTTATTTTTGCGGACGTTATGGAAACAGACCTGAACAGGCTGATAGCCGAGAAGTTTCCCGATATGGACGTGATAGTTTGTGCAAATCTGCCCTACTATATAACCTCGCCCGTAATAATGAAGCTGCTTGAGGAAAAACTGCCGATAAAAGCGATAACCGTAATGGTACAGCTTGAGGCGGCAGACAGAATATGTGCCGCAGTAGGAAGCCGTGAGTGCGGCGCAATCACAGCATCTATAAACTATTACGCAAAGCCTAAGAAGCTGTTTCGGGTAAACAGGGGATCGTTCATGCCTGCCCCAAATGTTGACAGTGCGGTCATAAGTCTTGAACGGTATGAACAACCGCCGTACAAGGTCGATAACGAGCCTCTTTTCTTCGAGGTGATAAAGCAGGCTTTCGCTCAGCGCAGAAAACAGCTTGCAAATCCCGTTTCGGCATATTTCAAGATACCGAAAGCGGTGCTTGCGGAAAAGATGACCGAAAGCGGCATACCGGCTACCGCAAGAGCAGAACAGCTTACAATGGCTGAGCTTGTGAAGCTGTATGAGATTATAGACGAGTTGAAAAAGGAATAAAATTGATTGCCACGATGTAAAAATCGTGGCTTAGTCTGTCGATAAACTGATTATTAAAGTCACACAGTGAAATATATCACCAACACCGCTTAAAACTGTTTCCATACCGACAAGCTATTAATAATTTCGTGAGTGCATCAGTGCAACTGCACTGACATTAACCTTTCAAAAAAACGCCACTAACCTAAGATATATGTACTAATATGCGGACGAGTAGCGTTAAGCGTCCCTGCATTGACAAGATATACAATGTTCAGGCGGTTATTCGAGTTTTGCCAACACCCCAGCGGGGTAAGGGTATGGGTAAGGAAAGAGGGAGCCACGAGGGAGAAAACCTAAGGGACAGGGATAGGGGCAGCAGTCCCTCTCCCTGTCCCTTTGGTTGTCTCCCGCGTGAATAGCAGCAACGTTTTAAATGGAATAGCGAACCCGAGAAGTGCTATCCGACAAAAAGCACTATCGGTAGCCTATTATCATAGTCAGGGCTGAATGATATAACAGAAGTATATCACAATGAAAGACTTTTTCGACAGACTGTGCCACGATGTAAAAATCGTGGCTTTTCTTTTTATATTTAATAGACATTTTCTCTCATTTGTGCTATACTTTAAATAAATGTAATCTACAACATTCGCAAAGGGGGCGGCACATGAAAAAGCATATACCGGCGGCAACGCTTGCAGTGGGTATAATCGCACTGTGTGCCGTTCTCGGCGGCTGTAACGGAGAAGGGCAGACATCTTCTGTTCAGACGACCACAACCTCCGTCACAACATCGATAGCGGTAAAAAGCACCACAGCATCACAGACTTCACCGCAGACCGCATCTTCAACATCGTCAATAACTACTGTAACAACAAAAGAAACAACCACAACAAAACAAACCGCACCGCCGAAAACCGAGCCGCCAGCGACGGTCGCTCCGGTAACAGATCCGCCTAAGACCGACCCACCACAGACCAAGCCGCCTCAGACAGACCCGCCTCAGACAGAGCCGTCACCGTCGTATATAATCACTCCGACAGCAGACGGGGTCAAGGTTTACAGCAACGGCGATGCACTTATTGACGCATCAAATTCATCGCAGGGCTATCTGATGATAAAGCTGAAAAAGGCTATGAGCGGCAGTTACAGGATACTGGTAAACGCCGATGATATAAACGTCCGCTACACGTTCCAGCTTAATAATTCGGGAAACTATGAGGTCATACCGATAACAGAGGGAAGCGGAAGCTATACCGTGAGCGTTCTTAAAGTAACAAGTGCAGGAAAAGGAACGGTAATGTTCAAGCAGGCGCTGAACGTTTCGGTTTCCGACAGCTTCCTGCCGTTCCTCACTCCGAACCAGTTCTGTATGTATAACTCCGGTTCATCCTGCGTTGCGCTTTCATCAACGCTGTGCGGAGGAAATAAGGATACTATAGCAAAAACAGCGGCGATTTACGATTATGTAATAAACAACATCAGCTATGTTTCCACTGCCGAAAACGGCGCAAACGGCTATATTCCCGTACCCGACACGGTGCTTGCAAACAAGAGCGGAATCTGCTTTGACTATGCCTCTCTTATGGCGGCAATGCTCCGCTCGCAGAAAATTCCGACAAAGGTTGTTGTCGGCTACGCAGGCGACATCTATCACGCATGGATAAGCGTGTATGTAGACGGAAGCGGTTGGATAGACGGTTATATCTATTTTGACGGAAACAAATGGAACAGAATGGACCCCACCTTTGCGGCAAGCGCAAAGGACGAAAACGATTATAAAAGCATAGTTGATTTCATATCGGACGGAAGCAACTATTCTGTGATATATTATTATTGATAAGCGAAAAATGATACGGAGGGATAAAATGAGCAAAAAGCACTACCTTTCAAACGAAGATATTTCGATACTCTGCTCTGAGCTTGCATCGGTCGTAAGTTCAGGTCTTACAATAACAGACGGGATACTCGTCATATTACAGGACGGCGAGGATAAAAACAAGGCGGCACTTCTTGAAAAGATACTCCGCTCTATAGAAACCGGCAGCAGTATAACAAGAGCATTTGACAAAACCCAAGTGTTCCCTAACTATTTCATAAAGATGCTTGAGGTCGGAGAAAGCACCGGCAGGCTTGATACCGTGCTGGCTTCTCTTGCCGACTATTACGCAGGCATAGACGAAATAAGCACCTCTGTCAAAAGTGCGATTGCATACCCTTCGGTACTACTTATAATTGTTTTTGCTGTGATTATTCTGCTGTCGGTTTATGTGCTTCCGATATTCTCGGACGTATTCGCACAGCTCGGACTTACCTTGCCCGACAGCGCACAGTGGATTATGAGCGTCGGAGGCGTCATAAGCGATGTTGCTATATTGATAATCGGAATATTCGCCTTTGTGATAATACTCGGCGTTGTGCTTTACAACTTTGTAAGACCTTTCAGAAAAGCGGTTCTTCGTGCGGTTTCTCATACAAAAACGGCAAAAACTCTGTATGCCGCAAGATTTTCAGCCGCTCTTTCAATGACGCTTTCCAGCGGAATGGATATAGACGAATCGCTCGATATGTGCGAAAATCTGCTTGAAAACGAATATATGCGTGAAAAGCTGAGCCTCTGCCGTAAGGAAATGGCAGACGGAAAGCCTTTCGTTGACGCACTCGACAACACGGGTATGTTCTCTGCGGTCAATATGAGAATGATAAACATCGCATTCAGCACAGGCACGCTCGACAAGACTATGGCAACGATAGCGGAAAATGCGGAAAAGAAGGTTTCGGCTGTTATACAGACCTCGGTTGCCCGCTTTGAGCCTACTATGGTAATAATCATGGCTGTAGCCGTAGGCTTCATACTTCTGTCCGTAATGATACCGCTGATGAGCGTAATGACGGTCATAGGATAACATCGGTGATAATATGAAAACAAGAAATCATTCAAGTGCATTTTACATAATAAGAGATGCGGTCATTGCGGTCGCTCTTTCTGCGGCGGCTGTTGCGATTGTCACACTGTCGATAGCCGGCAGCGAGGAAAACCGCAGGAGCGAAAATCTCAGAATAATCGAAAACGGTGTACGCAAGGCGGCGGCGGAGTGCTATGCCGTTGAAGGATTTTACCCCGATAACATCGGATACCTTATTGAAAATTACGACCTGCATATAGATAAAAACAGCTGTATAGTGCATTACAGCCCGGTTTCATCAAATATAATGCCGGATATAAAAGTAATTGCTAAATGAAACCCAACATTCAAGTCAGGAGGAAAAGATGCTCCGAAGTCGTTCAAATACGTTAAAAACGAATAAAAGCGGCGTAGATATGATTTTTGTGCTGACGGTATTTGTACTGTTCGTGTGCTGTCTGCTGGCGGCGGTGCTTGCTTTTGCCAAAGCATATAAGCATTTCGGAAGCGAAATTGAAAAGCGCTTTGATACCGCTACCGCACAGACTCTTGTGCTTCAGAAGCTCCGCAGCTATGACAGCGGCGCAGTATCCGTCGGAAAGCAGGGAGATACGGATTATCTCGGCTTTTCGGATACGATAGACGGCGAAAGCTACATGACGTATATTTACTGTTATGACGGGGAGCTGAGGGAGCTGTTTGTCGAAAGCTCCGCTCCTTTTGTTGCCGAAAACGGAAACACGTTGTTCCCGGCGGATAAGTTCACAGCGACCGCCGACAAAAATACGATAGACTTCACGATAACCTGTAACGGTGTGCAGACCTCGTCGCACTACTGTCTGAGAAGCGAAAAGGAAGGTGCCGGATGAGCATAAAAAGACGTTCAAGAAACGGAGCATTCCTTATCGAACTGCTGACGGTGATTGCAATATTCGCCGTATGTGCGGCGGCTTGCGTGAGAGTTATCGGAATTGCGGCAAGCGAAATGAAATATGCCGAGCGTCTGTCGGACGCACAGATAAAAACAGCCGACATTGCCGAGTGCTATAAAAGCGGTGAAAGCATATCCGAGCTGTCACAGCGATATGCCGACAGCGACATCAGGATACAGCTTTCCGAAAGGACGACAGGAAACATCCAGTACCTTGACATCACCGCCTCGGACGATGAAAACACATATATCACCATAACAAGTGCAAGGAGGGTTGCCTCTTGAAAAACAGCGCACGCAGTGAGAACAGCAGAAAAAGCCTGAACAGCATCGGATTGTCCTCGCTTCTTGTCATATTCGTGGTGCTGGCGTCGGTCACACTGTCGGTTATGTGTCTTATTACGGTAAGGCAGGACCTTGACAGAGCAAAAAAACTCGCCGTAACGCACGAGGAATATTACTCTGCCGACACTAAGGCGACCGAAAAGCTCGACAGCCTTTATCTCCTTCTTGCTAACGACAGTGTAACGGATATTTCTGCGGCGGCAAGGGAGCTTGGCATTGAAGTGACAGGCGGGACCCGTGAAAACCGTGTTCTGACATTCTCGTGGAGCGAAACCGTAAACAGCGGTAGCAGGCTTGTCTGCAAGGCGGAATACGAAAACGAAAATCTCGTTATAACAAGCTGGAAAATTATAAGCAATAACTATTACGAAGAAGAAAACTCGCTTCCTGTATGGAACGGCGAGAGTTTACCGGTATAAATACAGCCGACAGTGAAAGGATAACATTATGGAACTGATGGAAATACTTAAGAGTGCAGTTGAAAAGAAAGCCTCGGATATTTTTATTATATCGGGTCTTGCCGTGACATATAAGGAAAACGGCATTATCACCAAGCAAAACGATAATATGATACTGCCTGCCGAGGCGGAAAGGCTGATAAAAGAAATATACCGTCTTGCAGGAAGGGATATATCAAGATACGAGGAAACGGGCGACGATGACTTCTCGGTATCCGTAAAGGGACTCAGCCGTTTTCGTATAAGTGCGTACAAGCAAAGAGGAAGTATGGCGGCGGTCATCCGTGTAGTTGAATTTGATATACCCGATTACAAGGAGCTTAACATTCCGCAGGAGGTCATAACCGATACAGTAGCAAGAACAAAAGGTCTTGTGCTTGTCACAGGTCCCGCAGGCGGCGGTAAATCCACAACGCTTGCCTGCATTATTGACGAAATCAACAAGCAGAGAAACAGCCATATAATCACACTGGAAGACCCTATAGAGTATCTTCACAAGAACAAAAAGAGCATAATAAGCCAGCGTGAAATAAACAGCGACAGCAAGAGCTATATCGTAGCGTTAAGAGCCTGCCTGCGTCAATCCCCCGATGTTATACTGCTCGGTGAAATGCGTGACTATGAAACGATAAGCACAGCGCTTACAGCCGCTGAAACAGGTCACCTTGTTATCTCCACTCTGCACTCGGTCGGAGCGCAGAATACGATAGACAGAATTATTGATATTTTCCCGCCGAGCCAGCAGCAGCAGGTTCGTATCCAGCTCTCTCAGCTTTTATGCTCGGTAATATCTCAACAGCTTATCCCCTGCGAAGACGGAATACTGCGTCCTGCGTTTGAAATTATGAAGTGCAACAACGCTATAAGAAATATGATAAGAGAGTCAAAGACCCACCAGATAGACACCGTTATCACGGCATCGGGTGAATCGGGTATGTTTACTATGGACTCCTACCTTATGCATATGTACAGAAACGGTCAGATTAGCAAGAGCGAGCTTATCAAGCACGCATCTCACCCCGATATAATGCTCAGAAAAATCGGAGAAGATAAGTAAAATTCACGAAAATATAAAGTTTAGTTCAGAATTTCATAAAAATAAAAAGGCAGGCTCAAAAGTGCCTGCCTGTAAACCGCATTCCACGCAAAAAAGAAAAACAGCATCACTACAACCTCTGCTGCGGTATGCTGTTTCTCATGACGGAAAGAAAAGTAAAAACGTGAGGTAGACATCATCTCAAATCTACATCTCAACCTTACGAGCATATTATGCCACATCGTGGTTATATTTCGGTTACATTACAAACAGCGGCCTGAATCACCATCGCATTTCTACTTATACGATAGTTGATTCAACATTTTGCCAAGTGAATTGTGCATTTTTACACGATATTAGTTATTTCTGTAAATGCTATTTACAGAATATAGCATCGTATTTACACAAATCGCCAACAATGCAACGCTTGTTGCATAACATCCGTCAGAAAATTTGAATTTTGCTTAAATTATTTTCACACTTTAGCGTAAAATTTCATTAAAGCACACGTTAAGACGAAAGAAAAAACAGGGAGGTGAAAAAATGCCGAATAAGATACATATTACTATGTTCGGTCAGTTTTCAATATCATACCGTGACAAGCGTCTGTGCGAAAACGAGTACAGAGGCTCAAAGATGATCTCGCTTCTTGAATATCTGATTTCACAGCGTGGCAGAGAGATAACACAGAACGAGCTTATCGACCTTTTATGGTCGGACAGCAAAAATCCTGCCAATGCACTTAAAACGCTGGTACACAGGACAAGAGCGATGCTTGACGAGATGATACCCTGCGGCGGCAGGCTCATAGCCGGAAGCCACAGCTCATACGCATTTACCGAAACCGACGACTGTGTTATAGATTCCTCTCTTTTCAAAGAGTACATAAGCAAAGCGGAGGACGAGTCGCTTTCCAGAACAAGACGCATAAGTATGTATAAAAAGGCTATCGCCCTTTACAACAGCGGTTATCTTGCAGGAGCTGTCGGAGAAACGTGGGTACAGCCTATAAACGTATATTTCCATGCACTTTATAATTCCGCTGTGGACAAATGCGCTCAGCTACTTTACCCTATGGGAAAATTTTCCGAAATAATAACGCTTTGTGAGCGTGCCACAATGCTTGACCAGTCCGATGAAAAAATGCATGCAAACCTTATCCGTGCCTTTGTCGCAATGGGAGATTACGAACGTGCCGCAAAGCAGTATGATTATATCCGTGCATATCTTATGGAGCAGTACGGTGCCGCACCGGGCGCTCACCTCACCGAGCTTTACGAGCTTACAGTAAAGCCAAGAAATGATGTACAGAATAATCTCGATGCGGTAATAGGCGATCTCACGGGCGATGACAGCAAGGAGCAAAAAGGCGTTTTTTACTGCCAGTACGAAATATTCAAATACATATTCCGCCTGTACAAGCGTGAAAGTCAAAGAATCGAAAGCAAGCTGTCTATCTGCCTTGTTTCTGCGGTTGACAGCAGTAAAAATGAACTTAAGGATATAAAACTGCTTGAAAAGGCAATGGATAAAATTTCGTTCAGCATAAGCAATTCGCTGAGAATGAGAGATGTATACACACGCTACAGCAGAAGCCAGTATCTGCTTTTGTTGCTTGATGCGGACAAAAGCTCGTTTGACGGCATAGAGGAACGTATTATGACGAGGTTCAGACGAAGTAAGACGATGGACAGCGTAAATGTAAAATTTGATTTCAAGGAAATATGATTTTCGCCCCTGCTTTTGCAGGGGCGAATTTCTCAGGTTGTAGAAAAAGTCTGTTTTTGAAATAAACTTCTGATTTATTATCCCTATC
>OMAJ01001173.1_pt1 | contig 10914 bp, 14 predicted proteins | sample 1644631 | NCBI WGS metagenome assembly OMAJ01 (sample SAMEA103958133, study PRJEB25191) | human gut metagenome | biome: human-associated habitat [ENVO:00009003]; feature: intestine environment [ENVO:2100002]; material: feces | place: Germany | collected 2013/2015 | reverse complement strand
GCTCTTCCGATCTAGTCTTTCCCAACGGTCTGATTTTGGGCACTCCCGGTTCCGGTAAATCCTTCAGCGCAAAGCGTGAGATCTGCAACGCATTCCTCGTGACAGACGATGATATTATCATCTGCGACCCGGAGGCAGAATATGCTCCGCTGGTGGAGCGTCTGCATGGGCAGGTCATCCACATCAGCCCTGCCAGCACCCAGTATATCAACCCGATGGACATCAACAGCAACTACTCGGAAGAGGATAACCCTCTGGCTTTGAAAGCCGACTTTGTGCTGTCCCTGTGCGAACTGGTGGTGGGCGGCAAAGAGGGCTTGCAGCCGGTGGAAAAGACGGTCATTGACCGCTGCGTCCATGTGATCTATCGCAAGTATTTCGAGAATCCCACCCCGGAAAATATGCCGCTGTTGGAAGATCTGTACAACGCCCTGCTGACGCAAGATGAACCGGAAGCCCGCCATGTGGCGGCTGCGCTGGAAATCTACGTCAAGGGCAGTTTGAACATTTTTAACCACCACACCAACGTGGATATCAATAACCGCATTGTCTGTTTTGACATCAAGCAGCTTGGCAAGCAGTTGAAGAAACTCGGTATGCTTATCGTACAGGATGCCGTGTGGGGGCGCGTGACCGCCAACCGCAGTGCTGGAAAATCCACCCGGTACTATGCAGACGAGTTCCATTTGCTCTTGAAGGAAGAGCAGACTGCTGCTTATTCCGTGGAGATTTGGAAGCGTTTCCGTAAGTGGGGCGGCATTCCGACAGCCCTAACGCAGAACGTCAAAGACCTGTTGGCAAGCCCCGAAGTATCAAATATTTTTGAGAACTCGGACTTCGTTTATATGCTCAATCAAGCGAACGGAGACCGGCAGATTTTGGCGAAGCAGCTGAACATTTCGCCCCATCAGCTTTCCTACGTCACTCACTCCGGTGAGGGTGAAGGGCTGCTGTTCTTCGGCAACGTGATCCTGCCCTTTGTTGACCACTTCCCGAAAGACCTTGAACTCTACCGCATCCTTACGACCCGCCTTTCCGAAGTTGCGGAGGCGCAAAAGCATGAGTGAGAAACAGCCGAAGCTGAAATTCGAGGAGGAAAAGGAGCGCACGGCTACACGCTCCCCTCCGAAAAAGTCTAAAGTGGAGCAGTCGGTGCCCAAAAAGCAGAAACTGAAACAGGATGCAGACAAAGCTGCGGAGAAATCCCAGCATTTGCGTTTTGGCAAAGCCGAGATAACCCCGGATGAAGCATCCCGCATGACAAAGCAGCAGAAACGTGCTATGTATGCCGCTGCTGCCGCCCGGTCTGCGGCACATCGAGAGATTGATCAGTACGAGGACGACAATGTGGGCACGCAGGCTTTAAGCGAGGGCGAAAAAGCTGCCGAGACTACCCACGATATTTCCAAGAGCCGTTACGCCAGAAAGCTGAAAAAGAAAGCCAAGATGCAGGGCAAGAAAAGGGCCCGAACCGCAAAATCTTCCGTGCAGAAGCCGCCTGCGGCACAAGATGCAGGCGCATCCGGCACCGGCGAGGGCAGTTCCAACTGGCTTTCACGCTGGAAACAGCGGCAAGAAATCCGTAAAAGTCACTATGCCACCGCCCATTCGGGTACAGCGGCACAGACCGCAGGCGGCAAAGCGGTATCCAATGGCACCACTGCTGCGAAGTCTGGCATGGAACAGGTCATCGACAAAGGAAAATCGGTGGTCAGTACCGCAGTCAACGGCATTGCCAATTTTGCAAAAAGCAACGCGCACGTTTTGGTGATCGTGGGCGTTTTTCTTTTGCTCTTGCTGCTGGTCATGTCAGCCTTTTCGTCCTGTTCCATTCTGTTTTCAGGCACCACGCAGGTATCCGGTCAGACCATTTACACCGCAGAGGACCGGGACATCCGGGGAGCCGAAACCGACTACAAGAAGCTGGAAAAGGAGCTGGACAAAAAGATCAAGCGCACCCCCACCGACCACCCCGGCTACAACGAGTACCAGTATCACCTTGACCCCATCGAGCATGACCCATGGCAGTTGACCTCTTTTCTCACGACTCTCTATGACGATTACACCCGGTCAGAGGTGCAGGGCAAGTTGAAGGAGACCTTCAAAAAGCAGTACAAGCTGACCACATGGGTGGAGGTGCAGATACGGTATAAGACCGTCTGGGTCATCAGTCCGGCAGGAATCCCAGTCCCTACGCAGGTGCCCTATGAGTACCGCATCTTCCACACCAAATTGGTGAACAGAGGGCTGGAAGTAGTCATCCGGGAAGAATTGAATGCTGACCAATGGAAACGGTACGAGATCTTTCAGGATACGCTGGGTGGTCGGCCTTATCTGTTCAACGGCGGTCTGCCGCCCGGTGGCTCCGATGGCTCTGGCGCGCCGGGCATTGATTATCAGGTTCCAGCGGAAGCCTTAACGGATGAGGAATTTGCCGCCATCTACAAGGAAGCCCAAAAGTATGTGGGTACGCCCTATGTGTGGGGCGGCTCTACCCCGGAAACTGGCTTTGACTGTTCAGGCTACGTTTGTTGGGTCTACAACCAGAACGGCTACGATGTGGGACGCACCACCGCCAACGGCCTGTGGAACAAGAGCCAGCATATTTCTGAAGCCGAAGCAAAGCCCGGTGACCTTGTTTTCTTCGAGGGAACGTATGATACGCCGGGGAAAAGTCATGTGGGCATCTACCTTGGAAACGGCATGATGGTGTCCGCCGGCGACCCCATAAAGTATGCCAATATTCATTCGTCCTACTGGCAGAAATATTTGTCCGGTTTTGGGCGGCTCTCAAAATGATTGGAGGAAGAAATGAGCGAAAAACTCGATAAGCTGCGCGCTTCTCTGGAAAAGGAAAGGGAGCGTCGCATTAAGATCAACACTCGCATTGAAAGCCTTGAACGACGGATTCAGGAAGCAGAAGCTGCCGAGGTCAACGAGATGGTGCGGACTGCCAAGGTCACGCCGGAACAGCTTGCCGCCCTGCTGCGCCAGTCTGCAACTTCCACCCCGACCCCGGCTGCGCTGTCCGCGGTCGGTGCTACCTTTAATAAGGAGGACGATTCCAATGAAGATGATGAATAAGGTTTGTGCGCTGGTGCTGTCGGTGGCACTGTGCGCTGGCATGGCGGCTCCTGCTTTTGCCTATGGCGGTGAGCCTGTGGAGGAAGTGGAACAGCCCGTCCTGACTTCTACCACTGATGAGGAAGATGCGGTCACCGTGACCGATGAGGAAAACGGTGCCCTGACCCCGGAGGGCAATCTGACGCTGGTGGACGATTACCACACAAGTTACTCGGATGGCAGCGGTCAGCAGTTCATCACGCTGGTGTCGAAGTCTGGCAACACGTTTTATTTGGTCATTGACCGCAACGCCAAGGGTGAAAACACCGTTCATTTCATGAATCTCGTGGATGAAGCCGACCTTCTTTCCCTGATGGAAGATGAAGATGCCGAAGCGTATACCGCCGAAAAAGAAGCGGCGGCGCAGGCAGAACAGGAGCGCAAACAGGCCGAGGAGGATGCGAAAAAGGCTGCGGAAGAAGCGGCGGCATCCGGTTCCGAACAGACTGGTGGCAACAAAGTTACGAAGTATGCTGCTACGTTCTTAGGCGTACTGGCACTGGCCGGTTTGGTTGCTGGCGGTGGCATTTACACCTTTATGAAGCAGAAGCAGAAAAAGCAGGCAGAAAAAGAAGCCCTTGACCCCGATGCAAACTACACTGAGGACAAGGGCGACTTTGAAATCCCTGTGGAGGATGAGCCGGAGGAGACCGGCGAGGAGGATAACGCAGAAGAATAATTCTATTGGCGGCGTTTGCCGCCTTACATATTGCAATCCGAAACAGATTGGAGGGATTCTTATCGCAAAATTGATCGTGGCGGAGAAACCGTCCGTCGCCATGTCCTATGCCAAAGTCCTCGGTGCCACCAGCCGTCAGGACGGCTACCTTGAGGGCAACGGCTATCTGGTGAGCTGGTGTGTGGGTCATCTGGTGGAACTGGCTCCGCCTAATGTCTACGATGCCAAGTATGTTAAGTGGAGCATTGCAGATTTGCCCATCCTGCCGCAAAAGTGGCAGTATCTGGTGTCTACGTCCACCAAAAAGCAGTTTGGCATCCTGAAAGACCTGATGAACCGCTCCGACGTGGATATCATCGTCAATGCCTGTGATGCAAGGTAGTGCGGTTAGGTGACTTAAGAGAGAAAAAAGAGACCTCATCTCGTCAAAAAACTAAATCATAAAAGCATCAAAGAGGGCATTCAAATGAAACAAAATCGAATTTTTGACCAGAATAGTTCTCAAAAAGCACGTTCTTGGCACTATAATATGGACACCAACCGAGCGGAAGCCCAGTTCGCTGATGGCTCTGCCATTGCCATTGACTGCCTTGCCATCGAGGACGAATACGGCAATACCCCGGCACAGCGAGCTGAACTTGATTGGCTACTATACAACAAGCCCTTGGAGTGCGTCCAGCTTGTGCTGAGTGGTGAGATTGAGCATTATCTCTCACTTGGCTGTGACCATGGTAGACTGGAAGACTAATCTCTAATTAAAATATCCGAATTGAATCAGCCATCTACTTACAGTCGTAGTGACTGAAAAGAGAACTGCTACAATGCTATGAATTAGAGTATTATGAAAGCTCGCCAGACATAAAATCTGGCGAGCTTTCACTTTTCCGTAATGGGATTAGATTGCTGTAGACCTTGATACAAAAAGATAGATAATGAAAATGCACCACAAAACGACTTCAGCAATTATCAGATACTTTAAGTGCTGATGCAACTTATCTGGATCGATTTTTTCCTTTTTTAATAAAATGAAAATGAAATCTCGCATTTTATCAATATCTTCCTGCTTAACTTCCAACTTCAAATAAAAATTCTTCCCAAAGAGGAGTTGGTGCAATCCATAGTAAATTGAAAGCAAAATCAGAAATAAAGTAACACTTGCAAAAGCTGGTTGCGCCCAATCTACCACCGTTGCGCTTTCCGACAATGTAACATTTCTATAAAAAACAAGGTCGTTTAAGCCCGTAGCAAATAGAAACAAATCCCACAGGAGAAATGTATATAGAGCTTTCTTCATTTTCTATACCTTTTAACCACCAACCGCTTGATAATAATCCTTTTCGGTTAAAAAAGGTGTGGATGCACCGCTATTATAGTACGATAAGGTCTGGTGGTAGCAATGCGTATAATATGAGTTGTCATACGAAAACAGCACTTCATATGTGAGACTATTTACGACAACCCTTTCATATGTGGTTGAATCAACTGCTTGGCCCAACATATATTCGGCTACTGAAAATGCAACAAGTGCCGATATACTACTTTTTACGAGAATAGTCTTTGCAAGGGTTGCTGCATCGCGACAACGAACAACTTCATCTTTTGTTAATATTTTAAGTTCTGCACTGGGATCACCTCATATCAATCTCATATTCGTGCTTTAGGTATTAAAAATATCAAAGCACAAGAATCAATCCCTGTCCATGATTTTGTAACAACAGAGAGAAAATTTGTAACGAAATCGGTGTGGTTGCAAATAATATGACCCTCAACACTGGGCATCCAGCATTGAGGGTCATATCTAAGTAATATTCTTGCACCCGTACTGTATTGAAAATCAATCGTTAACCGAAGGCTTTTATTATGTCATGAAGAATTTCCATCTGCTGCGGCGAAAGATCATTTCCTTTTTGACTTGGTGAAAGCAGTTCATTACGGAGTTTAATTAAAGTTTTCTTTTGCGCACCAGTCAATCCAGAAAGAGATAGTACTTCTGGCGCATCCAGTCCTAGGAGTTCATCTGTTGAAATGCTAAATAAGGATGAAATGCTTGCAAGAACATCCAACGGAATTGCATGTGCATCACTTTCATATCCACTGATCGTGGATACAGCCTTATTTAACCATTTAGCCAAATCTGCCTGCGTCCAGCCACGACTTTCCCTCAGCTTTTTTAACTTTTCTCCTAAATAATGCTCCATTCCCGTACACTCCTATCCTATATAAAGTGTACTATTTGAAATTTCAACATAATCGTACTATACTACATATAATGTTCGATTATGTTGAAATTCGATTGACTTGTGAGGAGCAGGGCTGTATGTTGTGTGATAAAAAGCATTCCCATGTGCAATGGAGGGATTTCAAAATGAATGTCTTGGTTTGTGATGATGACCAGCAGATTGTTGATTCTATTATTGAAGAACTCAAAAAGAAAAGCGAGGAAACGCATGTAGCATTAAGATTTTATGGCTTTTCTCAACCAAGTCAAATAGACTTATCACTTCCGTATGATATTGCGCTTCTGGATATTGATATGGGCGAAACAAATGGAATTGAGCTTGCCAGAAAGTTACGAGCAGAAAATGGAAACATTGTGATTATCTTCATTACGAATTTCATTCAGTATGCTCCAGAGGGATTTGAGGTTCAAGCCTTTCGATACTTACTAAAAGCAGATTTCTCTGCTAAACTTGATTCCTACTTTGATTCAGCCGTCCAAGAAGTGCTTCAACGGAAACAGCTTGTTACAATTTCGATAAACTCTGAAATTATTGATGTACCTGTAAATGACATTCTGTATTTAGAATCTCATCGAAGAATCATTGTTATGCACTTGTTGGACGAAAAACGCCCAGCATACCAATTTTACGGCAACATAACGGAACTATCCGAAAAAATCGAGCCACTCGGTTTCCTTCGTATTCAAAAAAGCTATCTTGTCAATATGCACTATGTCGAAATCTTTCAATACAATAAAGTCCAATTGCGCGGTGGTCTTTGTCTGGCTCCAAGCGAAAAGAATTATAGTGAGCTAAAACAGAAATATTTACATTGGCGAGGTAAAAGTAGATGGATGCTTTGATCAGTTTGGTTTACACAATCATAGATTCAGTCTGCGTATGTCTGTTTTTAGACGCTTTTGCTTCGCACCGTTGGAGGGATCATAGATTTCTTGTCGGTGTAATAGTTCAAACTATTTTAATGTATGCATCCATTGAATTCAGTGTTATTGCCTTAAATCGAAACCAAATCGTCAAAATTCTCTTGATTCTACTATCCTGCTTTATTGTTGCCAGAACTCTATATGAGAATATCTCAGGAAAGTTTTTATTATTTCTTATCGTTGTAGAATATCTCTTGACTTATAGTTTATCTTTTGCAGTCGGAATGCTTGCAACTTCGGTTTGTGGGATGGATGCTCAGACGTTTCAAGCAAACAAGACACTATCGCTAATCTACGGAATCTCTTATTATTCAGCCGAATTATTTATTATTGCGCTATTTCGCAAAATGATGCTTCAGCGTATGGGCAACAGACCCAGAAGCGATGCTCAACATTCGCAGCTGATTCTGTACTTTCTATTTCCATGTGCATCATTTGTAATGCTTGTGATCCTACTTTACGTTACAAGTGGTCACAATATAGAAGAGTTTGTTTCTGCTGGCTGTTGTATTCTCATTTTTATTTCAAACGTCGCAGTCCTCTTCTTATTGGAGCGAATGGAATATGCCGCATCGGAAAGAGAACAGCTGTTGACACTTAATCAGCAGATTCAGCTGCAATCGAAAAACATGACCTCAGCAAGCGAACTTTATTCAGCTCAAAGGAAGAAAGTTCATGACTTTCGGGCGCACCTGAATATCCTAAATCGATTGATGAAGAATCAAGAGTATTCTGCCGCTGAAGAATATCTTGAAAAAATCACCGAACAGCAAACAGATCGACTATTCCTTGTCAACACACACCATCCTATCTTGGATGCACTTTTCAACACAAAAGCTGCCGAAGCAACTCAAAAGAAGATCAGTATTGATTTTGAAGTGAATGATCTATCAAATCTTCCATTTGATGCCTCTGATATAGTAGTGCTTCTATCAAACCTCTTGGATAATGCCATTGAAGCGTGTCAACGGTACGATAAAGGTGACAAAACGATTCATGTCATGGCGGTTGCGCAACAAGACTTTTTTATCTCTGTCCGAAACACATCAGAACCTGTTACAATTATAAACAGTTCCATTCCAACTACAAAACCAGAACCACAGCTGCATGGTTTTGGACTTGCGAACATCCGACTGATTCTTGAAAAATACAGCGGCGAGTATACCATGTTCTATGAAAATGGGTGGTTCCAGTTCACCGCTGATATACCGCTCACTCCGATTTCGTGACAAAAAAAGTCCATTTCGTTACATTATTGTGGAAATTGTAGCTCAACTTGTGTATTCTTTCTTTCAAGAAAGTTCTTTTAATGAGGATTGTCGCAATGAAAGATTTTGCAATGCAATTAACGCAAAAGTGCGTGTCGATGGGATTGCTTGATGAATCTTATTCTGAATGGTTTGCATATAGCATCGAAAAAAGAGTGACAACCTTATTAACTTGGCTTGTGCAGTGTCTGATTGGTGGTTTTTGCTTTGGCTGGACCATAACGATCTCATTTTCTGTGTTCTTCCTCTTAATTCGGAAATACACAAACGGTTATCATGCTGCTACTTATATTAAGTGCCTGTTATGTTCCAGTTTATTAGAAGTAGTTCTTCTTGCTTCAATCTCCTACGTTTTTTGTACAGGCAAGGCGTTGCTTTTCTTAACTATAGTTTCTGATGCTACAATTTTGTGTATTGCACCAGTTAACAATAAAAGCATTCACTGGTCAACAGATGAATTTAAGGCTGCAAAAATAGCTGTTCGTTGGTTATTATTGATTCTAAATATTTTCGCAATTTTGTTGGTGGAAGTTCAAATTGCTCCTTCCATACTACAAGGGTTGGTCGCAGCATTGACTGCTGATGCAATAACACTATCCATTTCACGCTGTCAAAATTGAAAGGAGGGCATACAAATGAAAATTCAAGTCAAACAGTTCGCCAAAAAGAAAATTGAAGCTCTGGTGAAGAAGGATATGCAGGAGTGGCCTCCGGGTTGTGCGGGCTGGATGTATCAGCCGAAGCGTCCCTATGTACCGGAGAAGCATCTGCAAGAAAAACGAAAATAAGTTTAATCCTGAGATGGCATGGTTGCTTTCCTGTTTCAACAACAAAAAGCACTATGCCATTTTTCTTTGTTGGTGACTCCGATTTCGTTACGAATTTTCTCCATCTTATTACAGAAATGTAGACAATATTGCTTGCTGTGTATACAGTGTAAGAAAGGATGGCACAATGCACAAATCGAAAGGAGTTACTCCAATGTAGCAATATACCCTGATTCCTCTTGGGCTGGTGTTCTGGTAGATGCAACAAATCGCGTTGGCTGCTACTATGTTGTCAATATTGCTGCAAAGACCGGAAAGACTTGGTATGTTGAAATTTCAAATAATATCCGATAACCGTTTTTGAGCAAGGAGTTTTTTATGCTACCGTTTTTTAATCAAAAAGAGTTGGTGGTTTGCTCAAATCAATCTCAATACCAAAAATACACATCTCTTTTAGAAAAAGAAGGAATCGGATATCGAACAAAAGTACGCGATTTATCATCGCCGTCTTTGTTTTCGATGGGAACCCGTGAAAGAACTGGAACCACATTTCAAAAGGTCAATTGTCAAACAATCTACACAATATACGTTCGCAAAGTTGATTACGAACGTGCTGTTCACGTTGTCATTGTTTGATTAAACCGCCAAAACCATATACGCTTTTCCTCGCCAAACAATCAGTTGCAAGCAATGTTTTCGTCTATACAAAAACATTGCTTGCTGGGGGAATGCCCCAAGCCCCTTTGATCTGCATTTTCCAATGCAGGCTGCGCATCCCTTCGGGACGCTTTTTATCCGGTGATGTGCTCCGGGTCGTTGAGGACTTGTATGAGGTGAGAAGCGGATGCAGCATAGAAAAGTGGCTCATCGAGCGTATAGACGATAAATGCGAAAGCAAATACGACCAGTACACACAATTGTTTTCAAGATTGGCGAAAGATATTGACGCTTTAGCTAAAGCATGATAGCATATAAAGGGGATTTTTTGTTTTCAAAAGTGGTTGTTCCTTTTACTAAGCATGTTTTTGAGATGCCGCTGCTGAGGCAAAGACCCATTCAGTCAGCCTACGGCTGACAGCTTCCTCACAAATGGGAAACCTTTTGAGATGGCACAAAGCGCAAGCTTTTCCCTTAGGGAAAGGTAGCAATTGCGAAGCAAATGACGAAAGAAGTTTCCGCCCTCAGTCGGTATTAGTTGCTGACCCAAAGGGATAACCACTTTTTAAAAGTCGCCGAATATTATTTTAAAAACAAAGTCGGTTTATCATCATGAAAAGAATCTTTCAATTTTCCCATTGCACATTGCATCTTTACCGAAAAAAGATTATCCTTTTTTCTGTTCTCAGCATAGGATCTTCGTTAATATCCCTCTTTAACACTTTGTTGTCCGGTCGATTTATTGACTTTTTGGCTTCGCCTAATTGCGTGGAATGGAAACCTCAACTATGCTACTATTGTATTCTTTTCTTGGCGACTATTATGATAAGTTTTGCGATATCTTTTGCACTCGGGCGAATACGCGAAAAACTTCATACAATGGTAAGCTACAATATAAACAGACAAATGCTCGTCCACATCCAGCAGATCCCTTTTTCCAAAACTTTTTTTTTGGACAGTTCACGCATTACTCAGCAACTTCAAACTGATTCCAATGAAATCGCTTCATATTGCATAAACGTGATACAAAATGTTCCTGTAAGTTCGGTACGGCTTATTACGGTGAGCGTTATAACATATCAAATCAACAAAACAGTATTCGGTATATTACTTATACTAGCTGCACTTTATATCGTCTTCTTTGAAATATTCAAGGGCAAACTATATAATACCACAAGGGAATTCAAAAACGAGCAAGCCCTGTTCTTTTCTAAAGCACAGGAGCAATTGCGTTATATTAAATTTGTCAAAAGGCAC
>OMAJ01001161.1_pt1 | contig 11004 bp, 8 predicted proteins | sample 1644631 | NCBI WGS metagenome assembly OMAJ01 (sample SAMEA103958133, study PRJEB25191) | human gut metagenome | biome: human-associated habitat [ENVO:00009003]; feature: intestine environment [ENVO:2100002]; material: feces | place: Germany | collected 2013/2015 | reverse complement strand
CAATTCTTTCACAGCGTCATAAGCATTATCTACGGGTAGATTATCGATAAGACGCGGAAGATCGTACACCAGTTTGCCTTGCTCCGCTTTCACGATGGGACGTTGTCCGGTAATCATTACTTCAGGAAGAGATTGGTAAAGACTGTCCAGCTGCTTGTCTTGTGTTATAATACTGTCCGCGCTGAGCGTCCGTTCGCTCTCTACATCTGTACTCTTCGTTATTTCCTGAGCGGAAACTCCTGCACTCAATGCACATAGCATCAGGGAAAGATAGTAATAAGACTTCATGTTCATTTGTTTTAGATACGACATAAATGTGTTCAGACTTAGAGATGATTGGGTGTCAACCTTGGTTGACAGGTCGATTAAGCTTGGTTGACAGATCCGTTAACCTTAGTTGACAGGCCGGTTGACCAAGGTTGACACCCAATTATGCAAGGGACTGCACAAGATTCTCCCTATACCTTTTGCAAAAGATGCCTTGTGCAAAACCGAATCATCCCTTAAGCTCTTGCACTGCAAAGTACGGTGAAATCTTCCGGACTTTGTGTTATCCGGAACTTACGTAGTCTTATCTAGTGTTATCTGAAGTGTTATTTAGTCTTACCGTCCATACATGTACCGGTTATCTTTCCTATCTTTGTCCATATAAATACAAGAGCTACATGAAACTGCCATTCAAACCTATTGCCATATTAGTCATAATCTCTCTGCTGGGTATCTTTATTTACCAGGCATATTGGATCACGGGGCTATACAAAACGATGAAGCACGAACTGGAACAAAGCATCGTAGAAGCCATGCGCATGAGCGACTATAATGAGATGATGCTTCGTGTAAAGGCAATGCAAAAAGAAAATAAAGCCCACGGTTCCGTAGAGGTTTCAGCAGGGTACAATTCCGATTCCGGAAAATCATTTGTCCGCAGCAGTACAACTGTTAACCAAACAGACAGTGCCGGAAGTCTTTCACTTTTAAAAGACGGTATCCCTATGAAGTATGACAGCGTCTCAGTGAGTTACCCGAATGACTCGACAAGAGATATCCTTTTCACACGGGGACAGGAAGGCACAAATATTTCAGTCTGGGCAGAAAGAGATTCAGTAAAAGAGGTCCTGGAAGATACAGTGATTAATGAGGATGAACCTCAAGCTTCTTTAAGAGCCGAAGGTGGAATAGACATGATGTTGCGCGATCAAAGCAGTATGGTGGAACTTGCCACTTTCATCCAGCGTGGAATGCACTCGGGACTGGATATTTTTATAGAACCTGATATAGCCGTTTATGACAGTCTGCTGAATGCCTATCTGCAAGAACGGGGGCTTAAACTTCCCTACCGATTGGAGCGTCTTCATTCCGGTGCCGATCCGGACTCAACGCTGGTTTACACTGATACGCTCGCCATTGTCGGAACTCCCGGATACATGCCCAGTGAAAAAGCAAAACAATATAATTATGCTTTCGACATTCACTCCAATCAAAGTTACCGCCTCACAATAGAACCTATTTATAAGATTGTATTGCGACAGATGAGCGGTATTCTTACCACATCATTCGTTATTCTTATTATATTAGGTTTCTCCTTCTGGTTTCTTATCCGCACCATTTTGCGGCAGAAAACACTGGAAGAGATGAAGAGCGACTTTACCAACAATATCACCCACGAGCTGAAAACACCTATTGCCGTGGCGTATGCCGCCAACGATGCTTTGCTTAATTTCAATCTGGCAGAAGACAAGCAACAACGGGATAAGTATCTGGGTATCTGCCAAGAACAGTTACAGCGATTAAGCGGACTGGTGGAACAAATTCTCTCTATGAGTATGGAACGCCGTAAAACCTTCCGTCTGCATCCGGAGACACTTAGCTTGCACGATCTGTTCCCGACACTCATCGAACAGCATAAACTGAAAGCGGGCAAGCCTGTAGAAATCAATCTCGACATTGCACCGGAAGACCTGACAATCATTGCCGACCGTACACACTTCAGTAACATTCTGAGTAACCTGATAGATAATGCCATCAAATACTCTCCGGATAAAGCCGACATAATGATCTGTTGCCGGAAAAAGGAAACGGAACAAGTGGAAATCTCAGTTACAGACCACGGTATTGGTATCCCTACGGATAAACAGCCTCACATTTTCGATAAATTCTATCGGGTTCCGACAGGAAATATCCACAATACCAAAGGCTACGGACTGGGGCTTTTCTATGTAAAGACAATGGTAGAAAAGCACGGTGGCATGGTAACCGTACGAAGTGAAGCGGGAAAAGGAAGTACTTTTACAATAAGAATCTGAATAACATTGCTTATTATGAAAATGAATCAAGATATGGACAAAATCAAGGTACTGCTGGTTGAGGATGAACAAACCCTCGCCATGATTATCAAAGATACGCTGGAAGGCCAGAACTTCATCATCCATACTGCTGCCGATGGCGAGGAAGGCCTGCGTATGTTCTTCGACTTACGCCCTGATGTACTGGTAGCCGATGTTATGATGCCTCGTATGGATGGTTTTGAAATGGTACGCCACATCCGTCAAACCGACAAACGAACTCCGGTACTTTTTCTCACTGCTCGTTCTTCCATCAATGATGTGGTAGAAGGCTTTGAACTCGGGGCCAACGACTATCTGAAAAAGCCTTTCGGCATGCAGGAACTTATCGTACGCATTAAAGCGCTGGTGGGCAAAGCATTTACATTCAGAGAGGAACCAAAGAAGGAAGAGACCTGTTTCGAGATAGGCGATTACCATTTCAACTCTGTCACACAGATATTGTCCCATACCGGAATAGAGCAGGAACTCTCCCACCGCGAGGCCGAAATTCTGAAACGCCTGTGCGAAAACCGTAATCAGGTAGTGAATACCCAGAATATCCTGCTTGATCTTTGGGGGGACGACAGCTTCTTCAATTCGCGCAGCCTGCACGTGTTCATCACTAAATTACGACATAAACTTTCCAAGGACGAACGTATCCGCATTGTCAATGTCCGAGGTATCGGATACAAACTTATCATCAACTGAAACTTCCGTTAACACATAACGACTTATGAAAAAACTATTCATCATTCTGTTCCTTCTCACTGTTTCCTTTCGCGTTGCTGCACAAAACGAGCAAACAAAGGACAGCACATTATTGAATCGTTTTCCCACGGAAATGGGAAAAGAGCCGTTGTCTCCTCCACCCGGAACAACTGCCGCTCCTAATCGGGATATGTCGGTAAAGACTTCTCTCAGCACGGATAGCACAGACTTACACATCACTCTTCCGACTTATTATCCCAACTTTCCGTGGATGGATATCAGAATGGGAAAGATGGTCAGCAGTTACGATCCTTTCGTGATGGATTACGAGCATTACGGTGCTTTTCAGCTTTCCCCCAATAGTATATTGAGCACATTCAGCACCTACAATACCTACCCTACTATGGGAACAATTATCCAGTCAGGCGCCGATTTTATATATCGCCCTAATGAACGCTGGGAATTGACAGGGGGTATGTATACCGCCAAGTACACCATCCCTTCGCGCATGCATGGTTCTCAATTCGACATTGGCTTGGATGCTTCTGCCGCCTATCGCATCAACAATTTCCTTCGTATCCGCTTTTTCGGGCAATATTCAGGCTTTGGCAAACAAAACTCTCTGAACGGATATATGAATCCGATGTATCCACAAAGCCACTACGGTGTAGTCATGGAAGTAAAAATCAATGATTATCTGGAAATACAGGGAGGCGTGGAACGAGCGTACAACGCTTCGAAAATGAAGTGGGAAACAGTACCGATACTTGCTCCGGTGATTCATCTCAATAGAAAAAAGAAATAGAAAACGGGCTGCATTTCCACACGAGATACAGCCCGTTCATTTACCGGTTAGAGAGGAACAAATAGATTGCTTATAAAACCAATTCAATTATTTACGCTCCAAAGATAACAACAATACTCATATATCAGCATACAATATACAAGTTTTGTTTTAATAAATGCTATATATTTCCATAATTCATACTTATTTCTTATATTCGCCATTAAATAAAGACCATTAAGTGATGAAATATATAGGACTAATCATACTTTTCTGTCTTCTTTCTTTTAGGGTAAATGCCCAGAATGAAGTACCCGCTGACAGTGTTCGCAGTATGAATATGCCGGCAACAAAGAATTTTGATGGATTCCTTTTGGATATGAACCTGATGAAAATGGCAGCTCCCCAAATGCCCAAAATGACTTTAGACATTCCCGATGCCAGCAAAGATTATAGTTTTCTGTTTCGCTTGGACCCTAATGTGACCTACTCACAAGGCTACTCACACTTATTCAGTTTAGGTAGCTCCACCATATACAGTATGAACCCTTTCGGACTGACAGGTTTCGGATCATCTCCCCAAAACCTGCAAATGGGAAGTTTCCGGCTGAAGAATGGAATGCGCATCAATACTTATGGAGAGTATGACAAGGACGGACGGAAAGTCCCTAATCCTTCTGCCCTGCCGTGGGAACGGAATAACTTCAAAGGCGCTTTCGAACTGAAGTCGGCAAACGGATCATTCGGAATTAGAATCGAAGTACAACAAGGAAGGAATGGACCTTACTAAAAAAGACTACAGTCAAGGGATTATATACTGAAATAATATGAATATGAAGAAAAAAGTATTGGTAATAGGTGCCAATGGCTTCACAGGACGCCGGATCTTGAATGATTTGTCACGCAATGACGAGTACATAGTAACAGGTTGTTCTCTGCATGACGACATTGCTCCCGATTCCGGGAATTATCGTTTCATCAGTGCAGACATCTGCCAGATGGGGGAACAAAGCGCATTGTTCCGGGAAGTACGCCCGAATATAGTGATCAACACGTCCGCATTATCCGTTCCTGATTATTGCGAAGCACACCGTGATGAGGCAGACAGTATCAATGTCAATGCTGTGGGACAATTGGCATTCCGATGCGAAGCATCCGCTGCACGCTTTATACATCTATCTACTGACTTTGTATTTAATGGAGATACAGGGCAGCTTTATACAGAAGAAGATACTCCTGACCCCGTCAACTATTATGGGGCAACCAAACTGAAAGGTGAAAAACGGGTAGCTGAACTCTGTAGCAATTATGCCATCGCACGTGTGGTAGTGGTCTATGGTGCCGCCTTGCCGGGGCAACACGGGAATATTCTGCAATTGGTAGCCAATCGTTTAAGAAATAATGAAGAAATACGGGTGGTTTCCGACCAGTGGCGCACGCCAACCTATGTAGGCGATGTTTCTCAAGGAATAGAGAAACTGATAAATCATCCCAATAATGGTATTTATCACATCTGTGGCTCGGAATGTCTGACTATAGCCGATATTGCTTATCGCGTAGCAGATACTTTGAATCTGGATTATTCATTAATTCTGCCAGTCACTACCAAGCAAATGGGAGAAACAACTCCCCGTCCCCGTTTCAGCGGATTAAGCATTGAAAAAGCACGCAGAGAACTGGGATACCAACCACATACTCTGGAAGAAGGAATAAAACTAATGTTCAATCTTTAAATAAGTGATTAGTGGTGAGTGCCACTAATCACTAAACAACGTTTCTGCAATTCCACTCTCCTTTTTATACACCCGCACCATCTCCAGCAATTCATCCCCATACTTTTCCACTCCTTTTTTACCAAAATAAGGGATTCGGAGAAGAGCGGATTTATCTTCCGGTAATAAATTGGTGATACCTAAAATAGCTTTCTGTTGGATTACGGTATATACCGGTAATCCTAATTGAGACGCTTCCGCATTACGCCATGCTACCAGACGCCTGTATAATTCGGGATGCAGAATATCCGAAGGAACTTCCACTGCTGCCGTTTTTTTCCGTGCAGGGGTATTTCCACTTTCTTCGGTTCCGCCTTTCCGTTTTCTTCTTTCGGTAGAATTACCGGAACGCTTTTCCCCTTTGCCTTTAGTCGATGCCGTATCGTCAATGGAAAGTACCGCCTTTTGTTTCAGATATTCTCCTACATGAAAGCCTTTACTGATAACAAATTCCAACAAGTCAACTTTTAACAGAAGTAGATCATCCAATTCCTCACTGGCAGTCTTCAACTGTTTCTTTAGTTCTTTATTATCTGTTTCCACAATGGTACTACTCCTGATAGCATCCAAAGGTTCTAACTGTTCTTTAAAATATTCCGCCCCCAAATGAATACGTTCCTGCAAGCTTTTATCCGTTGCATAATCTTCGGCACCATCAACCAGGCGTGTGTATTGAAGGCTGAACTTTTGGGCAACTTTCGTTACCTTCTCATGAAAACGTTCCGTTTCTGATTTATATTCAGTCAATAGTTTGGGGTAGAGCTTATACAAGTGTTCATCCACCAATCTCACAAAACGCTTCAATGCCAACTCTAACGGTAAGAAATCAAACAATCCCGATAGCAATTCCAGAAAGTATGCTTGTTGCAATCTCCTATAACGCGTTTCATCAGGTTCGTTTCTACGCGCATCTTCCGTAAAAGTATCTACAGCACTGTCACTGATGACCGCTCTTGCCGACAGTGGAGCGCTCAATACCAACCCTTCCAATGTTTTACAACGACTTAATGCCACATAAGTCTGTCCGTGTGCAAAAGAAGCACTGGCATCAATTATTGCACGTTCAAATGTCAGTCCCTGACTTTTATGGATAGTAATAGCCCATGCCAGCTTCAGAGGGAATTGTTTGAAGACTCCTTCTATATCTTCGGTGATTTCCTTAGTCTCTTCATCCAACACGTATTTTGCATTCGTCCATTCTTCCTCTTGCAGCATAAAAGCATCCTCACTTCCTTTACTGCGTACTTCTATACCCAAAGCTGAGACATTGACCACTTCACCGATCATACCATTATAATAACGGTGCTCACCGGATGAATCATTCTTCACAAACATGACTTGGGCACCACGTTTCAGTTCAAGCACTTCATCTGTGGGATAAGAATATTCAGGAAACTTTCCATCTATCTGGGCACGAAAGGTGAAGGAACGACCGGGTAATTGTGCCAGTTCATGTTCATTGATGCGTTGCGCCTGATAGTTATGGGTAGTCAACTGGATATATCCTTCCTCTTTCGAAGGGTTGAAATTCGGAATGTACCTACGGTTCAATTCATCCAGCAAAGTTTTATCACAACGGTTCTCCCGAATACGATTCAGCATATCCAGAAAGTGAGTATCACTCTGACGATACACCGTTTTCAATTCAAGCGTACAATATTCAGACTGTCTCAGTGCACGACTGGAAAAGAAATAAGGAGTATCATAGTAGCTGTTCAGCATCTGCCACTCTTCATCTTTTATCACTGGGGCAAGCTGCTGCAAATCGCCAATCATCAGCAATTGCACACCACCGAAGGGTTTACTGCGATCACGAAAACGTCTCAGCACATCGTCTATCGCATCCAGAAGATCAGCACGCACCATACTGATTTCATCAATCACCAGCAGGTCTATACTACGCATGATGTTGAGTTTATCTTTTCCGAAACGGAAACGATATTGTGCTTTGCCATCCGCACTGAATGAGGTATCAGGTACGTAAGGGGCAAAAGGTAACTGAAAGAAAGAGTGAATGGTTACGCCGCCTGCATTGATAGCTGCAATACCTGTTGGGGCAAGAACAACCATACGCTTTGGACTTTCGGACTTCAACCGCCGCAGGAATGTAGTTTTTCCGGTCCCTGCTTTACCGGTCAGAAAGAGATGTGTGCCTGTATTTTCTATAAATTGCCACGCTAATGCCAATTCAGGATTCTGTTCCATTATTTCATCAATGTTGGTTGGAGGTGTAAAGGTAGCACAAATAAAAGAGCTAAAGCCTCCATTGGCACATCTTTTTGCAAAAAAAAAGAAAAAGCTATAAGAGTGACAAGCTACGAGCTACAAGTTACGAGCGGCTGCGCTATGTTCCGAAAGCCGCTCGTAACTTGTAGCTCGTAGCTTTTAGCTTTATCACTTCAGACTTCCTGCTATAATATCCAGCAATTCATTTGTAATTGCCTGTTGTCTGCTTTTGTTATATTGCTTCGTCAAATCCTGTATCAGTTCATTCGCATTATCTGTTGCAGTCTGCATGGCAAGTGTACGCGCAGCATGTTCAGAAGCATTAGAATCCTGAAGCACAGTAAATAGTTTCTGACTCAACACTTTCGGCAATAAATCAGCAATCAGCTGTCCGACAGATGGTTCTACAATATAATCATTCTGGAAACCACGTTTTCCCGATCCTTCTGTTGCAGCTGTTGCTGCCACCTTACTCAAATCAATAGGAAGATATTCTTCACGCATCAATATCTGCGAACCCATTGATTTAAAGTGATGATAAATCAGTTCCACACGGTCGATTTGCTTTTCCATAAACTCTTGCATCAACAATGCAGCAAGTTCATACGCTTGCATATATGATGGTTTATCCGCCATCCCTTGATAACTTCCCTGCGATGTATAGCCCAACTTTTTCACTGCCTGCTCTACTTTCTTTCCTACAGGATATATCAGAATATTCTCTTTACCAAGTGATTTATATTCTTCCAGCGTTTCTCCAAGCTTTTTTACCACATTCGCGTTGAAAGCTCCGCACAGCGAACTGTTGGATGAGAAAACCACAATCGCCACCCGTGTTACGGAACGTACCTCGGTATAAGGTGACTCAAACGTGGCATCTGTAGACAAGAAGTTAGTCAGAATTTCATTCAGTTTCTGTTGGTAAGGCAGCATATTCTCAATCCGTGTCTGTGCCTTGTGCAACTTAGCGGATGCCACCATCTTCATCGCCGATGTTATCTGACGCGTACTCTTGACGGAGTTTATTCTGTTTTTTACTTCTTTTAAAGAACCCATAGCATTTTTTTTAGTGGTAAGTGATTAATGATTAGTGATAAGTGGCAAATGAACGCATGCCACTAATCACTTGTCACTCAACGTTAATCACTACTCCAAGTATTGTTTCGACATCAGATCTGCTGTTTCCTCTATCTTCTTGCAGACATCATCGTCAATGACACCACTCTTCAGTACATCGAGCACATCAGTACGGTGGTTCATTTCAAGCGCTTCAAGGAAACTCTTTTCGAAATCTGTTACTTTATCCAACGGAACATTACGCAGTAAGCCATGTGTACCACAATACAGAATGGCAATCTGCTTTTCTACCGGCATCGGACTGTATTGCGGCTGAACCAATAGACGGGTATTCTTTTGTCCCTTATCAATGGTCAGTGCAGTAACGGGGTCCATATCACCGCTGAACTTCGTAAATGCTTCCAGCTCGCGATACTGTGCCTGGTCTATCTTCAATGTACCGGCCACTTTCTTCATCGCCTTAATCTGAGCATTACCACCTACACGACTCACAGAGATACCTACATTGATGGCCGGACGGTTACCTTGGTTAAACAAGTCTGTATCAAGGAAAATCTGTCCGTCAGTGATAGAAATCACATTCGTTGGGATGTATGCAGATACGTCTCCTGCCTGTGTCTCGATGATCGGAAGGGCTGTAAGGGAACCGCCTCCCTTTTCATCAGAAAGCTTTGCTGCACGCTCCAGTAAACGGGAGTGCAGGTAGAATACGTCACCAGGATAAGCCTCACGGCCCGGTGGACGGCGGATCAGAAGGGAAAGTGCACGGTATGCAACCGCATGCTTACTTAAGTCATCATAGATGATCAGTACGTGTTTTCCCTTGTTCATAAAGTACTCGCCCATTGCACAGCCTGAGTAAGGTGCAATGTACTGTAATGGGCTTGTCTCAGATGCAGTTGCAGCAACAACGATGGTATAATCCATAGCGCCGCCTGCCTGCAGTTCAGCTACCAGGCTGGCAACAGTAGAACGTTTCTGTCCGATAGCAACATAAATACAGATAACGTCTTTGCCCTTCTGGTTTAAAATGGTATCAGTAGCGATGGTGGTCTTACCAGTCTGACGGTCGCCGATAATAAGCTCACGCTGTCCGCGTCCGATCGGAACCATGGCATCGATCGCCTTGATACCTGTCTGAAGCGGGGTATCTACGGATTTTCTCTCGATAACACCGTGGGCAACACGCTCGATCTTTCTGAATTTATCCGTAAGGATCGGACCTTTTCCATCGATAGGCTGTCCTAAGGCATTCACGACACGTCCTGTCAGGGCATCGCCCACAGGAACCTCAACGACACGTCCTGTCGTCTTTACGGTGTCTCCCTCACTGATGCTTGAGGAATCACCGAGCAGAACCGCTCCGACGTTGTCCTCCTCAAGGTTTAACACCATGCCGTAAACCTCTCCCGGAAATTCCAGAAGTTCTCCCTGCATGGCATTCTCAAGACCGTGGATTCGTGTAATGCCGTCCGCTACCTGGATGACAGTACCCACGTCAGAGACTTCCAGCTTCGTCGAATATCTTTCGATCTGCTCTTTGATGACCGAGCTGATCTCTTCTGGTTTTAAATTCATTTGAGGTCTGCACCTTCTTTCTTTTCCATTTCATCACGTAACTGTTCAGTATTATTTCTGCTGCCGGACTGCTGTTTCCGGTCCCGGATCCGCCGGGATCACGCCAGCTGCAGCTTCATTAAGTCTCTCCGGATCTCCCCGAGTCTTGTCCTGATGCTGCTGTCCACCACACGGTCACCGATCCTGATCACGAGTCCGCCGAGGATCGCAGGATCGACGCTATAGGTAACTTCCAGACTCACAAAAGCTGTTGTCTCCAAAAGCTTCGCCTCCGTATGGGCCTTCTGCTCCGCGGAGAGCTCCACCGCGCTTGTGACAGTTACGATACCGATCTTTTTATATTCCTTTACACGATTCACAAAATAGTCGAGGATCTTCGGGAGCTCCTTCTGCCGTCCCTTTTCGATCACGGTCTCAAGAAATCCCATCAGGTCATCGGAAGCTCTTCCTTTAAAGATATTTTCCACGACCTTTAACTTCTCTTCTTTTATGATCTGCGGATGGTTCAAAAATTGTACAAGGTCTGCATTCTCCA
>OMAJ01001156.1_pt1 | contig 11037 bp, 7 predicted proteins | sample 1644631 | NCBI WGS metagenome assembly OMAJ01 (sample SAMEA103958133, study PRJEB25191) | human gut metagenome | biome: human-associated habitat [ENVO:00009003]; feature: intestine environment [ENVO:2100002]; material: feces | place: Germany | collected 2013/2015 | reverse complement strand
GAACGCCTCGGCTTCGCTGCCCAGCTTGCGGCGGATCAGCTCCGTACCGGTGGTGATGTTGCCCCACTGGTCGGCGCCGCCCAGCTGCACCTTGCAGTTCATCGTCTGGTAGAGGTGCAGGAAGTCGAAGCCCTGTACCAGCTGGTAGGTGAACTCGGTGAACGACATGCCGTCGCCCTCGCCGCTGAACCGTTTCTTGACCGAGTCTTTGGCCATCATGTAGTTGACGGTGATGCACTTGCCGATGTCGCGGATGAATTCCAGGAACGAGATGTCCTTCATCCAGTCGTAGTTGTTCACCAGCACGGCCGCGTTGGGGGCGTCCGACTCGAAGTCGAGTAGTTTGGCCAGCTGGCGTTTGATCGCCTCCTGGTTGTGGCGCAGCGTGGGCTCGTCGAGCAGGTTGCGCTCCTGCGACTTGCCCGAAGGGTCGCCGATCATGCCCGTCGCACCGCCGATGAGTGCCAGCGGACGGTGCCCGCACATCTGGAAATGCTTGAGGATCATTACGCCCACCAGGTGGCCGATATGCAGCGAGTCGGCCGTGGGGTCGATGCCCAGGTAGGCCGTCGTCATCTCTTTTTCGAGTTGTTCCTTCGCGCCGGGCATGATCGTGTGGATCATCCCGCGCCATTCGAGTTCTTCGATGAAATTCTTTGTTGCCATTTTTATTGTTCGTTCTTTTTATTCTACTTCCAAGTCCAATGCTTTGCGGAGCTCCGCGACGAGCGGGTTCTTCTCCGTGATGTAACGGACGCGGTCTTCGAGCTTGATCGGGCGTGCCGCCCGGATCTCTTCGTTCACTGCGACCTCCAGTTCGATCATACCCTCGATGCCCGCCAGTTCGGCGATGCGCATCAGCATCCCGGTCTTGCTGCGCAGGATCTCCTCGCGCAGCTCCGTCGTCGGTACGCTCACCGAGATCGTGTTGTCGCGGAAGGTCATCAACTCGAAGGCCGGCACGAAGCGCGGTCGTTTCTCCTTGATGAGGTTCAGTATCCTGCTGCGGGCGTGCTCCAACTTTTCGGCACAGTCCGGGTCTATGCGCACGGTTTCGGGTTCGTCGGGCGTCTCGCCGTCCGACGGCTCCTCGTCGGGATCGCCGCCTGCCGAGGCGAGCAGCTCCGAGAGCGATGCGCCCGAGATCAGCGGCCGTCGTTTCATCCCCGGCGCAGGCTGTGCCGGGAGTGTTCCCTGTGCAGTCGGGCCGGCGGATGTACCCGCTGCCGGCCTTCCGGCCGGGGACGCGGCAGGCATTGCTGCGGACGTCGCTGCGGAAGGGGGTGCCGTTGCGGCTCCTGCTGCTTGCGCTGCCGGTTGTGCCGTTGCGCTTGCCGGGGCTGCGGGGTTGCCGGAGGCGCTTGTCGCCGGGGCATTCGTTGCCGGATTTCCGGTCGCGCTAACCCCTGCCGGTTGTGCCGTTGCGGCTGCCGGGGCTTCCGGGTTGCCGGAGGCATTTGCCGCCGGGGCGTTCGTTGCCGGATTTCCGGTCGCCGAAACCCCTGCTGGTTGTGCCGTAGCCGTTGCGGCTGCCGGGGCTCCGGGGTTGCCGGAGGCATTTGTCGCCGGACGCGGTGCCGGCTGCCCGGCCGCTGCCGGAGCCGCCGCAGGTGCGGAGCCCGCCGTGCGGGGGGTGAGGGTAGGAAGGGGATATTCCCCGGAAGATGTCAGAGAGTCATTTTTTTTTTGGCCGAGCCCTGCGATCTTCATCAGGCCCAGCTCGACGAGCAACCGCTGGTTGGACGATTGCCGGATCTTCCCGTCGAGCTCCGTCAGGCAGGAGATGGCTCCGAACAGGAACTCGACATCGCAGGCGCCCGCCTGCGTCCGGTATCGTTCGAGCAGCGTCCCGGTCATTTCGATCAGCCGCAGCGTTTCGGGGCGCTTGGCCATCAGCAGGTCGCGCATGTGGCGGTTCAGCCCCGCCATGAAGGTCTGCCCCGAGAAACCCCGCGACAGCACGCTGTCGAACGTCACCAGCGTGTCGACATAGTTGCCCGCGAGCAGCATCTCCGTGACGCTGAAGTAGGTGTCGTAGTCCAGGACGTTGAGCGTCTGGGCGACGTTGCGGTAATCGAGCGCCTTGCCGCAGAACGACACGGCCTTGTCGAACATCGACAGGGCGTCGCGCATACCCCCGTCGGCTTTCTGGGCAATGAGGTTGAGCGACTCTTCGTCGGCTGCGATGCCCTCCTGCGAGGCGATGTATTTGAGGTATTCGACGCCGTCCTCGACGCGGATGCGATTGAAATCGTAGATTTGGCACCGCGAGAGGATGGTCGGGATGATCTTGTGTTTTTCGGTCGTCGCGAGAATGAAGATCGCATGTGCGGGCGGCTCTTCGAGCGTCTTGAGGAAGGCGTTGAAGGCGGCCGCCGAGAGCATGTGGACCTCGTCGATGATGAAGACCGAGTAGCGTCCCACCTGCGGGATGATGCGCACCTGTTCGATGAGCGAACGGATGTCCTCGACCGAGTTGTTCGACGCGGCGTCCAGCTCGTGGATGTTCAGCGAGCGCCCTTCGTTGAACGAACGGCACGATTCGCATTCGTTGCAGGCCTCCGATCCGTTGGGGTTCAGGCAGTTGATGGCCTTTGCGAAGATGCGGGCACAAGTGGTCTTTCCCACGCCGCGGGGGCCGCAGAACAGATAGGCATGTGCCAACTGCCCGCGCTCGATCGCATTTTTGAGCGTGGAGGTGATATGTTTTTGTCCGACGACCGAGGCGAAGGTCGCGGGGCGGTATTTCCGTGCGCTGACGATAAAATCACTCATAGTAGCGCAAAGATACGAATTAAGAATTAAATTAAAAATGAAACCCGCCTACAAAATGACAGCCCTCTCCCCATACCCGGGCAAAGGGCTGTGCCTGGCGGGCCGGGCAGCCTGTTGCACCCGCCCCTCCGGGCTGCCTGCCGTTTTTATTTGGCGGCGGCCTTCCGCAGTCCGAGGAGCCCGAGCAGTCCCGGGTGCGACGGTTGCGTCCGCTTGGCGGGCGGCAGGGAGATTTGCGATCCCATCAATTCCTGAAACTCCTGGCTGAATCCCGTATCCATACCTGCAGATGAGGTGAATGTCAGTTCCCCGAATACGGGGTTTCCGGCGACTTCGTAAAGGTCGACCCGTACTTGGGGGAATCCTGACGAGAGCCGTTTGGCCGCATCGAGCATCCGGTCGAGGGATGCCGGACGCGGGATATCACACTGATGTTGGTCGTAATATTTTCCGGTGACGTAATGACCTATGTTTTTCCATGTCCTGGCATCGTACAATCCTGTTTTGACGTCGGATGGCGATTTACGGTTGTAGCAGACCATGCAACAATAGGGGTTGCCATCGAAACAGTAGAATTTATAGTCGATGAGCGAATTGCCGAATGCTGGTTCTGAGGGAAGGAGGCGTTCGGCGATAATGCGGGGTTTAATACCAAAATAGTGGTGTTCGGCCGTCATGCGGCCGAATTTCTTTCGCAGGGTGTGGTTGAGTGTACGGCGGATCGACCGGATATCGGCTTTTTGCCTGTCGTTCACGATGATAACTTGTCCGTAGCCGTTGTTGGTTTTCAGCACGAACGTGTCGGGGAGATTCCCCCTCCCGCTGAAGTCTATCTCCTCTGCGGATTCCCATACACCGTATAATTCGTTGAGCATCCATCCCAGCCCGCATTGCTCGACATACTCGCGGACGTGGTACTTGTCGGCCAGTTGCGACCAGCGGGTGGTGTCGGCATGGAGCATCATCCAGAGGACTTTTTCGTTGAAGGTTCGGGGGTTTTCGAGGTCGGGGTCGTTGCCGAATCGTTGCCGGTAGCGTATCCTGACCAGTTTTTCCGGGTTACGGTACGCATAGTAGCGCATCTGCAACTGCTGCCATTTGCGCAGCAGGAACGGGGGGTTACGATATGTCATGAACGTGAAGAGTGAGAGTTAGGTGTTGCGAAGATAATACATTTCGGGCGATGTTCTGCTGTTTTATGCCGTATTGTGTAACTCTTCTGCAAAACAGCTGCCGTTTTGGCGCCTCGTGTCAGTCCCGGGAGTGACAAAGAATGACACATTGGCCGGAAATCGGGGTTGGCAGGCGTTTTGCGGAGATAATCTGCGAAAGTTAGAAAACAAATTATCAGAGATATGAACATCAATACGTTAACTGTAAAAGCGCAGGAGGCTCTGCAAAGTGCATTGACTCTTGCCCGGGAGCGCGGACAGCAGGCTGTCGAGCCGCTCCATATTCTGAGCGTGCTTGTCCGCGAGGACGATTCGCTCGCTGCGTTCCTCCTGGGGCGTGTCGGGGTGAATGTCCGCGGCCTGCGCGACGAGGCCGACCGTGCCGTCGCGTCCCTTCCGAGGGTCGAAGGCGGCGGCGACCAGTTCTTTTCGCAGGACTCCTCGAAGGTGATCCAGCGTGCCGTGGACTTTACCCGGAACTTCGGCGACAAATATGCGTCGGTCGAGCACCTGCTGCTGGGGCTTATCGCCGAGCGCGGGCAGGTCGCCGACATCCTCAAGCGCAGCGGTGCTACCGAGAAGGAACTCCTTGAGGCGATCCGCACCTTCCGCAAGGGGGCTACGGTCGATTCCCAGACCTCCGAGCAGCAGTTCGATGCGCTGGGCAAGTATGCCATCAACCTCAACGAACAGGCCCGTTCGGGCAAGCTCGACCCGGTGATCGGCCGTGACGAGGAGATCCGCCGCGTGTTGCAGATCCTCTCGCGGCGTACCAAGAACAACCCGATCCTCGTGGGTGAGGCGGGTGTCGGCAAGACCGCCATCGCCGAGGGTATCGCACACCGGATCGTCGACGGCGACGTGCCCGAGAATCTGAAGTCGAAGGTGATCTACTCGCTCGACATGGGTGCCCTGATCGCGGGTGCCAAGTACCAGGGTGAATTCGAGGAGCGTCTGAAGGCCGTCGTGCAGGAAGTCGTGGCCAGCGACGGCGACATCCTGCTGTTCATCGACGAGATCCACACTCTCGTGGGCGCCGGCAAGTCGTCGGGTGCGATGGACGCCGCCAACATCCTCAAGCCTGCACTTGCGCGGGGCGAGCTGCGGACGATCGGCGCCACGACGCTCGACGAGTTCCAGAAGTATTTCGAGCAGGACAAGGCCCTCGAACGCCGTTTCCAGAAGGTCATGGTCGACGAACCGAGTCCCGAGGATGCCATTTCGATCCTCCGCGGTCTGAAGGATCGTTACGAAAACCACCATCAGGTGCGGATCAAGGACGAGGCGATCGTGGCCGCCGTCGAGTTGTCGACGCGTTACATCACCTCGCGGTTCCTGCCCGACAAGGCCATCGACCTGGTGGACGAGGCGGCCTCGCGGCTGCGGCTGGAAATGAACTCCGTGCCCGAGGAGATCGACACCCTCGACCGGCGTGTGCGCCAGCTGGAGATCGAACGCGAAGCGATCCGCCGCGAGAAGGACAAGGAGCGCGTCGAGCACCTCACCAAGGAGATCGAGGAGCTCAAGGCCCGTGACGCCGAGATGCGTGCCAAGTGGCAGGGGCAGCGCGATCTCCTGAAAAAGATCCAGTCGAACAAAGACAAGATAGAAGCCCTGAAGATCGAGGCGCAGCAGGCCGAGCGCCAGGGCGATTACGGCAAGGTGGCCGAAATCCGCTACGGCAAGATCCAGGAGGCGGAAAAGGAGATCGCCGCGTTCCAGGAGGAATACAAACTGGCGTCGGCCAACGGCTCGATGATCAAGGAGGAGGTCGATGCGCAGGACGTCGCCGAGGTGGTGTCGCGCTGGACGGGCATCCCCGTGACGCGCATGCTGGCTTCCGAGCGCGAAAAACTGCTGCACATGGAGGACGAGCTGCACAAGCGCGTCATCGGGCAGGAGCAGGCCATCGCCGCCATCTCCGACGCCGTGCGCCGCTCGCGTGCCGGACTGAACGACCCCCGCAAACCGATCGGCTCGTTCATCTTCCTCGGCACCACCGGCGTCGGCAAGACCGAGCTGGCCAAGGCATTGGCCGAGTTCCTCTTCAACGACGACTCGATGATGACGCGTATCGACATGAGCGAATACCAGGAGCGTCACAGCGTGTCGCGTCTGGTCGGGGCGCCTCCGGGATATGTCGGTTACGACGAGGGCGGCCAGCTCACCGAGGCCGTGCGCCGCAAGCCCTATTCGGTCGTGCTGCTCGACGAGATCGAGAAGGCCCATCCCGACGTTTTCAACATCCTGTTGCAGGTGCTCGACGACGGCCGTCTGACCGATAACAAGGGCCGTACGGTGGATTTCCGCAATACGATCATCATCATGACCTCGAATATGGGTTCGCAGGTCATCCAGGAGAATTTCGCGGAGGCGTTCAACGGTGAGAAACTTGCCCCCGAAGTGGTCGAGAAGACCCGCCGGGATGTGATCGACCTGCTCAAGCAGCAGCTCAAGCCCGAGTTCCTCAACCGTATCGACGAAATCGTGATGTTCGAGCCGCTGACGCGCCGGGATATCGGGCGCATCGTGGACATTCAGCTCGGTGTGGTGCGCAGGATGCTTGCCGAAAACGGCATCCGCCTCGAATACACCGACAAGGCACGCGAATGGATCGCCGCCGCGGGTTACGACCCGCTCTATGGTGCGCGTCCCGTGAAGCGTACCATCCAGCGCTATGTGGTCAACGACCTCTCGAAGCGTATCCTTGCGGGCGACGTCAACCGTGAGCAGCCGATCCGCATCGACGCCGACGACAAGGGGCTGACCTTCGCGAACTGAAAAAACCGGATTGTGCCATAATAAGGCAGAGGTGGGAATTTCCCACCTCTTTTTAATTTACACCCGATTGTTTCCTGTTGCGTCCGAACAGGCTCTCGCAGCTCCAGCACAGCACCATTGGGAGTGAAAGCAGTAGATAGAGCAAAGTGAAGAACACGATCCCCATGAGTGCGATCGCCCACCTGATTGCACGGTCGGCGCATGTGCTGGCAGTCTGTTTCAGCCGTTCTGCCATGTCCGCTGCCATGGTCATTCTGTTTGACTTTTGCGTTTTTCGGTCAGTCACTGCTCGATCTGCTCGACCGGGGCGTCTTTGAGGATCACGCGTTTGTCCTTGTCGAGCAGGTAGAGCGTCGGCATCGCTTTGAGGTCATACAGCTGCCGCTCTGTTATTTTTTGCCCCGCGTCGTAGGCGTTTATCATCCCGGGAGGATATTCCGTGTTTCGCCAATGGGGAATGTCCCCTTCTGTGTAAAGCGCCAATACGGCGAGTTTTCCGCTTGCCGGGGCGCCGGTTCCCGTTTTGGCCGGCCCGGCCTGTTCGCGCAGCCGGCCGCCGATCACGGGGGACATGTCCATATATTCTTTTACACGGTTACAGTCCCCGCAGTCGGGGTTATTGAAGAACAGGATCGTGTAATCGGCTTCGATCTGCCTCATCCTGCTTCGTTTACCGGATTCGGATGTGTAATAGAAGTCCGCCGCGATATCGCCGGGACGGTTCTTGAGTGCCAGTTCCAACTGGTAGCGGGGGCGGAGTTTGCTGAGTGAATCCAGGTGCGGCGAATCCGTGAGGTATTGCAGTACGGGGATATAGAGTTCCTCGTTGCGCAGGGGGGAATTCGGGTCGTAGAGGTATTTTTCCGACAACTCTGTGAAATGGGCGAACATGGCGCTGTTGGCTGTGCTTGCCTCCATCATCCGCACCAGGGCGCTGTCTGCTGCCGAAATCGGCGCCGCCGTGAGCAGATCGATGAAATCGGCGAATGCCTGTTCGGTGATCTCGGGTCGGGATATCAGCGTGGTGTCCCTGAAGTCGAAATTGTCCCAGTAGTGTGCCGCGAGGTAATCCGCGCGGGCTTCGGGCGTGGTCAGTGCCGCGGGGATGTGGGGCAGTTTGAAATCCTGCGGGTGCTGTGGGGCGGAACCGGCCGCTGCGCTTGCGGCGTGCTGCCGCGGACAGCCCCACAGGCCGCAGGCGCAGCAAATGCAGAGCGCCGCCCGTGTGAAAATCCTGATCATACCCGCAGCCTGTGAATGTAATCTTTTCGCGGACTGACCAGCCGCCGTCTCCGGCGTACTTTCCGGAAATGGCAGGTTAAAACTACGGCTGTTGCCGTTGCGAATAGGCCTGCGAGCAGCAGGATAAAGTAAATCGTATGCGGTATTTCTTCGGGCATCGTCATCGTGTTTTTAATAATCGCTTACGCATCTGAGTTTGTAATGTTTGGTATTGTCGATGTCGTCAATTTTTTTTGTCGGGTATACCGCGGGCTTTCCCCGGGTGAAATCGACTACCCAGGCTCTATTGCTCTTGGTCGGGGCGCCGTCGTTGGGTTCCTCCGTGGCGCTCCAGTAAATCTTGCCGTTCATGCCCGTGGGGTCTGTCGGTTCGGGTATGGGTTTGGAGCTGTTGTTCTGCGGGTATCTGAGTGAATCTCTGTCTATGCCGTATATGGCATTGATGCCATCCTGCAGTACCATCATGATCATCAGCTCGCGCTGGGTGGGTAACCGCCATTTCCGGTTGGTATATTTACCGCTACTGTTTCCTTTGTGGCCGCCGAACCAAAAGCATCCTGTTTTAACGGTTACGTCTTTAAATTGTTCGTCTAACGTCAAGGATGCGTTGCCCTCTTCGCCCACTGCGTAATTCCACTCGCCCTGGACGGAACCTGTTGTCCACATCTCAGCGCCGCTTATCGGTACGTCGAAGGGCGATATGATGAACCGTGCCGAGACTTTGCTGTTGATATTGCGGTTGCGCCCGTTTCCGCGGGAGACCTGGTGGCGGGTCGTTCTTCCCACGTCGTCTACGATCACGGTTCCCAGAGGCCATTGCGCCGTTTCGGGCATTCCGTCGGCATAGAAGACTGCGAATTCCTGCTCGCCGCCGCCCTTGATCGGGAGCGTCTCTTTTTTGATGTATTGCGCCCGTACCCCGGCTGCGGGACAGAACACTGCCGACAGCACGAGCAGCATCAGCGAATAGCGATAGTAGTGTCTGGCATTCATTGTATATCGGGTTTTATTGCGGTTTTCGGGGCTTTTCAGCCCGGTTTTCTTGTGCTGGTATATTATTGTGTCTTAGTCTGTTGGCGGCTTGTTTCGGGCGCTAACTCAACGGGGGGGGGAATTCTGCATCCGCGTACGGCGGCTTTGATGTTGGCTGAGTTTGTCTTCGCCTCCACCAGCCCGTTTTTGCCTATCCGGTAAGATTGCTGCATCGAAGCCACTCCTCCCAAAAAGGTCGATGACCAGTAGTAGGGTTGCATCGCTGCGACCTGGGAGCCTCCGGCGACGTAGATGCCGACCAGTTGATGGATGGCGGGCAGGAACCACATATTCGGTGCTGGGCTTGGGAGCGGCTCCGTCAGGCCGTTGAGCTGCTTGTAACACATGTAGGCCGGGATAGGATGGCTCCAGGTGCCTGAATCTTGGCACAGCGTTTGTGTGTTCGCCAAACCGTCCGCCATGCCTGTCGGGGTGTTAGCCACGAGAACCACCGCCCACGGCACCCATGTGCCGTAGTCGCGGCTATCGCCGGGGGAAGGGACGTATTCGACATCCGTCGGCCATACCTCGAGTTCATCCGTGTAGCCCCAGCATTCGGAATTGTCTGCGGGGTTCTGGTATTTTTCGAATTTCCCGGCGAATTTCCCGGCAATGAATTTGACCACGCTGGAGTCGTCCGGGCTGTCGCTGACCAGCGTGATCCGGTAGTTGATCGCGTTGTTGGGGCGGATGCTGTAATCGTCGGTGAAGTTGGCCCCCAGGGGAATCATGTAGACGACGGTCTGGGTTATCGAACTGCCTGCGGTCTTTTTCCCCAGCAGTTGCAGGCTTGTGGCGAAGACCGGGGCGTTCAGGTAACGGGTCGAGACCACCGTCCCGGGAACGCTGTACTGCAGGTTGACGGGCAGGTAGAGGTTCTCCGCGGCGGGCACCAGCAGGGGAGTGTCCGCATTTCCCGGGGATGCGACGCCCACGCCCAGCACCCTGCTGTAATAGGGATCGGTTATCTGCAGTTCGGGGAAAGGCGCTTCGTATGCCTGCGGGATGTAAAATGACGCGGGCGGGATGGTGTTCAGCACGATGTCCCACTCGTCGTAGGCCTTCCGCATGGGCTCGGTCAGGAAAAAGCTGAAATTCACCTTGGCCACATTGCGCATGAGTTCGACACCGATCTGCGACCCCGAGGTGACGATCGTGACGGCCATGCCCGAGAAGACCGGGAGATCGGTTTGATTCCGGGGCACGAGCGGAAACGATGTGTCGGTTTCCCCGGTGCGGGAGATTCTTTCCTGCAGCAACGATTCGTATTTGGTGCCTTCGGTACCGGATGTTTTTTCCTGCAGTTTCCCCGCCAGGGCCGGATCGGCGTTGCCCAGAATAACGATCCTGTTTTTTTCCTTGCCGGAGTCCACCAACTCCAGTCCTGAGAATTCGTAACGCGTATAGTCGCCGTCCTCGGAGATATAAGCCGCTTTTTTGACCAGTTGCGCCTGGGTGCCGGTGCCGTTGAACTGCAGGATGTCGAGCCTGAATACTTTCTGGTCGTCGGGGATTGTGAATTCCCCGCTGCCGCCCGTCCGCGTCCGGGAAGCGGGTTGGGGGGCGGAAATCTCCGCGTCGACCAGCGCGGTGCCGCCGCCCGGCGCCGTGGCCCGTATGTTCTGCGTGGCCCGGGTCGGCGGTGCCGCGAAATCGGTCATTCGCAGCTCCAGACTCACGGGCACCAGTTCTCCGGAAGAGGTGCCGGCCAGCCCGGCCGGGTCGGCCGTCGGATCGTTCGTGCAGCTCCACGCCAGGCAGGCGGCGCAAAGCAGGTATATCGGTTTTTTCTTCATACTGGATACTGGGGTTCGTCGCTTACATTTCGCGGACGCAGCGGATAAAGGCCGCCTCCTGTTTGTTCCGGGTCGCTACCTTATAATTCCGTTTACCGCCGCCGAGTTTGGAGTAATAACCTTGTACATACCAGGCGGTCTCACTTTCGTCGACCTCGTTTTGGGTTCCCATATCGGCTTCCGTGGCAGTCCAGTAGGGTTTCGCATCCTCTTTTTCCAGGGTGGCGTCGGTCTTTCCT
>OMAJ01001155.1_pt1 | contig 11046 bp, 10 predicted proteins | sample 1644631 | NCBI WGS metagenome assembly OMAJ01 (sample SAMEA103958133, study PRJEB25191) | human gut metagenome | biome: human-associated habitat [ENVO:00009003]; feature: intestine environment [ENVO:2100002]; material: feces | place: Germany | collected 2013/2015 | reverse complement strand
TTCGAGATCAAGGGCGGCTTCATGGACGGCAAGGTCGTCGACATGGCCACCGTCAATGCTCTGGCCGCGATCCCCGCACTGCCCGTCCTGCAGGCACAGGTGCTTGGCACCATGCTGGCTCCCATTTCGGGCCTGGCTTGCGTCCTCAAGCAGATCGCCGAGAAGAACGGTGCTCCCGCCGAGGAAGCTTCCGCAGAGTAATCGTCTGCACCCAACTCAAAAACTAAAACAAATATCTTAAAATTGGAGGATCATTACAATGAGCGAGAAAGTTACCGCTATGATCGAAGAAATCAAGGGCCTTACCGTCCTGGAGCTCTCTGAGCTCGTCCACGCTCTCGAGGAAGAGTTCGGCGTTTCCGCCGCTGCTATGGCTGCTCCCGCTGCTGGTGCTGCTGCTCCCGCTGCTGAGGAGAAGACCGATTTCGACGTGGTCCTGACCGGCTTCGACGCTGCTGCCAAGATCAAGGTCATCAAGGCTGTCCGCGAGATCGCCGGTCTGGGTCTGGCCGAGGCCAAGGCTTTCGTCGAGTCCGCTCCGAAGGCTCTGAAGGAGGGCGTGTCCAAGGAGGATGCCGAGAACTTCAAGAAGCAGCTCGAAGAGGCTGGCGCGAAGGTCGAGATCAAGTAATCTCACCCTACTGCGAGGTTCAAAAAGCCCGTGTCACAAGACACGGGCTTTTTCTTTTTGAATGTCTTATGGAATAGAACATCTGTTGACATAATATATGCGCGTGTACGTCAAAAGGACGTGCGCACCGTGGGCTCGGACGGGGCAACGGTGTCGATGATCTGATTCTGCGTGTAAATGCCGTAGTGCTTCCACGATGCGGGAGCGTCCGTTCCATCGGGTATAAGATGGACATCAATGGCACGGGGAAGATAGTCGAGCAGTTTGGACCGTTCGAACGTGCAAAGATAGGTGCCGCCGCGGACTTCGTCTGCGTCAAATACGCAGTAGGATTCGTTGCGCACCTGATAGAGCAGGTAATTTTCAAAGATGAGCTCGATCTTGGCGTTTTCATCGGGGCACAGCGGCGTACAGTGCGCGAGAATGTCGTCGAGGGCAGCATTTCCTGTGGACGGAGTCTGTGCATTTGGCTCCGCTTTAGCGCAGCAGATGGTGATGTGCAGCTCGTTTTCATCCTCCTCACACAGCGTCAGGAGAAACGGTGCACGGCGGCCGGCGTCCACAAGGCGGCCTGCTTCGGCGAATGTGGTGCAATGAGACATGGGAGCCATCTCGTTTTGTAAAGTATGGAAAATACTGCTCACCGTGTGACGGACAGGCAGTAAAATGATAACCGGTTTGTCTCCTTGTTGTTCCAGAGGTCAGTTTCGCCGAGCTCGCGCAGATCGTCTACGACGAATTCATCGAATCGCACAGCAGCGCGGTGAACGACGGGACGCCCCTCGAACAAGTAGAAGCCGCCCTGCCAGACGTGCCAGAGTTCCACGCAGGGCGCGAATTCGAGGGCAGAGCCAATGTAGTCGATCAGCTGCCGCGCGCGGCCCTCGGTATAGTAGGCCCAGTCGAGGCAGACGGCAAAGGCTTTGTCGGTATAGAGAAAACTGTCTGGGTAAGTGCGCAGCGCGAAGTTGTCGTCCGCGCCGCCGTCGTCGATCGTACCGTCGTCCACATTGATGGCGAGGTAGTCGTACTCCGGCGGAGGAAAGACCTCCGGCAGCGGCGCATCGGAAGCGAAAAAGATGCAGGCGCTCATCATGATCCTCCTGTAATGCCTCATTTTCCTTTTGGTACGGCGATCATATCATAAAAGATATGAACAGATCTGCTGCGATGCTGTTACGAGACCCTTGTGCCGCGGTGCGGGAAGAACGCGCGCCGGTGAGGAAAAGGCTGGAACAGCCATAATATAAACCGCTCGAGCGCTTGACTTTTTTGTGCAGCGGCATTAAAATGTATAAAACATAAGAGCAGGAATTTTCATGCGTTGTGTATCCTGCGTACAAAATCTGATGAGAGACAGGCTGATGCCCGCGTGAGCCGAGGAATGCTTACGCGGTTATTTTTTCACCTGGATGGGAGAAAACATGAAGAACACCAAAAACTTTGCGAGCCGGTGGGGCTTTATTCTGGCATCCGTCGGTTCAGCGGTCGGCATGGCGAACGTCTGGGGCTTTCCGAACAAGCTTGGCAGCAACGGCGGCGGGGCATTTTTGCTCATTTATCTGCTGTTTGTTTTCATTTTCAGCTACGTGGGTCTGCCCGCGGAATTCGCCATGGGCCGCCACGCGGCGACGGGCACACTCGGCGCGTATGAAAAAGCGTGGTCGACGCGCGGCAAGGGCGCAGGCAAGGCCGGAGGCCTTCTTGGCTGGCTGCCGCTCGCGGGCTCGCTGTGCATTGCGTTCGGCTACGCCGTCATCGTGACATATATCTTAAAGGCGCTGGTGGATTCGCTCGTCGGCACGCTGATGACGACGGACACCGCGTCGTGGTTCGGTACGTTCTCCTCCACACCGTATTCCGTCATTCCGTACCACATCATCGTGGTCGTGGGGACGCTGCTGACGCTCTATTTGGGCGCGCACAGCATCGAAAAAACCAACAAGATCATGATGCCGCTGTTTTTCATCATCTTCCTGATCCTCGCGGTGCGCGTGGCGATGCTGCCGGGCGTAAGCGAGGGCTACCGCTTCATGTTCACTCCGCGCTGGGAGGCGCTCAAGGACCCGATGATCTGGATCTGGGCGATGGGACAGGCGTTCTTCTCCCTCTCCGTCACGGGCAGCGGCATGATCGTGTACGGCGCGTACCTCTCGAAGGACGAGGACGTCGTCGGCGTCGCGCAGCACACGGCGCTGTTTGACACGATTGCCGCCGTCGTTGCGGCACTCGTCATCATCCCCGCATGCTTCTCCTACGGGCTGGACGTCGGCGCGGGCCCGAGCCTGCTGTTCGTTACGTTGCCGACCATTTTACAGGATATCCCGATGGGGCGGCTGTTCGCCATCATCCTCTACCTTGCGATGATCTTCGCGGGCGTGAGCTCGCTGCAGAACATGTTCGAGGCCGTGGCGGAATCGCTGCTGCACAAGTTCCCCAAGCTCAGCCGCACGGCGGTGCTGGCGATCCTGTGTGTGCTGTGCCTCGGCATTGGCATTTTCATGGAGCCCATCAGCAAGTGGGGCCCGTGGATGGACCTTGTTTCCATCTATATTATCCCCATCGGCGCGACGCTCGGCGCGATCTCGTGGTTCTACGTGATGAAAAAGGACGAGCTGCTCGCCGCCGTGAACACCGGCAGCAAGAAAGAGCGCGGTGCGCTGTGGTACAACATGGGCCGCTTCGTCTACGTGCCGCTCGCGGTCATCCTGTGCTGCGTAGCACTGTTCATGCACGTGGCATTCTGAGGGAAAAGCGTTTTAATCGGACCGAAAAGCGCAAAAGGAGAGCATGCGAAATAGAATATCGAAAGAGAGTCTGCGCATCGCGCAGACTCTCTTTTTTACCAAACTTGTTGACAAATCAACATCGATGCGCTATGATAGATGAGCCTGTTGATTTGTCAACAAATAGGAAAAAGGAGAATTAGCAATGGAGGAGCGCTTTGAGACCTTTACCGTCCTGATTGCGCGTATTAGCCGCAGCATCAAGCGCATCAAGGCGGACGAAATGGCGGACTTCGAACTGAAAGGGCCGCATGTGTCCTGCCTCTACTACCTCTCCCAGCGAGACGGCATGACAGCCGCCGAGCTCTGCGAGCGCTGCGATGAGGACAAGGCGGCCATCTCCCGCTCGCTGGACGACCTCGAGAAAAACGGTTACATCACCTGCACAAGCGGCGCGGGCAAGCGCTATAAGAGCCCACTGCGCCTGACGGAGCGGGGCAAGGCGGTCGGCCGCGCGATCGGGGAGAAGATCACGCGCATCGTCGAGGCGGCATCTGAGGGCCTGAGCGAGGCCGAGCGGCAGACGATGTACCGCGCGCTCGCGCTCGTGAGCGAGAATTTGGAACGGATCTATACCCATAAGAAAACGACGGGTGATTTGACTGCCCGCGACAGACAATAACGGAGGAAAAACATGAGTGTTCAGATCATTGTGGATTCGACGGTCGACATGCCCGAGCGCATGAAGGACCGTTTTCGCATCGTGCCGCTCACGGTGCATTTTGGCGCGGAGGAGTTCATCGACGGCGTGACCATCGACAAGCACCGCTTTTATGAGCTCCTTGTCGAGCGCAACGAGCTGCCGACGACCAGTCAGGCGTCGCCCGCGGCATTCGACGCGATCTTCTCCGACGTTGCGTCGGTGGGCGACAGCGCGGTCGTTGTGACGCTCGCGTCGAAGTTCTCCGGCACGTATCAGAGCGCGTGCATCGCCGCGGCGGAGTACGACAACATCTACGTTGTGGACAGCAAGAGCGCGGCTATCGGCTCTGGCATCCTCGCCGAGTACGCGCTCGAGTGCGCGGACAAGGGCATGGACGCGAAGACCATCGCCGAAACGCTGGAGAAAAAGCGCGACGAAATTTGCCTCATCGCGCTGCTCGACACGCTTGAATACCTCAAAAAGGGCGGGCGTATCTCGAAGACTGTCGCGTTTGCGGGCGGACTTCTCAACATCAAGCCGGTCATCACCGTCGTCGACGGCGAGATTCAGGTTATCGGTAAGGCAAGAGGGTCGAAGCAGGGCAACAACCTGCTCGTGCAGAAAATCCACGAGAGCGGCGGCATCGACTTCGACGAGCCGATCATCCTCGGATACAGCGGGCTGAGCGATTCGTATCTCAAAAAATATGTCGAGGACAGCCGCGACATCTGGCAGGACAAGGCGGACTCGCTCGACTCCACGCTCATTTGCAGCGTGATCGGCACGCACACTGGCCCCGGCGTGGTGGCGGTCGCATTCTTCAAAAAGGGCTGAGCCTCTATAAAAATCAGAAACAGCAGGAAGCCGGCGTATCGCACCGGCTTCCTGCTGTTTTTTCTGAAATATCCTCTTTGAGTCAGCGATTAAAAATAGCAACGGCGCTTTCAAACGACACCGGTACTCGCTGTACCTTGACAACAGACGGCACGGCGAATGATAGTGATTCTATAAAGGTATATTGATATTCAGCGGCTATGTCTTGCGTGAAAGCGGTGCTTTGCGCTGGTATCGGTTTGCCCGTGAAACAGGTTGAATGGGAAAAGGGAAATGCGGCATGCAGTGGACGGACGAGAGCATTGCGTTTTTGCGTGATGCGGCGGCGATGAACCGCTATTATGAGACCTTCGCGGAGAAGATCACGCCGTAGCTCCAAGAAAACGCGCACGTCTGCGACGCGGGCTGCGGCTTGCTCTGAAGCCGTACTGCCGCCATGTCACGGCGGTGGACGCCGACGAGCTGGCCATCAAAACGCTGGAAGCTCACCTGATAAAAGGCGTCACCGCGATCTGCGGCGATGTGGAGGCGCTCACGCCGAAAGAGCCCTACGACGCGATGGTGTTCTGCCTCTTTGGCCGCACGGAGGACACGCTGCGCATCGCGAAAAAGCAGTGCCGCGGAAAGATTTTCCTCGTCAAGCGGGACTATTCGCACCACCGCTTCAGCGCGGGAAAGGTGAGCCTCGGCGAGTACACGGCGGGGAGTACGGAGAATGTTCTGCGCGAAAAAGGCGTTGTGCCTGTTCACCATTGAGACGGCGGCTATTTCGAAGGAGGAAGCAGTATGAACCGGCATCTTTTGATCTGCGGGGAGCGCGGCGTCGGCAAGTCGACGCTGATCCGCCGCCTGCTGGAGCATAGTACGCGGGAGGTCGGCGGCTTTGTGACAAAGCGGCTGCCGGTCGCGGATGAGAACGGCTTTTTTCCGATTTACCTCTATCCCGCATCGCAGAGTGAGGGCGAGCGGCGCAACGAGACGGCGAATCTTGTCGGGACGTGCGACAGCCGCTCGAGCATCCGCCATCCGGAGGTCTTTGACGGCCTTGGCGCGCAGCTCATTAAGTCCGCACCGAGCGGCGGCATCATTTTGATGGACGAGCTCGGCTTTCTCGAAAATGACGCCAGGGTGTTCCAGTCCGCGGTGCTGTGCGCACTGGACGGCGACACGCCGGTGCTGGCCGCGGTCAAGCCGAAGGACACACCGTTCCTGCGCGCCGTGCGCGGGCATGAGAACGCGGAGCTTGTCTTCATTGACGAGCAGAACCGTGACGCGCTTCTTGAAAAGCTCCTGCCGCACATTTTGCGGTGGAATGAAGCTTGAAGCAGCAAGCTCGCCGTGCAATAGAGAAGAGGTTTTCAAGCGAACACTTGTTTGACTGTCAAAACCGTGCTATAATACCGCCATTGAGAAATTTGCAGAGGGGAGGGGACAGCGCATGGAGCATCTGCTTGCGGGACTGAACCGCGCGCAGCACGAGGCCGTCACGGCGACGGAGGGGTATGTCCGCGTCATCGCGGGCGCGGGCTCGGGTAAGACGCGCGCACTGTCGCACCGCTTTGCGTATCTTGTCAACGAGCTCGGCATCCTGCCGGGGAACATCCTGTGCGTGACGTTTACGAACAAGTCAGCCAACGAGATGCGCCAGCGTATCCACGCCTTGACCGGCGACAACGACACGGGCTATATCAACACGTTCCACGGCTTCTGTGTCTCCGTTTTGCAGGAGGACAGCCATGCGGTGCAGTACCCGAAGAGCTTTCTGGTGCTGGATAATTCCGACATCGATGCGATGCTCGGCATCATCTACGAAGAGCGCGGCCTCACACTGCGCGACATGACCTATTCCGCCGCACGGGACATGATCGAGATCCGAAAGCTCTTTAAGGAGCCGGAGTATTACAAGGACATGATCACGATGTCGCTCGACACGCTGCGCGAAAAGTACGAGCGCGCCGACACGGCGGGGGACATCATCTTCTACGGCTATCTCTATCAGGAGAAAAAGTGCTTCGGCCTCGACTACAACGACCTCATCAAGTTCTCGCTCTATATTTTCGAGCAGCACGAGGACATCAGGCTCAAGTGGCAGCAGCGGCTCGAATACATCATGATCGACGAGTTTCAGGATATCGACGCGCTGCAATATGAGCTGATGGAGGTGCTGTGCGGCTATCACGGCAACCTCTTCATCGTGGGCGACCCGGACCAGACGATCTACACCTGGCGCGGCGCGAACGTCAAGTATCTGCTGGATTTCGACAAGGTCTTTCCAAACGTGCAGACCATCATGATGATGGAAAACTACCGTTCCACGCCGGAGATTTTGGCGGCGGCGAACTCGCTGATCGCGAAAAACGGCCACCGCATCAAAAAGGACCTGCTCCCGACGAAGCCCTCGGGCGAGAAGGTCGTCTGCCACTTTGCCGACACGCAGGAGGCGGAGGCGCAGTGGATGGCGGGCGAGATGAAGCGGCTGCATGATCGCGGCGTGCCGCTGCGGGATATGACCGTCCTTTACCGCGCGCACTATGTGACGCGCGCGGTGGAAGAGGCGTTGATGCACGAAAAAATTCCCTATACGATCTACTCCGGCGTGCAGTTTTTCGACCGCATGGAGATCAAGGACGCGCTTTCATATTTGCGGATGATCGCCTATCAGGACGATCTGTCGTTCCAGCGCATTGCCAACGCGCCGAAGCGGAACCTCGGCAAGCGGCGCATGGCCTTTTTACAGGAGACGGCGGAAAAAGAGGGGACGAGCCTCTATGTAACGCTCAAAAACCACCTCGAAGACAGCGTGTTCAGCGGCACGAAGGCAAAGCAGTTCGTCGATCTGATCGAGCGCTTTTCGCACTCGTATCAGGGTCGGCCCATCTCTGAGGTGCTCTCGGATATTCTGGACAAGAGCGGGTATGAAAAGGCGCTGCGCACCGAGGGCAGTCAGGAGCGGCTGGACGATCTGGCCGAGCTCAAGCAGTCCATCTACGAATACGAGACGAGCTGCGGCGAGGAGAGCACGATGGAGCATTACCTCGCCCACATCGCGCTTTTCAGCAACGGCGATGTCGCCGAGCAGAGTGACAAGGTGAAGCTGATGACCGTCCACGCGGCGAAGGGCCTCGAATTCCCGTATGTGTTCCTCTGCGGCATGAACGAGGGCATTTTCCCCTCGCGCAAGGTGCGAACGCTCCCTGGCATGGAGGAGGAGCGGCGGCTCGCTTTCGTTGCGCTGACGCGCGCGGAGAAGGGGCTTTACCTCTCCGAGGCCGACGGGTGGAATTTTGACGGAACCGACCGCTATCCCTCGCGCTTTCTGCTGGATATCGACCGCGAGCTTCTGTCGTTCACGCACGAGGTCGACGAGACGCTTCTGCGTGAAGCGGCGGATGACGTCGCGCGGCGAGACAAGTATCTGCGCGAGGACGACGGCGACGGCACGCTGCCCATCGGGCAGCGCGTGCGCCACGCAGTGTTCGGCGAGGGAACGGTGCTGGACGTGGACCTGAACAAGGGCGCGCACGTCATCCAGTTTGACGGCATGGGAACACCGCGCAGCATTTCGCTGCGCGCGAAGCTCGAAAAGATCGGGCCATAAAATCAATTGACAGATTTATTTTGGAGGGATTTCGACATGAGAAAGAATTTTTGCGCACAGCCCTAGGTCTATCCGCAGCCCGTGCTCATCATCGCAATGTATTTAAGCGGCGGCCACAAGACCGTGAAGAACATCTTAAAGCGCGGTGCGTTCACCGTGAGCATGGGCGACGCAGAGCATGCGGCGGCCTGTGACTATGTGGGCATCGAGTCCGGCAACAGCGTGCCCGACAAGGTGGCGCGCGCGGGCTTCCACGTGACGAGGAGCGAGCGTGTGGACGCGCCGGTGATCGACGAGCTCCCGCTCGCGCTCGAGTGCAAGCTCGTGAGCTACGACGAGGAGACAAGACTCCTGACCGGCGAGATCGTGAACGTCAGCGTGGACGAGCGCGCGCTCGACGAAAACGGCAAGCTCGCTGTCGAAAAGCTGCACGTCATCACCTTTGACTACGCCAACCATTGGGCGAGAAGGTCGCCAGCGCGTTCGAGGACGGCAAAAAATTCAAGTAAATTCGGCGAAACAGAAAGCGCCGCGTCCCGTATTTTCTTCGGGACGCGGCGCTTTTTTGCCGTTTCGGTCAGGATTTTGACTTTGTTTGTGCAAAACCGACGCATTAGTGTTAAAATCTCGTTAAAAACCGTCCCTTTTACTACTGGCACGGGCGCGGGGCAGGTGGTATAGTAAACAGGCATGTGTTTTTTAGGAGGATCAATATGTTTTCTGCCTTTTTTCGCAGTCTGAAGCAGGAATTTGCAGGCTACAACTCGAAAAAGCTGCTCGCCGACATGATGGCGGGCCTGACGGTCTGCGCTGTCGCGCTGCCGCTGGCATTGGCGTTCGGCGTTTCATCCGGCGCGAGCGCGGCGTCCGGGCTTGTCACGGCCATCATCGCGGGCGTGGTCATCGCCATTCTCGGCGGCGCGTCGTACCAGATCTCGGGCCCGACGGGCGCGATGAGCGCGGTGCTCGTCGGAATCGTCGCGGAATACGGCCTGCAGGGCGTGTTTTTTGCCTGCTTTGCCGCGGGTGTTCTGCTGCTGCTTGCGGGCGTCTTCAAGCTGGGTCGCTTAATTAGCTTCATCCCGATGCCCGTCATCATGGGCTTCACCTCGGGCATTGCCATCATCATTGCGATGGGCCAGATCGACAACTTCTTCGGTACGGTGTCGGAGGGCGGCTCGAATTTGGAAAAGCTCGCGTCCTATGGCCGTCTTGGCTTCCATCCGAACATGCAGGCGGTGCTCATCGGCCTTCTCGTCGTGCTGGTGATGGTCTTCTGGCCGAAAAAATGGGGTGCGCGTGTGCCGGGCTCGCTCGTCGGCATCATCCTTGCGACGATCGTCGCGACAGTCGCGGGCATGGATCAGCTCGCTGTCGTCGGCGACATTCCCAAGACGCTCCTGCTCGCCGACCGCCTGTCGCTCGGCGGCCTGAGCTTCACGATGCTCGAAAACCTGATCTCTCCCATCGTGACCATTGCGGCGCTCGGTATGATCGAGAGCCTGCTTTGCGGCGCGTCGGCCTCGCGCATGAAGGGCGAAGCGTTCAACGCCGATCAGGAGCTGATCGCACAGGGCGTGGGTAATATTCTGCTGCCGCTTTTTGGCGGTGTTCCCGCGACCGCAGCCATCGCACGCACGAGCGTAGCGGTCAAGTCCGGCCAGCAGACGCGCCTTACGAGCGTGTTCCATTCGCTGTTCCTGCTTGCCTCGATGTTCCTGCTCGGCGGCGTGATGGCGCGCCTGCCGCTCTCGGCGCTCGCGGGTGTGCTGATGGTCACGGCGTGGCGCATGAACGACTGGGAGGGCATCCGCTACATCTTCCGCCGCAAGTTCAAGTCCGGTATCAGCCAGTTTTTGATCACGATGCTCGCAACGGTCGTCTTTGACCTGACGGTCGCGATCCTGCTCGGCGTGGTATACTCCGCCATTTTGTACATGGCGAAGTCGAGTCATATCCATGTGAATTTCTCCGATATCGACGCGAACAAGCTGCGCTCGGTGGAGGGCAAGCCCCCCATTCTTGAGACCTCCGGCGTGGCGTACATCACGGGCGCGCTCTTCTTCGGCGCGGTGGATGAGTTCAACCACCGCATGGCGGAGATGCCGCAGTACGACCACATCATCTTGTCGATGCGCGGTATGCCGAGCGTGGACGTTTCGGGCGCGCAGGCGATGCTCGAGCTGTGCGAGTCGCTCAAAAGTCAGGGCAAGACGGTCGCCTGCTGCGGCATGACCGAGGCGGTACGCACCTACTTTGACCGCGCGGGCATCACCGAGCTTCTCGGCGAGGAGTCCTACTTCTGGAGCGCCGACCAGGCGATCCTTGACCTGCTGGACGCGGAGATCGTGGAATAAAAGACATAGAAAAGCACTTCCCGCCAGCGGCGGGAAGTGCTTTTTGCTGTACATGGGCTGCGAAAGATTTTATTTGCGCCGGTCACCCTCGCGTGTGATCTTGTCGAGCGATTCCTGCCGGACAGCCTGACGAAGCGCCGTCAGGTAGGGCGAAAAGGCGACGTTCTGCTCGCCGTAGGTGAGCTGGAGGTCGTATT
>OMAJ01001146.1_pt1 | contig 11087 bp, 8 predicted proteins | sample 1644631 | NCBI WGS metagenome assembly OMAJ01 (sample SAMEA103958133, study PRJEB25191) | human gut metagenome | biome: human-associated habitat [ENVO:00009003]; feature: intestine environment [ENVO:2100002]; material: feces | place: Germany | collected 2013/2015 | reverse complement strand
GCCTGCAGATCTGCGCCTCCATCCCCAATCTGGGGATCCAGGAGCTGCCCGGTTTCTGCCTCAATGGTGCGGAAGACAGAATGGTCAAAGAGCCGCTCCGCTTTGAGAACGGCTGTATGCTGATCCCCGAGGCTCCCGGCATCGGCGTGGAGCTGGCCGATGACGCCGAGGAACTGTACCCTGCCAACGAGCGCGGCAGCACGTCCGCCCGCCGTGCCTTTGATGGCTCGGTCAAGGACTGGTAAGCTTGCAATCTTCTTTCCTTTTTGCGATCAACCCCCATTCTTTTTCTTTCGGAAAAGCCCGTCGGCGTATGCAGAGCCGACGGGCTTTTTGTCGCTCTTGCCTTTTTGGGCAAAAGAGGCTACAATAGTCCCAGCAAACCGAAATTTGAAACTTCGGAGGGAAAAACTATGGCTTGTACAACGATCCTTGTTGGTAAAAACGCATCCTATGACGGCTCCACCATGATCGCCCGCAACGACGATTCCGGCTCCGGCCATTTCACTGCCAAAAAGTTTACCGTTTTTCAGCCGCAGGACTACCCCGCGGTCTATAAATCCGTCATTTCGGGCGTTGAGATCCCGCTGCCCGGCAGCGGCCTGCGCATCACCGCGGTGCCCAACGCTGTTGAGGGCAAGGGCCTGTGGGCGGCCAGCGGCGTCAACGCGGCCAACGTCGGCATGACGGCTACCGAGACCATTACCTCCAACCCGCGCGTGCTGGGCGCTGACCCGCTCGTCAAGGGCGGCATCGGCGAGGAGGACATTGTTTACCTGGTCCTGCCCTATGTCCGCTCCGCGCGCGAGGGCGTCCGGCGCCTTGGCAGTCTGCTGGAGCAGTACGGCACCTACGAGATGAACGGCATCGCGTTCCAGGATGTGGACGAGGTCTGGTGGCTCGAGACCATCGGCGGCCACCACTGGATGGCCCGCCGCGTGCCTGATGACGTCTATGTGGTCATGCCGAACCAGCTCGGCCTTGACACGCTCGACCTGGACGACGCGCTGGGCGAGCAGAAGGAGTTCATGTGCTCCGCCGACCTGCGCGGCTTTATCGACAAGTACCATCTTGACCTGTCCCTGGACGGTGCGCTGAATCCGCGCGACACCTTCGGCAGCCACGACGATGCCGACCATGTCTACAACACGCCCCGCGGCTGGTACATGCTGCGCTATTTCAACCCCAATACGTTCGCCTGGGACGGCCCGGACGCCGACTTTACGCCGCGCTCCGACGACCTGCCCTGGTGCATGGTGCCCGAGAAAAAGATCACGCCCGAGGACGTAAAATACGTACTGTCGAGCCATTATCAGGGCACGCCGTATGACCCCTATGCGGCCACGGCTTCCGAGAGGGGCATCTACCGTCCCATCGGCGTGAACCGCAACGACTTTATGGCACTGCTGCAAATGCGCCCCGACGTACCGGAGGACTTCCGCGCCGTGGAGTGGCTGGCCTTTGCGTCCAACGCCTTCAACACGATGGTGCCCTTCTACGCCAACGTAGACACGACGCCGGAGTACCTGTCCAACACGACGGGCGATGTCTCCACCGACAACTTCTACTGGGCCAGCCGTCTGCTGGCCGCCATGGCCGATGCGTCCTACGCAAAATCGGTGTTCCACATCGAGCGCTACACGCTGAGCGTTGGCAGCAAAGCCAACGGCATCATCAACACCTATGACGATGCCCAGCGCGGCGAGGCCGACCCCGCCGCCCGTGCCGCCCTGCGCACCAAGGCCAACGAGGAGTTGGCCGCTATGGTCAGGGCCGAGACGACGGACGCCCTGAATAAGGTCCTGTTTGAGCTGAGCAGCGGCATGAAGAATGCGTATTCGCGCTCGGATGCGTAAATGATATTGAGAAGGGACGTGCCGGAGGGTGCGTCCTTTTTTGCTGGTACACCTGCAACGTAGGGGCGGATATAGAATCCGCCCCTACGGGGATACAATATGTAAAATTCAAACTATTTTACAATAATGTCACAATCTTTGAAAGAATTTGAACTTGCTTTTATGCCGAAATCTTTGTATAATAAATGTCAGGATGGGGCACTAGGAGGCTGACTTAGTCCCCTTGTCCCCCATTCAGCCAAAAGTATAGAGAAAGAGGTATATGTAAACATGGCAAATCTGGATTTGACTAAGTATGGCATTACCGGCACGACCGAGATCGTGCATAACCCCTCTTATGAGATGCTGTTCGAGGAGGAGACCAAACCCGAGCTGACCGGCTATGAGAAGGGCCAGGTCACCGAGCTGGGCGCTGTCAATGTCATGACCGGCGTTTACACCGGCCGTTCCCCCAAGGACAAGTACATCGTCGTGGACGAGAACTCCAAGGACACCGTTTGGTGGACCAGCGACGAGTACAAGAACGACAACCACCCCATGACCGAGCAGACCTGGTCTGCCGTGAAGGACATCGCCAAGAAGGAGCTGTGCAACAAGCGCCTGTTCGTTGTCGATGCCTTCTGCGGCGCCAACAAGGACACCCGCATGGCTATCCGCTTCATCGTGGAGGTGGCCTGGCAGGCACACTTTGTCACCAACATGTTTATCAAGCCCACCGCTGAGGAGCTGGCTAATTTTGAGCCTGATTTCGTTGTTTACAACGCCTCCAAGGCTAAGGTTGAGAACTACAAGGAGCTGGGCCTGAACAGCGAGACCTGCGTTGCCTTCAACATCACCAGCAAGGAGCAGGTCATCATCAACACCTGGTACGGCGGCGAGATGAAGAAGGGTATGTTCTCCATGATGAACTACTTCCTGCCGCTGAAGGGCATGGCCTCCATGCACTGCTCTGCCAACACCGATAAGGAGGGCAAGAACACTGCCATCTTCTTCGGTCTGTCCGGCACCGGCAAGACCACCCTGTCCACCGATCCCAAGCGTCTGCTGATCGGCGATGACGAGCACGGCTGGGACGACAACGGCGTGTTCAACTTCGAGGGCGGCTGCTACGCTAAGGTCATCAACCTGGATAAGGACTCCGAGCCCGACATCTACAACGCCATCAAGCGCAACGCTCTGCTGGAGAACGTTACCGTCGACGCCGAGGGCAAGATCGACTTCGCTGACAAGTCCGTCACCGAGAACACCCGTGTGTCCTACCCCATCAACCACATCCAGAACATCGTTCGCCCGATTTCCTCCGCACCTGCTGCCAAGAACGTCATCTTCCTGTCTGCTGATGCGTTCGGCGTTCTGCCCCCGGTCAGCATCCTGACCCCCGAGCAGACCCAGTACTACTTCCTGTCCGGCTTCACCGCGAAGCTGGCCGGCACCGAGCGCGGCATCACCGAGCCCACCCCCACCTTCTCCGCTTGCTTCGGTCAGGCTTTCCTGGAGCTGCACCCCACCAAGTACGCTGAGGAGCTGGTCAAGAAGATGAAGGCCAGCGGCGCAAAGGCTTATCTGGTCAACACCGGCTGGAACGGCACCGGCAAGCGCATCTCCATCAAGGATACCCGCGGCATCATCGACGCCATCCTGAGCGGTGCCATCAACGAGGCTCCCACCAAGAAGATCCCCTACTTCGACTTCGAGGTTCCCACCGTCCTGAACGGTGTTGACACCGGCATCCTGGATCCCCGCGATACCTACGCCGACGCTTCCCAGTGGGAGGAGAAGGCCAAGGATCTGGCTGGCCGCTTCATCAAGAACTTCAAGAAGTACGAGGGCAACGAGCACGGCAAGGCTCTGGTCTCTGCCGGCCCGCAGCTGTAATCTGAGCGATTGCTCTTAAAGTAAAGGCATAATAAACGCCCGCACGTCATGTTTTTGTGACGTGCGGGCGTTTTTTTGCCGGAGGTGAAATAAAACACCGCGCTGCGGATTCTCCACAGCGCGGTGTAAACTTTTACAACAAATTAAATCGCGTAGCCCTTGGCCTTGATGACGTCCACGACCTGCTGGACGTACTTTTCGCAGGTCTCGTGCTCGGGAGCCTCGACCATGACGCGGACCAGCGGCTCGGTGCCGGACTCACGGACCAGGATGCGGCCCGTGTCGCCCAGAGCCTCGCCTACGGCCTTGACGGCGGCCTGCACATCGGCGTCATCCTGCGCGGCCTTCTTGTCGGTGACCTTGACGTTCTTCAGCACCTGCGGATAGATCTTCAGCGGTGCGGCCAGCTCGCTCATCGGCTTCTTCTTGGCCAGCATGACCTCCATCATCTTCAGGCTCGTCAGGATGCCGTCGCCGGTGCTGGCGTACTTGGAGAAGATGATGTGGCCGCTCTGCTCGCCGCCGATGCGGCAGCCGTTTTTGGCCATGTACTCATAAACATACTTGTCACCGACGGCAGTCTTGGCGTAGCCGATGCCCTGCTCGTCGAACGCCTTGTACAGACCGAAGTTGGACATGACGGTGGTGACGACGGTGTTCATCAGCAGCTTACCGCGCTCCTTCATGTAGCAGCCGTAAATGTACAGGATGTGGTCGCCGGTGATGACGTTGCCCTTTTCATCCACGCAGAGGCAGCGGTCGGCGTCGCCGTCGTAGGCAAAGCCGATGTCGAGGTGATTCTCGACGACGAACTTCTGCAGACCCTCAATGTGGGTGGAGCCGGCGTTCAGGTTGATGTTCAGGCCGTTGGGCTTGTTGTTGATGACGTAGGTGTCTGCACCGAGAGCATCAAAAATGCTCTTGGCAATGTTCCAGCTGGAACCGTTGGCGCAGTCCAGGCCGACCTTGACCCCCTTGAAGGAGTAAATTCCCAGAGAGATCAGGTATCCCATGTAGCGGTTGCGTCCGCTGACGTAGTCGACGGTGCAGCCGACATGGTCACGGCTGGCAAACGGCAGCTCGGGCCAATCCTGGTCAAAGACGTGCAGCTTGCCGTCGAGGTAATCCTCGACGAGCAGCAACGTTTCCTCGTCCATCTTCTCGCCGTAGCAGTCGATGAGCTTGATGCCGTTGTCATAATAGGGGTTGTGGCTGGCGGAGATCATGATGCCGCAGTCAAAGTCGTCCACGCGGGCAATATATGCGACGCTGGGCGTGGTGGTGACATGCAGCAGGTAGGCGTCCGCGCCGGAAGCCGTCAGACCCGCGACGAGGCTGTACTCAAACATGTAGGAGCTGCGGCGGGTATCTTTGCCGATGACGATGCGCGGCGTGGTGGCCTCGCCGTTGCGCTGGCGCAGCATACCGTAATACCAACCGAGGAAGCGGCCAACCTTGTAGGCATGGTCGGCGGTCAAAGTGACACCGGCCTCCCCGCGGAAGCCGTCAGTACCAAAGTATTTTCCCATTGTATACACTCTTTCCTTTCGGATTGAACTTGACTGGATGGAAATAATCCTTTAATATCATAGCACATATCGCACATAAATGCAATGTTTTTACATGGCTTGCGAGGTGACTGCCTTCAAAAGACCGCGGCAGCCTTCCGCAACGTCCCGCCAGGTGGCCGAAAAATCACCCGTGTACCACGGGTCGGCCACGTCGCCGGGGTGGGCGGTGTAGTCGAGCAGACGGTGGATTTTACCCGCCGGGTCGCCGCCGCAGATGCGGGTCATATTGCGGATGTTGGCGCTGTCCATCCCGATGAGCAGGTCGTATTTGTCGTAGTCCGCCCGCGTCATCTGCCGCGCCGTGTGCGGCCCGCAGACCACGCCATGCGCCGCCAGCTCCCGCCGCGCGGGTGGGTAGACCGGGTTGCCGAGTTCCTCGGTGCTTGTCGCCGCAGAGTCAATGACGAACCGCTCCCCTGCCCCGGCTTTAGCGGCCATATCCTTCATCACAAACTCCGCCATCGGACTGCGGCAGATGTTGCCGTGGCAGATGAATAAAATCTTTTTCATAGCAAAATCCCATTTCCCTAAAAGTATCATTTACGGGTCAGTCTGGTATCCGGCTCAGTATAACACATTTTTCCCCACTTTGCAAAACGCGGAAAGACTGCTATAATGGGAGAAAACGCAAGGGGGCTTTGGAATGGAGCTGCAAAAGGGGCGGCCTGCGGACACGGCGGGCCGATTGGAAAAGGAAATCCGCACCTACGACCTGCTGGACCGGCTGGGTGTGGCATACGAGAGGGTCGACCACGCACCGGCTATGACAATGGAGGTCTGTCAGGAGATCGACCAGACGCTGCAGGCGGTCATCTGCAAGAATCTATTCCTGTGTAATCGACAGGAAACAGCCTTTTATCTGCTGATGATCCCGGACACGAAGGTTTTCCATACAAAGGATCTGTCTGCACAGATCGGCGCGGCGCGCCTGTCCTTTGCCAAGCCGGAATACATGGAAAAGTTTCTGGATATTACGCCCGGCTCGGTCAGCGTGCTGGGACTGATGAATGACACCGGGCACCGCGTGCAGCTGCTGATCGACGAGGATGTGCTGAACAGCGAGTTTGTGGGCTGTCACCCCTGCATCAACACGTCCAGCCTGCGGCTGCGGACAAAGGATTTGATTGAAAAAATCCTTCCCGCTGTGGAGCACGACTTTATCAGGGTGAAGCTGTGAATTTTACGGACTTCCGTGCGCAGAAACATTGACAAATGTCCGCTGTTTGATTATATTTTATAGTATATAAATAAAGGAAGAAGCCACCTGCCCGCCGAGGGCAGAACGGCTTACAAGGGAGATACATCATAATGGCAGAAGAAAAACGTAAACGCATTCTTTCGGGCATTCAGCCCACCGGCACGCCGACTCTGGGCAACTACATCGGCGCGGTGCGCAACTGGGCCCTCTTGCAGTCCGATTACGACTGCCTGTACATGGTGGCCGACCTGCACAGCCTGACCGTGCGCCAGGTGCCCGCAGACCTGCGCCGCCGCACCCGTGAGCTGGCCGCCCTGCTGCTGGCCGTAGGCATCGACCCGAAGGAGCACGTTCTGTTTGTACAAAGCCACGTGCCCGCGCACACCGAGCTTGCCTGGGTGCTGGCCTGCAACACGCAGTTTGGTGAGCTGTCGCGCATGACCCAGTTCAAGGATAAGAGCGCCAAGCACCCCGACAACGTCAACGGCGGTCTGTTCACCTACCCCGTGCTGATGGCAGCGGACATCCTCATCTACAATGCCGACCTCGTGCCCGTGGGGCAGGATCAGACCCAGCATCTGGAAATTGCCCGCGACATCGCAGGCCGCTTCAACGGCATTTACGGCGATACCTTCACCCTGCCCGAGGGCTACGTGCCCGCCGCGGGCGCCAAGATCATGTCGCTGGCCGAGCCGACCAAGAAGATGAGCAAGTCCGACACGAACGTCAACAGCTTTATCCTGATGACCGATGACAAGGATGCCATCGTGCGCAAGTTCAAGCGCGCCGTGACCGACTCCGACGGCGTAGTCCGCTTTGACCGCGAGACGAAGCCCGGCGTGTCCAACCTGATGTGCATTTACAGCACCTTCACGGGCAAGTCCAACGACGAGATCGCTGCCGAGTTTGAGGGAAAGGGCTACGGTGACTTCAAATTGGCCGTGGCCGAGGTCACCGCCGACGCGCTGGCCCCCGTGCAGACTGAGTATGCCCGCATTCTGGCCGACAAGGCCTACGTGGACGAGGTCCTCAAGAACGGTGCGGAGCGTGCCTCCCGCCTGGCCAACCGCACTGTCAGCAAGGTCTACCGCAAGGTTGGCCTTTTGCAGCTGGATAAATGACGCTGTGCCTTGACAAATCCGTTTTGAACCCGTATAATATATAAGTTAGTGCGGCTCCCCAGTTGGTGCCGCACATCTTTTACTATCCATTTTACGTTAGGAGACACTGCTATGGCTAAAGAAGTTGTCGTTACCCGTGAGGGTTATAATAAACTGGAGCAGGAGCTGGAAAACCTGCGCACCGTCAAGCGTAAGGAAGTTGCCGACAAGATCAAGGTCGCCCGCGGTTACGGCGACTTGAGCGAGAATGCCGAGTACGACGCCGCCAAAGAGGAGCAGGCTTCTGTGGAGGCCCGCATTGCCGACCTGGAGGCTACCCTGAAGCTGGCCCGTATCATGGATGAGAGCGAGCTGTCCAACGACACCGCCTCCATCGGTATGCACGTCAAGATCCTGGCCGAGGGCGATGACCTGGAGGACGCCGAGGAGTATGACCTGACCGGCTCCACCGAGGCTGACATGGATCTGAACCGTATCAGCGACGAGAGCCCCGTCGGCGCGGCACTGATCGGCTGCAAGGTCGGCGACAGCGTTGATGTTACCCTGCCCAACGGCAACATCATCACGTACAAGCTGCTGGAAGTCAGCCGCTCGAAGTAATAATACGCAATAAATTCTGAAGGGGCGGATGCTTGCATCGACCCCTACAAGCAACCCATATCAACAGAATTAAAAATCACGAAAGGACGATCTCACATGGAGCAGAATAAGCCCCAGACCGAGCAGGAGCTGACCCAGCAGGCCGCTGTGCGCCGCCAGAAGCTGGCAGACCTGTGCGAAGCCGGTCATAACCCCTTTGAAATCACCAAATATGCGCAGGATGCGTACTCGGCCGACCTCAAAAATGAGTTTGCTGACCTTCCTGCCGAGGCTGAGACCGGAAAGATCGTCTCTCTGGCTGGCCGCATGATGTCCAAGCGCATCATGGGCAAAGCCAGCTTTGCCCATCTGCGCGACCAGAAGGGCGACATCCAGATTTTTGTCAAGCGCGACCTGCTGGGCGATGAAGCCTACGCCGCCTTTAAGAAGCTGGATATCGGTGACATCATCGGCGTCAAGGGCGAGGTGTTCCGCACGAAGATGGGCGAAATTTCTGTCCGCATCTCCGAACTGACGCTGCTCTCCAAGAGTCTGCTGCCCCTGCCCGAGAAGTTCCACGGCCTGACGGACCGCGAGGCGCGTTACCGCCAGCGCTACGTTGACCTCATCATGAACCCCGAGGTCAAGGACACTTTTGTCAAGCGCAGCCTGATTTTGAAGGAGATCCGCGCCTATCTGGACGAAAAGGGCTTCCTGGAGGTCGACACCCCCATCCTGACCCCGTTCGAGATCGGCGCGTCCGCCCGCCCCTTCTACACCCACCACAACACCCTGAACATGGACATGGTCCTGCGCATTGAGACCGAGCTGTACCTCAAGCGCCTGATCGTGGGCGGCATGGACCGCGTGTATGAGGTTGGCCGCATCTTCCGCAACGAGGGCATGGACCCCAAGCATAACCCCGAGTTCACGACCATCGAGCTGTACCAGGCATTCACCGACTTCCACGGCATGATGGATCTGGTCGAGGAGATGTACAAGCGCCTGGCCCTCAAGGTCTGCGGCAGCCTGGAGATCACCTATCAGGGCAAGCAGATCGATATGGGTCACTGGGAACGCCTGACGATGGTCGAGGCCGTCAAAAAGTATTCCGGCGTTGACTTCAACGACTGGAAAACCGACGAGGATGCCATCGCTGCCGCCAAGGAGCATCATGTAGAGCTGCCCGAGGTCCCGACAAAGGGCGCAATCCTGGCCGAGTTCTTCGACGCCTTTGTCGAGGATAAGCTCATCCAGCCCACCTTCATCTATGACTACCCCGTCGAGATCAGCCCGCTGGCCAAACGCAAGCCCACCGACCCGGCCTTCACCGAGCGCTTTGAGTATTTCATCGACTGCACCGAGTACGGCAACGCATTCAGCGAGCTGAACGACCCCATCGACCAGAAGGGCCGCTTCGAGCGTCAGGTGGCCGAGCGCAAGGCCCTGGAGCCTGAGTGCAAGGCACAGGTAGACTACGACTACATCAACGCACTGGAGTACGGTCTGCCCCCCACGGGCGGTCTGGGCTTCGGCGTGGACCGTCTGGTGATGCTGCTCACCGACAGCGCCTCCATCCGCGATGTTCTGCTGTTCCCCACGATGAAGCCGATTGAGCAGTAAAAGAAGGCTGCCGGGGCTCCGCCGGCGCAAAGCTGTGCGAAGCTGCCGGAATTGTCCCCGGAGCGTCCGGAACCTAGAATCAATATAAAAGAGCCGCTGCACCTGTGTGAACTGCACCCCATTTGTTAGACAGTATGGTATACTGTTTAGGAAATGGGGTGTTTTTGTATGCCAAAGGGACAACGAAAGTACAACGGAACGCAGAAGGTAGAAATCATTAAACGAATCCACAGAGAAAACCTGAGCTTTAAGGGAGCGTCCAGAGAATATGGCATTTCGGACCGTACACTCAGGGACTGGGAGCGCATTTATTGGGAGGAAGGAGAAGAAGCACTTCTGTTAGAGCGTCGAGGACGAGCCTGTGCCGCCAGTGGGACGCAGAAAGGTCGGAAGCCAAAGCTGGATAAGCAAGTAGAAGAAGATCTTATTGCAGAAAATCAGCGACTTCGGATGGAAATCGACTACTTAAAAAAATTGAATGCCTTGGTGCTGGAAGAGGAACGCCAAAACAGAAAGCACAAGTAGTTCAGGAACTAAGGCAGAAATATCCGTTGAAAGCACTGCTGCAGCTTGCCGGGCTTCCTCGCAGCACGTTCTACTACTATTTGCGTCAGTCTCATAAGCCAGCGAAGTACCAAATGGTGAAAGCGGAGATCATTACAATCTTCAACAAGAACAAAAAGCGTTACGGCTACCGTAGAATTACACAAGAATTGCATAACAACGATATTTGTGTCAATCACAAGACGGTACAGAAGCTTATGAAACAGTTAGGCTTGGTCTGCCATGTTCGTGAAAGAAGAAAATACAATTCTTACAAAGGTGAGATTGGCGAAGTGGCTCCAAATCTGCTGGAACGGCACTTCAAAACAAACGAACCAAATCGTAAATGGGTTACGGATGTTACGGAGTTCAAGGTAAACGACCAGAAGCTCTACCTGTCACCGATCATTGATTTATTCAATGGAGAAGTGGTCAGCTATAACCTTAGCCGCCATCCTAATTTCAAGCAAGTCACGGACATGCTGGAAGATGCTTTTCAGAAGCTGCCCGACAAAGTAGACAATCTTATTCTACACTCAGACCAAGGTTGGCAATACCAGATGAAGCCTTACCAGAACCTGTTGAGAGCGAAAGGCATTACGCAAAGTATGTCCCGGAAAGCCACTTGTCTGGATAATGCGGTTGCTGAAAACTTCTTTGGCTTGCTCAAGACGGAACTGTTCTATTTGGAAAAATTCGATTCCGTTGAACAGCTCGAAAA
>OMAJ01001144.1_pt1 | contig 11099 bp, 9 predicted proteins | sample 1644631 | NCBI WGS metagenome assembly OMAJ01 (sample SAMEA103958133, study PRJEB25191) | human gut metagenome | biome: human-associated habitat [ENVO:00009003]; feature: intestine environment [ENVO:2100002]; material: feces | place: Germany | collected 2013/2015 | reverse complement strand
CCATAACATCGGGATTCTGAGCCATGGTACACAGCAGATATCCGTCATCGATCAGACCCAGGATAGCATCAGACTTATCAAAGCCTACACCGATTACGTTATCCTTACCGGAAGCCTTGATGGCGTTACCGGCGCCGGTGGTGGAACCTTCGTTACATCCGAAGATACCTACAACGCCCTGGGTAATATAGTTCTCTGCAATACTTTGGGATTTTGCTGCATCGCCTTCGCCGTACTGAGTCTCCAGAAGTTCGAAATCAGTTCCTTCAAATGCAGAACGGAAACCTTCTTCTCTCATAACGCAGGAATCGGTTGCTGCATTTACATTGATGATACCAATGGAACCACTGGTGACACCTGCATCTGCCAATGCTTTCTTCATCTCTTCACCTGCTGTCTTACCTGCAGCATTGTTGTCGGTAGAGAAAGTAGCTTCTGCGGATACGTTCGCAGGGGAATCTACGTAAATCAGCTTAACGCCTGCATCTGATGCCTCTCTCAGTGCGGAAGAAATCGCATCGGGACCGTTTGCTGCTACGATGATAGCCTGTGCACCTGCACTGACTGCGTTGTTTACACACTCGATCTGCTGAGCATCATCCTTGGTATTGGGAGCCATAAACTGAACTGTTACACCCAGCTCTGCTGCTGCCTTCTGTGCGCCCTCATTCAGAGTTACCCAGTGCTGATCCAGAGAATCCATGGTGATCAGAGCGATCAGAGTATCGGATCCTGCGGTGGTTCCTGCGTCTGTTGCAGTTGAAGCCTGCTCTGTGGTGGTGGATGCTGCCGCACTGTTCTGTGCCTCACCGGTGGCTGCGGTTCCTGCGTTATTGCTGCTGCCACATCCGGTCAGCATTGCTGTTGTCATGCATAATGCACAAGCTACTGATAATACCTTTTTCATTTTGTAAACCCTCCTTAAAAGTGTTCATTGATTTATCTTAGCATCTTAATTGATGTCTAATTCTTAGCCGGTTTCTTCTTAAATACACCATTCCTTACAACAACATCCAGAAGTACTGCAAACACTACGATGATACCGATAACCAGTCTCTGGATACCTACCTGGGCGCCAATCATATTCAGGCCATTCTCCAGTGTCTGCCATACGGAAGCACCTGCCAGAGTTCCCAACAGCAATCCGGTTCCTCCCAAAGGAGAAATACCACCGATAACGCCTGCGGCTACCGCATACATCTCGTACATGTTACCGGCTTCCATGTTACCCATTCCGGCCTGACCGCAGAGGATCAATCCTACCACAAAAGAACAGAATGCACTGACCAGATAGGTCTTGGTGGTGGTCTTTACTACGCTGACGCCAGACAGCTTTGCTGCATCCACATTGGAACCGATGGCATAAATATGTCTGCCGGTACGTGTTTTGGACAGCAGAAAGAAGAATACGATAAAGATAATAATTGCAATCCAGAAAGTATTGTAAACGCCCAATGTTTTACCATAGTAGAAAACATTCTGGAAAGTCTCTCCGGCATCTTTGCCGACACCGGATGCGATGGCATCCGTATTACGGTTGCCGTTTACCATGTAAGCAACACCTCTTGCTACAAACATGGTTCCCAGAGTAGCAATGAAGGGAGGCAGTTTCCACTTACCTACCAGAATACCATTCAGTACCCCGATGATCATGCAACATACAAAAGTAATCAGGATAGCTACTACAGGGTTCACACCCATGGTCATCAGTGTTGCTGCGATCATGGCACTCATACCTACCACAGATCCAATGGACAGATCGATATTACCGGTGATCAGCACATAACTCTGACCAATACCAATGATCAGATACTTTGACATGGATCGTAACAGGTTCATTACATTCTGACCGGAAAATATAGATGATGATCAGACCGGCAAAAGCGGTAAGGGCTCCTCCCATTCCTCTGATCGCAAAAATTCTTTTCAACGGACTTTGCTTTTTCATAATGATATTTTCACCTTTCTTATGGTTATTATTTAAGCGTTAGCTGCGATCTTCTTCTCGAACTGGGTTGCCAGGGTCAGGATCTCATTCTGCGTTGTGTTTCTGGCATCCAATTCCCCAGTAATCCTTCCATCACACATTACAATGATACGATCGGCTATTCCCATGACTTCCGGCATCTCCGAAGATACGAACATTACGGCAATTCCCTGTTTTTTCAGTTCGTTCATGAGGTTATAGATTTCAACCTTTGCTGCCACGTCGATTCCTCTGGTGGGTTCATCGAAGATAACGACTTTTGAATTCCGTGCCAGCCATTTTCCTACGACTACCTTTTGCTGATTACCACCAGATAAGTTACCGGCATTGATGTCCACGTTCGGTGTTTTGATCTTCAGGTTTTCTACTGCCTCGTCACACATCTGATCTTCCTTCTTGCTGCTGACTACTCCCAGTTTGTTGCAGAGAATATCCAGATTAGGTAATGCAATATTGTGCCGGATGCTCAGTTTGGTACACAATCCATCCTTTTTCCGGTCTTCCGGTGCCAGTACGATTCCTGCGCGGATTGCATCATTGGGATTTGTGATTTTTAATGTTTTCCCTTCCAGAATGATCTCTCCGCTGTCCTTTGGATCCACTCCGAAGATTGCTCTTGTCGTTTCTGTTCTTCCAGCACCCATCAGTCCGGCAAAGCCCACGATCTCGCCTTCATACAATGCGAAATTGATATCCCGCACCATGCGACCTGCGTTTAATCCCTTGACTTCCAGAATCTTTTCCCCTTTTTTACACGACTCTCTCGGGAACTGTTCCTTGATCTCTCGTCCTACCATATTGGCTATAATCTGGTCCATCGTGGTATCTTTGAAATTCATGGAAGTAATATACTGTCCGTCTCTCATGATGGTCACACGGTCTACAATATGCTGAAGCTCTTCCAGTCTGTGGGATATGTATACAATACCGCATCCCTTGGATCGCAGATCCTTAATAATGCGGAACAGATCATCTATTTCCTTTGCTGTCAGTGCGGATGTGGGTTCATCCATGATCAGGATTCTCGCATTGACCGACAATGCTTTGGCAATTTCGACCATCTGCTGTTTGGATACCGGCAGTTCTCCCACGACCTGCTTCGGGTCAATATCGATCTTCAGATCATTTAATATCCGGGAGGCTTCCGCTTCCATATCACCGTTTGCCAATACAATACCTTTTGTCTTCTCCCTGCCTAAGAACATGTTCTCTGCTACGGACAGGTGCTTACACATATTCAGTTCCTGATGGATAATAGCAACTCCGGCTTCCTGTGCCTGTTTCGGTGTCAGATCCCCATACTCCTTGCCAAAGATTTCCAGGCTTCCACTGTCTCTGGTATACACACCGCTCAGAATCTTCATCAGCGTACTCTTGCCGGCGCCATTCTCTCCCAACAGGGCCATGACTTCTCCGGATCGCAATTCAAACTGTACATGATCCAGTGCTTTTACTCCCGGGAAGCTTTTGCATATATCCTTCATGGATACTATGACTTCTTTTTCACTCATACCTTCTCTTCGTCCTTCCCTTCCATTAATAAATAGGCTAATTTTAGCTGTTTTTTGCGTTCCCCTTAACTTTATGTTAACAGTATAGCAAAAGCCCCCTTCAAAGATAAGGGGACTATCTTTCTTATTGAAGGGGGTTTTTTATGCACTATGAATATGAAATTCTAAATTACACCTTTGTACCTATACAAGTTTACGATTCTGTTTTTGTTTCTCTTCTTTTTATATCGGCAGTTTGTATACCAGTTTTTCTTTCCAGCTCTTCCATCATGACATTGCTGTTACGAAAGACACATAAAATCACTCCCACCATCAGGGAATTGGCCAGACAGTTCCCCAGCCCATAAGCCAGAAATGGAATGGATATGGTGTAGTAAATGCCAAATCCAAAATTCACCAGAACCGCATTGACGATCCGAAGCAGGATGCTCAGACTGCACACACTGCCCAACAGCAATGCCGCACGATTACTCTGACGCAGAGCGACACGGAGTGCATAAAGCGCAAAAGCAAACAGTGCCACGATCACCAATACTCCCACAATGATACCAAACCACAGGAAAATGCTGTGAATAATGTAGGTTGTACAGCTCTCCTGTGACAGGGACCATGTCCCGTTATTTTGATCTAAGGTAAAAAGTAATGCCTCACTGATCTTTCCCCCACCCAACAATGAAAAGCCATGCTGTTCCTGCTGAATATTGCTGGCAATATAACCGGTCTCCCCTTTTCCCATCCGGTAAACCATCCGCCGCCAAATAGAGTAATCTCTTTTTTCCCGGCAGAATGCCCCGTTTGATGGCAAGGAACAAAATTACGATAGATAACAAGAAAGCTTCCATCATACCGGCAGAGCAGGTAATATCCTGCGATAACAGCAGCACCGCTGCCAGATACACCGCATCCAGAATCAGGATTACCTTCCAGCTTAAGGTTCGCATGCGATACAAAAGCAAGGCATACAGAACCGGAAGAAACATCCACAGCAGATAGACAGCTTCGTATCTGTCATGATAACTGCCACTCCACATATGTGTCCCCAGCATACTGCCTGCCAGCCCTGCAGCTATAAAAAGCGCCGTCAGCCCATAGCTGAAACGTACCAGTTTCATATAGTTTCCATAGAGAAGTCCGAGAATCAGCAACAGTCCGATTCCGTTATACAGGATCGTATTACGCAGATAATTTTCCGCTCCCACCGTCTCCATATGGGAAAACAAGATTCCCTGCATGACAATTCCCACCAGTGTCAGTATCACCGTGATGCCAAACAACACTGTCGGAAACTTCGGCCTGTGGATCCGGTTCAATTCCCTGCCGGTCTGCAGCGGATCCCCCATCTGGCGTACCGCTTCCTGTGCGGCTGCCAGGGGTGTCATTCCCTCCCGGTGGTAGTCCTCCGTCTGTTCCTCAATGTGATTGCCAATCTCCCTGCGGATTGCGCATCTGGCATGGGGATTCTCGATCTGTTCTCCTATGGCATCCAGATAATCCCGGATGCTTCCGGCATTCCGCCAATCCGTATTCTCTTCCGCCGCCGGTTGTTCTGCCTCCTCATGCGCTGCCAGCACTACCCTTTTTTCTTCCTTTCCCATAATCAGCACCCTCTCTGAAGACTCAACACTCCGGAAACTGCAGTCTGGTATTCCTGCCATTCCTTCTTCTTTTCTTCCGCATGCTTTTTTCCTGCAGGAGTCAGCTGGTAGTATTTTCTCGTCTTGCCGGAAGTATTGTCCTCGTAAGACACCACATCTCCACGGCTCTCCAGCGAGTGCAGCAGAGGATACAGTGTCCCGGCCTTTAGTTCGAAGACATTGTTAGATCTCTCTCGCAGTGCCTCAATCATCTCATAGCCATACATGTCCTTGGTCTCCAATAGACGCAGGATCATCATTGCCATACTTCCCTGTACCAGATTCCTATCGATTGCCATATGTATACGCTCCTCTCTATATGGGCTTTCTACACACAATATATATCGTCAGTCTATATATGCCAAGGAAATTATTCTCACTTCTCTTTTGTGCTTTCTTTCGCACGGTATCGTATGCTATACTGTTCCCAGATATTTTCTTGATCATTTCTACAAAACCCAACATTATATAAAATAAAGGAGGTATACAATGAAAAAAATATGGATCGTCGGTTCCCTCGGTCACATGGGGCAGGCGTTGATCAGGTTGTTAGACATGATGGAATATGAATTATACGAGACCGACAAGGATGAGCTGGATATCACGGATGAACATGCAGTTTCCCTGTTCATGCACCGGAATCGTCCCGATGTCGTCATCAACTGTGCAGGATATCATCCTTCCGCCGGTGCAGCGCAGTCGGAGACGGATATGGCTTACAAGGTCAATGCCGTAGGTGCAAGGAATCTGGCGCAGTCTGCGGAAAGCATTCAGGCAAAACTCATCCAGATCTCTACGGATGATGTATTTTCCAGCGCATCCGACACACCCTATAATGAGTTCGATGATGTAAATCCTGTGGGCTTGTTTGCGAAATCCAAATATGCCGGAGAGAAATTCGTCATCCAACTGATGACCCGCTATGTCATTATCCGCAGTTCCTGGATCTACGGCATCGGCAAAGACTTTTTGAATGAAGTACTGGAAGCTGCCGCGGACTCCCAGGTATCTACTATGGAACTGCTAAATAACGACCGTGCGGTACCTACCTCCGCCGCAGAGCTTGCCCGGGTGGTGAAATTCTTCATCGACAACGATCATTACGGCATCTATCACGCCGTATGCAGTGGCGGTTCCTGCACACGCCTGGAATTTGCGAAAGAGATCCTGCGTCTTGCCGGAAAAGAGGACCGGCTTACTGTCACAGTAAAAGACGGCACCCCGGAGAAATATTCCGTACTGGATAATATGATGCTGCGTCTCACCGGCATCGAAGAACCCAGTGGCTGGAGAGAGACACTGGCTTCCTACATGAAAGAAACCGGAGGACTGGAATAGTGGAAAAACACAAAAAAGAAAAGAAAAAACTCGGTCTGTCCACCAAAATCTTTATTGCCCTGTTAACCGGTGCGGTATGTGGTGTACTGATCCATTATTATATGCCGGAAGGGTACTTCAGAGATACGATTCTGATCAACGGTATTCTCTATGTACTGGGAAATGGTTTTATCCGCCTGATGCAGATGCTGGTGGTCCCTCTGGTATTCTGCTCCCTGGTCTGCGGCGCAATGGCCATCGGTGATACGAAAACGTTGGGAACTGTGGGTGTGAAAACGATCCTGTTCTATCTGTGCACCACTGCCTTGGCGATCTGCGTGGCACTGGGTATTGCCAGTCTGATCAATCCCGGCGTCGGTTTAAATATTGCGTTGCCGGAGGATGCCACCGAAGTCGCAACCACCCAGGTAGATTTTGCGGAGACGTTGTTGAATATTATTCCGAAAAATATTTTTACCTCTCTGTCCGCCGGAGATATGCTGCCAATCATCTTCTTTGCTTTATTTGTTGGCATTCTTCTGGCTGCCATGGGCAACCGGGTCTCCACTGTGGCGAACTTTTTCAGTCAGTTCAATGACATTATGATGGAAATGACGATTGCAGTCATGAAAGCTGCCCCTGTCGGTGTCTTCTGCCTGATTGCGAAGACCTTCGCAGGCATCGGCTTCGACGCTTTTGTGCCTATGCTGAAATATATGGGAAGTGTCATTCTGGCGCTGGCAGTACAGTGTTTCGTGGTATATCAGGTCATGCTGTTTGTGTTCACCCGCTTGAATCCTTTTAAGTTCATTAAAAAGTTCTTCCCGGTTATGACCTTTGCCTTCTCCACTTCCACCAGTAATGCGACGATCCCTCTGTCTATCGACACTCTGTATAAAAAAATCGGTGTCTCCAAACAGATTTCGTCCTTTACGATTCCTCTGGGTGCCACCATTAACATGGACGGTACTTCCATTATGCAGGGCGTAGCAGTTGTTTTCATAGCACAGGCTTACGGTATTCCTCTGACCCCGGCTGCCATTGCTACCGTCATTGCCACCGCGACGATCGCTTCCATCGGCACTGCCGGTGTCCCCAGTGTCGGTCTGGTCACCCTGTCCATGGTACTGACCTCCGTGGGACTGCCTACCGAAGGCATTGCACTGATCATGGGTATCGACCGTATCCTGGATATGCTGCGTACCGCTGTCAATATCACCGGTGATGCCGTATGTACCACTATCGTGGCTAAGCAACAGGGTGCCTTTAACGAGAATACTTTCCGGGCAGATAACTGATCACCTGTTTACAGCTTTCCAGATGGCTGTCACCGTATAAAAAAAAGAGTGAAACATTCTGTCTTGTGCTCAAGTGCACCGTCAGAAGTTTCACTTTTTTATAGCTCGCAGCTATTCTATTTCAGTTTATTGAGTTTTGCCCGGTTGGCAATAACGATCAGCCGCATATCCTGTGTCAGAGGTTCTTCCGGATCGATATTGGTATTTACATTTTTTCCTTCGATGATCGCCACCACGTTAATGGAATATTTTTTCCGCAGATTCAGCTCGATCAGGTTCTTCCCGATCCACTGCTGTTTGACTTCCATTTCCACCATAGACACATCCTGGGACAATTCGATAATGTCCATGAAACCGGAGCTTAACAGATTTTTGGCCAGGTGGATCCCTGACTCACTCTCGGGGAATACTACACGGTCTGCTCCTACTTTCGTAAGGATCTTGCAGTTTATCTCAGTGGCGCATTTGGCGATAACGGTCTTTACGCCCAGTTCTTTACACAGCATGGTTGCCATAACACTGGCTTCCAGATGATTTGCCATGGTCACAATGACCACATCAATATTCGCAATACCGATCTGTCTCAACGCTTCCGGATCTGTAACATCTGCACATTTACAGTATGGAATCTCTGAGATTGCCGCATTGACAACTGCCTCTCTATTGTCTACCGCCACCACCTCTGCGCCGTTCTCTGCCAACTCCTTCGCCACACTTCTTCCATATCTTCCAAGTCCAAATACTGCATAGGTCTGATTGATTCCCATAGTCTCTTCCTTCCTGTTGCTTCGATCTGCTTTATCCGACGCTGATCTCTTCTGTCGGGTTCTTCACAATATTTTTGTTCTTTTTCTGCGTGCTGAATGCCACTACCAGAGATATGGGGCCGACTCTTCCCAGATACATGGTCACGATAATAATCAGTTTTCCCCAAAGATTCAGCATGGAAGTCAGGTTCCTGCTTAATCCCACAGTAGCTGTGGCACTCACTGTTTCATACACAATATCTATCACATCCGCATCTGTCACTGCAGATAAAAGAATTGTGGACAACGACGCAATGATAAAAAACATACCTACAACCGCTACCGATTTATTCACCGCCTGCTTCGGAATATTTCTCCCAAAAAGCTCCGCATCCTCCTTATTACCTATAGTGGCAAACATAGATACCAGCAGCACTGCGATCGTAACTGTCTTCATTCCTCCTGCGGTTCCCACCGGAGAGCCGCCGATCAGCATCAAAAGCACCGAAATGATCGCAGAGGTATTGGTCAGATCCTCTTGTGGAATTGTGGCAAAACCTGCGGTTCGCGTAGTTACTGCCTGGAACAGGGATGCCCAGATCCGTTGCGGCACCGTGTAATCCTGCATCGTCAGAGGATTATTGTATTCAAAAATATAAAATGCCGCCGCTCCCACTACAATAAGTATTCCTGTCACCGTGAGTGCTATTTTACTGTGCAGTGTCAGCAGTCGGAAACATTTCAGCTTCTGGCTCCGGATATTTTTCAAAACCCGCAGTACATCCCACCAGACGATATAGCCCAAACCTCCCAATATGATCAACAGCATCGTGACCAGATTGACCATGGGCTGAAATACATAGCCGCACAGACTGTCTTCCGCCATAATATCCATTCCGGCGTTGCAGAAGGCAGATACGGCATTAAAAATCGAAATCCATATGCCTCTGAGTCCGTATCCCGGCACAAATACTGTCATGTACAAAAGAGCCCCGCATCCCTCCACCACCAGAGTACCTATGAGAACCTTGCGGAGGAATTTCACGATTCCGGAGATATTATTCAGATTAAATACATCCTGCAGCATCCACCGGTTACCCAGTCCCAGTCGTCTGTGCAGTCCCATCATCACACCGTACATGACCGTAATGACTCCCAGACCTCCCAACTGGATCAGAAACAGGATCACGATCTGTCCCCAGACGCTCCAGGTGGAATATGTGGGAACCGTCACCAGACCGGTCACACATATGGATGTGGTAGCCGTAAATAAAGCATCTATATAAGGAACCGCTTCTCCGGTAGCTGAACTGATGGGTAATGCCAGTAGGAAGCTACCCACTAATATGGCACACAGAAAGCTAAGCATGATCTTCTGTGTCGTAGACAACTGTATTATTTTTTTACTGTTCATAACACACTCCATTCCGCCGATGCTTTATCTCATCAGTGGAATCGCTAATCAAATTTCACGGGTGCAATCCGCAATGCTATGATTATAACACACTTTTAGATAAAAAACTCCTATTGGAGACAGTTTGTTGCTGTATCCATCATAGGAGTTCTCTTCTGATCTTATTTTTCTTCTTTTATACTTTAAATCGGTAGCCCACACCCCAGATGGTCTCGATATACTGAGGCTTTGCAGTATCTTTTTCGATCTTCTCACGGATCTTCTTGATATGCACTGTGACGGTGGCAATATCACCGATAGAATCCATATCCCAGATCTCACGGAACAATTCTTCTTTGGTAAATACATGGTTCGGATGCTCCGCCAGGAACGTCAGCAGATCGAATTCCTTGGTCGTAAACGTCTTCTCCACACCGTCCACATAGACACGTCTTGCAGTCTTATCAATACGGATACCACGGATCTCCACGATATCATTCTGCTGCTTCTGGTTGGTTCCCACCAGTCTCTCATAACGGGCCATGTGCGCCTTCACACGGGCTACCAGTTCACTGGGGCTGAAAGGTTTGGTCATATAGTCATCCGCACCCAGCCCTAAGCCGCGGATCTTATCAATGTCGTCCTTCTTCGCAGATACCATGAGAATGGGAATATTTTTCTCCTCGCGGATCTTCTTACATACTTCGAAGCCGTCCATGCCGGGCAGCATCAGGTCCAGAATGATCAGATCATAATCGCCTGCCAGTGCAGTCTTCAGTCCCTCATCGCCGGTATTGCAGATATCTACCTTGAAATCACTGAGCTCCAGATAATCCTTCTCAAGATCTGCAATTGCTACTTCATCTTCAATAATTAAAATCTTACTCATTATTTATCCTCCATTTACAGAATGTCCTTGCATCATCGGTTATCATGCTATTTCTGTTTCATTCCTTATTGATTCCTTATTCATTACTTGGTTCCACCCTGCTGCAGTTCAATGTATTTTCTCAGGACAAAATGCATACAGGTGCCTTCACCCTCTTTGGCTGTTGCCCATACATAGCCGCCGTGATCCTCGATGATCTTCTTTACGATGGAAAGTCCGATGCCGCTTCCGCCCTTGCTGGAATTTCTCGAAGAATCAGTCCGGTAGAACCTGTCAAAAATGTACGGAAGCTCCTTCTGGCCGATCCCCTTTCCATTATCCTCG
>OMAJ01001113.1_pt1 | contig 11350 bp, 6 predicted proteins | sample 1644631 | NCBI WGS metagenome assembly OMAJ01 (sample SAMEA103958133, study PRJEB25191) | human gut metagenome | biome: human-associated habitat [ENVO:00009003]; feature: intestine environment [ENVO:2100002]; material: feces | place: Germany | collected 2013/2015 | reverse complement strand
TGTAGATAGGAAAACATCTACAATAGTAAGTCTTTATCTACCATCATTTCCCGCTTTTAGTAAGTGTCTTTGCCATGCCGTCAAAGGAATTTTCTACACTCTATGTATATAATCAGTCCGTTTTTCTTCCTTTCTTTATATAGATAAAATATTAATATATAAGTATTTGTGGTTTTTTATGGTATAAAACAAAAGTTTTACACATGGAAAACATTTGTTTTCATAGAAGAAAACTAAAGTTTTGTACTGAAGAAACTTCTGTTTTCCCATATAGAAACTTTTGTTTCCCTAGGAAGAAACCATCTGCTTCGCTACTCGAACTCGGACGATCCCGGGAAAGAATATATCAAGAATGATCGCTATTAATTACCGTAACATTCTGAATTTAGTTACTTTTGCGTAGAAATCTAATTGTAATTCTCAATATCATGAAAAAGATAGGACTAATGTTGGCCTTATTATGGGTGATTTGTGCGCTCTCGTGGGCTTCTTCTCCGGATGCCCGTATTAAGGGGCAGTTAATAGATGCCTCTACGAATCAAGTGATTAATTATGCGGATATCTTTCTGTTTACGATGGGAAGTGAAAAACCTTTGCAACAGACTTTTCCGGACGATCAAGGACGTTTCTCGTTTACTAAGGTGGCTCCGGGTAATTATGTGGTCATGGTCCGTCTGATGGGATATGATGTGTTTACAAAGAATGATATCATCTTGGATGCCTCGTCTCCGGTGGATTTAGGTAAGTTGATGATGAGTCCTTTGGAGGTAGGTATCGCCGAAGTGGAGGTAGTGGCCGAGAAACGTCAATTGGTTTATAAGTTGGATAAGAAAGTGGTCGAGGCCTCTTCCAATATGATGGGAGGAGGCGGTTCCGCCGTGGATATATTAGAGAATACGCCTTCCATACGGGTAGACGCGGAAGGCGATGTTACTTTTCGTGGAAGCAGCGGCTTTTTGGTTTACATAGATGGTAAGCCGAGTGTCTTCTCGGGTACACAGGCTTTGGAGCAAGTCCCGGCCGGGCATATAGAGAATATAGAGATTATCACGACGCCCTCCGCCAAGCATGATACGGAAGGCGACGTGGGTATCATTAATATTATCACGAAGAAGCATTCCCAGCGGGGATTGAGCGGGATGGTGAATCTCTCGGGAAGTACGTGGCTTTCCCGCCATGTCGATTTCTTGTTGGCACAGCAACATCAGCGTTCCCGTTGGTACATCGGCGGACAGTGGACAGACCGGTTGCGCAAGAGTGATTTCGACCAAGAGAAGATGACGGTGGTGGGCGATCAGACCACTACCTCGCATTCCGTCGGGCCTCGTACGGGAAACAGCTATCATTATACGATGAAAGGCGGTTGGAGCCTGAATCTTCCCAAGACAACCATCGCGTTGGATCTGGAGGGCGGCTATGGCGGAAATAAGCGTAAGGGAGAAATGAACTATAAGGAAACCCGTTCGGTAGCGGGCGGCTCTCCGGTGACGGAAGATTATCGAAGCATAGATGATTATGATAATGATGAGAATATAGGTTTGGGAAGTCTGGCGGTACAGCATAAGTTCAACGATAAGGGACACGAGCTTTCCGGTAGTGCTTATTACAAATATGGCGGCCATGCCTTGGAATATTTCTTTAACGACTTGATGTCCTTGGAAGGGCAACGCCAACAGGGGCACCGTGCTTATGAGGCCGAGCACCGGGAAACGATGCGTATCAATCTGGATTACGCCTTGCCTTTCGGGAAAGGAGGTAAGCTAGAGGCGGGTTACCAATATTATTCTTATCTGGAAGACGGCGATTACAATATGGAATGGTGGGACCCCAAGGGACAAACGTTCTTTTGGCGTGACGATATCTACAACACGTTTTATTTTCAAGAAGGGGTGAATTCTATCTATACGATTCTTTCCCATACGTGGAAGAATTTAGAGGCGCAAGCCGGCGTTCGGGGAGAGCATACGCATACGGTCTTGCGAAGTTCCGTGGAGGGAGCGGATCGTACGAAGAATCGTTTTGAGTTTTTCCCATCGGTGCATTTGGGCTATACGTTCCCGAATGAACATCGTTTGTTGGCTTCCTATTCCCGTCGTACCACACGTCCGCAGCTTTTCTATATGGAGCCTTATATCACGTATCGCGACTTTTATACGGCCGAGATCGGTAATCCGGATATACGTCCGGAGTACATCAACTCCTTTGAATTGAACTACCGGAAGAGTTTCGGGGAAAACACGGTATCCGCCACCGCCTTTCATCGGTATCGGAAGGATAAGATCGAGCGGTTGCGTGTTCCCTATTCAGCTGGTGTAACCTTGGATTCGATGGCGAACGTAGGACATGATTACTCGACAGGTATCGAGCTAAGCGTCAGCCTGCATCCGGTGCGCTGGTGGAATACCACGGTCAACGGAAACGTTTATCACTATAAGGTGAAGAACGAACAGGCCGCCGGTGGAAATACGACCTCAAGCACCAATTACGATATCCTATGGAATAACCTGTTTAATCTGGGGAAATACACCCGTATCCAATTGGATGGTAGTTTTGTAGGCCCTTCCGTAACGACGCAGGGCCGTACGGACGCTTATTGGTATGCGAACGTAGCCGTTCGCCAGCAACTATGTAACCGAAAACTAACCGCTACCTTAGCTTTCCGGGATATTTTCCGTTCTGCCAAATATATCAGCGATATCCAAACGGCAGATTTACGCTCCCTGACACGTATCAAACCCAAATATCCACAAATCACGTTGACGTTGAGTTGGACATTTAATAGTTTCAAGGCTAAATCCACCCAAGCGAAAGAAGATCGCTCGGAGATGTTCGAGGGTATAAAGCATTGATATTGTATCTTTACTGTATTGGTTTGTCTTCGGGAAACAACTACGACTACAAATAAATTCTGCAATCGTAGTTGTTTCCCTCTTTTACGGATGGTGGGATTTGGTTCTTGGCATTAATCGCTGCGAAAGGAGCGGAGAAGATAACAGATCAGATCATCCGAGCATTGCGTTCATCTGGTTTTTCTTTTTAGGATGATATAAACAAGGTTTCTCTATGTATTTCCAGGATAACATACCTAATCCGGTGCTAAGGATAGTGGTAAGAGCCAATGTCAATATAAAGCTATATTGATCAAGTCCGTAATGAATGAATATCTGGATGATCGGGAAATGAATCAAGAAGATACCATACGAGAAATTTCCCATCCGGTTGAATACATGTAACCACTTGAATCCGTAAGCTACCGTGATAATGATAGAGGCTAGAGCGATAGGCTCGAAAATACTCAGCAACAGATACTCTCTACCCAATAAAAGAAATAGGCTGACAGGGAACAAATATCTCATATATTTTCGAAAAATAGGGAAATAGGCAAGTATGATAATACCAGAACAAAAGTACATCATTTGTCCGGGGAATTGTCTTTTCATGAATTCATAAATAGGGTTGTGTGTCATATCATCTAAATAATTACACGTTGTCGAGTAGATGAAAGATAAGATATAAATAAGAAGTAGGCATACTAATTTGTTATATCTTTTCAGTAACCAATAGATAATGGGTATGGTGATATATAGCATGAATTCAACCTTGATAGTCCATAAAGACCCATTCATCGCTTGTAAAGGATTGGTATCGAATACGCCGGGTAAATCCGGCGATAAAAAGTTAAATGTAAGTAAATTACAGATAAGATAGGTGTATAAGCTAGAAGAGGTGAGGTATTCCCTGCAGGATAAGGAAGTAAGGAATAATCCGATTAAGGCACATAATAAAATAGTCAAGCTGTAGGCGGGCATAATACGTTGAATACGTTTACGGAAAAAAATCCGGGTATTAGGCGTACGTAAGAAGCTAAACATAACAAGAAATCCACTAATAATAAAGAAACCTTTCACTCGAAATCCTCCGCTAACAAACCAAAAAGGATCTGTCTCTGTCAGTGTGCTGAAATGGTTGAACATGACAGAATACGCAAGAAAGAAGCGAATAAAATCAAAATTATTCGCTTCTTTTACTTGATTTATTAATCTGGAGTTGAGTAAAACTTTCTCTGATTGATTCATTGTTCTATTTGACTACAATGATTTTTGTTACAACGCTCTCTGAGGCTTCCTCTGTGGAAGCTAGTACAAGATATACGCCTGTCGCTACACGTGATCCGCTTGCGTTCCGGCAATTCCAGATAGCTTGCCCCCCCAAGGATTTAGTTTGATAAATAATATTTCCGTTTAAATCCGTGATTTTTACATTCGAATTATCCATTAATCCTACAATCGTTACTTTATCCATATGTTCGGGACGTACCGGATTAGGATATGCATAGATCTCCGAGTAATCAGATTTACCTTCCGAAGCTTCTCCTTGATAGGAATTTAGTCCTTTATCGGTACCGATAAAAACCTCACCGGTCTTATCGTTTATCTCTATATCGTATATGTTATCGGAAAGGAGCGGGCTATTGGTCGTATTAAATTGATAAACGATTGTCTCATTATCATTATCTAGAACATAGACGCCATTTCCTTTGGTTCCAATCCATTTTCGATTACCTGCGTCTACTTTTAGGGTCGTGACAACAACGTTATCTAAGAAATAAGCGAGATTACCAGTTTCCTCATTGGTATATTTTACCCTTGTACAACGTGTAGCGGCTTTATCCTCAGCGGAAGAGATCCTAGGTTTAGTGAAATATACGGCCCCCCGATTCGTACCAACCCAGATATATCCATCCTTATCCTCGGCTACGCATGTATAATTACTAGGAGTCAATTCTTTTCCGTCGGTATCAATAAGTGTAGTAAACTCATACGAGGAAACTTCATCTAAAGACTCGCTATTCGGTATCATTACAAGTTTAGGTGTGTTACGAGGCACATAAATCCATTTGTCGTTAGTGGAGGTTATAAGTATATCGTTTATTGTATAGACTCCTCTAAGTTGCTCGATATCCAAACGATGCCATGCTCCTGCTTTGTCAAGAACAAGTACCGCATGGTTAACTTCTGAGCTTGTCATCCACAAATTTCCATTTTTATCAAAGGCCAGTCCATCTATATAACAATAACCGGACCCATAGCCTCCCGCGGTTTCTTTAAAGGCATTCTTTTCATTGTATGACTGGACGGGAGTTCCATTCTTATATTGGATAACGCCATCACCCATGGAAGAGGCGTATACGATCTCATCATTAGAATCGTCGGTCGTTACGGCTATACTTGTATAGTCTCGTGGATTTCTTGGTAAATTGAGTTTCTTTTGGGCTTCTTTAGGATCGATAAAAGACCATTTGTCATAATCGTATGTAAGAATATAACCTCCTTTGTCGAAGCGCTTACCATTTAGGAGGTCTTTACCTCCTATGATCATATATACTTTATCATTTTTACAAACAATATCGAATGCGCTATTGCTGTAAGGTCCGTCTAAAATGATAGGTTCATTAAGAGCCTCAAAACTATTTGAGCCTTTCCGTTGGATGGAACGTAGCCCTTTGCTTCCTTCCGCTATCCAATATTTGTCTGTTTGATAGGTACTGATATCATTGATACTTAAGTTTATTTGGTCAAACTTTTGCGTATCGGATACGATGAAAACCCTTGAGTTATCTATACATGCTAATTTTTCGCCTATTACTTTCATGTATTTTAGGGTTGAGCTATTTATTATTCGGGAAAGCTCTCCATTGTTTTCATAGAAGATACCTTGCTGACTGACCAAGTAGAACAAGGTATTCTTGAATGAAGCGATAGCTGAGATCGTATGACTATCGGAAAGGTTTGATAATCCATAGGGCTTCCAGTTTGCCTTATCCAGTAGGTTCTCTTTTAATGAGGCGTATATAATCCCCGAAGATACTTCTGCTTTATTGGTTGTAGAGGCATATATATTGCCATTCTGTATGGCACACGATGTTATATTTAAGGAAAGCTTGTAGGTATCCTTTATTTCCTTTTTGGCCATATTGACCACGACGATACCAAATGCTGTCGATAAATAGGCATATTCATCATGTACCAATACTGAATTGATTTGTTTGTCTCTTATGGACGTACTGGTCGACAGATAAGGTAGATTTGTCGCCACTCCTCCCTCAAGTATATCTATATTTGAATTATCATAGATAATAAGGAGTGATTTTGTTTGTTTATTATAGCGGATCAAAGAAATCGTATTATCATTTAATCCGTTTCCTTTATAATATTGCTTAATACTATTATCATCTTTTCCATACGTATAAAGAGATCCTTCCGCTACCACAAATACTTGGTCGTTCGATTCCTCTACGCTGTTTGTGTTATTGTAAGAAAGATACGTTTTCCATCCGGTTGTATTAAAATTAGCGGCTAATACAGTGAATGAAAAAAATGAAAATAGAATGATAGTAAGTATATGTCTCATATTAACAATTGTAATCAGATAAAAATGATGTTAACTTCATGACGGCTTTCGCACGATGGCTGATCTGGTTTTTTGTATCGTTACCCATCTCGGCGAAAGTTTGTGTATAGGTATCAGGCATGAATATAGGATCGTATCCAAATCCGCTATCTCCGCGTTTTTCGGTAGTGATAGAGCCATTCACGATACCGTCGAAGGTATATTCTTTTCCGTCAAGGACTAGAGCTATGACCGTGCGGAAACGTGCTTTTCTGTTTTCTTTATGATTCATTTCGGACAACAGCTTGTTCATATTAGCTTCCGAGTCGTGCTCTGTTCCTGCGTAACGAGCCGAATAGACTCCCGGAGCATTATTCAATACCTCGACTTCTAATCCCGTGTCGTCAGCGAAACAATCATATCCGAATTTCTCCTTGATATAGCGGGCTTTTAGCAAAGCATTTCCCTCTAAGGTATCTGCCGTCTCGGGGATATCGTCATGGCAATCGATATCGGATAAACTTATGATTTCCGCGTATCCGGCGGTTATCTTGCGGACCTCGTCCAGTTTGTGTTGATTATTTGTCGCGAATACAAGTTTCATATTTCGTAATCTATTAAATAAGAAAGCATTTCTATACGGTAGATATATAACGTATGGAAATGCTTTAAATTGTTTGTATATTCTTTTTTAAGTCTTTATCTGATCGAACCCCTCACCATATACCCCTCGGACGATACTTTGGGAGATGAACGCTTGGTGGTCTATCCGCTTCACGATCCGGAAGATGGAGACGGATTCGGATTTCTTGGCGAGTAGTACGACTACTTTGACGGGTTTGCGGGAATAACCGCCCTCACCGTCTAGTATCGTGCAGCCACGGCCTAACTCATGGATGATACGATCTGCTATCTCGTCGTACTTCTGGGAGAAGATGAGGAATTGTACGGATTGGCGGTTACCGTTCAATACCATGTCGAGAACGTAATTGCTTATGACCATCTCCAGGAAACCGAAAACGATCTTGTCCACGTTATGGAACAGGAAGAAAGAGGAACTGATGATGAAGAAATCGCAAAACAGAAGGATACGTCCGATCGATATATTCTTATATTTATTGATTACCGCACCGATAATATCCGTACCTCCGGTACTACCGTTCGCCGAGAATACCAATCCTAGTCCGGCACCACACATGAACGCTCCGATTATGATAGCCATAAACGGCTGGTCGTGCAGTATAGGTTGTCCTTTCAGCAGCCACTCGAAGAGAGAGAGAGAAGCCGAGAGTGAGAAAACTCCGAAAATAGTTTTTATCAAGAATTTTAGACCAAGGATCTTTAAGGCTACCACCAACAAGGCTACGTTGATGACAAAATAAGATACGGATACCGGGATCAATCCATTGGAGGCAAAGAAGATCAACGCACAGATACCACTTACCCCACCTGTCACGATCTCGTTGGAAAGGATAAAGGCGTTGAATCCGAATCCGTATAATAAAGTTCCGAACAGGATCATTAGATAATCCTGTACGGAAAAATAGATTTTTGTGAGTTTTAAGTTCATCCCACTACGATATTAACGATTTTGCCGGGAACGACAATTACCTTCTTAACGGTCTTGCCTTCCATCCACTTCGCTGAGTTCTCATGGCTCAAGGCCGCCTTCTCAGCGTCTTCACGGGAGATATCTGCCGGAAGTTCGAGGTTGAAACGGGCTTTACCATTGAATGAGATGACGTAGGTAACTGATTTTTCTACCAGATACTCTTCGTTATGTTCCGGCCACTGGGCATCGCAGATGGTCGTATCATGTCCTAATTGATGCCATAGCTCTTCCGTGATGTGGGGAGCGAACGGAGCCAATAAGGTGATCAGCGGCTCCAAGATGGCGCGCTTGCTGCATTTTAAGCTCGTTAACTCGTTCACGCAAATCATGAAGGCGCTAATGGACGTGTTGTATGAGAAATGCTCGATGTCGAACGTTACTTTCTTGATCAGCTTATGCAAGGATTTCAATTCGTCGGCCGTAGGCTCGGCATCGGTAACTTGTAGGGTATCCGTATTGCCGAAGAACAAGCCCCAAAGCTTCTTTAAGAAACGGTGTACGCCGTCGATACCGTTCGTATCCCAAGGCTTGGATTGCTCCAGCGGGCCTAGGAACATCTCGTACAAACGTAGGGTATCGGCACCATATTTCTCAACGATCATATCCGGGTTCACTACGTTGAACATGGATTTGGACATCTTCTCGACTGCCCATCCGCAGATATATTTACCATCTTCCAATACGAACTCCGCGTCGTTGTATTCCGGACGCCAGTTCTTGAAAGCCTCTATATCCAACAGATCGTTAGATACGATATTTACGTCTACATGGATAGGGGTGACCTCGTATTGGTCTTTCAAGTTCAAGGAAACGAATTTATTGGTTCCGTTGATGCGGTACACGAAGTTCGAGCGTCCTTGGATCATACCTTGGTTGATCAATTTCTTGAACGGCTCTTCCTCGCAAACGATACCCAAGTCGAACAAGAACTTATTCCAGAAACGGCTGTAAATCAAGTGGCCGGTAGCGTGTTCCGTACCACCGATATATAAATCCACGTTTCTCCAATATTCATCCACGTCTTTAGCTACCAAGGCTTTATCATTACGCGGGTCCATATAGCGCAAATAATAAGCGGAAGAACCGGCGAAGCCCGGCATCGTACAAAGCTCCAGCGGGAAGATCGTCTGGTTATCGATCTTCGATACCTCGGTGACTTTTTGGTTTACCGTGTCCCAAGCCCATTTAACGGCGTGTCCTAATGGAGGCTCGCCCGTCTCGGTAGGCAAGAATTTATCTACTTCCGGCAGCAACAAGGGCAGACATTCTTCCGGCAACATCTGAGGCATGCCATCGGCGTCGTAATATACCGGGAACGGTTCGCCCCAATAACGCTGGCGGCTGAAAATAGCGTCGCGCAAGCGGTAGTTTATCTTCACACGTCCCAAATCGTGATCTTTTACGTATTTCTTGGTAGCGGCTATCGCTTCCTTGATCGTCAGTCCGTTCAAGGAAAGATCGCAATAAGGAGTAACGCCGGCTCTCGGAGAATTGCATACGATACCTTCCTTGGCATCGAAACTTTCCTCGCTTACGTCGCAACCTTCCACCAACGGACGGATTTCCAGTCCGAAATGCTTCGCGAAAGCGTAGTCGCGGCTATCGTGCGCCGGAACCGCCATGATCGCTCCCGTACCGTAGCCGGCCAATACATAGTCGCTGATCCAGATGGGAACCGCCTCGCCCGTAAACGGGTTAATAGCATAGGAACCACTGAATACACCGGTTACCTGACGGTCGGCGATGCGCTCGCGCTCGGTACGTTTCTTGGTACGATCTAGGTAAGCGTCTACTTCTGCTTTTTGGTCTACCGTAGTTAATTGTTGAACCAATTCGCTTTCCGGAGCTAATACCATGAAGGTAACACCAAACATCGTATCGGCACGGGTCGTAAAGATCGTGAATTCCTTGTCGCTGTCTTTTACCTTGAAGCGAACCTCGGCACCTTCGCTGCGTCCGATCCAGTTCTTTTGGGTCTCTTTCAAGGAATCCGTCCAGTCGATCGTATCCAATCCGTCCAACAGGCGTTGCGCGTAAGCGGATACACGTAAGCACCATTGGCGCATGATCTTTTGTTCTACCGGATAGCCTCCACGCTCGGAAACACCGTTCACGACCTCATCATTCGCTAATACGGTACCCAAGGCGGCACACCAGTTTACCATGGTCTCGCCACGATAAGCGATCCGGTAGTTGAGTAATATCTCTTGTTTTTCTTTATCGCTCTTGGCTTTCCATTCCTCGGCGGTGAAACTAAGTTCCTCTCCGCAAGCTACGTTCAGACCTTCCGTACCACTTGTCTCGAAGGCTTGTATCAACTCGCTGATCGGGCGGGCTTGCTTCTCGTCGTTGCAGTAGTAGCTGTTGAACATCCGGATGAAGGCCCATTGCGTCCATTTGTAATATTCGGGATCACAGGTACGGATCTCACGGCTCCAATCGTAGCAGAAACCGATCTTTTCCAATTGCTCCCGATAACGGGCTATATTATTCTTTGTCGTGATCTCCGGATGTTGTCCGGTTTGGATGGCGTATTGCTCGGCGGGTAGTCCGTAAGCGTCGTAACCCATCGGGTGCAATACGTTGAAACCTTGCAAACGTTTGAAACGCGAATAAATATCAGAAGCTATATAACCGAGCGGGTGGCCAACGTGTAATCCCGCACCGGAAGGATAGGGGAACATGTCCAATACATAGTATTTAGGCTTATTCGTGTCTTTTTCGACTTTATAAACCTTTTCGGCAATCCAGTAGTCGTGCCACTTCTTCTCAATCTCTCTGAAATTGTACTCCATGATCGTTTATCGTTTTTGTATCGTTTTCTATTTAAGGCCACAAAGTTAGTGAATTTATTTATTTTATATGAGTTATTTACATGAACTGTTTATTTCACGTAACCAATCCGGGGGCGAGATTGATTCTCGGTTCTTTTCGCTTGTAACTCAGCGAGTGACAGATTGATTAGCTCAAGTTGCGTACGGGTATCTTCGTTGATGTCGTTGTAATCGGCAAATGCTTCTTCGATATACGCTTTGAGTTCCTTTACTTCTTGTTGGAGTTCAAGCAAAGGGGAGGAAGAACTTATTATTTGTCGTATGCCGACGAAAGCACGCATGATAGAGATATTGACTTTAATGGCTGTATCGGATCTGAGTACAGAAGAAAGCATTGCTATACCTTGCTCCGTGAAAGCGAATGGAGCATATTGGTTACCTCCTTTCTTTGAGATGCCAATTTGGCATACCATATTGTTTTTCAAGTTGTTAAATTCTTGAATTGTTAATGTGAACATAAAATCATCAGGAAAGCGTTCTATGTTTCGTCTGACCGCACGTTTCAGTTGGGCGG
>OMAJ01001102.1_pt1 | contig 11411 bp, 10 predicted proteins | sample 1644631 | NCBI WGS metagenome assembly OMAJ01 (sample SAMEA103958133, study PRJEB25191) | human gut metagenome | biome: human-associated habitat [ENVO:00009003]; feature: intestine environment [ENVO:2100002]; material: feces | place: Germany | collected 2013/2015 | reverse complement strand
ATTTTGAGGACTGAGATTAAAGTGCAAATCAACGACGCACTGCATGCTTACTTACTATTTCTACCCGCTGTCAAATCCAGTCAACCCCAGAATACATACGGTTTTTAGAAATCGTGGGGCAAAGATAAGAATTCTTTTTTTATCGAATGCTTTTTCTTTGCAAATATTAAAGCCTTAACACAAAGCTATCTTTCCCAAGCTATCTACTTCTAACCTAGCACTCAATCCCATTGCCTTGAAAAGCTTTATTACTGTAGCAAAGGTCAAGTTCTTACCATTTTCAATCCTTGATATTTGGGCTTTCTGTACGCCAACAAGTTTACCTAAATCTTCTTGAGTTAAGTTTTTGGCTTGTCTCGCTTGCTTAATAGCGTCTCCGATGAGGAATAGATCTAGCTGTTCCTCATACCTGTCACGCTCCGGAGTACCTTTTTTACCTATCAGCAAATCTTCAACCTCTTCTTGCGTATAAAACTTCATTTCTTTCATGGCTACACTTATTTGAATTCAAAATATTCTTTCATTATCTTATTCGCCCGTTCTATTTCCTTAGCGGGCGTTTTATCCGTTTTCTTAATAAACCCATGAGAAGCAATTACTAATGTATCCACCTCTTTTGTTTTATCCCAGAAAGCTAACAAACGATATTGCTTACCATCATATAATGTTCTAAACTCCCAAAGATCAGTGCCTGTTAACTTTTTGAACAGTTTGGGATCAATTGTATAACTTGCTTTACGTGCATTACTAATAATCTTCTCCCTTGCTTTTGAAGTTATCCTTTGCAGGAATTCCGTTGCATCAGCCGAGTAAACAACTTTAAATCTTTCTTTTGCCTCCATGTGTTTATGATTGAACACCGCAAAGGTAGCAAATGTTTCCATAAATAGAAACTTCACAAGTCTTTTTTAGAATAAGACAAGCCGCCCGGACAATAAGGACTATTGTAATGAACAATATTACCCTCTCTCCTTAGACAAAAACCCGTACCTTTGGCAACAGAAGATAATATACACAAAAATATAAATATCATGAAGAAACTAATTGCAATGACACTACTGCTCGGAGGCAGTACTCTGCTCTGCGCACAAAAGACCGTGAAAATACCCGCTGTGTACAAACCCGTCAAAAGCGAGATGTACAAGAAAGGCTGGATTGATTTCAACAAAAACGGAGTGAAGGATGTATACGAAGATCCGAATGCCTCGCTGGATGCACGTATCGAAGATCTGCTCAGCCAGATGACACTGGAAGAAAAGACTTGCCAGATGGTAACCCTCTACGGTTACAAACGTGTACTAAAGGACGACCTCCCCACCCCCGAATGGAAACAAATGCTTTGGAAAGATGGCATCGGTGCCATCGACGAACACCTGAACGGTTTCCAACAATGGGGACTTCCCCCATCGGATAATCCCTATGTATGGCCGGCATCCCGCCATGCCTGGGCACTGAATGAAGTACAACGCTTCTTCATAGAAGAAACGCGCCTCGGCATCCCCGTAGACTTTACGAACGAAGGTATCCGCGGAGTAGAAAGTTACCGTGCAACCAATTTCCCCACACAACTGGGATTGGGACATACCTGGAACCGCGAACTGATACGCCAGGTAGGATTAATCACCGGACGGGAAGCCCGTATGTTGGGATATACCAATGTCTATGCTCCCATCCTCGATGTCGGCCGTGACCAGCGTTGGGGACGTTATGAGGAAGTATATGGTGAATCTCCTTACCTCGTTGCCGAACTGGGTATTGAAATGGTACGCGGCATGCAACATAGCCATCAGGTAGCAGCAACCGGAAAACATTTCGTTGCTTACAGTAACAACAAGGGCGCCCGCGAAGGTATGGCACGTGTAGACCCGCAAATGTCACCACGCGAAGTGGAAATGATACATGTCTACCCCTTCAAACGGGTGATAAAGGAAGCGGGACTATTGGGAGTGATGAGCTCGTACAATGATTACGACGGTGTCCCCATACAAGGCAGTTATTATTGGCTGACTACACGCCTGCGTGGCGTAGAAGCCGGTCTGAATGTACGTTGCACCTTCCGGTCACCGGACTCATATGTATTGCCTTTGCGAGAATTGGTAAAAGAGGGTGGACTAAGCGAAGAAGTCATTAACGACCGTGTACGTGACATTCTGCGTGTAAAATTCCTCGTAGGGCTGTTCGATACTCCCTATCAGACTGACCTTGCAGGCGCTGATAAAGAAGTAGAGAAAGCTGAGAATGAATCTCTTGCACTGCAAGCCTCACGCGAAAGCCTCGTCTTATTGAAGAATGAAAACAACGTGTTGCCATTGGATATCAACAACGTGAAGAAGATAGCAGTTTGCGGCCCCAATGCAGACGAAGAAGGATACGCACTGACACACTACGGTCCTTTGGCAGTAGAAGTAACCACAGTGCTGGAAGGCATTCGCCAAAAAGCTGAAGGCAAAGCAGAAGTGCTCTATACCAAAGGCTGTGACCTCGTAGACGCCAACTGGCCGGAAAGCGAACTTATCGACTATCCGATGACAGATAGCGAACAAGCTGAAATCGATAAAGCAGTAGAAAATGCACGCCAGGCAGATGTAGCCGTAGTCGTATTAGGAGGCGGACAGCGTACCTGCGGTGAAAACAAATCGCGCAGCAGTCTCGATCTTCCGGGACGACAACTGAAACTGCTTCAAGCTGTACAAGCAACCGGAAAGCCCGTCGTACTGGTGCTGATTAACGGTCGCCCGCTATCCATCAATTGGGCAGACAAGTTCGTTCCCGTTATTTTAGAAGCATGGTATCCGGGTTCCAAAGGTGGAACAGCAGTAGCCGATGTGCTCTTCGGAGATTATAACCCGGGTGGAAAACTGACAGTCACTTTCCCGAAAAGTGTCGGACAAATACCTTTTAACTTCCCCTGCAAACCTTCTTCACAGATTGACGGTGGAAAGAATCCGGGGCTGGATGGAAACATGTCACGTGTCAACGGTGCACTCTATTCATTCGGATACGGTCTGAGTTACACTACCTTTGAGTATTCCGACATCGAAATCAGTCCGAAAGTGATTACACCGAACCAAAAGGCAACTGTACGCTGCAAAGTAACAAATACCGGAAAACGTGCAGGCGATGAAGTGGTTCAGTTGTATGTTCGTGACATCCTGAGCAGCGTTACCACTTACGAAAAGAATCTGGCAGGCTTTGAGCGTATCCACCTGCAACCGGGAGAAACAAAAGAGGTAGTTTTCACCCTCGACCGCAAACAGCTGGAATTACTGGATAAGCACATGGAATGGGTGGTGGAACCGGGAGACTTCAGCATTATGGTAGGTGCTTCTTCCGAAGACATCCGCCTGAGTGGGAAATTGACAGTAGAAGATCCAAACGCCCCCATGCAAGCACAGGCAAAACCGGATGCTCCCGTAACTGCCAGCACCAATCCGGAAAGTGCAATGAACGTGCTCGATAAAAAAATGAATACTGTTTGGGAAGGAAATAAAGGAGATTATATTACCTTTGCCTTGGAGAACGGTTCCAAGGTAGATGGCGTTTCCATTGCATTCAGCAGAGGCAACGGTCTGCCGGCGGAGTTTGAAATCCAGCTTTCAAGTGGCGGTGGACAATTCCTGACAGTTTATTCGGGTACAGTCAGCGAATACGGAAAGTTGATTTCATATACGTTCAAAGGAACTACTGCCAGCGACTTGCGCATTGTGCTGAATGATGATCGTGTAGGAGTGGCGGAAGTGAAAATTAACGATTAACTAAATACTAATCACTAATGAAATCTCTTCTTTTCTGTATGCTTGGATTAGCAATGACAGCCTGCGCACCCCGCAAAGCGGGAAACGTAAACAACGGAAGTGACGAACTCGCCATGCTGGTAGGTACGTACACCGATGGAAACAGCAAAGGTATTTACACCTTCCGCTTCAACCAGGAAACGGGACTTGCCACCTCGCTCAGTTCCATCGAAGTGCTCAACCCGTCTTATCTCATCCCTTCAGAAGATGGAAGGTTTGTCTATGCCGTCAGCGAAATGAATGACGCAACAGCTGCTCTCAATGCTTTCTCCTTCGATAAGGAAACAGGGAAACTCAGTTTATTGAACCGCCAGCCCACTATGGGAGCCGATCCCTGCTACGTTGCCACCAATGGAAAAGAAGTACTCACGGCCAACTATAGCGGAGGTAGCATGTCTATCTTCCCGCTGAAAAAGAATGGTTCATTAGAGCCTGTCGATACGCTTTTTGAAGGCAGTACCGGCGGACCGGACGCTGAAAGACAGGCAACACCCCACGTACATTGCACTGTCTTCTCTCCGGATGGAAAATATATCTTTGCCACTGACTTCAGTGCCGACCGCATCCTGCGCTTTGTCATACATCCGAAGAGCATTATCCCCCACCCTTCTGCCGAAGCCATTGACGTAGATCCTAACTCCGGTCCACGTCATCTCACCTTCAGCCCGAACGGCAAGTACGCGTATCTTATCAGCGAATTATCCGGTAATATCACCGCTTTCAGCTACTTGGATGGCAAACTGGAAAAGATACAGACCATTGCAGCCGACACACTTCGTGCGCGTGGCAGTGCCGATATACATCTCAGTCCCGACGGGAAATACCTGTATGCCAGCAATCGCCTGAAAGGTGACGGTCTTGCCATCTTCGAAGTGAATCCGGAAACCGGTATGTTGGCAAAGGTAGGCTATCAGTTAACGGGGATTCATCCACGTAACTTTATTATCACTCCGAACGGGAAATATCTGTTGGCCGCCTGCCGAGACAGTCATGTCATTCAGGTATTCCAACGAGATTCCGTAACAGGTCTGTTATCAGATACCCATCAAGACATCAGTATTGATAAACCTGTTTGCATCCAATTCGTAAAATAACCGGGTAAAAGCTTGACTTCCGGTTTTTAATTTCGTATATTTGTCATCGTAATCCTGATTTAGATTCGGGGACACAGATAGTAACAGGGAAAAGCATTTGCTTCTCCCTGTTTTTTTATATCCGATACCTTTTCAGAGCAAAAACAAACTTCTTCAAGTCAAATAACATCATCTATTGAGACAAAACAAACTATCTAATGATACAAAACATACTATCTAATGAGGTAAAACATACTATCTAATGGGATAAAACATACCATCTTATGAAGCGAAAAGCACCGATACCTCCCTTAGATGATCGATTCTGTTAATATTCCGTAATTCTACTCTTGACAAAAATAACTTCATTAACTTTGTCCCTTAACCGAAATCGTTTAAATAACGCGACTTATGAAGAAAAAGAATATAGTATTACTCTCAGCCCTGTTGTTCTCCGTTTCTGCCATAGCGCAAACAGAAGTGACGGCAGGTGTCACACGTGGCAAGGATTACGGCGTAACTTACGTACTTCCGAAAACGGAAATCGAACTTACCGTACAAGCCACCAAACATACCTACACTCCCGGAGAATTCTCCAAGTATGCCGAACGCTATCTGCGGCTGAACAACGTCTCTTCCGAACCGGAAACTTATTGGACACTGGACAAGATGCAGACAGAAGTAATCGGTGTACCCGATAAAGAAAACGTATATTTCGTGAAGATGAAAGACAAAACCGTAGCCCCGCTTATCGAGTTGAGTAAGGATGGTATTGTCTACTCCATCAACATGCCGCTGGGCAGCGGACAACGTAAGACAACTCCGACCATTCAACCCAAAGTTACAGGTAACACTCCGAACGTCAATCCCCGAGACTTCCTCACAGAAGAAATCCTGATGTCAAACTCAACGGCTAAAATGGCGGAATTGGTAGCCAAAGAAATCTACAGTATCCGTGAAAGTAAGAATGCCCTGTTGCGCGGTGAAGCAGACAATATGCCCAAAGACGGTGCACAACTGAAGCTCATGCTGGACAACCTGACTTTACAGGAACGTGCCATGACGGAAATGTTTGCAGGTAAGGTGACCACAGAAGAGAAGATATACACCATTCGCATCGTCCCCAAAGAGATGAAGCATGAAGTTGCCTTCCGCTTCTCTAAGAAACTGGGTATCGTAGCCAACAACGACTTGGCAGGTGAACCGGTCTACATTACAATAGCCGATCTTAAAAGCATTAATATCCCCGAAGCCGATCCCAAGAAACAAGTGGATGGCATTGCCTACAATGTACCGGGCAGAGCACGTGTAACATTAGACTATCACAATGAGGAACTGTATAATGCAGAAATACCTATTACGCAATTCGGTGTGGTAGAATACCTCGCCCCCGTTCTATTCAACAAGAATTCTGTTATAAAGGTATTATTCGATACGAATACGGGAGCTTTGGTAAAAGTAGACAGAGGAGAGTAATTTTATAAATCCATCTTTTTGTAGTTGCATCACATAAGTCGTGACTCGCGAAGCATAATTCTCATCAGATTGGAAGTGAACGGCAAGCAGTGAAATAATCTCCCGTACCGTGCGCCGCCCATCTATCAGCCGCCACACAGCACTGCCGTGTTCTTCAAGGCGGACATGAATATCAGGAGACATACTCTTCGGCAGTAAAAGCCTGCGCATCCACTCATACTTGAACCGGGGATAGGAGATTACAGCGTAATCTCCCTCCCATTCGGTCAGGATGTGGTCGCAACGAACCGGAATAGCATCCAGCAGACTGACTTTTCCTTCAGGTGTTTCCATATCCATAAGTTGTTTTTACTTATCCTTGAATATTAGGTTCCTCCAGTTGATAGCCATACTTCTTATCTGCTCTCTTCAACATAAAGGCTACCACAAGAGATAAGCAGGCAATACCGGTAAAGATGCACATCGGTATCGTATAATCGTACAGATTTGTTCCATCTGCCTTCTTGCCTACGATACAATAGACATCAAGTACTTTACCAATCAGCGTAGGAATCCCCCACAAACCAATATTCTGGATGAAAAAGATCAATGCATAAGCTGTACCCAACTGGCTCACCGGGAATATCTTGGCAACTGCCGGCCACATAGCAGACGGCACCAAAGAGAAAGCAATACCCAGAATAATCATCAAACCAATAGCTACCAACCAATAGTTAATGGCAGGAATAGCATAAATAAAGTGCACACCTATCAGCATGGCAGCTCCCAATATCATAATAGAAGCCGACTTACCACGCTTATCTATAAATCCGCCGAATATAGGGGTCAGGATCAGTGCTCCTAAGGCCGGTAGTCCGGCAAAAGTTCCTGCTACGTTTTCATTGATACCATATTTGATAATCATCAGTTCGGAAGCAAACTTCTGGAAAGGGAATACACAAGAGTAGAACAATACGCACAGCAAAGCTATCAACCAAAAACCCGGATTAACGAGGATATTCTTCACATCCTTAAAGGAGAATTTCTCTTCCTCCCCTTCGGTACCTGCCGCTATGGCTGCCGCTTCCATCTGTTTGTCCAGCTTCTTATCCATCACTGAAAAGATAAAGAAAGCAACCAAACCGCCCAACAGCAAAATCAAACCTACCAATACCGGAGTCGTAATGCCGAAAGCACGCGCCAAAGGAATAGCCACTGCATAACCTGCTTGCGAACCGATACGTGCCAATGCTACCTGCACGCCCATAGCCGTAGCCAACTCTTTACCTCTAAACCATTTGGCTATAATTTTAGAGACTGTGATACCTGCAACTTCCGCACCTACACCGAAAATAGAATAACCGGCAAACGCGACAAATACCCCTGCTTTATAACCGAAAATTTCATTAAGACCGAAGATCTGTGCATCCGGACCAGCAAGTCCTGTCATGGCATAATACTCAAGTGCCGTACCTCCCACCATCAGGATGGTTGACAATTTACCGGTGAAACGGATTCCAAAACGGTCGAGAATTAATCCTCCCCAGATCAGCATCAGGAAGAATACATTCAGGAAACTGTATCCACCTGTGAAGAATCCAAAATCACTACTTGTCCAGGCAAGATCCGACTCCAACATCGTTTTCAGCGGTGCTACCACGTCGTTTACATAGTAAGCTGCCATCATCGTAAAGGCAACAATCACCAATGCTCCCCAGCGGGTAGCCTTCGAGTCATTCAATTTAAGTTTTAATTGTTCTGTCATTGTACTATATTAGATTAATTATTAATCAGATTGCATAATCCCGACAAAGGTAATTAAATCTGGCATAAAAGAAAAGAGGCTGACACCTTTTCGGCGTCAACCTCTCTCTTATTTCTTTTTGCGGTTCATCCGCACATAACTTTAGTTAGCTGAATCTTCAGCGGCAGGAGCAGTAGTGGCAGGAGCTGCGGGAGCTTCTGTCTGCGGAGCAGCTGTACCAGTAGGCATGTTGTACGGATTGGTTTTCTCTTCTTTCTGTGCCTGTTCCAAGATCACATCACCGCCTTTACTGGAAGAAGTGGGAACAACATAGGCAGTAGCAATACTCATTACGACCATAAATCCTGCCAGGAACCATGTTCCTTTTTCCAAAAAGTCAGTAGTCTTGCGTACGCCCATAATCTGATTGGAAGAAGAAAAGCCGGATGCTAAACCGCCTCCTTTGGAATTTTGAATCAATACAATGAAGCACATCAACAAGGATGCAACCACCATTAAGATAACTAAGAATAAGTACATTTTGTTATTTTGATTTAGCGTTAATAATCAATTTCTCCAAAAATCTGATTTGGTCTGCAAAGTAAGCATTTTTTTTTGGATAATTCAAACTTAATTTTTTAATAATTTCAAGAGCCTTGTCATATCGGCGCTGTTTGATATAGATTTTAGCCAAAGTTTCGGTAAAACAGCTATCATCCTGTTCTGTTTCCTCTACTGCCGACCGGGGAGTTTCGTCGGCAACAACCACCTTTTCCTCTTCTGCTTCATCCGTTTCTTCTTCAATCAACGGCAATAAAAGCGGGTTGTCTTCTTTGGGTAACTTCAGGCTGATACCTTCCTCCGTTTCGCTTTGACGAATGAAACCATCTATCAAATCCTGCCCACGCAATTTCGGTACTTCCGTCGGGGTAGTTGATGAGGAATCTGTTTCGTTCGTTTCTTCATCATCCCGTATCAGGTAAGCGGTATAATCCATTGCATAATCCAATTCCGTTGTCTGTGAATGTTCTTCCGGAACAGTGGCAAGGAAAGCGTCTATTAACGAAAGAGTACGGTCTATACTCGGCTCCTTTTCCAACTCCTTTCCCACAGCATGTGCGGAAGTATGAGGATGGAGAGCATAGCGGTCACCTTCAATCAGATAAAACAATACACGGCGGTCTGATACATACAATACCGCTTTACGCAGTTCTGCACCGAAGTTGATATCGTGCAGCACATAGAGATTCTTGAGATAGAGCAATCGCAGGGACTGAAAATAAGGATAACGGGCTACCAGCGTACGAAGTTCGTACAAGGTATCCCGATTCAACGCCTCGGGATGCTGTATCCATTGTTGCAAATGTACAGGCGTCATTCCTTTTATTACCAGTTAGCTACGGTTGCGTTAAAGATTTGTTCTGTTATGTCTTTCACCATCAGGCTTATCAATTCATCTTGCACTTCGGTCAGCAGCTTAGAAGAATCATAAGTTTGGAAAGCAGAGAATTGCTGATCCGTGAAATCATCCTTATGATCCGTATTATTCACAAAAGTAACTTTCACAGTCAAAGTAACTTTTACCTTTGAAGAATATCCACTGGCATCCACCGCTTCGTTATATTGATTATAACCGGTAATCTCACCATCAATTTCAAGATCGGCGTTACTATTGACCAATGACAAGCGTGTCTGACGCATGAACAAGTCTTTCAGGCTCTGGTTAAATTCAGTAGCCAACGGGGCATATACATACTCTGCACGATTTTGAAAATCCGCTATCGAAATAGTTTTTACTTTAGAGTAGTCAATCGAACTGATCGGGGCAAGTCCTATCTTAATGCTACACGAATTTACTACCAGTAAGATGCTCAACAACAAAGCTGTCGAGGCTATTTTTTTAATCCAATCCATATTCTTTAATCTTTCTGTATAAGGTACGCTCGGAAATATTCAGATCCTTTGCCGCACTCTTGCGTTTACCATGATGCTTTTCCAAGGCTTTCCGTATCATTTCTTTCTCCACCTCATCCAGCGAGAGAGACTCTTCTACATACTCTTCCGTGTCCTGTATATCTTCATCAATGTTGTGGGACGGCTTTATGGAAGGATGAATAATGGTAGGCACGCTCGGAGAAACAGGAGTCACTACGGCAGGCGGTTGGGCATAATAAGCAGCAGGCACAGCCGAAGCGGCAGTGTTTCCACGTTCGGTCATAATCTCATGTACCAGCTTTTTCAGCTCCGTCACGTCCTGACGCATATCGAAAAGAACCTGATATAAGATTTCCCGTTCACTCTCAAAGCTCTTGTTTTCTTTGACGCCGAATAAAGCAGGCAGCCTCTGTATCGTATTCTGTTCCGGCAAATATCCTTTCAATATAGAAGCATTGATTTCACGGTTGGTTTCAATGATGGAAACCTGTTCCGTTATATTCTTCAATTGCCGCACGTTGCCGGGCCACGAGTAGGAAATCAATAGCTGCTTGGCATCTTCCGTCAACTGAATGGCAGGCATACGATATTTCTCGGCGAAATCCGAAGCAAACTTACGGAATAATAGAAATGCATCCTCTCCACGTTCACGCAAAGGGGGTATCTGGATAGGCACAGTGTTCAGGCGGTAATACAAGTCTTCACGGAAACGTCCTTCGGAAATAGCCTGTGTCAAGTTTACATTGGTAGCTGCCACAATGCGTACATTGGTCTTCTGCACTTTAGATGAACCGACTTTTATGAACTCTCCGCTTTCCAGCACACGGAGCAGGCGTGCTTGCGTAGGCAAAGGCAACTCTCCCACTTCATCCAGGAAAATCGTTCCACCATCCGCCTCACCAAAATATCCTTTCCGTTCACCGATGGCACCGGTGAAAGCCCCTTTCTCATGACCGAACAATTCCGAGTCAATAGTTCCTTCGGGAATGGCACCACAGTTCACCGCAATATACTGACCATGCTTACGCCGACTGTACTGGTGAATGATCTGGGGAAAACTTTCCTTACCCACACCACTTTCTCCGGTTATCAGTACAGACAGATCGGTAGGCGCCACCTGTATAGCAACGTCTATCGCACGCATCAATGTTTCATTGTTGCCAATGATGCCGAATCGTAACTTTACTTGTTGTATTTCCGCTTTCGTCATTCTACAAATCTTCTTCCACACTATCGAGTTTCAGCTTATCGCTGTCATCACGCTTTTCGTAATATTGTTTTCGCAAAGGGTTGGCATGTGCTGCTTTATCACGCAGGCGATTACGGAACACATCGATAGCCACATAAATAGCCTGACGGAAAGAGTCTTCACTCGCCAAACCTTTTCCTGCAATATCGTATGCAGTGCCA
>OMAJ01001094.1_pt1 | contig 11459 bp, 10 predicted proteins | sample 1644631 | NCBI WGS metagenome assembly OMAJ01 (sample SAMEA103958133, study PRJEB25191) | human gut metagenome | biome: human-associated habitat [ENVO:00009003]; feature: intestine environment [ENVO:2100002]; material: feces | place: Germany | collected 2013/2015 | reverse complement strand
CAGCTTTATTTGGCGGAAAATAAAAACCGGGCAAGATACCCGGTTTTTATAATATGATTATGAATTTTGCGTTTGTAATCAGACTTGATTGGTACTGTCCGGATTTGCCGCACCGCAGAATGAACAGTATTTTTGCCCTGAGGCATTTCTCTTTCCGCATACACAGAGCCAACTGCCGTCAGATTGTTGTACAGGCTGATTGTTATTTTGAGCAAACGTCTGACCATAAGGATTCTGGGGAGCCTGACCGTAAGTATTCTGTGCCTGACCGTAAGGATTTTGCGCCTGACCGTAAGGATTTTGCGCCTGACCGTAAGGATTTTGAGCCTGACCGTAAGGATTCTGAGCCTGACCGTAAGAATTCTGAGGAGCAGACTGATTGTAATATGTATAGTTCATGGCGTTCATTCGTTTATTTTGTGCATCGGCAATGGCATTTGCAGTCCATGTTTTGTTGGCAATTGCCGTATATCCGAGGATATTTACAATAACACCGAATACCAAGATAAAAAAGTTAATAATCATTAATGCCCACATAACTGTAGCTAAAATTGATGATGTTGTTGTTATAACGTCACTCGGATTTACATAGGAAAAATTATAGCTTGAGCCTCGTGACGATTCGTATATTTGTCGGATATAGTCAGAATTTAACAAACTTCCTCCGATAATCGTTATGAGCAGATCGATAAGACTAAAAAATGAGAATACTGAAAGCAGTATATTCAAAATTATTATAGCTGTTCTTTTTCCCGAAGTCTGTACTTTTTTGTATTTGAAATACAGTACAAGCACCGGAATACTAAATCCTAAAATAAACATTATATTATATTTCCTTTCGAGAATTATTTGATATTGGCATTTCCGCAGTAAATGCAGAATTTGTTATCCGATTCGTTGAACTTTCCGCAGCTTTTGCACTGCCAAGCGGTGTTTTCGGTTGTGAAGCTCTGCTGTACGCTTACATTTGATTGTGTACGGTATATCTGCTGTGCTCTTGCGGCATCTGCTCTGAGCTTTTCGTTGTATGCTGCGACACTCAATTCTCTGTTGCCGAAACATTTATAGCCTTTGATACAGGCAATTATGCCTAATGTAATAATTCCTCCGCAATATATCGTAATTGCAACCAATATGCCTGAAATCAGTTCCGAAACTATCGGATAATAACCATCACTTTCGGTGAAATAATACATAGGCAATATACCGGATAAAAGCACAAGTATATTTATAGATGTGAGTACTGTCAGAATAATTGTCAGCACCTTGATACCGGTGAGTTTTGAAACGATGGGACAACTCTTGTAAGAACTGCATAAAATGAGTAAAGCGATAGCAATACCTATATTTATCATACAGCTTCCTCCTTACTGATTGTCCGTATCGCTCTGAGTGTTTTCCGAAGAAGGCGTATTGTTTTTAGGCGCACCGCATTGTGAACAGAATGATCCGCCTATATCCTTGTTTATTGTACCGCAAACGTTACATTTCCACGTGTTGCACTGAGGCTGCTGTATCTGCTGGGGCGGAACTGCAAAGCCTGCTCTGTACTGCTGCTGTAATGCGGCCGCCTTATCAAAGGCTTTCTTTTTAAGCTCCTTGTCAGAGAGCGTTGTATATCCTACAATGCACATTATAATTCCCGCAATGACCGTTGCGATTATAACGATATAGTACGACACATATATTGCATATTCGCTTGTTCCCGGTACAAAGGAAGTGAAATTGTAGCTTGTGAAATAGTCGTAAGGGTTGCAAAGAAGCCTGAAAAAGTCAATCTTGAACAGCAGAAGAAGTGAATCGAATACAGTAAGCAATACAGTTATTGCAGTAAGCGATTTTCTCTTGCCGAGCGTGGGATTTTTTCTGTATTTGGCAGTTATAATAAGCACTGTTATTATAAAAACAACAACTGCCAGATAAAAAATAAATCCGTCAAATAAGCTGGAGAGCAATTTGTCTGTGGTTGATTTGTAGTTGTAATCGCCAAAATCATCAACATATCGGCTTGCAGATGTAAGTAAATTGATCATTTTGAATCCTCCTTAATAATTAAAGCAAATTAATGTAAAAAAACTTTTACTGATGTGATTTTATCACATAATTGCCTCTTTGTCAATCAAAGTAAAAAATATTGACAATCCGCCCTTGCGGATATATAATATAAGTTAGTGCAACGGTTATATTTTTACGGAAAACCGTTTTGGATACAGCGTTTCTATGCTGTGGAAAGGAACATTATTATGGCAGTATTGGTAACAGGCGGAGCAGGATATATCGGCTCTCACACCTGCGTGGAGCTTCTTAACGCAGGCGAGGATATTATTGTAATAGACAACTTCTACAACTCAAAGCCGAAGGCTATCGAGGCTATCAAGGAAATCACAGGCAGAGATTTCAGATTCTACGAGAATGACTGCTGTGACAGAGAAGCTCTTGACAGGATTTTCAGAGAGAACTTCATCACAGAAGTAATACATTTTGCGGGCTACAAGGCAGTAGGCGAAAGCTGTGTAAAGCCTATAATGTATTATGAAAACAACATCAACTCAACTCTTGCACTTATCGAAACAATGCAGAAATACGGCTGTAAGAAGCTTGTATTCAGTTCGAGTGCAACGGTTTACGGCATACCCGATAAAGTGCCGGTAACAGAGGATTTCCCTTTGAGTGCTATCAATCCCTACGGTTCTACAAAGCTGATGATTGAGAATATGTGCAGAGAACTGTACGCATCCGATGATCAGTGGAGCATTATCCTTTTACGTTACTTCAACCCTATCGGTGCGCACGAGAGCGGTAAGCTCGGTGAAGACCCCAACGGTATACCAAATAACCTTATGCCCCTTATCCTCCGCACAGCCTCAGGAAAAATGGCAACGCTCAGCGTATTTGGCAACGACTATCCCACTCCCGACGGCACTTGCGTAAGAGATTACATTCACGTTGTTGACCTTGCACTCGGTCATGTTGCCGCAATAAAGGCGGCAAGAGCGCATACAGGCTGTCCTGCATACAACCTCGGTACAGGTAAGGGATACTCTGTGCTTGATATTATCAACGCTTTCGAAAAGGTAAACAAGGTCAAGGTACCTTATGTTATAACAGGCAGACGTCCCGGTGACGCAGCCGCTTGCTACTCAAATCCCTCGCTTGCCAAGAAAAAGCTCGGCTGGACAGCAAAGAGAGGTCTTGAGCAGATGTGCCGTGACAGCTGGAACTATATAAAGGCAAATTCCTGATAAAAACAGAATATATAAAAGCCGCTTGGCGCATAGGCTGTGCCGTGCGGCTTTTTTGTAAAACGGAGAATGATATGAGATTTACATTCTGTCCCGATTGTGCAAGCAGACTGGTGGGACGTAAGACCGGAGATGACGGCCTTGTGCCGTATTGCGAACAGTGCAAACGTTTGTGGTTTGATATGTTCTATAATTGCGTGATAGTCCTTGCAAGACGAGGAGATAAATACGCCCTTATCCGTCAGCACAGCGGTGACGGCAGTATAAGCGAGGACAGATTCGTCTGCGTGTCCGGCTACATAATGACGAACGAAACAGCCGAACAGGCAGCAGTGCGTGAGGTTACGGAAGAACTCGGACTAAAGCCGGTCAAGGTACGCCTTGTTGCAACATACGCTTATCAGAAAAAGCAGATGCTGATGACGGGGTTTCTGGCTGAGCTTCCCGAGGGTGATTTCTCGCTTTCGGATGAGCTGATTGCGGCGCAGTGGTTTGATGAAGCCGAAGTCGGCGCAAGGCTTGCAGGCAGCTCTGTCGCAAAGCTGTTATTCAATGATATAAAAGGAGCAAAGCTATGAGAAAAGATCTACCGCCTATAGAGCCGTATGAGCGTACCGCTCATTATTACGAAACCGACAGAATGGGCATAATACACCATTCGAATTATATAAGGTGGTTCGAAGAAACAAGAATACATTATCTTGATAAAGCAGGCTACCCATATTCCAAAATGGAAAAGGACGGAGTTATGATACCTGTGCTTTCTGCCGAATGTACTTATAAAAATGCCGTGCGTTTTGACGAAACGGTGCTTATAGACCTTAAAATCACAGAGTTCAACGGCTTTAAAATGACAATTGATTATGTGGTAAAAGGCAAGGAAAACGGCGATGTCAAGGCAACAGGCAGAACCCGTCATTTCTTTGTGAACAGCGATTTCAAGCCGGTTAGAGTGAAGGATAAATTTCCAAAAGTATATGAAGTGTTCAACAGTCGTAAGGAGGAAGAATGAAAAGGATAAACATAAACGAGAATAAAATCAACATTGTATTTGATATTGAGGATAACGGACAGATAAAGCTGATGCACTTTTCGGCGCTCCCGTTCAACGAAAACGATATATGGGACGAGATGTACGAAAAGGATCATCTCGGCTGTTTTGACATAGCGCAGGTCGAAATAGCGGGACTTGACCGTCCGTGTGAACGTCACGGCACGAAGTACATAGTAACGGCACCGGGCTACAGACTCAAGTACAAGGATTTTTCCGATACACGTGACAATATCGGCAGGCTTATAAAAGTAACGCAGTATGACGAGCCGACAGACATAGAGGTTATCAGCACGTTCCGTTTCTATGACGGCATAAGCATAGTGCGCACCTATACGGAAGTCAGAAATACATCTGCGACCGAAACATACACGCTGACCTATGTTTCATCGTTCAACTATCTCAGTTTTGAAAAAGAGGGCATTCTTCCTCGTGACGATAAGTTTATTATAAAGATACCGCATAATTCGTGGCAGAAGGAAATGCTGTGGCAGGACTACACCTTTGAACAGCTCGGTATGCCACAGTCGCAGAAAGACGGCTGGGAACACTGCGGCAAGGCGATAAATGTAACGAATGTAGGTAACTGGTCAACAAACGAATATCTCCCTATGGGATATATTCAAAATACCGAAACAGGAAACGGGCTTTTCTGGCAGATAGAGCATAACGGCTCGTGGCACTGGGAGATAAGCGACCAGAGAGGACATTTTTACCTTGCGCTCAGCGGACCTAACGAACAGCAATCTCACTGGTTCAAGAACCTTGCTCCCGGGGAGAGCTTTACGTCCGTTCCTGTCGCAGTCGGCGTATGCCGTGACTTTGACGAGGGTATGGGCGAGCTTACAAGATACCGCCGTACGATACGCAGAAAGAATGCCGATAACGAAAAGCTGGCGGTTATTTTCAATGACTATATGAACTGTCTTTGGGGTGACCCTACCGAAGAAAAGGAAATGCCGCTTATCAGAGCCGCCGCAGAGGCAGGATGCGAGTATTATTGCATTGATTGCGGATGGTATGCGGATGGTTTCTGGTGGGACAGCGTGGGCGAGTGGCAGGAAAACCGCCGCCGTTTCCCGAACGGTCTTAAGAAGGTGACCGATGAAATCAGAAAATACGGTATGATACCGGGCGTATGGCTTGAGATAGAAGTTATGGGCATAAACTGCGAAATGGCAAAGAAAGTGCCTGACGAATGGTTCTTTATGCGGCACGGCAAGCGTGTATACGATCGTTCACGCTATCAGCTTGACTTTTCAAATCCCGAAGTCAGCGCTTATGCCGACAGCGTAATTGACCGCCTTGTAAAAGATTACGGTGTAGGCTACATAAAAATGGACTACAACATAGAACCTGGCATAGGCACTGAGGTTAACTGTGACAGTGTCGGTGAAGGACTGATGCGTCACGAAAAGGCATATCTTGCGTGGCTTGACGGCGTGTTTGCACGTTACCCCGAGCTTATCATAGAAAACTGCTCAAGCGGCGGTATGAGAATAGACTATGCGATGCTCAGCCGTTATTCGATACAGTCGACGAGCGATCAGGACGATTACAGAAGATATGCTACCATAGCGGCAAATGCACCGACAGGTCTTTGCCCCGAACAGAGCGCTATATGGTCATATCCGCTGACAGACGGCGACAGAGAAGAGGTTGTGTTCAATATGGTAAACGCTATAACACAGCGTATCCATCAGAGCGGCCACCTTGCAAATCTCAGCCCCGAGCGAATGTCACTTGTAAAAGAAGCGCTTGAATGTTATAAAAGTATCCGTGATGATATCAAGAAATCTGTACCGTTCTGGCCCTTGGGATTATCTCATATCGGTGACGAATGGGTAACACTGGGTCTTAAAGCAGGAAATAAAGCCTATCTTGCGGTATGGCGCAGACAAGGAAGCAACGAGTGCTGTAATATACCGATAAGATATGCAACAGAGAATGCGAAGGTAAGCTGTATATACCCGTCCTTTGACGAGGGTGGGCATAAATTCAATCCGCTTTCAAGGTCGCTTTCTGTAAAACTGCCCGAATGCTTCACGGCAAGGCTTTTTGAAATAGAATTGTAATAAAAAGGATAAGTGTTGACTTTTATACTTTAGAGTGATAAAATAGTAGTATTATTATAGAGGTATTTTACCTATTTGCTTTTGAGAAAGGGAAACGCAATGAACACAAAACTTGTTTCAAAGGATAAAGACGAGCTTTTCAAAGCGATAATGGAGCTTAGAAGTATTGAAGAATGCTACGACTTTTTTGAGGATTTATGCACTATAAGAGAGCTTGAATCAATGGCTCAGCGTCTGCACGTTGCAAAGTTGCTTGTAGAGGGCAGAGTGTACAGCGATATAGTCGAAGAAACAGGAGCCAGCACCGCCACGATAAGCCGTGTAAACAGGTCTTTACAGGGCGGAAATGACGGCTACTCCATCGTTTTCGACAGAATGAAGGATAACGATTGACCGAAAGGGTGATAATATGTCGGCATACGGTTGTTTTGCGGACGTTTACGACACGCTGACTTCCAATATCGACTATAAGGAGCTTGCCGGGTATTATGACAGAATAATTACTTCTCACGGCGGCAAAAGGGGCATACTTCTTGACCTCGCCTGTGGTACGGGCAGTATGTCAATGCAGCTATCTGCTCTCGGATATGATGTTATCGGAGTGGACCTAAGCACCGAAATGCTCAGTGTAGCAAAGGAAAAACCGCACAAAAACATAGAGTATCTCTGTCAGGATATGTGTGAGCTTGATATGTACGGCACTATTGATGTTACCGTATGCGTGCTTGACAGCATAAATCATCTTGACAGCAAAGAGGATATACTGCGTTGCTTCAGCTCCGTATCACTTTTCTGCGACCCTGAGGGACTTTTCGTATTTGATATTAATACGGTAAGAAAGCACAGAGAGGTGCTTGCGGATAATACATTCGTGTACGATATGGAGAAAGTCTACTGCGTATGGCAGAATTATCTTGACAGTGACAGTGAAGACAGCAGGGTTGATATTGCACTTGATATTTTCACTGAAAACGAGGACGGCTCTTATGAGCGTTCCTGTGAGGATTTTTCAGAGATAGCTTTACCGCTTGAAGAAATTGAAGAATTACTGCATAAGGCAGGCTTCAGGATTCTTGACAGATATAATTATATGACAACAGAAAAGGGCAGTGAGGACAGTGAAAAGGTGCTTTACTGCTGTGCAAAGGAAACGAAATAAATGGGAAAGATAGTAAGAGCTTTATCGGCAGACGGCAGTGCGCTCTGCAGTGCTGTTGACACTACCGACATCGTAAATGAAATACACAGAATACACGGCACATCCGCAACAGCATCGGCGGCGGCAGGAAGACTTGCCACTGCGGCTTGTATTATGGGTGCGCTTATGAAAAACGAAACCGACAGACTTGAACTGAGGATAAACGGCGGCGGAAAAATCGGTACAATTACGACCGTAGCCGATTACAGAGGCAACGTAAAATGCTGTATGGACAATCCTTTTGCCGATTTGCCGCTCAACTCCAAAGGCAAACTGGATGTCGGAGGAATAGTAGGCACGGACGGTTATCTTTCGGTAATAAGAGATCTCGGCATGAAAGAGCCTTATGTCGGACAGGTGCCTATAGTGAGCGGAGAAATAGCTATGGACGTAACGCAGTATTATGCAGTAAGCGAGCAGATACCTACTGTTTGTGCGCTGGGCGTACTTGTCGATACCGACCTTACGATAAAAAAGGCAGGCGGATATATGATACAGCTTGTACCGCCCGTGAACGAAGCCGCTATAGATTTTATCGAAGAAAATATAAAGGATATGCAGTCCGTTACTAAAATGCTTGAGGACGGACTTACTCCCGAAGAAATAGCCCTCAAAGGACTTAAAGGCCTTGACGGAGAGATACTTGACAGCTGGGAGGCGCAGTATTACTGCGATTGCTCAAGAGAACGCACCGAGCAGGTGCTGATAACACTCGGCAAGGACGAACTTGCAAAGCTTGCAGAGGAAGAGCCGGTCACGGAAGTGTGCTGTCATTTCTGTGATAACAAATATCGTTTTACATCGGAAGAACTGAAAGAACTTATCAAGAGGATATAATTTCTTATGAAAAAATGGCTTGTCAGAAATACGGACAATGCACTTGCAATGAAACTCAAGACCGACACGGGACTGCCGATGCTTTTGTGCAGTCTGCTTGTCGGCAGAGGAATATACACAGCCGAGCAGGCACAGCAGTATTTCAACGGTACGGAACTTTCCGACCCCTTGCTTATTGCGGATATGGATAAAGCTGTGCAGGCGATAGAAGCGGCGGTCGATAACGAAATAAAGATAACCGTGTACGGCGATTACGACTGCGACGGCGTTACATCTACCGTTATGCTTTTCACACATCTTGATGCAATAGGTGCTGACGTAAACTGGTACATACCCACCCGTGAAGAAGGCTACGGGCTGAATGAAAATGCGATACGCAAACTGCACGAGGACGGTACGGGTCTTATAATAACGGTTGACAACGGCGTTTCAGCCGTCAACGAGGCCGAGCTTATATATGAACTTGGAATGAAGCTCGTTGTTACCGACCACCATCAGCTCCCTGAGATTCTGCCAAAAGCGGAGGCTATCGTAAATCCGCACAGACAAGATGACAGCTCTCCCTATAAAGAACTTGCAGGCTGCGGCGTTGCGCTAAAGCTTATTATGGCACTGGAACGTGATGTTGAAGGTGTTCTTGAGCAGTATGCCGACCTTGCGGCTATCGGCACTATAGGCGATGTTGTTGCACTGACAGGAGAAAACCGCATAATAGTTAAGCGTGGACTTCTTGAAATGCAGTACAGCGAAAATCAGGGACTTCAGGCGCTTATCAATGCGGCAGGACTTGATGCCGAAAGTATTACTTCTACAGGCATAGCGTTCGGCTTATGCCCCCGTATAAATGCCGCAGGACGTTATGACAGTCCGAAAGCGGCGGCAGAACTTCTTATGGCTCAGACCGGACAGATAGCCGAGATAAAAGCGCAGGAACTGAATGAACTGAACGCTAAGAGAAAACAGATTGAAAGTGAGATTCTCGAAATGGCAAAGGCTCAGCTTATTGCCGACCCTAAAGCATTTAATTCCCGTGTGCTTATTGTTTGCGGCGAGGGCTGGAATCACGGAATTATAGGTATAGTCAGCGCAAGACTTCTTGAGCTTTACGAAAAGCCCTGTATCGTCATAGGAATAGAGGGCGATGAGGCAAGAGGCTCAGCGAGAAGCATCGAAGGCTTTTCACTTTATACCGCACTTGATGCGTGCAGTGAGCATCTTACACGTTTCGGAGGTCATACGAAGGCGGCAGGCTTTTCGCTTCCGAAAGACAAGGTAGATGATTTTATAGCTCAGCTGAGAAGCTATGCGGATGAAAAATTCCCTTCAATGCCGGTTATGACAACGGAGGCTGATATTGAGCCGGAGCTGTCAGACCTTGAAATATCTTCAATCGAGAATCTTCGTCATTTACAGCCTTACGGGGAAGAAAACAACGCTCCGCTGTTTTTGATGAGAAACTGCACGATTATATCCTCAAGACCGCTAAAAGACGGTAAATATACATCGTTTACCGCAGAGTACAAAGGCTCGCAGTTTAAATTTCTCTGCTTCGGAACATCGTTTGATAAGTTCGGATATTATCCCGGAGATAAGGTCGATGTGCTGAGCCATATTGAAATAAACGAATATAATGATAAAAAAAGCGTCAGCGTAAGAGTAAAGGACATACGCAGAAGTGATTTTCCGCAGGATAAGTATTTTGCCGCAAGGAATTTCTATGAAAAAATCCTCAGAGGCGAAAAAACCGATTCAAGACTTCTTAAACGTATCCTGCCCGATAAGGAGAATATGAAGCTCCCGTTCGACCTTGCAAGAAAGCTGACCTCTATAGATTCAGCCGCACAGATTGCAATGTCGCACGGTATGAATTACTGCCTTTTTATGATGTGCCTTCATGTTTTTGCGGAATTCGGTCATCTTGAGCTGGACAGAATAAACGGTACGATGAATTTCATAAAAGGCGGCAGACGTATAGAGCTTGAATACTCGGCAGTGATAAGAAGAATAATGAAATCCTGCAGCTGAAAAATTAACGATAAACGGAGGCTGTAAGCATGACATATACAATAGATATGCTTATTGACAAGATAAAGGAAGTAGGAAAGAGCTACGACCTTGATAAAATACAGGCGGCTTATGAGCTGGCAGAAAAGGCGCACGACGGTGTTTTCCGCTCGTCCGGAGAGCCTTATATTACACACCCTGTAGCAGTAGCATATATACTTGTAGAACAGTTCTGCATGGATACGGATACAATATGCGCCGCTCTCCTGCATGACGTTGTAGAAGACACCGATGTCGGTCTTGATGTGATACAGAAGAAGTTCGGTGAGGATGTCGCTCATCTTGTTGACGGCGTTACAAAGATAGGTCAGGTTCCCCTTAACACCCGTGAGGAACAGCAGGCAGAGAATATCCGTAAGATACTTATCGCAATGTCAAAGGATATTCGTGTTATTATCATAAAGCTCGCCGACAGACTTCATAATATGAGAACGCTTGCGAGCAGACCGCCCGAAAAGCAGCTCAAGACCTCTCTTGAAACGATGAACTTCTACGCACCTATAGCCCACAGGCTCGGTATCAGTGACGTAAAGGAAGAAATGGAAGACCTTGCCCTGCGCTATCTTGACCCATACGGCTTCAAGGAGATAGAGTCGCTTCTTGATGTCCATAAGGATGAACGTGATACGTTTATCGACAAGATAAAAGGTATGATAAGAGAGCGTATATCGGACATTCAGCCACCGCCGATAATCGAGGGCAGAGTAAAAAGCATATACAGTATTTACAAGAAGGTTTATGTCAAGGGAAAGGATTTTTCGGAGATATATGATATATATGCCGTGAGGATCATTCTTCAGACAGTTGTCGAGTGCTATAACGTACTTGGTATCATTCACGATATGTTCCGTCCTATCCCTTATCGCTTTAAGGACTATATAGCAATGCCCAAGCCCAACCGCTACCAGTCGCTCCATACGACGGTTATCGGCCCCACGGCCCGCCCGCTCGAGATTCAGATTCGAACCTATGAGATGCATGAGCAGGCCGAG